>SDBV01003066.1_pt1 | contig 24906 bp, 20 predicted proteins | sample 2277081 | NCBI WGS metagenome assembly SDBV01 (sample SAMN10402039, study PRJNA504765) | marine sediment metagenome | isolation source: marine sediment core GS10_PC15, 223 cmbsf | place: Arctic Ocean: Southern Knipovich Ridge | collected 2010 | reverse complement strand
CGCTCACGACATCGCGATACGCGCTGCAGCCGATCTGCCGGTAGTAGCTGGCATCGACGACGCCGCCGAGAAGGCTGTCCGCTAAAAACCCGGATACGAAGAGCGCGTGGTCGCCCAGCCCGCGCATGCGCCGGATCCGGTCCACGCCGTGGTTGCGCTGAGCGGCCAAGAGCGCCTCGGCGAGGGCCTGCTCGCCCTCGAGCCCGTCGCGCTGCTCGAGCACCCGCTCATCGAGCAACTCCACCAGGTAAGCGATCGCCATCGGGCTGGGTTGCAGCCGGGTCTTCCGCAGGGCTCCGGCGAGCAATTCGGCAAACAGCGTGCACGGAAGGCTGCAATCGATCTGCACCGAATCTGCCTGTCGGAATTCGCCCATGAGTCCCCCGCCCCGCACGTCCCCCCACTAAATCGGCAGCCCGCGAGCAATTCTGAGGGCAGAAATCGAGCGAAGTTTCTCGATTCGCACCTTGACCTCATGGGTCCGAGTGTTTACGTTGCGGCTCCTGGCAGTCGGAGCCGCCGTCTGCCAAAAACAGGGCAGCTGACACCCGCAGGGCCACAGGGGCTCGGCGAAGGCAGGTCAGCGATTTCCCTGCAATTTTCGCGCGCCCCAGGTATGGGCACTGCGTTTGGAGGAACTGGATCCATGAAGATTCGTCCGCTCCAGGATCGGATCATCGTCAGGCGTGTCGACGAGGAAGAGACCACGAAGGGTGGGATCATCATTCCCGACACCGCCAAAGAGAAGCCCCAGGAGGGCAAGGTCATCGCCGTGGGCAAAGGCAAGCTCAACGAAGATGGCAAGCTTCAGCCCCTCGATGTGAAGAAGGGCGACAAGGTGTTGTTCAGCAAATACGCGGGCACCGAGATCAACATCAAAGATGTTGAACATCTGATCATCCGCGAGGACGACGTCCTCGGCGTGGTTGAGTAGGAGAACTCAAAAATGGCCAAAGAAATTCGCTACGACCAGGACGCCCGCCGCAAGCTGCTCGCCGGCGTCAACGGTCTTGCCAACGCGGTCCGCGTGACGTTGGGGCCGAAGGGCCGCAACGTCATCATCGACAAGAGCTTCGGCTCCCCCACCGTGACCAAAGACGGCGTGACGGTCGCCAAGGAAATCGAGTTCGAAGACAAGTTCGAGAACATGGGCGCCCAGATGGTGAAGGAGGTCGCGAGCAAGACCTCCGACGTCGCGGGTGACGGAACGACCACCGCAACCGTGCTCGCCCAGGCCCTGTTCCGCGAGGGCAGCAAGCTGACCGCCGCGGGCATGAACCCCATGGAAGTCAAGCGCGGCATCGACGCCTCGGTCGCAGCCATCACCAAAGAGCTCGCGAAGATGTCGAAGTCGACCCGCGACTCGGCCGAGATCGCCCAGATCGGGACGATTTCTGCCAACTGCGACGAGACGATCGGCAACATCATCGCCGAGGCGATGGAGAAGGTCGGCCGCGAAGGCGTGATCACGGTCGAAGAGGGCAAGTCGCTCGAGACCGAACTGGATGTCGTCGAGGGCATGCAGTTCGACCGCGGTTACCTCTCGCCCTACTTCGTGACGGATCCGGAGCGCATGGAAGTCGTCGTCGAAGAGCCGCTGATCCTGCTGCACGAGAAGAAGATCACCAACATGAAGGACCTCCTGCCGATCCTCGAGCAGGTCGCCCGCCAGGGCAAACCACTGCTGATCGTCGCGGAGGACATCGAGGGTGAGGCGCTCGCCACACTCGTCGTCAACAAACTCCGCGGCACGCTGAACGTGGCGGCCGTCAAGGCGCCGGGCTTCGGCGATCGCCGCAAGGCGATGATGCAGGACATGGCGATCCTCACCGGTGGCCAGGTCATCGCGGAAGAGCTCGGCCTCAAGCTCGAGAACGTGACCGTCAAGGATCTCGGCAAGGCCAAGCGCATCTCGATCGACAAGGACAACACCACGATCATTGATGGAGCCGGCGCCAAGAAGGACATCGAAGGTCGCTGCAGCGAGATTCGTGGCCAGATCGAGGACACGACCTCGGACTACGACCGCGAAAAGCTCCAGGAGCGACTCGCGAAGCTCGTCGGCGGCGTGGCGGTGGTCAAGGTTGGTGCGGCCACCGAGACCGAGATGAAGGAGAAGAAGGCTCGGGTCGAAGACGCACTCCACGCGACGCGTGCCGCGATCGAAGAAGGGATCGTGGCGGGCGGCGGCGTGGCGCTGCTTCGCGCCCAGAAGGCCCTCGACAGCCTCGACGGCTCGACCGAGTACAACGCCGGGGTGAGCATCATCCGCAAGGCCATCGAGGAACCGCTGCGACGCATCGCGGAGAACGCGGGCATCGACGGCTCCATCGTGGTCGACAAGGTGAAGCACGCCAAGGGAAACATGGGGTTCAACGCCCAGACCGAGACGTACGAGGACCTGATCAAGGCCGGTGTCATCGACCCGACCAAGGTCGTCCGCACCGCGCTCCAGAATGCGGCCAGCGTGGCCGCTCTGCTGCTGACCACCGAGGCGATGGTGGCCGACAAGCCCGAAGAGAAGGGCGACGCGGGCGGTGGTGGCATGCCGCCGGGCGGAATGGGCGGAATGGGCGGAATGGGCGGCATGATGTAGCCGCGCAGCTTCGCCGAAAGGCAAACCAAAACCCCGGAGCGGGCAGCCGCTCCGGGGTTTTTTGGTTTTGCGTGGGCGATCGGTCGTACTCGGACCGACCCCTGGACTAAACGGCTCGAGAAAGCTTCGCGCGAGCCGAGTCGATGTCGCTGTCCATCACGGTCTTGCGCCTCGCGGCGGTTGCTGACGAACTCGCTTCGGCCGCCAACCGTGAGATATAATCTTCGGCTGCAGCCACCGCCCGCTCGAGAGCGGTGCCTGAAACGCGCAAACCGCCTCCGTGCTCGGTCAGCAATCTCTTCACTACAGCGTTCGGAAGTGCCCCCATAATCCCTCCTCCAGCGTTCTAAAAGACGACGAGACGGAGCATAACGACTCCTCGGCTTTTTTCAGCACGCTTCGCAAAACGATTTCACGGCAGACGCCGTTATAATATTGTGGTGATAAACACACGGTAGCGGGTGACAAACGCCCAGCGCCCGCGCTCAGGCGTGCCGCGCGAGAAACTCCGCGACCGCCTGGGCGAGCGCCGGTCCATCGAAATCGACGGGCACGATGTGGCCCGATGCCGCGAGCAGCAGGGATTCGCGAATCTCCGACGACACCGAGTCTCGAATCTCGACGGCGTCCCGCGGGCTCGCGGTTCGGTCGTGCAGCCCGTGCGCGATCAGGATCGGGGCGGTAATCCGGGCGAGCTGCGGGCGAACCCGCCGCTGGAGACGCTGAAGCTCGTGGACGCTGTTCATGGGCATCACCCGGTAACCGGGGTGGCGGGCGCGGGCAGCGGGCTCTCGGATATCCGACCCCTGCGATTTGGCAGGCATCGGCCGGAAGTATTTCACGAGCGGGATCAACCAGGCGCAGGGATGGGGAAGCGCCAGCGGTGTTCCAATTACCGCTAACCCGTCGACCGGTTCTTCTTCGGCGAGCGCGAGCGCGAGCAATCCGCCCATCGACATCCCGACGATGAATACCGAGTCGCAGCCCTCGCGCAGGCGCCGAAATTGGGTTCGGGCGGCTTCGAGCCAGTCCGTATGCGAGGTCGCCGCGAGTCGTTCCGGGGTTTCGTTGTGCCCGGGCAGCGCGGGGCCGACCGCGCGGATGCCGACCGCCGAAATCGACTCGGCCAGCGGGCGCACCTCGTAGGGTGTCCCCGTCAATCCGTGCAGACACAGCGCAGCGGCCCGCCCCCTACCCGGCAGATCGAAGGGGGACGCATCCACCAGCGGGCTCGCCGCGGCGGGCTCGGTCACAATGTGACGGGCTCAGTCGAGGTCTGCACGACCGGCTTCTTCTGCGGCGCGAACGACATCGCGCAACGGTACCCCGACGCGACGCGCGGCGCGCTTGCAGTCGTCGTATTCGGCGGATACCGCAGCGCGACCCGCGTCGTCCCGAACCAGCTTGATCCGAATCCGGCCGTAGGGGGTCGCAACCCTGTGCGCTTCGCGCGCGAGTACGATCCGTTCGCTCTCGGTCGACCGCACACCAATCGCCGTCGAATCCTCGAACAGGATGCGGGCCAGCGCGAGGCGGTCCGAAGGCCGCGCGAGCACGCGGACCAGAAACCCCGGCCGATTCTTCTTCATCTGCTGGTGTTGAACCGAGACGTCGAGCGCCCCGGCCTCGAGCAGGCGCTCCATCAGGTGATCGAAGTGTTCGGGGATGAAATCGTCGAGGTTCGTCTCGAGGCAGACGACCCGGTCCGCCACAGAAGTGCTGCCGCGGCCGATCACGGCGCGAAGCACGTTGGGCATCGGCCCCTTCCGATCGTCACCCGCGCCGTGACCGATCGACTCGACGGTCATCGCCGGCAGCGAGCCAAACTCGTCGACCACGCTGCGCAGGATGGCGGCGCCCGTCGGCGTCACGGTCTCCCAGCGCACGTGGGCGGGCACGGTCGGAATGCCGCGCAACAACTCGAAGGTCGCGGGCGCGGGCAGCGGCAGGCGCCCGTGCTCGGTCTCGACGGTTCCCTCTCCCAACGCGACCGGCGAAGCCGTCACCCGGTCGATGCCCAGGCGCGCCAGACCGATCGCCGCGCCGGTAATATCGACGATCGCATCGACCGCGCCGACCTCGTGAAAGTGCACCTGCTCGAGCGGAACCCCGTGCACCTTGGCCTCCGCGCGACCCAGCGCCTCGAAGATCGCGAGCGCGCGATCGCGCACCGCGCTGTCGAGGGTTGCGCGCTCGAGAATCTTTGCGACTTCGGGGTAGGTTCGGCCGTGATCGTCGTGATGCGGCGCGCTCGCCTTTTGCTTGGATCGCTGCTTCGGGACGCGAACCTCGAGGTAGCGGGCCGACAGCGCACCGCGCTTCACCTTTCGCACGCGCAGCTTGTGCTCAAGCCCGAGGCCGGCGAGATCTTCGACGAGCGCGCGCCGCGACAACCCGGCGTCGAGCAGCGCAGCCAGGAACATGTTCCCGGAGATCCCCGAGAACAGATCCAGATGCAACACGCGCCCACCCGTATCCGCCGCCCTTTTCCGCCGAACCGCCACGCTCGCATGTTGCGCGATTGGCAAGGCGATCACCACATCCGAGGAGGACCCAGGTCAGACTCCGGGCGATCCCTTCATGAGGGAGTTGGTTGCTCGGGGTGGGGTGACGGGAGGGCCATCGGCGGCGAATCCTGCGGATTCGCTTGCTGCGACGGCTAGAGGCGGTTGATGAGGGTGGCGACGTAGGCGGCGCCGAAGCCGTTGTCGATGTTGACGACGGTGACGTTTGACGCGCAGCTCGTCAGCATCCCGAGCAGTGCCGCGACGCCGCCGAAGGCCGCGCCGTAGCCCACGCTGGTCGGAACCGCGATCACGGGCTTGTCGACCAGACCGCCGACCACCGACGGCAGCGCGCCTTCCATGCCCGCGACGGCGATCAGCACGCGCGCGGAGCGCAGGGTCTCGCTCGAAGCGAGCAGGCGGTGGATGCCCGCGACGCCGACGTCGGCGATCGATTCGACCTTGTTGCCAAAACGCCGTGCCACCCCGATCGCCTCGGCGGCCACCGGCAGGTCGGAAGTTCCCGCAGAGACCACCGCGATCGTCCCCTTGCCCTCGGCGGGTACTTCGGCGGGTCCGTACCAGAGCAGTCGAGCGACCGCGTCGTAGGTTCCGCCACCAACTTCCCCGAGCACGCGCTCGCCCACCTCGGCGTCGATCCGCGTGATGAGCACGTCCTGTTCGGCCTCGCGCAGCGCGTTCACGATCTCGACGATCTGCTCGGGCGTCTTGCCGGGTGCGTAAATAACTTCGGGGATGCCGTGGCGCAGCGCGCGGTGGGTGTCGACGCGCGCATCCGGCAGGTCCGTGAAGGGCAGACTGGAAAGTTTTTCAAAGGCGTCCGCGGTCGCGAGATCTCCAGCCTTGACCGCTTCGAGAAGATTCCGGACTTGTTCTCGGTTCAACGCCAGCCCCCCGTCGCGCTTCAATATAGCGGAGCGGCGGAAGCGGCGGGGACGTTGGTGAATATTCACCAACGTCCCCGCCTACGCCTCGCTTACGGCTTGGGGCCGGGGACGAAGACTAGGCGGACTTGGATTTCGCGGGCGGAGTCTGTGAGTTCGCACTCGACGCAGTGCTCGGCGCCGCGTTCGCGGAACATCGACGCGAACGCCGTATCTGCGTCTTCCATCACCAGCAACGGAACAGAAAGCAGGATTCGGCCGCCGAGCCGATCCGCGATCGCAGACATGGTGTGCGATGCGACGATGTTGCCGAGCTCGCGCAGCGCCGACTCGACGGTTCTGTGGGGATCATCCGAATCTTCCCAGCGAATCAACCGCTCTTCGACCATGTCGCGCGTAGCAACGGGAAGTAAGATCGCGACCAGACCGTTGAGTTCGCCGTCCGCCTGGAAGATCACGCCCGTGCTCCACGAATCGTCCGCGCGGTACTCGTCGGCTTCCCGAAATACTGGCGCACTCGGCGCAATCGCGCGATTCAGGAGCATCGTGAACGCCATCGAGGCGTGGCTCGCGCCAATGCTCGTGAGCTCGTAAAGGTGCTCTCGTTCCTCATCGGAGAAGTCCGTCACGTCGCTCACCCCAGTTGGTTGAGATCCAGCAGAAAAATTGGCAAGCCATCTCCTAAAATCGTCAAACCGGCGAGCGAACGCACATCCGAGAGCAACTCGGGAATCGGCTTGACGTAGATCTGTTGATGGCCGACGACGCTATCGATCTTGATCGCCATCAATTCGCCTTGCACTTCCGCCAGAACCAGCATCTCCTGCGCTCGGGGCTTCGGCGGGGACAAGCACAGGTGCTCGGCGAGCGGGAAGACGGCCACCGGCTCGTCTTCTACCAAAGTGAACGATTCGTGGCCGCTTCGCTCGATCGCGGAGGCCTCGACCTCGATGACCCGCTCCACCCTGGCGACCGGGATCGCGACGGTCTCGCCAGAGACGCCGAGCAAGAGCACGCGCTGCACGGCCGCGGTGATCGGCACGACCATCGCAATCGTCGTGCCCCGCCCGCGCTTGGTTGCGATCTCCACCTGCCCACCGAGGGATTCGATGGTCGCGCGCACCGCGTCCATCCCGACGCCGCGCCCCGAAAGTTCAGAGATCGACTCGGCGGTGGAAATCCCGGGGTGGAAGACCAGCACCGCGAGTTGTTCGGGGGACAGGTCTTCAGCGAGATCCTCCACGAGGACTCCCGCAGCAATCGCGCGCTCGCGCACCCGGTCCAGATCGATCCCGGCGCCGTCGTCGCGGATCGAAATGCGGATCGAGTCCTTCACGCGCCGCGCGTCAATCACAATCTGACCGACCTCGTTCTTGCCGGCCTCTTCCCGCGCGCTCGGCATCTCGATTCCGTGACCCACCGCATTGCGGATCAGGTGCACGAGGGGATCGCTGAGTCGGTCGAGAATCGAGCGGTCGAGTTCGATCTCTGCGCCTTCGATCGAAAGCTCGACCCGCTTGCCCAATCGGCGCGCGACTTCGCGCGCCATGCGCGGTAGCGGCTCGACGATTCGCAACAGCGGCGTGGTGCGCAATTCGAGGGCGCGGCGCTGGAGGTCACCGACGACGTGGTCCATCCGATCGAGCCCGGCGGATAGACTCGGTCGATCTTTGCCACTTTCGGCGCCGGCGGTCCGGAGCTGGGTGGAGCTCAGGATGACTTCGCCGACGGTTCCGAGGAAGCGGTCGAGGGTTTCAGTGTTGACGCGAACCGATTGGGGCGGTCTGGGCGCGTCGACACTCGCCGCGCGATCGCTGGGGGCGGTCAATTCAGCTGCGGGATCGGGGGCAGGGCTTTTTTTTTTGCTGCGTCCTGTGCGGACGCGGGGGAAGCGGGCTCGGGCGACGATTCGTCGAGACGATTGGTCAGGACGGCGACCAGAGTCGGCTCTGGCGGAGGCATCTCACCGGTCTCGCGAATCATGGCCACCATCGACTCGATGCAGTCGAGGCCGCGAAAGAGCACCCCGAGTTCTTCAGAATCCGCGACGCGACCCGCTTCGCGAATCTCCTGCATCCGATCTTCGAGGCCGTGGGAAACCTGCGTGACCGCTTCGTAGTCCAAAGAGGCGGCCATTCCCTTGATCGAGTGGGCCATGCGAAAGACCAGATCGATCGCTTCGCCGTCGGCGAGGTTCTTCTCGAGCTCGAGCAGCGCCGAACTCATTTCCGCGAGGTGCTCCGCCGATTCCTCGATGAAGACCTGGCGGTACTTCGCCATATCCATGCTCAGTCTTCCTCTTTCTCGAGGACCTTCTTGAGCGTTTCGATCACGGCGTCGGGTTTGAACGGCTTGACGATGAAGTCCTTGGCGCCGGCCTGCATCGCTTCCGTGACCAGCGTCTCCTGCCCGAGCGCACTGCACATCACCACGCAGGCGCCGGGGTCGAGGGCCATGATGCCCCGAACCGCGTCGATGCCAGACTTGAGCGGCATGACGATGTCCATCGTCACCACGTCCGGCTGCAACCTCTTGAACTCATCCACCGCTTCGACGCCGTCGGAAGCTTCTCCGCAGACCTCAAAACCCTCAGACTCGACGATCTCGCGAATCATCTGACGCATGAACGATGCGTCGTCTGCAACCAGCACTCTAGGCATCACTTTCCCCCTTGGATCTAATCCCTTCGACCCAACGAACTCTCAATCACATCTCTCGCCTGGCTCACGAGCCGCCGAGGATCCAGCACGCTCGCCACCCGGCCTTGAATCGATCGGCGCTCCGCGACCGCCTTGGCACCGCTCATCGCAGCCGCGGCACCATCGACCAGTCCCAACACCCGATCGATCGGAATCCCCAGTCGAGCGCTTTCGCCCACGCGCTCCGAAATGACGAGAATGCTGCCGGGTTCACCGAGCTCCGAGTCATTGACGTCGAAGAGCGACGAGCAGTTGAGCACCGGCAGCGCATCGCCGTGGTAATTGATCACCCCACCCAGGCTCGTCGGCAGCGTCGGAATACAGGTCACGCGCGCGGGCTCGGCGACTTCGAGCACTCCCGCGATCGGAATCGCGAAGAAATCGCCGGCCACCTCGAACGTCAACAGCCGGTCTTCGGCACTCAGGTTTTCGAACGAATCGCTCATCGATCCCCCTCGGCCCCCGGTTTCGAATCGGTCCGGAAGTGGGAGAGCACCTGCGCGAGTTCCGCGGAGAGTTTCGTCAGCAAGCCGGAGGATTCGATCACCTCGGCGGTCGAGACGGACTGCAGGCGCGACGTTTCTACGACGCGGTCGATCGCAGCGGCTTTGCGGGTGCCCGCTTCGGAGATCTCATCCATCGATCGCACCATGCGCTCGACTTCGACGGTGTGCGCGTCGGCGCCGCGAAAGATGCCCTCAGCGCGCACCTGCGCGTCCTTCACGGTGCTTCGAATGCTTTCGAGCGAGGCCGCGATCATGTCGAGGTCGTCCCGGCCTTCGCCAATCACACTGCTCGAAAGCCGCATCTCATCCGCGACCTCGATGGTGTCCGACTGGATCTCGTGGATCAATTTGGCGATCTCTTCCGCGCGTCGACCCGCACTTTCTGCGAGCTTGCGAATCTCGTCGGCCACGACCGCAAACCCGCGCCCCGCCTCGCCCGCGCGCGCGGCCTCGATCGAGGCATTGAGGGAGAGCAGGTTCGTGCTGCTCGCGACGCTCGTGATGACCTCGGTGATCTGATGGACGTGCTGCGTCTTCGCTTCGAGATCGAAGACCTGGCCGACCGCCTTCTCGATGCGCTCGAAAACGGTGCGCATTTTTTCGACCGCCAGGCGCGTCACATCGACGCTCGAGTTGGCCTTCTGATTGGCCTCCGCGGCAAACCCGAACGCTTCGCGGGCGTCGTCGGCATTGCTCGCGATGGTGGCAGCCACTTCGTGAATCAGGCGATTCGCATCGTGGAGCAGAAGCTGCTGCTCCTTCACACTCTCCACGAGATCTGCAACCGTCGATCCGATCTCGTCCGTGTGCCCGCCCACCGATTGAGCCGAGCCTGAGACCGCGGAGGCGGCATCCGAAACCCGAGCCGCCGTACCCTGCACCTGGACGACCAGTTCGCGAAGACCATTGGCCATCGACTGGAGACTCTGGGCCAGGTCGTGGGTTTCGTCCGGAAAGATCGGTTCGTTGGCGGTGACCACGGCTACCGAGACGTCGCCCTCACGGATCCGATCGGCGCTTTTTTGAAGGCCGCGAAATTGCGGACCGAGTGCGCGGGTCAGCAAGAACCCGATCGCCGCACCCACGCCCAGGGCCGCGAAGGGCGCAACCCAGTTGGCCACGGGCAGCCCCGTGGCCGCGAGCAAATTGGGGAAACACACCACCGCCGCGCTCACGACGATGGACCCAATCACAAACTTGTGCGTCAGTGCGATTCGCACGCCCCTGTATCGGTGATTGGCCTCGGCTTCTTGATGAGCGGAACCCTCTAGGAAGGCCCTGTCGATCGGCAATTTTGGGGGCCGGTCCGAATTCTCGAAAACCCGCGTCCCGGCGCCTAGAAATGCCGCCATCCGGTGGTTTTTTGGCGCCTGGCAGCCCTTTTGATCACCTTTCCGATCTCCGTGACCGCCACCCCGAGGCGACGGCTCAGCGCCGCCTGTGCGGGCCCGGCGGCTCCGCGGCCCGCGGACCGCCCTCGGCCCCGCAGCGTGAAGAGCAGCTCGTAGTCCTCGCCCCCGCGCGTGGCCAGCCGGATCGGATCCACGCCCAGCCGCCGGCAGGCCGCCTCGAAGCGCGGCGGCCGCGGCACGCTGGCCAGATCGAGCTCCGCCGAGCAACCCGACCGGTCCAGCACGTGGTCGAGGTCTGCCAGCAGACCGTCCGAGATGTCGATGCAGGCCCCCAGACCTGCCATCCGGGCGAGCGCGCGACCGGCTTTGAGCCGCGGGGTCGGCACCCCGCGCACCCTCCCGCGCCCCGCGGCGGCGCGCGCGACTTCCAGCGCGGCTCCGCCGAGCGTACCCGTGACGAAGATCCGATCCCCCGGGCGCGCGGCGCCGCGCAACAGCGCGCGGCCGCGCTTCACCGAACCCTGGGCGCTGATCACAACCGAGGTCTGCCGCGCGCGGCTCAGATTGCCCCCGATCAGCGGACAGCCGTGGGCGTCGGCTTCCTCGAGCAGACCCGCGAGCAGGCCGTCGAAGGTGCGGATCTCCAGGTCCGGGGGTGCGGCGAGCGCGAACACGAAACCCAGCGGCCGCGCGCCCATCGCGGCGAGGTCCGAGAGGTTTGCAACCAGCGCGCGGCGGCCGACGCAGCGCGCGCTCTGGGTGCGCCAGCGAAAGTGGACGCCCTCGACGTGCGCGTCGGTGGTGACCACCCAATCCTCACCGGCCGGGGGTCGCAGCACGGCCGCATCGTCGCCGATTCCGACGACCAGACTGCGGGTTCGACCGACCGCGCGCGAGCGGCTCGCGGCGCGCTCGATGCGCTCGATCAAGGCGAACTCGCCGAGGTCCCGAAGCTTCACGGGCTCAGCGTAGCCGGTAAATCGAGAAGATCAGTGGCGCGACTTTGCGCTGGCCGGCGGTGACTGGGCTTGTTTGGCGGAAGGTCGCGCCCGTAGGGGCGCGTGGCGGCTGGGTGTCGTCTCGAGCGCGGCCTCGAGCACCTCTTCCATCGCGTCGACCGGGATGAACTTCACGCGCCGCTTCAACTCCTTCGGGATCTTGCGGAGATCGTCGAGATTCTTGCGCGGCAGGATCAGCGTGGTGATGCCGGAACGCATCGCCGCAAGCGCCTTGTCGCGCACTCCGCCAACGGGCAGCACGCGGCCCCTCAGCGTGATCTCGCCGGTCATCGCGACGTCGGGGCGCACCGGCGTGTAGGTCGCCAACGAGACCACCGCGGTCGCGATCGCGATACCCGCCGACGGCCCATCCTTGGGGATTGCGCCGGCGGGAACGTGGATGTGCAACTGATGGCGCGAGAAGACGGACTCGTCGAAGCCGAGTCGAGGCCCGCAGCCGCGCCCGTAGGTCAGTGCCGCCTGGGCGGACTCTTTCATCACGTCACCGAGCTGGCCGGTGAGAACCAGGCCCTTGCCTGGCGTGAGCGTCGCCTCGATGGTCAGGATCTCACCCCCGCTCTCGGTCCAGGCGAGCCCGTTGACGAGGCCGATCTCGCCGGTCGGTGAAGGCTTCTCGCCGAGAAATGGCGGTGGCCCGAGCAGCTTGTCGAGCGAGCGCCGATTGACGCACACCGAAGAGTCGTCGCCTTCCGCGGCGCGCCGCGCACTCTTGCGGCAGATCGTCGCAATTCGTCGCTCGAGATTTCGCACGCCCGCCTCGTGGGTGTAATCGGTCACCATGTCGAGAACCGCGTTGGGCGACCACTGGATGTTCGACTGGTCGAGCCCGTTCTCGGAGATCTGGTGTGGGATCAGATACGAACGCGCGATCTCCACTTTTTCTTCGGGCGTATAGCCCGCGATGCGAATCACCTCGAGCCGATCGAGCAGCGCCTTGGGAATCGGATCGAGCTGGTTCGCGGTCGCGATGAACAGCACCCGCGATAGGTCAAAGGGAACGTTCAGGTAGTGGTCGCTGAATTTCGAATTCTGGGCCGCGTCGAGCACCTCGAGCAGCGCCGAAGACGGATCGCCGCGGTAATCGGCTCCGAGTTTGTCGATCTCGTCGAGCATCATCACGGGATTGTTGGTGCCCGCCTGCTTCAAACCCTGAATGATCCGGCCGGGTAGCGCGCCCACATAGGTTCGGCGGTGGCCTCGAATCTCGGCCTCATCCCGCATGCCACCGAGGGACATGCGGTGAAACTCGCGCCCCATCGCTCGCGCGATCGAGCGACCCAGCGACGTCTTGCCGACACCCGGCGGACCCACGAAGCAAAGAATCGGGCCGCGCGAGTCGCCGCGGAGTTTGCGCACACCGAGAAACTCGAGGATACGATCCTTGATTTCTGACAGGTGTGCGTGGTCCTCATCGAGAATCGCGTGGGCATTCGCGAGATCCAGCTGATCGGGGGACGAGATCGACCACGGCAGCTCGACCATCCAATCGAGGTAGCTGCGAACCACCTGGGACTCGGGGCCTTCCGGGTGCATCCGCTCGAGCCGGCGGAGCTGGCGCATCGACTCCGTCAGCGCCTCCTCGGCCATGCCGGCTTCTTCGATCTTGCTCCGGTAGTCCTCGACCTCCTCGGTGCGCGGATCCGAGTCTCCCAATTCTTCCTGGATGGCGCGAAGCTGCTCGCGCAAGAAGTGTTCGCGTTGATTGCGGCTCATTTCGTCGTGGGCCTGCAATTGAATTTCTGCCTGAACGCTGGTGACCTCCAGCTCGCGGCGCAGCACCGCGTCCACCCGGCGCAAGCGCGCAAGGGGGTCGACGATCTCCAGGATCTCCTGGGCTTCGTTCGGCTGCAGCTTCAGATTGGACGCCACGAGATCCGCGAGGCGGCCGGGCTCGTTGACGTTCGCGGTGATCGAAAGGACTTCGGGCGGCAGATTCTTCAGCGGCAGCAACTGTTCCACGCGGCCGCGAACCGTGCGCACAAGCGCTTCCGCCTCCACACACCAATCTGCGTCATCTGCTTTGGGCTGGGGCGTCAGGCGAACCCAGCTCGAGGCCTCATGCTCGACGAAAGCATCGATTGTCGCCTTCGCGATACCCTGGACGAGAACCTTGACCCGGCCATCTGCCATCCGCAGGATGCGCATCACCATCACCACGGTTCCCACGCGGTACAGATCGTCCGGCTCCGGAGCTTCGATGCTGCCGTCGCGCTGGGCGACCACCATCAGCAGCCGGTCTCCGGCCAGCGCGTCCTCGATCGCCGCGATCGATCGCTCGCGAGCGACAAAAAGCGGCAGAACCATGTAGGGGAAGACCACCATATCACGGAGCGGCAACACCGGCAGTTCATCGGGTATGGCAAACGAGGTCGGTGAATCATCCATGACCTCACCTTCGACGCCGCTGGAAAACAACTTGAGAGATGAAGGCGACCCAGGAAACGATGGGCGCGGTGCGGAAAACACCTAAGGATCGTTCAGTGGGCCTCGACGATCTGTCCGCGACGAACAGTCAACAAGAAGGGTCGCTTGCGCGCGTTTCCGTCTGCGCGCATCGTGAGCACCCCCGACACGCCGGGAAACCCATTGACCTCGAGAATCCGATCGCGCACCTCGTCGCGCAGATTCACACCCCGCGCGAGCTGCACCAACAACAGTTTCGCAGCGTCGTAGGCGCTCGCAGAAAAATCGTCCGCGGGCGTGCCAAAGGTTTCCACGTATCGGTCGGCAAACTCGCGTACGTAGGTAACCGAGCTATCCCCGTAGAAACCCGCGGTGAAATACGCACCCTCCACGTGTTTGCGCGCGATCGAAACGAGGTTCGGATGGTTCCAGGCTTCGGTTCCGAGCAGGGTGGCGCCCGTCGCCTCGTGAAATGCCAGTTGCGGCGCGATCAGCGCCACTTTTTCGTGAGACTCGGGGATGAAGATCGCATCGAAGTCGACGATCGGCGGCAACGGGTCGTCGTCCGGGCCTAGCATGCTGCGGGCCTCTTCGCGCACCAGCGCGGCCTCTTCCGTCGGAAGTCGACGCGCGCTTCGGGTCAACGCTTCGCGCTCTGCGATGAACACCTGTTCCTCGGCGGTCAGTAACTCGTAACCCACCAACCGACGGATCGATTCGCCAAAGTCGACCGCCTCGGGATCGTAGGCGGCCAGAGCAACCACCCGCCCACCGCGTTGCTCGACAGCATCCCAGAACAGGCCCGAAACCCCGCTGCCGTAGGCGTCGCGCGGGTAGAGAATCGCGAAGCGCCGCGCTCCGAGCTCGCGCATCGCGTGATCGACGAGCGTCTGCACCTCGTCGCTCGGCGTCGTGCGCACGCGAAAGACGTAGGATCGATCGATCGCGACTTCCTTCCGGGATGTCAGCGCGAGAAGCGGTACGCGCTGGATTTCGGCGGCGACGGCCGCCGCCTCAGACTCTTTGGCGAGCAGCGGGCCGATGATCGCCGTGACACTCGGCTGCTGCGCGAGTTCGCGCACGGCTGCGGCGGCGAGCCCGGGCGAACCGCCGGAGTCGCGGATTTCGATTCGGATGCGAGGGCGTTGCTCGATCGGAATCTGCGCGTCGAACGTTCCCGCGGCGAGCAGAATGCCGCGCAGGGCCTCCTGACCGAAGGCCGCAAAGTCGCCACTCAGCGGCAGCACGACACCGATCACACCCTGCGCACTACCGGTCGACGACAAGCCGATCTTGGCCGCGTCCTCGAAGGTCGGAAAGAACTCGGTGTCGGACCGGCCGGATTCCAGCGCCCGCAATCGATCGGCCGCGAGAGCCAGCTTCGCCGCGTAGGCGGGCGCAATTTGCATGCGCGACGCGCGCTCGATGCCGTTTCGAGCGAAGCGGTAGTCGTCGACGTCGAGCGCCCGCTCGACGGCGGCCAACAACGCGCGCGCGGCCGGAATCTCGGGCTCCATCCGCTTCGCAACCAGGGCGAGTCGAGCGCGATCGAGTTGCGCGAGCAGATCGTCGATCTGGGCATCGATCCGGGTTCGGGCCTGCTCGTCGGACTCGCCGGCGCGCAGCTCGGCGAGCCAGCGGATTCTTGCGACGGGATCCCGCGCGGTTTCCGCAAGCAGGCGATTCGCCAGCCGCCGATCCGCGTCCGAGAGCCGGCGCAACTGGACGCGATCGAGCGCCCGCAGCACCGCGTCCGCGTTGCCCCGATCGAACTCGATCGAAGCGACTCCGACCCGCGCAGAATCGAACTGGTTGCCGTTGGGGAAATGCCGGATCACGTAGCCGTAGTGGCGCAGCGCGCCGTCTTGATCGCCGCGAGCCAGCGCCAACTTGGCGAGGTGAATGCTCGCATCGCCAGAAAGCGGACTCCGCGGCCATTTCTGGATGAAGGCGGCCAGGCGCGGCGTGGCCGCGGCCGAGTCGTCGGAAAGCACCGCGAGCGCGGCCGCGTAGTCGTGCCGCTCCGCCTCGCTGACCTTCGCCTCGCCGCGCAGACCGACGCCGCTGCACGCGAGCCAAGCGAGTACAAGCACGAGAATGGGAAGCGTTCGCTTCAAAGCGCTACTCGAAGATATCCCGCAATTTGTCCATGAACCCCCGCGATGCCGGCGCGGCGAGGCCGCCCGATTCTTCGGCCAACTGCTCGAGCAAGCCGCGCTGACGCGCATTGAGTCGCGTCGGAACCTCCACGTAGACGTGCACCAACTGATCGCCGCGGCGGGAGGATCGCAAAGTCGGGACTCCCTTGCCGCGCATGCGCAGAACCTTGCCCGACTGCGTACCCGCCGGAATCGCCAACTCGGCCTTGCCGTCGAGGGTTTCCACTTCGATCTCGGCGCCGAGAGCCGCCTGCGGAAACGAGATTGGGGCGGCGTAGTGGAGATCGGCCCCATCGCGCTCGAAGTGCCCATCGGCTTTCACGGAGATCACCACGTAGAGGTCACCGGGCGGGCCGCCGGAGATCCCGGCCTGCCCCTCGCCGTTGAGCCGCAACCGCGTCCCGTCGTCGACACCCGGCGGGACGGTCACCGAAATGGTCTGCTCCGTCTCGACTCGCCCGGCCCCGCGACAGTCCGCACAGCGGTGCCGGATTACTTCTCCCGCGCCCCGGCACTCGTCGCAGGGCCGACTGATCCGGAAGAAGCCCTGCTGGAGAATCACCTGGCCACTTCCGCGACAGCGGGAGCAGGTCTCGGGTTGGGTGCCGACTTCGGCACCGCTACCCGCGCAGGTCGCGCAGGAACGCATCTTGGGGATCTTGATCTGGGACTGGATGCCCTCGACCACATCGACGAGTTCGATTTCGAGGTTGTAGCGGAGGTCCGCGCCTCGCTGGCCGCGACCGCGCCCGCCACGGCCGCCGCCGCCGAAGATGTCTCCGAAGAGATCGCTGAAGAGATCCGAGAAATTCCCGAGGTCGCCAAAATCCTGAAAGCCGCCCCCGGGGCCGCCACCCACTCCCGCAAAACCAAAGCGGTCGTAGGCCTGCCGCTTCTCGGGATCCGACAACACCGAGTAGGCCTCGGAGGACTCCTTGAAGCGCTCCTCGGCCGCCGGGTCGTCGGGGTTGCGGTCGGGATGATCCGCCAACGCCTTCGCGCGGTACGCCGTTTTGAGTTCGGCGTCACCCGCATCCCGCGAAACACCCAAGACTTCGTAGTAATCGCGCCTAGCCAATGGAAAGGCCTCGGAGGACTAGCGGGGACGTTGGTGAATATTCACCCCTACACGAGGAGTAACGATTTACCAATTTCCGCGCTTAGGGGTGAATATTCACCAACGTCCCCGCTAGGAGGAGTCTAGTCGGAATCCTCGGACTCATCCTCTCCGAGCGCGGCGTAGAGATTCTCGGTCATCTTGTAGGTGAGGGATGAGAGTTCGTCAACGGCGCTGCGGAGCGCCTCGATGTCCTCGGCTTGCATCGCCGCCTGGGCGTCCTCGAGAGCGGCCTGGATCGGCGCGCGCTCATCCTCGCTGACCTGATCCGCGAATTCTTCGAGGGTCCGCGCCGTGGAGTAGACGAGACCGTCGGCCTTGTTGGAGAGTTCGGCCAATTCCCGCCGGGCCTGGTCGTCCGCCTTCGCGCCCTCGGCCTCCGCCACGAGCCTTTCGACATCCTCTTCCGCGAGCCCGCCCGAGGCCGAAACCTCGATCGCCTGACGCTTGCCGGTGCCGAGGTCCAGCGCCGACACATTTACGACACCGTCGGCGTCGATGTCGAAGGTGACCTCGATCTGCGGCACACCGCGCGGGGCCGGTGGAACCCCAACCAGCTCGAAGCGGCCGAGGGTCTTGTTGTCCCTGGCCATCTCGCGCTCGCCCTGAACGACGTGGATCCGAACCACGCTCTGGGCGTCTTCGGTGGTGGAGAAGATCTGGCCATTCGAGGTGGGAATCGTCGTATTGCGCTCGATGATCGAGGTCGCGACACCACCCTGCGTCTCGACGCCGAGCGAGAGAGGCGTCACGTCGAGCAGCAGAACCTCGTCGACTTCGCCCTTGATTACACCGCCCTGGATCGCCGCACCACTCGCGACCACCTCATCGGGATTCACGGTCTTGTTGGGCGCCTTGCCGAAGATCTCTTCGACCTTTTGCTGAATCACCGGCATGCGGGTCATGCCACCGACCAGAATCACCTCGTCGATCTTTTCTCGCGCGATTCCGGCGTCCTCGATGGCCTGCTCGCAGGGCCCGACGAGTCGAGCGACCAGGTCCGAGACGAGCCCTTCGAGCCCCTCGCGGGTGATGGTCGCCGTCAGGTGGGATGGGCCATCGCTCGCGGCGGCGATGAAGGGCAGATTGATGTCCGTCGATTGCACCGAGGAGAGCTCGTGTTTGGCGCGTTCGGCAGCCTCCCGAATGCGCTGAAGGGCCATGTTGTCGCCGCGCAGATCGACGCCGGTCTCGCCCTTGAAGTCGTCGATCAACTGTTCGCAGAGCGCGCGGTCGAAGTCCTCACCGCCGAGAAAGGTGTCGCCGTTGGTGCTCTTGACCTCGAAGACCCCGTTCGAGATCTCGAGAATCGAAATATCGAAAGTGCCGCCACCGAGGTCGAATACCGCGATCGTCTGGTCTTGGGCATTCGTGAGCCCGTAGGCGAGCGCCGCGGCCGTGGGCTCGTTGATGATGCGCAGGACGTTGAGTCCGGCGATCTTGCCGGCATCCTGGGTGGCCTGTCGCTGCGAGTCGTCGAAGTAGGCGGGGACCGTGATCACCGCGTCCTCGACATCCTCGCCGAGGTAATCCGACGCGGTCTCCCTCATCTTGGCGAGGACCATCGCCGAAATTTCCTCGGGCGAATAGCTGCGGCCTCCCGCCTGGATCCAGGCGTCTCCGTTCTCGGACGCCTCGAGGCTAAACGGCGCGATCGAGCCAAAGCTGGTGGCTTCTTCGCTGTCAAAGCGGCGACCGATCAACCGCTTGGCGGCAAATATCGTGTTCTCCGGGTTGGTGACGGATTGGCGCTTGGCGATCTGTCCGATGAGCTTTTCGCCCGAGGCCGCAAATCCGACGATGGAAGGCGTGGTGCGCGCACCCTCGGCGTTGGAGAGGATCTGCGGTTCGCCGCCCTCGAGCAGCGCCACGCAAGAGTTGGTCGTCCCGAGGTCGATGCCGATGACCTTGCCCAAGATTGCTCGCCCCCCCCCTCCCGACAGCCGGGAGGACACTCCCGGGCTATGCGGTCGTTTCTTTGTCGTCGTCGTCTGCGGGCGGCTTCGCGACCACCACCCGCGCGGGTCTCAGCAGCCGATCCCTCAGCCGATAACCCTTCTGCAGCACCTCGATCACGCTGTTCGGAGGCGCCGAATCGCCTTGCACCTGCGCCATCGCCTCGTGCAGCGACGGGTCGAACTCACAGCCCTTCGCATCGATCGTGTGCACTTCGTGCTGAGCGAGGACCGCGTAGAGCTCCCGTTGCACGAGCTCGACACCCTCCAGCAGACTCGCCAGATCCCCGCCATCCTTGTCGTGCGCATGCTCGATGGCGCGATCCAGATTATCGACCGTCGAAAGGAGATCCTTGACGAGATTTTCGTGGCCGTACTGGATCACGTCCTGCCGGTCCTTGTGGGCCCGACGCCGGAAATTGTCGAAATCCGCGAGCAGACGGACGTATTTATCCCGATTCTCGACCAATTGGCCGGCCATCCGCTCGATTTCTTCGCCGCTGAACGATTCGGACGCCACGGGCTCTTCGGAGTTCTTCACGTGACCCTGTTCGTCGATCGCCTCGGAAGCCTCTAGCAGGGCCGCCTCGAGTTCCGGATTTGCGGCCAGGCTGCCCTCCGGTTCTTCGGATACGGACTTCCAGCCCTCGGCCTGGTCGGGATCCGGTTTGCGGTTTTCGTCCCGGGGTCCGCCGCTCACGCCACGAGTCTCCCGGTAATGACCTGGCTTAGACAGTCCACGAGCGGAATGACGCGCCCGTAGTCCATCCGGACGGGGCCGATCACGCCGAGCATTCCGAGCGGCGCACCCGGGCCGCCGTAGTGGCTTGCCACGAGCGCGCAATCGTGCAGGCCGGGCTCGTCCACCTCGTCCCCGAAAGCCACGCAGACGCCGCCGGAGTCGAGCATGCGGTCGAGCACCTCGAGCAAGCGCTGCTTGGTTTCGAGCGCTGCAAAGAGATCGCGAATCCGCTGGGGATCGTGAAACTCGGGTTGGTCGAGCAGCGCGAGGCGGGTCTCGATCACGAGATCCACCTCGTGGTCGCCCACCGCCACGGCGCGACGGCCGAGATCGATCGCGCGCGCCAAGAGCTCGCCGGTCCGATCTCGCAGGCGCTCGGCCTCTGCGATCAGCGCCGCGCGCACCTCGACCAGCGTGCGACCCGCTGCGCGCTCGGAGAGCAGCGCGGCGGTGCGGTCGAGCTCGCGCTGATCCCATTCGCCGTCGCCCGCGATCACGCGCCGGTGCGCGCCGCCACTTTTCGAAACGAGCACCACCAGCACGCGTTCTGACGAGAGCCGGACCAGGCTGATCCGACTGAGCACGATCCGCTCGAGCCGCGGCGCAACCACGAAGCCCAATTGGCGGGTGCACTCGGAGAGCAATTGCGAAGCCACGTTGACCACGAAGTCGGGCTCCGCCTTGTCAACGCTGTAGGTGATGTTGCGCATCTCGTACGACGCCACATTGCTCGCGTCGAGCCGCGTTGGGTCGAGCAGCCGATCGACGAACAAGCGCAGGCCCCGCTCGGTGGGAATCCGGCCGGACGACTTGTGCGGCTGTTCGACCAGGCCCATCCCCGCCAGTTCCGCGAGCGTCGCGCGCACACTCGCGGGCGAAATGTGCATCGGCAACAGATGGGTGAGCGTCTGGGAACCGATCGGAGCGGCCTCGCCCACATAGGCGTGGACGATCGCCCTCAGGACGGTGGCCTGGCGCGTGGAGAGATCGTTCGGATCGCACGCCACTTCGGGCGGTATTGCAGACACGTCTGCCCCCATACCCGCTGAGGCTCGACGGAGCCCTCAATCGAGCTGGTTGGAAAGCCCCCGGCGCGTCCCCTGCACGTCGAAGAAAAAACAGTCTAGCCCGATCATCGGTCGATGGGACCCCGGTGCTGAGCTTTAGCGCCCAGCGGAGGGCGGCCGCCGTCAGACGAATTCGGCAAAAACCGAGTCCGCGAGCAGCCGGCCTCGCGCGCTGAGCCGCAGGTCGCCGCCTTCCGCCTCGTCGAGCAGCCCGGCCTCGATCAGCCGATCGATCGCCTCGCCGAAAAACGCCCGCGGCGACTGCCCGAACTCGCGCTCGAATTCTGCGGCCAGCAGGCCCCGCGACCCGCGCAGCGCGAGAAAGACGGCCTCGCCGCGCGCGGTATCCGCGTCAAAAATCTCGCTGGGGCCCGCCGCGGTCGGGCGCTGCTGGGCGATCCGGTCGAGGTAGGTGCGCAGGTCCCGCAGATTCGAGCGCCGGGTTCCAAACGGCGCCGCGTCGCTCGGCGGCTCGGTCGAAAAGGCGCCGATCCCGATGCCCAGCACCGGCTGCCGCTCCCAGTAGCGCCGGTTGTGGACGGCCTGAAAACCCGGGCGCGCGTAGTTGGAGATCTCGTAGCGCTCGAAGCCGCCCGCGCACAGGCGGGCCTCGATGGCCTCCATCATCGCGATGGCTTCGTCCTCGCCGGGCAGCGAAAGCTGGCCCCGGCTCGCCGCGAGCGCAAAAGGCGTGCCCGATTCGATGGTCAGTTCGTAGGTCGAGACGTGATCGGGGCCGAACGCCAACACGCGCTCGAGGTCGGCCTCCAGATCCGCCAGGCGCTGCCCGGGCGCCGCGAAGACCAGGTCCAGCGAGATCGCCTCGAAGCCCGCGTCGCGGCACGCGACCAGGGTGAGATCGGCCTCTTCGACCCGATGCGCGCGGCCCAGGCGCTTCAGGATCGCATCGTCAAAGCTCTGGATCCCCACCGACACCCGATTGATACCGAGCGCCCGGAACTCGGGCAGCCGGGAGCGCTCGAGCGTGCTGGGGTTCACCTCGAGCGTGGTCTCGACCGAGCCGTTGGCCGGAAACGCCAGCCGGATCGCGTCGACGATCCGGTTGAGCGACTCCGCGCTCAGCAGCGAGGGCGTGCCGCCGCCGAGGTAGATGCTGGCGAGGCGACGACCCGCCCCGCTGGAGTCTCGATACGCGCCGCTGCGCGAGGCGAGCTCGCGCAGTAGCGCGTCGACGTAGCGGGTCTCCTGGTCGGCGCGCAGCTCGGGGGCCGCGATCACCGCAAAGTCGCAATACGGGCAGATCCGCTCGCAGAACGGGATGTGGACATAGACGCCGACCATCGGATCGTGCACGCAGGCAGCGTAGCCGTTTTGCCCGGGCGATTCGCCCGGCGGCCTGCGTTACTCTCCGCGCGCCTTGAGTCATCCCAAAATCCGCTGCGAAACGCTGCCCAACGGACTGACGGTTCTGCTCTCCGAGAGCGAGATCGCTCCGGTCGCCGAAATTCAATTTTGGGCCAAAGTGGGTTCCGCGGACGAGCGCCCCGCTGAATCCGGGCTCGCGCACTTTCACGAGCACATGCTGTTCAAGGGCACCGAGCGCCGGGCGGTCGGCGACGTGGCGGGCGACGTCGAGGGGGCCGGCGGCCGCATCAACGCCTTCACGTCCTTCGACGTGACCTGCTACCACGCGACCCTGCCGAGAGACCAGCTCGAAGCCGGCGTCGACGTGCTGGCCGACGCGCTGCTGCACTCGACGTTCGTGCCCGAAGAGATCGATCGCGAAATCGAAGTCGTGCTCGAGGAGATCCGCCGCTCCGAGGACTCGCCGACCCAGGTGCTCGGCCAGGCGGTCTTTGGCGAGTGCTATCGCGATCACCCCTACCGCGCGCCGATTCTTGGCACGCGAGAGAGTGTCGAAAGCTTCAACCGCGAGCGCGTGCAGGCCTTTTACGAGCGCTGGTACACGCCGGACAACCTGATGGCGGTAGCGGTCGGAGACTTCGACGCCGCGCGCCTGATCGAACAACTCAGGGCCGCCTTCGAGGGCCAACCGCGCGGGAGCGTCGAGCGCAACCGCGCAGTGGAACCGCCCCAGACCGAGCGACGCATCGTCGTCTGCAAGCGGCCGTTCGAACGCGTCAACATGGAGATCGCCTACCCGGGCGTCAGCCTGCGCGATCCGGATTGTGCGGTCATCGACCTGCTGGCCTTCATCCTCGGAAACAGCGAGAGCAGCCGGCTAAACCGCCGCGTCAAGGAACGCGACGGACTCGTCGACCGCATCGACGCCTATTCGTACACGCCGATGGATCCGGGCATGACGAGCGTGAGCATCGGCACGGACGCGGAGCGCGCACTGGACGCGATTGCGGCCGCGGTGCGCGAGATCGAGCGCATGCGGATCGAAGCGGTATCCAACGAAGAGTTGGAGCGCGCGCGGATCAACTTTTTGGCCGCGGAGCACTTCGAGCGCGAAAGCGTCACCGGCATGGCGCAGAAGCTCGGCAGCTTCCACACGACGGCGGGCGACTACCGCGAAGAGGCCCGCTACCTGGAGCGGATCCGCAGCGCGACGCCGGAAGATCTGCTGCGCGTGGCGCGCCGCTACCTGGCGCCCGAGCGCATGACGGTCGGTGCGGTACTCACCGAGGCCGAAGCGGCGCGATTGGATGACGCGAGCATCGACGCCGCGATCGCACGCGGCGTGGAGCAGACGACCCGCAGCTTTGCGGTGCCCGCGCGGCAGCCGACGCAGCACGAGATCCACAGCTACAAAATGATCAACGGCGCGCAGCTCTACGTGCTGCCGCGCCGGTCGGTTCCCGTCGTGGCGGCCCGCGCCGCGTTCATGGGCGGAACCCTCGCAGAAGACGAGGCCTGCGCGGGCATCACCAACTTTTTGTCGGCGACCTGGTTGCGGGGAACCAGCAGCCACTCCACCGCGGATTTTGCCCGCACCGCCGAAAACCTGGCCGCCGACGTCGACGGGTTCTCGGGCAACAACAGCCTCGGGGCAACGCTGGAATGCCCCGTCGGGGCGCTCGACCCGACGCTCGAGCTCTTCTCTGAGTTGCTCCTCGAGCCCGCGTTCGATCCCGAAGAAATCGAGCGCGAACGCAGCGACACCCTGGCGGCAATCGAGCGTCGCGAAGACCGACTGGCGCAACTCGCCTACCTGCTCTTCTGCGAAACCCACTTCCAGCACCACCCCTATCGGCTCTCGGCGCTGGGCTCCGCGGAGTCTGTGCTGCGCTTCGACGCCGACGGGCTGCGCGCTCACCACGCGCGCTTGATCCGCGGCGAGAACATGGTGCTCGCCGTCGTCGGCGATGTAGACCCCGACAGCGCGGCCACCCGCTTCTCGGCCAGCCTCGCCGCAATTCCGTCTGGCGATTTCAAGGCGCCCTCCCCGCCCCTCGAAGACGCGCCGCGCGAAATCCGCGAGGCCGTACTCTGCAAGGACCGCGCGCAGGCGCACCTCGTGATCGGCTTCCGGGGCCTGACCGTCGCGGACCCCGACCGCTTCGCGCTCGAGGTGATCGCCCAGTTGCTGGCCGGCCAGGGCGGCCGGCTGTTTCTCGAACTGCGCGACCGGCGCAGCCTGGCCTACGCGGTGAGCGCCCACAACACCGAGGGCATCGCGCCGGGTCACTTCACCGTCTACATCGCAACCGCACCGGAGAAGCTCGACGAAGCCCGCGCGGGCATGCTCGAAGAGTTGGAGCAGTTGGTCCAGCAGCCGCCCTCGGACGAGGAACTCGAGCGCGCTAAGCGCTACTTGATCGGCAACCATGCGATCGGCTTGCAGCGTAACGCCGCGCACGCGGGGCTGATCTCGCTTAACGCTCGCTATGGATTGGGCCCCGATGCCGACTTCGCGTTTCCCGAGCAGGTTGCGGCAGTCGGCAAGGAAGAAAT
>SDBV01003065.1_pt1 | contig 24908 bp, 22 predicted proteins | sample 2277081 | NCBI WGS metagenome assembly SDBV01 (sample SAMN10402039, study PRJNA504765) | marine sediment metagenome | isolation source: marine sediment core GS10_PC15, 223 cmbsf | place: Arctic Ocean: Southern Knipovich Ridge | collected 2010 | reverse complement strand
CCGAGACGCCCGTTCGGGTCTTCGACCATCTCTTTCCACTGAGCGATCCATCCGGGCAGGCGTCCGATCGCGAACAACACCGGAAACATCGGCGTCGGGAAACCCATAGCCCTATAGATCAGACCGCTGTAAAAGTCGACGTTCGGATAGAGCTTGCGCTCGATGAAATAGTCATCTTGCAGGGCGATCTCTTCGAGGCGCCTCGCGATGGCGAGCAGCTCGTCGTTCGCTCCGATGCGCCCCAATACGCGTTGGGCAGCGTCTTTGATGATCGTGGCGCGCGGGTCGAAGTTTTTGTAGACACGGTGGCCGAACCCCATCAAGCGGAAACTGTCGTCAGGATCTTTCGCGCGCATCACATACTTCTCGGCGTCACCGCCATCGGCTTGGATCGTCTTGAGCATCTCGATCACGGCCTGGTTCGCCCCGCCGTGGAGACGACCCCACAGCGCGTTGATTCCTGCGGCGATCGACGCGTAGAGATTCGCTTGTGACGACCCAACGAGGCGCACCGTCGATGTCGAGCAATTCTGCTCATGGTCGGCGTGCAGGATGAGCAGCAGTTCCAGCGTCGCCGACACCTCGGGATCGGGTACCCAAGGTTCGGCCGGCACTCCGAACATCATGCGTCGGAAATTCTCGGCGAGTGTCAGCGAGTTGTCCGGATAGAGGAAGGGCTGGCCGATCGATTTCTTGTATGCGTATGCGGCGATCGTTGGCAACTTGGCCATCAAGCGGATAATCGAGATTTCGACCTGGTTGGGATCTTTGTGGTCGTGGCTGCCCTGGTAGAAGGTCGAAAGCGCCGAAACGGCCGATGACAGGATCGCCATCGGATGCGCATCGCGTGGGAACCCGTCGTAGAAACGCTTCATGTCTTCATGCAGCAGCGTGTGAAGCCTGACCGTTCCTCGGAAGTCGTCGAGCGCGTCTTTTGTCGGCAGGTCGCCGTAGATCAGCAGATAGGCGGTCTCCATGTATGACGACGAGGTGGCGAGTTGTTCGATCGGGATTCCGCGGTATCGCAAGATCCCCGCCTCGCCATCGAGGAACGTCACTTTTGACGTGCACGAACCCGTGTTCATATAGCCCGGATCGATCGTAACCAGACCTGTTTCGCGACGAAGCGTTGCGATATCGAGTGCACGCTCGCCTTCGGTTCCGGTGACAATGGGTATGTCGATCTTTCGATCGCCGATTGTGAGCGTGGCCGTCTCATTGGGTCGAAGTGTCATGTTTGGCTCATTGCCCACGCGGTGGTCCTCCGTCGCTATTGCCATCCGGTATCCATAAAGACTCTAGATCGCGCGCGTTCGGTGTGCCATCCCGACGATTTGAGGCCGAGCCGTTTGCCATCGACCTGCGAGTCATGATGACGAGTCACGACGAAGGCAGGGCGGTGAAAGCTCCGAACCCACCGAGGACCCCGGCGTCACTCAGGATCGAGACGGACTTCAGTATCTCGCCCCGATTCGCCGCCGGAACTTGTTCGAGTCGAGTGGCGAGCTGTGAGCCGTTCTCGACAAAGCCGGGCGATTCCCTAAAGAGCGTCGTTTGCACCAACCAGCTGTCTTTGTCGTGCTTGGCCATTTGCTCGACGGCGGCCTGCTCGGCGCCCGGGGTTTCGAGGTGGGCCATCCACAGTTTGTGCTCGGAGCGTTCGAGGTTGAAGAAGTCGCCGGCGCTGTCGCCTGCTACAAGGAGTGGTTGTTCATCGGAGATGTGGGCGAGGACGTTGGCGACCTTGCCGACGAAGTCGGGCAACGGAAAGTCGACTTGCGACGTAATGCGAAAGCGGGAAAGTGTCGCCACATCGAGCGTCGCGAAGTTCTTGCCGAGTTCATCGTCGTCGGTGACAAGCAGGTGGTCCTTGTAGAGACGGCCTGATTCGCTCTCATGTATGAGAAGGCCGACGCCGATCACGTGATGGGGCGGGAGTTCCACGCGGTCACCGTATTTCTTCTTGATGAACGGATTCAGGAAGTTGTCCACCACGTAGCGCACGGCCCAGGGGTTGCCCGCCGAGACGACATGGACATCGATACCGTTCGAGAGAAGGAATCCGTAGAGATCGGCCATTTCAGGGAAGACGAACGGGCGCAGCACGTCCGGGTTACCGGCGATCGACGACGCGTTTGGCGTCCCGATGTCCTGGGCAGCGCTGCCGTTGTCGTAGACGGTCGCCGTTGCTGCGACGACGTCCTGCACGGTCTGGCTCGTGAAGGTCTGAGCAAGCCAGCCCGACTCGGAGTACCCGCCCATCGGGTCGCCCTCGTGGGTTGTCGCGTTGTAGGAGGCGGCGTTGTATTCGAGCAGTGACGTGGATTCCCAGCTGAAGGTCTGGCCGTCGACCGTGAACGTAGGCATGATCGCTTGCGGCACGGTTTCCTTCGTGATCTTGCCCTCGGCGATCATTTGCCCGACCGTGGCGGTCTCCAAACAGCGTGCCGCGGTTGTGTTGTCCCAGTCGAAAACGGCGAACCGGCCCTCGTTCGCGTTCTTCCCGACAATGGTGACCAACTCGTCGTAGACCTCGGGCCGCCAGTTCTCACGATCGAGCATCGGACCCGACAGCTTCTCTCGAGCTTTCTGCGAATTGGAGGCGGAGCATCCGGAAACGGCTGTCACGATCGTGTCAACCGTTCACGAGAACGCGAGGAACGCGTCTTGACCTGCATGATGATTCCTGTCGAGTCTGCGGGCGGAGACTTCGGTGGTCGACACTAGTCAAGGCCGAGTGGGTGTCGGCGACAACACGATTCTCTCCGCTGTCTTGACTATCGTCCCAGCGTCTCATGGAGCGGCGGCTCGTGGAGTGGCGCCTCCTATGAGCTCAAGCTCACTGATTTTCGACAGCGTCGCGTACGATCCCTACAGAATGAGCACAGAACGCAAGGCAGCATGGCTATTTCTCCTCGGCTCCGTAGGTTTCGTGACCGGCAGCGCTCTTGGACTCATATATGGCTACGACCACCTCGAGAACTGGCTATTCATGGTCGGGACCGGACCGTTCGTTCTCGCCGCCGCAGTCGAGTTGAACGATGAGTTCGTCTCCGTCTGGCGCCGAGCACGGCGAGCGGGAGCAACGTTCTGGTCCATCCCAGCCGGCACAGATCGCCGAGCGGCAAAATCCTTAGCGATCCTGCTGGTCGGATGTTTGTGGTTCCAGGTCACCACGGTGCAAGCCACCCTTCATCCACAGCGGTGGTACGAGACCATCCTGGGACTATGGTCGAGCAGCCTCGCCGGATCGATCGGCTTCGTCTGGGCAAGTGCCCGTGATCACTGGGCCGATACGGGCAGATACCATACGGTCCACCCCGTTGAGTTCATCTCGCTTGCCTCCGCCTGGTTCTTGGTCGGATCGTGGGCATTCCTGATCGCCAGCTCGCTCGGCCTGGCAGCAGAGTTCGGACTGCTCATCCCACCAGAGTCCACTGCGATAGCCGGGATCGTTGCCGCAGGTTCCACCTGTTTCCTGATCGGCAGCATTCTCTGGTGCCGGGCCTCCCTCCCTTTCGATGGGTATAGACCCACCGGAGGGTGGAACATTTCGGATACATCGGACGCGTCGCGCTAAGCCGGGCTGCCAGGCCACTGTTGCACGGAGCAGCACGACGCGCGGTCTGACGCGAACCGAGTTCGACCCCAGCGTCGACCTCACGGCCCGTGAAGCGGCGTCGAACCACCACCGTCGGCAGTGCGGGCCGCCTTGTTGAGCGCGGACAGAAACGCCCTCGCCGACGCCTCGACAACATCGGTCGACAGGCCGCGCCCCGTCAGTATCCGCTTGCCGACCTCGACCTGCACGGTCACATCGGCCAGAGCGTCGGTGCGACCGGTCACGGAAGCGACCTTGAAGTCGTGCAAAACAGCATCGACGCCAACAGCTTTGCGCAACGCCGAACACGCAGCATCGATCATTCCGTCGCCTTCAGCCATCTGAAGGCGACGGTCGTCTTCGCGTTTTATCTGGACAGACGCCATCGGAGTCTGCGCCGTCCCGTAGATCACCGACAGATCGACCAGCTCCCATGCGTCGGTGACGCCGCCGAGTTCCTCCGCGACGATCGCTTCGAGGTCTGCCTCCGAAATCTGCACCTTGCGATCGGCGAGTTCCTTGAAGCGAATGAACGCCTGATTCAGCACGTCACCCTGTACTCGCAGGCCCATTTTTTCGAGTGCGTCGCTGAACGCGTGGCGCCCCGAATGCTTGCCGAGCACGACCTCGGTCGCCTGGCCGACGGACTCGGCGTCCATGATCTCGTAGGTCCGCTTGTCGGCAAGCACGCCATGCTGATGGATGCCGGCCTCGTGCGCGAATGCGTTGCGTCCGACCACGGCCTTGTTGTACTGCACCGGGTAGCCGGTGAGTCGCGAAACAAGCCGGCTCGAACGCGCAAGATGGGCTGTGTCGACACGAGTGTCGACACAGTAGATCTCTGGACGTGTGCGAAACGCCATCACGACCTCTTCGAGTGCCGCATTGCCGGCGCGTTCGCCGACTCCGTTCACCGTGCACTCGACCTGACGCGCTCCGGCGACAACGCCGGCAAGCGAGTTCGCGACGGCGAGTCCAAGGTCGTCATGACAGTGGGTCGAAACGACGAGGTCGTCCGGACCCTTTACGTTCTCAACGACGAAGCTGATGAGTTCGCCGAATTCGTTCGGGGTCGCATATCCGACCGTGTCGGGGATATTCAGCGTTGTCGCACCGGCGTCGATCGCCACTTGCAAGACCTCGACCATGAACTCAGGGCCCGATCGCGTCGCGTCCTCAGGAGAAAACTCAACGTCCGGAGTAAACGATTTCGCACGTGCCACCCCGGACGCGGCTTCGGCCTTGACCTGATCCGGCGTCATGCGGAGCTTGCGCTCCATGTGGATTGGAGACGTCGCAATGAAGACGTGGATCCGGGCCCGCTCTGCGTCGCGGATCGCTTCCCAAGCGCGATCGACATCTTTGTGCGCCGTGCGAGCAAGACCGCAAATCGTTGCGCCCCGCACCGACCGAGAAATCGTTTCGACCGCGTCGAAGTCGCCTTGGCTCGCTATCGGAAATCCGGCCTCGATCACGTCCACACCAAGCTTGATCAGCTGCTCGGCAATTTCGACTTTCTCGAAAACGTTCAGCGCTATTCCGGGCGACTGCTCGCCGTCGCGAAGCGTCGTGTCGAATATCACGACATTGTCGACCGTCATGAGTCCTCCTCGTCAATTCTCATCCAATTGCAATTCCGGGCAAAGAAAACCTCCGGGGAACAGACCCGGAGGTGAAGGCGCGCATACCGATATCGATATGCGCTAGGTAAGAAGAAGCAGGCCGCGCGATCGACGGGACCAGACTGGTAACGCTTGGGGGGATCGGCTGCGATAACTCATTGCTCTAAGTAGAGATTATCGTGTGGCCGAAGCGTTCGCGCCAGTCTTTGTGGTGGTGGTCCGTCGATCGCGCTGCACCTGCTTCGCTTTGGGGGATCTTTCGGGATATGTTGTCAGGCCGCCATCGCCGTTTCGATCATGTAACCGGTAAGTGCGGCTGCGGCGGCTTCACGGCTTCCGAATGTCTGGCGACGGTTGATCGCAGGCGTTGAACCTTCGGTCACGATCCAGAACCAGTGCTCGTTGCGGAGTGTCGTGCGGACACGTCCGATGCGCTTGCCCTCGGTCAGTACGTCGTAGCGTCCCATTGCGGTGCGGTCGAATGCCAACTTCATCTCGTGTCCCCTCGTTCACTCCGTCTACGTATACAAGGACGAACGAGATGGAAAAATCTTACAGTTCTTTGAGAAATTCTCTGCGACGTGGTACGCCGCCGGTCCGACAGAACCGTCTTCAGACTTCTAGGAAATGAGCTTCCAAGATGCCACCAGACGAGCGGACTGCGTCTTGGACGTCGTTCGGGATCGGCTGGTCGGTCACGATTCCCCAAAGCGCCAGCGGTTCGTCGACGTGGCGTCCGAGCGCCATATTCGCGATGTTGATGCCTGCGTCTCCAAGCAGCGTCCCGATGGCGCCGATCACACCCGGGCGGTCGTCGTTCGAAATGATCGACAGGTACTTCGCCGGGGCGATCTCGATCAGGTAGTCGTCGATCCCGACGAGGCGCGGCTCTTTGGCCTCACCCTGCAACGTCCCACGAATTTCACGAGTTCGCCCACCGACCGTCCCACGTACTGCGATCTGGTTCACGTAGTCACGCGGTCGTGTCGATGACGTCGTGACCAGTTCAACGCCCCGTTCGTCGGCGATCAGCGGGGCGTTGACGAGCGTGACCGGAACCTCGACGGCCTTCGAAAAGATCCCTTGCAGCACCGACAGGCCAAGCGCTTTCGTATCGTGACCGGCGACTTCGCCGGCAATCTCGAGTTCGATGCGGTCGCTCACACCGCCTGCGTACGCGGCGAAAATGCGGCCGAGTTCTCGGCAGAGGCCGAGGTGGTCCCGCACGGCTTCGCTCACATCACGTCCGATGTCGATGTTGACGGCATGGATCGCAAATTCGCCACCGAGCGCAGCGAGTACTTGCTCGGCGATCGTCACCCCCGCGCGGTCCTGGGCCTCAGCGGTCGACGCCCCGAGATGGGGCGTTGCTACGGTCCCCTCGATCGAAAAAAGCGGACTGTCGGTGCATGGTTCTTGCGAGAAGACGTCGACGGCTGCGCCGCCGAGTTTGCCCGACTCGATCGCCTCTTTGACGGCCTGCTCATCGATGATGCCGCCGCGCGCGACGTTCACGATCCGGGCGCCGTCGCGCATCGTCTCGATCGCCGCCGCGTCGATCAAATTCTCGGTGTCGGGCGTGCGCGGAAGGTGGATTGTGATGAAGTCACTGCGCGAGAAGATATCTTCGGGCGCGCCGACGAGTTCGACGCCCAAGTTTCGCGCCCGTTCTTGCGACACGAACGGGTCGTAACCGATCAAGTGCATACCGAAACCGGCAGCACGTTCGGCGACGAGGCTCCCGACACGTCCGAGACCGAGAATGCCGAGCGTCTTACCGTATAGCTCGACGCCCTGGAACAGCTTGCGGTCCCAACGCCCCGCCCGCAATGAGGCGTCGGCCGCCGCGATGTTGCGAGCTTGGGCGAGCAGGATCGCGATCGTGTGTTCCGCAGCGGACAAGACGTTCGATTCGGGTGCGTTCACGACGAGCACGCCATGTGCAGTCGCGGCGCCGAGGTCGATGTTGTCGACGCCGATACCGGCCCGTCCGACGACTTGGAGGTGTTGCGCGGCGCCAAACACGTCGGCCGTGACCTGCGTTGCAGACCGGACGACCAACGCGTCGGCGTCGCGGATCTTGTCGACGAGTTCGTCATGAGTCAAACCAATCGCGATCTCGACGTCATGTTCGGCGCGCAATTTTTCGACACCGGCCGCCGCCAGTTCTTCGGTGATGAGTACTTTCATCGCCTCTCCCCAGTAAATCGTTGGGTAAACCGTTCGGTAATTCGTTGGGCCGATCGTTGCGTTCTCAGACCGACCCGCGGCCATAGCTGTTGCGGAACTCCCAGCCGCATCCGCCACAAGACCAATGATCACTCCAGAGCTGCAATCCAGCACGCCCGCCGACGTGTGTCATCGCCGACTTGCATGTCTGACAACGCGGGATGCCGCGCACTCCATGCTCTTCGCGAGTCCACGCGACGGCCCGCGAGTCATCGGTCAAGGCGTGAGCTCGCCCCGCGAACTCTCCTCGACCGTCTTGTTGCCAAGCCACGGAATCATCGCCCTGACTTCACGTCCGACCCGTTCGATCTGGTGTTCGCTCTCGATCCGACGCATAGCGCGAAACGAGGGCTGGCCGGCTTGGTTCTCGAGGATCCACTCGGTCGCGAACGAACCGTCTTGGATCTCGTCGAGTATTCGACGCAGCTCGGCTCTCGTCTCATCGGTAACGATGCGCGGCCCGCGTGTGTAGTCGCCGTATTCTGCGGTCTCCGAAATCGAATACCGCATTCCTGCAAGTCCGTTCTCATACATGAGGTCGACGATCAGCTTCAGCTCGTGCAGGCACTCGAAGTACGCCGATTCGGGCTGGTAGCCGGCGTCGACGAGTGTCTCGAATGCCGCTTTCACGAGTGCGCTCGTCCCACCGCAGAGGATCGTCTGTTCACCGAAGAGATCAGTCTCGGTCTCTTCTTTGAACGTCGTTTCGAGCAGGCCGGCGCGGGTCACGCCGAGGGCTCGCGCGTAGCTCATCGCCAGTTCGTGGGCCTTGCCGCTCGCGTCTTGGTGGACGGCGATCAGCGCGGGCGTACCCTTGCCGTCGGTATAAGTTCGGCGAACGAGGTGGCCCGGCGCCTTCGGCGCGATCATCGCGACGTCGATCCCGTCGGCGGGGTCGATACATCCATAGTGGATGTTGAAGCCGTGTGCGAAGAAAACCGCATCGCCATCTTCGAGGCGAGGCGCGACGACGTTGTCGTAGAGATCCTTCTGGGCCTGGTCGGGTGCAAGAATCATGATGAGATCGGCCTCGTCGCACGCGACCTCGGGCGTAACGACGCGCAGGCCGTCAGCTTCGGCGCGCGCCCGACTCGACGACCCCTCGCGGAGCCCGACACGCACGTCGACCCCGGAGTCGTGCAGGTTCAACGCATGGGCGTGGCCTTGCGAGCCGTAGCCGATGATCGCGACCTTGCGCCCCGTGATGAACGAGAGGTCGGCATCTTCGTCGTAGTAGATGATCGCAGCCACGAATCTTCTCCTCGGTGCACGTCGAACCAACATTCTCGCACGTTCGCCCCACCCTCCGCTAAGGCGATACGCCCGTGATGTCGCAGAATGCGCAATTTCTTCGAACGCCTGACCCCATATGTCGCGGACCAGCCCCAGATCCGTCTTGATGGGCGCGCTGGGGCCCCAACACGGGGTTGACGTTTGTCGCGCGGGACAATTCCGGGGCTGACGCACGACCGATGTCGTCCCGTACCGTCTGCCACTCCGACCGGCGATGGCTCGGTAACGCGGGATAGCGTCGCCATCGGGTCGAACCTCCGGCGGCCCAACGCCTTGTACTTCGAGCTGCCTTGTGCGATCATGCGGGACTTCCCACTATGAACCCTCGTCGAAAGATCACCCATAGTGGAAGCCCTCATTCGAGCCCACGTTCTCGCCGGCGCCCAGCATTGTGTTGTTACCCGCCCGCAATTGATCAACTGCGGGCTCAGCACTAGCACAATCGATCGAATGATCGTACGCAAGGTACTGGAACGGCACTACGTCGGCATCTACCGGTTTACAGCCGATCCGCCCCGCGAACGTACCGACCTGATGGCAACGATGCTGCGCGCCGGACGCGGGGCGGTCGCGACCTCGCGCACTGCTGCCACAGTCTGGGATCTTCCAGTGGATCCGCCCGAACGTCCACAGATTCTCATCCCCCGTTCGCGGCGAGGACTGTCGATCACAGGCGTCGAACTTCGTACGACGACACGTGCCGATCGTGAAGACGCGACCGTCCACAACGGCATTCCTGTTACGTCGCCGTGCCGCACACTGATCGACGTCGCACGCGAGGTCGACGACGCGGTGCTCTCTCGAGCGATTGCGTCGGCACTTCGAACCGGCCTCGTGACCGCGGCGCGCCTCCGGCATCGATGCGAATCATTGAACTTCCTATCCGCCAGAGGGCGCGGACGGGTCGAACGGTTACTCAATGCTCTGGAGAACTCCAGTCGCCCAACCGAATCGGCACTCGAAGAGACGTTCGCACGGTTGATCGACCACTCGCGACTGCCATCGCCGACATATCAATATTCGGTTCTCACCAACGACGGATGGCTCCGGCTCGACGCAGCGTATCCCGACATGCGATTGGGAATCGAGATCGACGGATTCGCCTGGCACTCGTCGCCCGACCAACTCGACCGCGACCGCCATCGTTCCAACACTCTGGCAGCGATCGGCTGGACGATCCTCCATTTCACATCGCATGACGTCCAAGACCGACCAGATGACGTCGTCGCCGAAATCGAAAAGTTGTACTACGCCCTTCGCACGTGCCGCGAAGCACCTGTGTCCAGGATCAACCCCAGTTTTGTCCCGAACGGCGCGGCCTAGCCCCTCGCCGGGGCCCAGGCTTGTCACTCAATACGACATCGGGGCTGATACACGACATCGCACCGATACGTTCACCTGACACAAGCCCTTCCGACAACTCGCCCCGCCCCCGACTGCCTGCCCTTGACTGATTACCTAATCAAATACCATCCTTGCCGGATGACACTTGTACCGATTTCTTCAGACATCGTTGGAATTCAAATCGATCCGGTCACCCAGACCTGGTCGTCGAAAGACACCGAACTCTACGCATGCGGTGTCGGCTGCAAGCCTGAGACCGACCTCGAATATCTTTACGAAGGCAAGGGGCCCAAGGTTCTCCCGACGTACGGTGTGATCCCCGGGTTTCCCGCATTGATCGGCATCATGACCAAGGTCGAGATCAACCCGATGATGATCTTGCACGGCGAACAAACCGTTACGCAGCGCCGCCCGATCCCGCCGAACGCAACCGCCGAAACAACCGGTGGAATCGTCGAATGTTGGGACAAGACCAAGGCGGCAGTAATCGTCGTCGAAGTCACGACTTCTGACGACGACGGACCGATCGTGACGAACAAGAGCACGATCTTCGTGCGCAACGCCGGCGACTTCGGCGGCGAACCAGGCCCTTCGACGAAAGGCAGAAACGCCCCGCCCGACCGCGAGCCCGACCTTGTCTGGGAAGATGCCGCCCGTCCCGAACAAGCAGCCATCTACCGTCTTTCAGGCGACCTGAACCCTCTCCACATCGATCCCGACTTCGCAAAAATGGTTGGTTTCGAGCGGCCGTTCATCCACGGTCTGTGCACCTACGGTTTCGTCGGACGCGGTGTCGTCGCGAAACTCTGCGGTGGTGACCCCGACCAGTTCAAGAGCCTCGAGGCTCGCTTCGCCGACCAGGTGTATCCGGGCGATTCGATCATCGTCAAGATGTGGGTCACGGGCGACGGCGAGGCGATCGTCGAAGCCGCCACGCAGAAGGCAAACGTCGTCATCTCGCAGGCGAAAGCAACCTTCAAAACCTGAGACTCGCCAGAGAGGAGCCGGCAGATGTCTGAGGGCCGACTGTCTGAAGCCGAACAGCGTGCACGCCGCGAAGCGGTAATAAAAGCCTTCACCATGACGCCGTTCATGGGCAGCCTCAAACTCGCCATTGAGCGCTACGAACCCGACGACGTCATCATTCGACTGCCGTTCCGCGAAGACCTGACAAACGACGGCACGTTTTATCACGGCGGCGTGGTCGCAGCGCTCCTCGACACGGCCGGCGCCGCCGCCGCCTGGTCCAACCACGATTTCAACAAAGGCGTCAATGCCTCGACTATCGGGCTGTCGATTCAATTCGTCGGGGCGGCCCGAAAATCCGACCTGATCGCGCGCGCGACGACTACCAAACGCGGCCGCGAACTCATCTTCACGGCGATCGACGCGTTCGATGTCGATGACCGCCCCGTCGCCCACGCCATTCAGACCTACCGAATCGTTTAGTGCCGGCTACTTCGCTCATTTCGAGCGTCATCGCAACGGGTGATCGGCCCGGCTTCTTAGCCCAGGCGGTGCGCTACTGGCAGCGTCAAACTCATCCGAATCGAGAGCTGATCATCGTTGACGACTCGGCTGCTGCAAGCAACGGCGCCTCCGCCGGGATGCGCTCGATCGCGGTTACGAGACGCCCGCTCGGCGAAAAACTCAACATCGGGATCGACGCCGCTCGAGGCGACATAATCCACAAGTGGGACGACGACGACATATACGGTCCAAACTTTCTCGGCACGGCGCTGGACGCACTCGAGTCGCCGGACATCACCAAGCGCTTCGTCCTCTGGGACTGCTTTCATCTCTACCTCGCCTGGAATCGACGTCTCTACTTCTCAGGCCATGGTCACAAGTCAGGGGCATCGCTGTGCTTCGGCCGCGAGATTTGGGAGTCAACGCCGTTCCGCGACATTCCACACGCGGTCGACTCGTGGTTCATCGCCGACCACGACCACAGCTTCCAATCGGTCTGCGCGCCGGACGAACTCGTCATCGTTCGCCACCGCTCGAACACATGGACGAAGTTCTGGGAGACCGACGTCGATTTGTACATCGAGTCGGAACTCGAACCGAATACCGCCCCCCTCGGCGATTTCATCGAACCCTGCGACGCCGCATTCTACGACCACGTTTTCGATGAACTGCGAAGTAGTGAGACTCAGAACGATCCATACAGCTAAGTTTCGCACTCATGGACAGCGTGCAACGGCTCGTGCTCGAAGAACGAACCGAATTCGCCGATCTAGTCAACTCGCTCGACACCGCCGATTGGGGCGTCCAGAGCCTGTGTTCAGACTGGACCGTGCGGGATGTCATAACCCATGTGCTCGTCCCCGACGAGGCCACGATCGTGCAGTATCTCGGCTGGCTCGTCATGTCGGGGCTGAACGAAAAGCGACTGAGCGAGTTGCTGGTCGGACGGTCGAACGAACGCGACACGAACGATCTCGTCAACCATATGCGCTTCGCCCGCACGCCACAGCGCACGGCCCTCATGCTCTACAAGTACGCCCCGCGTGTGTTGCTGAGCGAAACCTACATCCACCAACAGGACATCCGGCGTCCGCTCGGGGCGCCGCGTGCAGACGACCCGGAGCGTCTTTGCGTCGTCGGCAATCATCTCGTCAAGGTGAATGGGGGCGTTGGCGCTCGCCGACGCGCGCGTGATCTGCGCCTTTGCGCTTCTGACATCGATTGGTTCGCCGGCGAGTCCGGGCCCAGGGTGCAGGGGCCGGCCGAGGCGATCATCATGGCAATCGCCGGACGTCATGAAGCGCTCGCCCAACTCGAAGGCGATGGGGTCGACGTGTTGAGATCACGAATGACGTCGTCGTGATCGGTGGCCGGACTCGTCGCGGGTGAACACTTCGTGCTCGTCGTCCGTCGGTGGGGCGGTCGTAGACGGCGCAGTAGTCGGCGTGCCTCGTGATCTCGTGTATCGTGGATGGTATCTAGACAGTCCCAACGAGGAAAATCGATGACGGCTCCACAGAATCCAGGTGGCACGCCCCCGCAACCACCGGCCAAGCCTGCCAAACCGCGATCGATGAGCGCTAAGACCGTCGTCATCGTCATCCTTGTCTTGCTGCTGCTCACCTTCATCTTCGTGAACACTCAGTCAGTGGATATCACGTTTTGGATCACCACAGTCAAAGCGCCATTGTGGATCGTATTGGCGATCTCGATCCTGGTCGGCGTTGCGGTCGGTTTCATCCTCGGGCGTATGCGCTACAAGCCGCCCAAGCAGTAGCTCACGAGGCCGTACCGGCGTCATTCACTCTTTTGGTCTCCGCCCTCTTCAATGACCTCGGCAGTCTCGAAGTCTGACGTGTCGTCGAGGAAGAGTTCGTCGTCGGCGGCAGCGTCTTGAACGATCATCGTGTGCGTTTCGGCGTCGGCGCCGCGGCGACGGTCGATGATGAACGGCAAAACGATGAACAAGACGAGCCCTCCACCGGCAATCAACCACAGAGTGATCGCCCCGCCCGAACCCGGGAACAACTGGGCCGGAGGCACGAAACCGATGATCAGCGTGAACACAGTGACCGCAAACCCGCCCCCGGCGACGATCCACATGCCGACCATGCCACCCGGGACCTTGATCGTCCGTTCGACGTCGGGCTGCGAATAACGAAGTTTGATCGCCGACGCGTACATCAGCAGGTACATGACCAAATAGATCGAGACCGCGAGAACGAACAGCATGTAAAACGCCTGTTGGACATTCGGAACGATGACGTAGACGGCGCCGATGAGCGAGATGACGGTTCCCTGGACGATGAGCATCGTGATCGGGGAACTCTTCCGGTTGACGCGCGTCGCCGCTTTCGGCAGATGGCCGTAACGGGCCGCCGCAAGCATTCCGGTCGCGACGGCGTATTGTGTGTTCGTCCCGCGAACGAGCCAGCCGACGGTCATGAGCGCGGCCACGATCGGCGTGATCCACGTGATTCCGAAGTCTTTGAACATGTATGAAATGGATTCGATGATCCCGTTGAGGACGTTGATGTTCTTTTCGGGCACTGCAACCATTATTCCGACGGAGACGATCACCAACAGGACGACCGTAACGATCGCCCCGACGAAAAGGGCCATCGGATAGGACTTCTTCGGATTCTTCAGTCGCCTGATGAAGTAGGCGGCGAGTTCTATCCCCAAGAACGCATTGATCGCGCCGATCAGTAGGCTGAGCCCGGCGATGTTGCCAAAATCGGGAATCATCGTCGCCAAGTCGAATGTCGCCTGCGGAGCATTTCCCCTTCCGAGAAACACAGCCGCAAGGATGATCACGAGCACGGACGGTAGAAATGCAGCGAGAAACGTCCCGATTGTCGCGTAGCGCCCGACGTTTCGCACGCCAAGCATGTTCAGCCACACCTGCGCCCAAATGATCGCAACGATGACCGCGAAGATGTACCAGTTGTTGCTGCGCAGCGACGGCGCGAACGAGTATGCCGCTATCGCCGCGACCCCGCTCAACGCGGTCGGAGTGTTGATCATCTGCATCGCCCACTGCAAGAACACGGCGAGAAAGCCGAGCCGCGGCCCGAATGCCTCGCGCACCCACAGGTAGACGCCACCGTCGTGGGGCCACCCGCTGCCAAGCTCGGCAGAAATGATCCCCGTCGGCACAAGAACAACAAGAGCGGCTATGAGAGTGAGAGCGATTCCCTGCGGGCCGGCAAGCGCAACGGTCGGCGCATTCGACACGCCCGCCAAAATCGCGATGACCATGAAGGTCAACAAAAATGGGCTGAGCGTCTTCGCCTTCTGAGCTGCGTCTGAAGTCGCCACGAAGACTGAACATAACTGTCTCAAACCGGCTCAAATACCGCCACGAACCGATCAAACGACCCTACGGCGCGCGAGGATTCGCGAGTCGGGGCTTCACCAACCCCTCAGCGACAGGTGGCCGTCACTCCGTCGGCAAGCCCGGGCGTATTGAGCACAGTCTCGATTCGGAGAGCCTCGCCAGCTTCAATGCGATCGGTTGCAAACGTGCTGTCGGCAAGCAAAGACCCGCCGGCGTCACGGGCGACCACGCGACACTGCGACCGATCGTCTGACGTCCCGCCGTTTGTCACTTCGATCGCGACGATGACTTGGTCACTCGACTGGCGGTAGATCTCGACGACATCAACGGCAAACACCTCGTCATCGGGCGTCGGATTCACGAAGAGGGCGGCGAGAATCGCCCCGAAAATGACAAGGCCGCCGAGGATCACGAAGATCGGGCCGTGCGCTCGGAACTTGGCGGGCGTTGCGAGTTTGGCCGGGTTGCACGCGCTACAGATCGACTCGTGATCCAGGACGGGCCCGGAGCACTTGATGCATTTCGATCGGATCTTCAACGCCCCGCTCATGCACTGCCCTTCTGTGATCGTTCGAGACCGATCCGCCCGGTCCGAACGACTTCGACAACTCGAAATGGCTCGAGCAGCCGCAGCAGGTCGTTGAGGCGCACAGGCGAGCCCGACGCCTCGATTGTCACAGCTTCGGCCCCGACGTCACAAATCGTGGCGTTGAAGATCTCCGCGAGTTCGATCACCTGGAATCGTCGCTCGGGTGCAACCGCGACTTTGGCGAGAAGCAGTTCGCGTTCGACCGAGTTGTCCCTCGGCAACTCTGAGATCTTGATGACGCTGATGAGCTTGTAGAGCTGCTTTACGATCTGTTCTGTGTGGACTTGATCTTGGTCGACGACAAGCGTCATTCGTGAAAAGTTTGGATCTTCGGTCGGTCCGACCGCAAGCGATTCGATGTTCCAGGCACGCCGGGCAATCAGCCCGGCAACGCGAGCAAGTACTCCCGGCTGATTTTCGACAAAAACCGAGAGCGTTTGGAGATTTGCCACGGTCAGGATCCCTTGTCCATGTCGAAGTATCCTTCAGGATGCTCGGGCACGGACTCATCTTCGCCACCATGAGTCATTGGCGCCGCCCCATCGACGCCACCGAACATCTCTCGTTCGTCGTCTTCGGACTGGCCGTACGCTGGGCCAAGCAAGATATCGTCGTTCGACCCGCCGGCTGCCGCCATCGGATAGACGTGTTCTTTCGGATCGATTCGGAAATCGATCACGACGGGGCGGTCGTCGATCTGCATCGCTTTCGCGATCACGGAGTCGACCTCGTCTGGCGAGTCGACCCGGAAACCCGCACAGCCCATTGCCTCGACAAGCATCACGTAATCGGGAACGGTCGTACCAAGATCGGTCTGTGAGTAGCGCTTGTCATAGAAAAGGTCTTGCCACTGACGCACCATGCCGAGGCATCCGTTGTTGAGAATCGCGACCTTGATCGGGATGTTGCAGACCGCCGCTGTGATGAGCTCTTGGAGCGTCATTTGGAAAGAGCCGTCGCCGTCGATCACCCACACCGTCGCATCGGGTTTTCCGACCTTCGCCCCGATCCCGGCCGGAATCCCATATCCCATCGTCCCGAGCCCGCCAGAGTTGATCCAGTGATACGGCTCTTTGAAAGTCCACCACTGCGATGCAAACATCTGATGCTGGCCGACACCAGATGCGACTATGGCGTCTGGCGCCGCCCGGTTGATCCGCTGAACGACATACTGCGGTTTGATCTCGTCGTTCGTAGGCGTCACGTACCGGTACGGATATTCACGCTTCCAGCCCGCGATCTGGTCGGCCCATGCGCTGCGATCGACGGCGGAGTCTCCGCGTTCGACCCGGCGCCGCTCTTGTTTGGCGTACTCGGTAACGAGAGCCTCGATCACGATCCGGCAGTCGCCGACGATCGGAACGTCTGCGTGGCGTACCTTCGACAGCTCGGCCGGATCGACGTCGACGTGCACGACCTTCGCATCCGGCGCAAACGAAGAGACTTTGCCGGTCACGCGGTCGTCGAAACGCGCCCCGAGAACAAACAGCAGATCCGACTGCTGCATCGAAGTGACGGCTGCGTAGTTGCCGTGCATTCCCGGCATACCGAGGCACAGGTCGTGGTCATCGGGCATGACCCCACGCGCCATGAGTGTCGTTACGACTGGTATCTCGACTTCGGTTGCGAATCGACGCAGCGCGTCGGCGGCACGCGCCTTGGTGATCCCACCGCCGGCGTAGATCACGGGACGACTCGATTCGGACAACAGTCGGATTGCCTGTTTTACCTGTCGAGGGTGCCCTTTGATGGTTGGTCGGTAACCGGGGAGGTTTACGGCAGGATCTTCCGGCCACCACCAGTCCATCTCTTCGACAAGGACGTCTTTGGGCACGTCGACGTAAACGGGGCCGGGACGTCCGGTGGTGGCAATGTGAAACGCCTGGGCGATCATCTCCGGAATCTCGGCCGCTGAGGTCACCACATAGTTGTGCTTCGTGATCGACATCGTCATGTTGAACGTCGGAGCTTCCTGAAAAGCGTCGGATCCAATCGCGGCGCGCGCTACCTGGCCGGCAATGACGACGATCGGCACGGAGTCCATGAATGCGTTGGCAATCGGAGTCATGATGTTGGTCGCCCCGGGCCCCGACGTGACGATTGCGACGCCTGGACGCCCAGTCGCCCAGTAGTAGCCCTCTGCCATGTGCCCGGCGCCTTGCTCGTGCCGAACAAGAATATGACGGATCGGACTCTCTATCATCGGGTCGTAGGCAGGCAGTATCGCACCGCCGGGCATCCCGAACACAGTGTCGACGCCGCTGTGCTCAAGAGCCCTGACCAGCGCCTCTGCTCCCGTCATACCCATACTTCGTCCTAAGACACTTCGCTGCGCTCGTGTCTCAGGACGAGTTCCGCGAAATGGTGATTACCGAGACTGGGTCCGGCCGAAACGAGTTCGGCCTCGGCGAACTCGACTCGGGTCAACATGCTCCTACCAACAACCGAAAAACTGCAACAGAAAACTCAACCGCGGCAGCGCTCCTGCCTTCGAATATACACGGCAGCGCGATTTCGGCCTCATGGACAAACCCAGCAACCGATCGCCATACCTCGCGGCCGCCGGGCGTGAAGCAACTTCGGCTCCGTGGCAACGACCCCGGCGAATTATCGTCAGAGCCGGCAGCGGTGCATCGTGAGGTGATTTCGGCGTCCATCGGGGCATTGCCGGGGTGTCCCCGGGTCGCTACCGCACCTCGGGCACCCGCATTACCCGCCTCTGAAAATGCAGCGCAGCGAGGCGCAGCCGAGTGAGCACTTTTTCAGAGGCTACTGACAGCGTGGCCATTGTCCGGGACCGCTTCTCTCATAGAGCATTCTTGCCCGCATGTCCTGTTCGGACTCAGGCGCCGCTGCCGGGTCTCCCGAGCCGCCGACCGCAGCCCATGTGGCGTACGAGAACTGGTATTTGCCGCGATATTGGCCCGACGCGCTGACCGCGCGCGGATTACCGCCCGACTCGCACATGGCGATGCGGGCGAGGTGTGCCGTAATCGAGTCCGACGTCGGTGGCCCCGGGGCGACGGGCCTCGGCGGCGTAGTTCTGGGCGGGGCCGAGACCGTACCAGATGATCCCGCCGTGGTCGGCGAGTCGGTCACCGACGATTGTCGGGCGGGAGGGGGAGGAGGAGGCGGAGCGAGGCTCTGCTCGTATAACCGCCGCTGTTGAGCGAGAGCCGCTTCGAGATCGCTCTCGGCAGCGATTAGGTCGTCGAGCTGAGCGCTTTCTTCGGCTTCGACGCTGTCGATGTCGGCGAGTGCGATCTCTGTATCATGTGCGGCATCGGAGGACTCATTCGTGACCCTTCGAATGCGGCTCGTGAGACGACTGATGTATGCCTGCCGCGTGATGAAATCATCTGCTTCGCCGTCGAACGCCGTCAACTGCGATGCCAGATAAGATTCGCCCCCGGTCTTGTAGGCCGTGATCGCCATTTTTTCGAGTTCAGCCCCCGACTCTTCGGCTCTCGCCTGCGCCGAGGCGAGTTGGGCCTCCAAGCGGACGCGTTCTGATCGCAATTCGCCGATGCGACCAGCGAGTCGCGACTGGCGGGCGGCATTTGCGCCGGCCTGTTCGGACAGGTCATCGAGCCTACGCTCGATCTCGCCGGTAGTCTCGGCGATCGCTCGCCCACCGAATCCGGTGAACGCTAGCGATACGAGCACAACTGCTATTACGCCTGTGGCGGTGTAACGTCGCACGTCTCACCCTCCCTGTCGCCAATCCGACTCGGCATCTATCCTCGCACCCTCTAAGGCATGAAAGAACCCGCAACATGCGGGCGAAGCCCGGAATCTAGCAACGGCCCGGGGCCCGATTGCAACACTTCTAGTCGATTTCGCGTGGCGCCATTTCCACTTTGAGTGGCATTAGGCCCTCATGTCCTGCTCAGACGCCCAGACGATGCGCCACGAAAATCTTGTTGTTTGTCGCGATTTGCGCCGAGAGCAGAGGCGCCGGCGCCCCAAGAATTACACGCCGGTAGTTCGCCGAACCCACTCGGCGTTCACGGACCGTCTTCGTTCAATCGATCGATGAGTTGGCGAAGTCGTCCGAAGTGACGACGATCGAACCCCAAGCGAATGCGAGGCAAGTCTGCGAAATCATCGTCCGCGATCTCGTCCGGGTGTGGTGGCGCGGCCTCTATCTTCCCGTCCTCGACAAGAATGTCGGCAAAATCCGCTTCGAGTTCGGCAAGATCTGCCTCGTTTGGCACTCGGAGGACCCGAAGGTAGAGATGTCGTCCGACATACCGCATGGATTGGTAGTTCGAATAGAAACGTTCGACTTCGGCCACGGCGTGCTCAACGCTGTCCGTTATCACGAACAGCGACAGATCCGCGGACGAGATCAATCCGCTAGCGAGCAGGTCTGAGCGCACGAACCGCTCCCACTGCGCCCAGTAGTCGTCGCCTTGCGCCGTGATGAGAACGATCGGCGTCATGGCCGCTTTTCCCGTCTGGATGAGAGTGAGCGTTTCGAACGCTTCGTCCAGCGTCCCGAAACCGCCTGGGAAAAACGCGAAGGCGTGTGCGTATTTGACGAAGATCACCTTGCGCGCAAAGAAGTACCGGAACGTGAGATGTTTCTCGTCTCCATGAATCGTCGGATTCGCGGTTTCTTCCCAGGGCAAGCGAATCCCAAGACCGAATCCCGACGCGGCCCCGGCGCCCTCGTTCGCCGCCGCCATGATCCCCGATCCAGCGCCCGTTATCACCATCCAACCGGCTTCACAGAGTCGACGCGCGAACTCGAACGCCACACGATAGGTCGGGTCGTCGTTGTCGATCCGCGCCGATCCGTAGATCGAGACTTTGCGCACCTGCGCGTACTTGTCGAAAGTTACGAACGAACGGCGAAGCTCACGCAGTGCCCCGGTGACGATCTTGAGGTCGCCACGATCGGCGCCATCGAGACCAAGGCGCAAAGACGTCGCCACAGCCTCGGCAACCAAACCGCGATTGCGCTCTGGTAGACGTTCGACCAAATCGGCAAGCAGTGCGTCGATCTCACTATCGCCGGTACGCTGGCGACGTGTGGACGACTTCGACTTCTTTTCAGCCACTGTGCACCAACGTGATCAGGTCGCCCCGACCACGATCGGGGCGTCGTCATCGAGGTCGTTGTGGTCATCGGTCACGAGCGTGGCCGACGGACCGGGGAGCGTGCGCGGCAAGAAGACCGGCTGCCAGCCGAGTATCGCCCGCAGATCCCGAAGCTGTGATTGCCACTCGGTACGATCCCAACCTTCGGTCGCTGCGGAGACCTCGTTGTCGATCGTCGAAACGACCAGAGCCGGATAGCGTTCGATCCCGAGTGCTTCGAGCCCGTCCCGGCCCCGCTCGAACGGAAACACCCTGATGCGCTTCGCCAAGTCGGAGAATGCCGCCTCGACGGCAACTCTCGGCCCCTCGACCAGCGCCCAGACCTGGTAGTCGCCTTCGTCGAGTTTTGCGAACTCCAAATAGACCGACTCGAGATCCCGACAAAGACGACTCATCGCCGACGTGACTATCAGGACCGGGATCCCCGTGGTTGCGAGATCATCGGCCGAGCCCACACGGCCATTGATGTCACAAAGTTCCAGGTTGGGCAGTGCCGTTCCGATCTCGATCATCTCGGCAGCCTAGCGCCCCGCTGCGTCCCTCACGAGCTTGCTGACTGAAGCGGGGTTTGCCTTGCCTCTGGTCGCCTTCATTACTTGACCGACGAGAAATCCGACGATCTTGTCGTTGCCGCCCCGCAACTTTTCGATCGCGTCGGGATTCGCGTCCACGACTTCGGCGACGACCGCTTCGAGTTCGCCCGAGTCAGAAATCTGCGCGAGGCCCTTGCGCTCGACGACAGAGCGGGGCGAATCGCCAGAGGTGAGCATCTCGCCTACGACTTCGCGGGCGAGTTTCTTCGAGAGCGTGCCGTCGGTGACGAGACGATCGAGTTCGACGAATGCCCCCGGCGCGAGATCGAGTTCGGCGAATGTCATGTCGCGTTCGTTCATGTGCGCGAGTACTTCTTGGGTCGCCCAGTTGAACGACTGCTTGGCGTCGGCGCCGCCGTCGATCTCGGCGTCGATCCAATCGGCCATGCCGGGGGTGTACACGACCGCTCTCACGAGTTCGGCGGCCACGCCGGATCGTTCTGAGATCAGCGACACGCGTTGAGCAGGTAAGACCTCAGGCACGTCGGGTGAGATTCGCTCGATCCATGCGGATTTCGGTTTGATCGGCGCCAGATCCGGTTCAGGAAAATACCGGTAGTCGAATGCCATCTCTTTCGACCGCATCGAATGCGTGACGGCCGCCGCCTCGTCCCATCCCCGCGTCTCCTGGACGATTGCAGTTCCGGCGTCCAACAGGTCGGCCTGGCGGTCGATCTCGTATTCGAGAGCACGCGCAACGCTGCGCACCGAGTTCATGTTCTTGATCTCGACCTTTGTACCGAGTTCGTCGTCGGGCGATCTTCGCAGCGACACATTCGCGTCGACTCGCAACGAGCCTTGTTCCATCTTCACGTCGGAAACGTCGAGCAGTTCGAGGATCGCGCGCAGCTCGTTGACATATGCGCGAGCCTCTGGCGGGCTAGCGATATTCGGCGTGGTGACGATCTCTAACAGCGGGACGCCCGCTCGGTTGTAGTCGATGAGGGAATAGTCGGCGCCGTGGATGCGTCCGTCGCCGCCGATGTGGCGCGACTTGCCCGTGTCTTCTTCGAGGTGAGCCCGTTCGAGCTGTACGACGTGCGTCTTACCGGTTTCGTCGATCGTGGTGACCTCTCCCCCACGACAGATCGGCTCGTCGTATTGGCTGATCTGAAAATCTTTGGGCATGTCCGGATAGAAATAGTTCTTGCGATGAAAGATCGCTCGACCGATCTCGGAATCGACGGCCAAGCCGAACCGGATCGCCAGTTCGACGGCGTAGGCGTTCGTGACCGGCAGCGCCCCAGGCAAGCCGAGACACACCGGGCAGACGTTCGTATTCGGCTCCGCGCCGAAGCGGTTCGGGCATCCGCAAAACATCTTCGTCGCGGTGCGGAGCTCCGCGTGGACTTCGAGTCCGATCACGACGTCGTAGCTCGTCGCCGTCACAGCAACGCCTCCACACCGGCGGCCACACGAAACATGAGCTGCTCGGCCAGAGCCGGAGCGAGCACCTGAAAGCCGATCGGCAGCCCATCGCTATCTGTACCACATGGAATCGATATCGCGGGATGCCCGGCGAGGTTCGACGGGATCGTGCAAGCGTCGGCCGCATACATCGCGAGCGGATTCTGCGTACGTGCGCCGATCTCGAAAGCAACCGTCGGCGATGTCGGGCTGACAAGCACATCCGCTTGCCCATAGGCCTTGGCGAACTCGTCGATGATCAGCGTGCGTACCTTCTGCGCCTGCCCGTAGTAGGCGTCGTAGTAGCCGGCCGACAGCGCGTAGGTGCCGAGCATGATTCGACGTTTGACCTCGGCGCCGAATCCCGCTTCACGTGTCGCACGATTCATCGACTCGACATCGCGACCATCGACACGAAGTCCGTATCGCACACCGTCGAAACGGGCGAGATTCGAAGACGCCTCGGCAGGCGCTATCAGGTAGTAGGCGCTCAGCGCATACTCGATCGAAGGCAGCGAGACTTCGACTATCTCGCCACCGGCCTTTTCGATTCTCGTGAGTACGTCACGGAATGCCGACAAGACGTCGGGTTCGAATGCATCGCCGGTGCACAGCTCGGTCACGATGCCGAATCGCAAGCCGTCGACGCCCTCGTCGAGAACGCCGAGCACGTCGGGCGACGGCTCGTCCAAACATGTCGCATCTAGGGGGTCGGCGCCTGCCATCACCGCAAACGTGAGAGCGGCGTCTCGAACATCAATCGACATCGGCCCGATCTGGTCGAGTGAACTCGCGAACGCGATCAGCCCGTACCGACTAACACGTCCATAGGTTGGTTTCATGCCGACGACGCCACAGAGCGAGGCGGGCTGACGTATCGATCCGCCCGTGTCGCTCCCGATTCCGATTGGCGTGAAACCTGCGGCGACGGAGGCGGCGCTTCCGCCCGACGATCCGCCCGGGACCCGGTCGGTATCGTGCGGGTTTCGGGTCGGACCGAAGCCGGAGTTTTCGGTCGACGAACCCATTGCGAACTCATCGCAGTTCGCCTTGCCGATCACGATCGCCCCGGCCGCTTCGAGACGCTCGACCGCAGTCGCCGAATAGGGCGGAATCCAGCGGTCGAGAATCTTCGATCCTGCCGTCGTCGGGATGCCCCGAGTGCATAGAGCATCCTTGATCGCGACGGGGACCCCGGCGAGTGGGCCAGGGTCAACGCCGCTTCCGATCGACGCGTCGACCTCGGACGCTCGGACGAGCGCTTCATCGGCGCAAATGTGTAGAAACGCCGAGATCTCGCCATCGCGTGAGGCGATGCCGTCGAGCGCGGTCTGACAGACGTCGACGGCTGAGGTCTCGCCGGCCGCTACGGCGAACGCAAGCTCGAACGCCGTCTTCACGAGTCGCGCTCTGTATCGAGGATCTTCGGCACCTTGAAGTACCCCGACTCGACGTCGGGAGCTTGCGAAAGCACCGTCGCACGATCGAGGCAGGGCCGCACGTCGTCGGCGCGGAGAATATGCGCAATCTCCATCGGGTGCGACGTCGGTGCGACGCCATCGGTATCGAGCGACGCGACACGCTCGGCGTTGTCGAGAATATCCGCGAGCTGTGCGGTGAACAGTTCGACCTCGTCTTCGCTCAGGTCGAGCCGCGCCAGCCGCGCCACATAGATGACATCATCTCTGTCGATTGACACGACAGCGAATGTAGCGCCAATCCAGACATTGCGACCAGCAGTTCGACCGGTTCGCAGAATCGGGCGTCACGGCAACCAGTCGGCACCGAATTGAAACCATGTGACCATCACGAGCGACGCCCCGAGACCGGCGACCAGAACTGTCTTCGTCTTCGACGGCCAGCGCTCAACGAGGTATCCGGCCGCCACCGCGACGGGGAAACATTCGGCCACGTATCGAGCCGAGCCGACGATCCCGAGCACGACCAATGGAATGATCCACAGAGCCACGAACACGAACCATGCGACGCTCATCTTACGCCAGGCCGCGATAACGAGCAGCGCTGCGAGCAGTGCTGCGACCGCGTGGAAGAACATCGAAGCGTCGGTCAACCAGCTCGGGTTGTACAAGATATCGACCAGCCTCACCTCGGCCCACGCCGACTTGGAACTCACAAAGATCAGTGGATCGCCGGTCAGGGCGTACAAGTACGCAAGCCACGCCACGAACGCGATCATCGATGGGGCTACGACTACGATCGATCTGACGACCGAGCGCGTGGCGAAAACGATCGCAATTGCAATGATGAAGCCGTTCGGCCTCGCCATGGTCGCAGCGAGGAGCACGATCGACGC
>SDBV01003064.1_pt1 | contig 24910 bp, 28 predicted proteins | sample 2277081 | NCBI WGS metagenome assembly SDBV01 (sample SAMN10402039, study PRJNA504765) | marine sediment metagenome | isolation source: marine sediment core GS10_PC15, 223 cmbsf | place: Arctic Ocean: Southern Knipovich Ridge | collected 2010 | reverse complement strand
GTAGCCATGCGGACAGATTAGGTATTATTCCCATGTCATTGATAGATTACTTCTGTTTCTTCTCTGACTTATTTGATCGAACTTGATCATCGGGGAGCGCGCGCTTTCCTCTCCACTTGCCTTCGTCATCTAGCACTCTGGAGATGATATCGGAATATGCTTCCTCGAGGACCTTTGCGTTCTTAACGGCATAGAGCTTGACTTTTTTATGATCTACATCGTAGATCCTAACCCTAACTTTTTGTTTTTTACTTCCCATAAGGACCCTCTTGACCAAATAATCCATTTCACAAGCTTAATAGCCTTTCGACGGATGATCAGCGCCAAGAACAAAAAGTGATGAAATCATGCCGCTAGCGCGCGCTGAGTCATTTTCCCTGCCTTCACAATAGAGCTCTGTTGGGGTCAAACCCATTCTCAGAATTCACCACGCATAAGATGACTCACAGCCCGAATTCCATCTTTATTTTGGAAACTCTGAGTATCATCTTCTCTAGGTCGGCTAGATGGTTATCTATGTATTTCTTGAACTCTTCCCTAAGAATTGGCAAGAGTAGCGCGCGCCCTGTTCCCTCCCAAGCGTAAATGGATATCATAATTCAATATATCGAGATCGAATCCAGAAAGCCTTCGAGCTACTTGATTAACCAAGGTTTTAGAATGTATTCTCCTCAGGTGTAACAGAATCCGGGCTAAGTTCCTTACTAGAATACTCGCTTAATATGGCCAACGATTGGAATCCGATATGCTCTCCCGGTCCGAGGCCTCAGAACTGCGTCGGTATGATTCTCCTGTTTGTCCAACACCAAGATTTTATCGTCCATTAGAACCTGCAATACATCTCCAAGCTTGCTCCCCACGAATTTTAGGTCGTCCAATAGAGTCTCTTTATACCGGGGAGTTATCTCTTCAACATAATCTTGGATCTTTTTCCAAGCATATTCAATCATGTCTGTTGGCGTCTTGGAAAACTGGGTAAGGAATAGAGTCCTATCAATACGACTAAGCTCCTTCAACACATACAGATTCGGAGTGCGACCCATTGGCGTGTTTCCACTCACGACTCCGTTCTCCACGTATATCCTCAAGTTTTCAGATCCTACATAACATAATGATCGAGGTTCACCTTTGACCTCGATGACCAACCCACTATCACGAAGCTTCAGGAAGAGATCAAGCGTTTTACGATAATTGTAGTCCATAATCTTTGCAATTTCTATAGCCGACACCGGCTTGACCAAATTGACGATCCAGATTAACATCAATGCCCTCCTCTCAAAATTCCTCGCCGGATAATGTTTGACAATGTCGATTAAAGGTCGAATGACGGGATCGATGATCATTGACCTGCTTTCAGAAGACGAGCTCATCTCTACCCTCCTCGTGCTCGGGCTCCTTTAAAGCCTCAAAAAAGGCTCCAAGTGCAAATATTCCTATCACAGCTATCGCAATGCCTCCTAATAGGTTGCCTAAGTCATTATTCCTAATCGGAGAACGAACCTTCAGTAGGCTTTTCTGATGTCCACATCCATTACACATTCTTTCAACGCTTAATGATACGTAGTTCTTGTCTGCCAGTGTCCCACATCTAGGACATTCTGTCTTTGAGGACATGAGGTCTTGACCGGAACCCACAGGGATAAAACTTCTTGAGGTCTTATGAACAAGAAGTGGTCTGAGTGAATGCGGATGTCATTAACCCATCTTACATTAGGGAAAATCTTATCCAGAACACACGTTCGGTTTCCAGAACCAATAAACGCTGAAGGCCTGATCGCTGAGTTAGGCTCCCTCCTTATTTTCCAAAATAAGCAATTTTGGTAAAGATTTCGGCTCGAATAGATTCCCTCTAGGGAACAAATATAATGAGCTATTAGCTCCAAATCAACTAGTTGGCTGGGTCAAGACGGTAAGATCTGCAGACGATGTGCTTATTCGTGTTCTGATGGGCACCCCTAGAAAGATTCCAAAACAAGACAAGAAGCCAATTGGGAAAACTGGCCCACTCTTCATAATGCCACCAGAAACGAAGATGATTTTCGTCATGCCCGGACCCGAGGCAGAGGATCGTCGAATAATTCAAATCGTTAGACCCGTGATGAGATCGATTTTTAGTAGGGATCCTGATGTCCAGACGAATACCCCCTTCGGCATCGCATTCGAATTCCATCAGGGGAATGTGACGATCTCGGAGAAGGACCTTGTTGGGAAATCAATTGATACCCCCTTCCATAAGGCATGGACCAGAGTAAGGAGAAGATACATAGTCTGGATATAATAGGATCGGCTGAGTCTCTAAAGATAGATCGAATTTCATGCCAGGTATGGCCCTCTTCTTTGGGAGGACTCCAGCAAGTGTAGATGATACACCTAGGGCGGCAGGGATGGTCGTTATTTGGTTTCGGGATTCGAACCTATAATCTCTCTGACTCGACCTATTTTACCATTGTTCAGAACTACTTTTATTCCATGAGGATGTTCGGAAGAATTAGTCAGAATTCTTTTAACTATCCCATCAGTTAATTCATTTGTCTTTTGATTTTGTTTTTCTACAATTCTCACCTTAGAACCTACATTAATATTCCTTCTAAGATTTGCATCATTCATGTGAACTAGTTATCGGCTCATTATTATGGGAAAAATGTTTTGGCTAATTTGGTAGTTCAGGTTGCAAGGTAGCAAGAACTGGCGGGCAGGCAAAGTTCGCTAAATGTGAACTCCATACCCACGCTTTTCAGGGGGTTCAAGTCCCCTCGTCCGTGTTGGCGCGAGTAATGAGATTTCACATCCTAACCAAATCTACGAATCTAGTCTCGCCCCCTGAGAGTGGAAGTCCATCGGCTTCCATAATTATCTGACCCGATCGAAGCTTCTCCTCCGTCATGAGGGCTACCAATATGGTCAAAATATCGTCTGATGAGGACATTGCTACCTTATTCCAACTACAGCATGCCTAACTCGATATTAATACATCCTTGACCAATGGCCAATTTATTGCCCTACTAGAAGGTTAAAAATTAGAACTGGGATATACAAGTAGAAATTGCCAGACCTCTTCGATCTCCTTTCCAAGGAGCGTAACAATCTCCCAGCAGAGAGGATTGCGTGGCCTGGCATTTCCAAACGATCGTGGCAGCATCAATATTCTTCTGGTGAACTGAAAATGATTCAAGAATTCGAGAAAGCTCTCGGTTTCGGAGGTATCGTTGAGATAGATGGCTTTGTAACAAGACTCGGAGATAGAAAGATCTTGCTCAGGCCTACTCCCACCACTGTCGATATCAATGTTATTTGCGAAGTTCGGGGCAAAATACCCACAGATTACAGCTTCATTCGTGCACGCGGCTATCGAAAACTTGGGAAGTCAAGAGTAACTTACCACCCAAAAGACCGAGTCATATTAGAAGAATTCGATTCCCCGAGGCTCCCACGGGGATACTTCAAACCAGATATCTCTCTACACGATGCATCTGATCTCCTATTTGGGGATTACGTCGATATTAGGGAGCGACTGAAGACCTGTCTAGTACTCTATGTGGTTAGTTCACCGAGGGATAGGTTCAGAACGGGAGGTCTCACAACCTCAGTAATGCCTAGTGGCGAACGGGTGGGCAAATCGCTTCCTTTGCTCTTTGGGGATCTCAGAAGAGCACTTCCGATGGACATAACATCCAATGCACACGTTGATGTCAAGGTCGCAGGTATTGGGGCTGTTACCCTAAACCCATTTTCTTGGAGCATCTTCAACACCACTTCTAGGGAACTAAATACTGGAGAACCGTCCAGAATGATTTCAAGAGGCACTTCAAATTTTCTCCCGAATGAATTGACAATTGGCATTACTGGAGAGAGTGTAGCTCCGAGTTCGTTGGAGGAACTCTGGATTAGGAAATCCGATTTCCCCCTAATTATTGATGATCCCCTCGAACGACGAGTCCAGCCTGAAGAGGTATCTCTAGACCTAGCCAAATTCACTATAATGACTCACATGAACACGCCAGCTATTTCAACGGAAATCGGAGATGACCTCTTTAAGTTGGTGAAAAATCCACTTGGCAAGTTAAGGAGGGAATATGATTCATTAGGATACGGGGGGCTCATTGATATGGATGTTCAATATGGGACCCCCAGAAATATTCTTCATATAGCATGGTCTTTAGCACGGGTAGATGGAAGCGATAACGTTGGCCTGGAGTATCTAGATGAGGCCTTAGAGAAGTTTAAGGAACCAATAGTTTCCACGTTTAATTCATGGGAGGATCGTGACATAGACTTTGGTCACCCTAGCGTGGAGACCAAATTAAGAAATAAGAGTCCGGCCTCGAGGAAAATATATTCATTCATTAGAGATAATCCGAATATTCTTCGAACTGATATCCGAGAGCAATTCCCCAAACTCTCTGAGTCAATGTTTAATTCAAGTTTCTCTCAGTTAGAACGCCTCATCTACAGGACCTCTGATCAGGACGACAGGTATTCGGTATCGGAGTAATGATACAGCAGACTACAGAAACTGATGACCCCCGCCATTTCAAGAACCTGACGCAGTTCATCATTGGTCGGGCAGGACAGTAGCTATCTGTGCCCGATCCTTGAAGCTAGCATTTATTTTGCATAGCACTCAGATCGTTTGATTATTCCAAACCTAGTTTCTCATGTTCCTATCTTCGTTCCGATTCGGAAATGTTTCTCGGCGCCAAGTCGGAAAGTAGTTGAACACCGAGCATTCGGTTTTATCTCATCGGTCCGAGGACATACCTTGGTCACGGTAGTGCTAGCAATTCTACTTCCTAGCCCCATTCTTTGCAGATCAATTTTAGGAATGCTTATGTTCTCAAGCACTCTACGTCCTGACATGGATATTGAAAGTGTCATAAGGGAAGGATTCGATGCAATGAGCAAACATGATCTCGATAGCTCAGTGGCGCATTACGCTCCCGATGCTCTACACCTCCATCCGTTTCCGGAGCCATCAAGGGGAAAAGAGGCAATTAGGAAAGAGAATAAGGAGTTCTTTGAAGCATTTCCTGATCTCCGGGTGCAGATTTCCAGCATCATCTCGAGTGGTGATCAAGCCGCTGTCGAATTCGACATGAAGGGGACAAATACTGGACCCCTTGTCACACCCGACGGAAATTCACTCCCTGCAACCAATCGACCAGTAGAAATCCATGGTTCAGCTTTCTTCAGAGCCAACTCTGAAGGCCTTATCTCAGAGGAACATTTCTACTTCGATACTGCCTCTTTCATGAACCAGCTGGGTATCAAGCCTCCTGAATAGTTTGCTTGAAAGGACCTCCAATATTTTTGCGAGTCTTGAAGTCGGTAGCTGTCTGTAACGACTGGCGACACCTTCGTTAGGAAAGATAGCCTAACTTCGAGATAGGCTCCCTCCTTATTTCTTGGGACCGGAGAGATGATATCCAGTAGATCTCTTCGATAGAATCCCTGACGAACCTGACCGGGAAGGGATTCCGCTTAGAATCATTCTAACATCAAGATAATACTAGATATCGGATATTCGGAAAGGTTATCCTTTCAGTCTTTGTTAGGTAATTCCATGCCATTGTTTATGGACGTTCACAAGAACCTGAAGGGTATCAATGCCAGAGCTGCAGCCGATGCTCACATGAAGGACCTCCAGGTTCAAGAGAAATACGGAGTGAAATACCGCAAATACTGGGTCAATGAAACTGACGGATTAGTATACTGCCTAGTAGAAGCACCAAACAAGGAAAGTGCCAACACGGTTCATCGTGAGGCAACCGGCATGGTTGCCGACGAGATTCACGAAGTTACTGAAGGACAGTAGATCTAAGAAATACTAGCTACACTCAACAATCTCTAATAGCCTAACCTCGAGTTAGGCTTCACTCCTTCTTTTTCCCAACTATCACACTGATTAATCCCTCCTAGCCCGGACAAAGGCAGCTACCCAATCACCGGAATCATCTTCGCCATGTTTTGAATGAGATGATTCTTGCCCACCTGAAAGATGATCGTGTCCCTCTCTCCTAGAGTGTGCTTCGAAGTCGATTTTGACTATCTTGGCCTTTTCAATAGTGAATTCTTTAAGGTAGCTCAAAATTTCGTCTATAGATGTAAGGTCCTTCGGATTCCAGCCGGCAACTATAGTCGACGACTTGTCCCACTCGAGAATCATTATCGTTCCCCTCTGATCTAATCCTTGAAGAGCAGAAGTGAAGGTCTGTTGCCGCTGACTCCCGGCAGGAGGTAAAGCATAGCAGCTGATCACCAGATCAAATTCTCTCTTGGGCTTCCATTGTGTAATGTCAGCGGCTATGAAAGATGCTCCCAGGCGTTTGGCTGTGGCAGCAGATCGTGCCTTCTTTATCGCTGATTCTGCCCAGTCAACTCCGACGACCTCCCATCCATGCTCAGCCAGCCAGAGTGCGTTTCCACCAGCTCCACAGCCTAGGTCTAGAGCCCGACCTGGTTTCAGGCCTTTCACCTCGTCTATGATAATGGTTTCAGGCTCCGCTGTCCAAGCATCATCTAGATTCGTGTAATCCTGGTCCCAATCTTCTCGTTTCATTGATGTCCGCCTGGCTACTACATTTGAGCTAGCGGCAATGGCATTTTTACATTACCTCGAGATAGACTCCCTCCTTATTTTTCTAATTTAATCAGACGAGCAATTTCGATTCAAATCTAAGACAACCAATTGTTTAGGTCTAGCCTTCCTCAAGTTACTACTACAATGGATTCGGCTATGGGCCATTGCAACTCTCGGAACTTTCATAACATATTTGTATCGGTTATGTTTGATCGTTAAGATGGAAAAAGGGAAAGAGTTCAATTTTGAAATTCTACACAAGCCTGAATTTAGCTTGTTGTCAGTGAGTCTAGAGCCAGGTCAGAAGATAAAGGCTGAGACTGGAGCGATGGTCTTTATGGAGCCTTCTATGGAACTCAAGACCGGCGCGAAGGGTGGGCTATTCGGCGGCTTCAAAAGGGTCTTGGCTAGGGAGAGCTTCTTCGTCAACGAGTTTTCTTCTCCAAAAGGTGGAAGAATAGGTCTTGCTCCCATATACACCGGGGATATGGTCCATATACCCATGGAGGCAGGTGAAAGATGGGTTATCTCTAGTGGGGGGTATATGGCAAGTTCCCTTGCTATAGACACAGATTCCAAATTTCAAGGATTCAAAAAGGGGTTTTTCAGCGGGGAATCTATGTTCTTTCTAGAGTGCTCCGCAACGTCCCCCTCTGATTTGTTTCTCGCCGCTTATGGTGCTTTTGAAATCTTTGACCTCAAGCCCGGAGAATCACTATTGCTTGACAATGGTCATCTGGTGGCTATGGAGTCCCAAATAAAATACGACGTCAAGAGGGTTGGTGGAATTAAATCGACGATGTTCTCAGGCGAAGGATTAGTGCTTAATGTTACTGGGCCGGGCAAACTGATTACCCAAACGAGATCACCAGCCGGCTTCCTCTCTTGGGTGGGTGCGCATGTTGGAGGGAGAGGCAGAGGACGATAAATGAATGGTAAAACTCATGGAAAAAGCGATACATCTAGAAGTTAAGTTCTACAGAATGGGCTTGCCTCCAATAATTTTCCTGTGGAAGTTGGTAGCTAACTGTAAGGGCTGCTGACATCCTAGTTAGGGAAGATAGCCTAGCCTTGAGGTAGGCTCTCTACCTATCCTTCATTCAAGCGAGTAATGGAGTTAATGGCTGGGTGTTAGAACATGTTACCAGTTACCAACTGTGAGCCATAGTTTCTGTCACAAGATGTTACTAATCTCTTTCGAAGATGTGGTAGAGATTTGGAAATGATTTGGAACTAATCACGGCATATCCCTAAATTCGAAAACCGACAGACGCTGAATCTATGGAAATGTATTTTCCTAAGCTAACTAACTTGGGTAGAGCTAGCATCGTAGCTACCTCTCTACTTTTGGTAGCCGGGTTTGTTCTCCCTGCTGCCGCAGTAAATAGCAATGCACCTCCAGCGAGAATGGTTGACCTCGTATACCACGATGGTGAACTTTGGAATAGTGTAGTTCTAGGTGAAATTCACGGCAATCCCCCCGATCATACACTTGATGCATTCTACATGGTTCCAGGACAGAAACCAGTTGCAGGTGCAGGACCTGGTGACAGTGATTACAACGGCGGAAGGTGGTTACCCACAACGGTAGAGTGGGTAGGTGCAGGAGATCAGCCAATGTTCACCGATGGCGACGAAGTAGAAGCAGCAATAGATAGTGGAGACCTCATAGTAACAGGAACTGGAGACCCATTCCTGTGCCCATTGACAAATCCCAATGATTCGGCCTAGAAACCAAGTTCTCTAGGGCTGAGTAAGACGAATGACTCCTCTCTTCAATTTGAGAGGAGTTCACTTTTTTTTCCAATGTGATTTTGTTGAAAGTCTTGAAGAAATACCACAGTATGCAAAAAGGATCCGGAGACATGTCTGGACGGGTCTACATGATCACAGGGACTACTTCGGGCATAGGAAAGGCCACCGAGGCTTCACCTCCAGTGGGCAAGTAGAGAAGAAGCGCAAAGAGAGGCTTACGACGGTAGTTCATATTTGAACCCGTAATTCCGTATTCAAATCCCGTCCGGAGCGATAAACAAACTATTTCATAATTAGCAGAAATCTTGATTTCGGAAGTTCGGTTCTAAGATACTGCATCCTACCAAGCACATCCCGTCGCTGTGAATTGGCCTGTTCTTTCATGATAGCTCTCTAGCTCGGTGACTATGGTTCAAAGATGGACGGGAACACAATGTTCTAGAAAAGTAGAGTAGGGTTCCTTTTACTATCAGTTAGCACAGGAGAAGGTATGTTAAGAAGAAATACGCTCGGAATCGCACCTGCGGTTGCAGTTTTGGCCCTTCTTGGGGTGGGCGTCCCGAGTGGGTTAGGATTACCTGTTGCAGTTGATCAAATAAGCGGAGATGAGATCGGACCCAGCTCACCTCTTTATGGACTAGAGCTAGCTGGGGAGAATATACAGCGACAATTCATAACCGATGGAACGCAAAAGGCTCAAGCACAACTCTCAGCGGCCAACGAAAGACTTGCTGAGATCCAGGACGAAGTGGATGCAAGGAGAATGGAACACCTACCTAATCTTGCCGAGCTGTTTAGAGGCAACGTAAGAAATGCTGTAGCAGCAGCAGAGCAAGTCGGTAAAGAAGACATACTAGAACAAGTTACTGACGCAGTGTTAAGGCACATAGACACACTAAATGAAGTCTATGTCAAGATCTCAGACAATGCGCCACAGCAAGCTACTGATGCAATCGAGAAAGCATTGGATTACTCCGACATGGGACATGGAGTAGTGATGGACAAGCTTGAGACAGCATTAGCAAACAAGGAAACTAGAATTCCAATCATACTACCCGATGTAGGTGAAGTTGGTCAAAGAGCCCCACTGGAGGATCTGCCAGCCGCTAACCTACCTGTGGATGAGGTGCCAGTTGGAGCTCCAATAGAGATACGAGATGTGAATGAAATTGCAGAGGGTCGAGAGAATCGGCCAGAATTGGCCGACGAAGTAGAGCTTCCAGATCAAGCAGACGCAGCAGCGGATAGAAGACCTTAGGGAGAGTTAGCCTCATAGCAAGTCAGGATATTAGACCAGGAGCTTTAGCACAGATGGAGGAGAGGAGGATAGGGATAGTGGTCGTAGGAGTTATTCTAGTTACTCGTTGCGCTTATCATATACTTTCTCTAATCTTATGGGGAATCAACCATAGTAGAACTTCACAAGATTAATATGCAACAAAACGGTTTTCTTGGGAGAATGTTTCACTCATTAGTTATTGGAGCTACGAGCAATCGCTTTGCGGTAATCAAGATTGCCTCTATCGTTTTGGCACTATTACTGTTCAGTTTCTCTATTTCACCCGTTCTTGCCAACCCTGAGAGAGCGCCTGAACTAGAGACTATTACCTTCATAGACGTATTCCGACCAACTAATGAGGCAGCCCCACCAGCTGATGGTGACGGTAGCTGCACAGCTCAGTCAAGTAGCTACAAGACTATTCGAGGAGGCATACATTGGCAAAACTTTCCGGTAACATACTTTATCGCAGGTAAACCAAGTGCTGGAGATATAGCTGCTGTGGTCAATGCAGTCGAATCTTGGGACGTTGAAGAGCATCCTGTTGGACAGTTCTTCCAGAAGGTAGATGTTGAACCACCAGGAGGAGCTGATGTCGTTGTCAGTTGGGCCTCTATTGATGGACCAAGTGGAACACTTGCTGTCACTGGCATATCATTCAACCCTGCAACGAAAGAAATAGTGAGAGCAACAGTCACTTTTGACTCCGACGATACCTGGACTAATCAACCGCCAACAATAAGCTGTGATGACCAAGCAGGTGGTCATGATGTTGAGAACGTAGGAGCTCACGAGTTCGGTCATGTGGTTGGCTTAGCCCATGTCAATGATGATTCAAACCTTACTATGTTCACATTTTTGACTCAGCCCGGAGAAACAATGAAACGATCTCTTGGACCGGGAGATAGGGATGGTATCTTTGCACTTTACGGTGGACCCAGTGGTGGAGGGGATGATGGAGATGGAGGAAATTCCTGTCCGCCAGGACATGCTCGCAGAAACCTCTGCTGAACTCTGGGCAGAGGTAGCCTGACAGGCAGGCAGAACCGTTAGAGGTTCCTAACTTTTCGTCAGCCAAACCACTGGAACCCTTGCTGAACCTGATTAGGCACAGAATTCACTTACGGTCAGATTCTCTCAGGAAAAAAAAGGAAAGGAAAGTTAATTGGAACTAGCTGGCTATTAGAAACGAGAAAAGGTCGGACATCTAGAAGTTAAGTTCTACATGTATTTTGATGTATAATGTTAAAAGTCGACAACCCCACTTGGTTTCCACATGTCCTTTAGGAAGTTAGTCATGATGATTTTCTGAAATTTTACGAGGCGGAAAGCTCTCACGATCAGAGGAAGACACTCATTCATGCTCGAATAGGCTCATGCACAATTTTTAGCGGAACTGTTCATAGGATTTCACCTCGAGCTAGTCCAAGGTTTCTAAGACTAAAATTATTGAAAAACGAATTACTCTTCCGGATTGATTCGCTGGTTAATCTGATCGGACATCATGTGTCCAGACACCAGAACCTTCACAGAATCAGCGCCTTTCAAGGATTTGATGCGTGATTTTATGTCATTTGAGATCTGCATAGCAAAGATCGGAGGGCAATATGGAGTCGTCGCATGATACTTGACCTCAATAGACTTATTGTCGCTGATGTTGATCTCATCAATGAGACCATATGAATCATCCTCGCCCATTTCCAATATGGGCATGTTAATCTCTGGATCGACCACGTCGGCTAAAACTTCTAAAATTACGTCCTCATTAATGGGACTATCCATCGTGTAGGAACAGTTATTGATGAATTTAAACGTGTGGTCCAGTGTGATTAGACGACATTCACCGACTCTTCCGATGCGACTCTGATTCCGCCTTGAGTAGCAGGAAAGGAGAGCCGAAAAGGTTGTTACAGATCCTGAGAATAATCTACACCTGATTACAGAAGTAACCCAGAGCTTGTATCATGGATGAGAATGTCCCTTCCTCATGATCCTTCACAAATGCTCATTTATTTTTAAACAATAGCATATAGAAGTGTAACAAGAATTCAGGACTGGTCGTGACAGAGTCAGATCTTCACAGATTTCTAAAAGAAGCTGCCGTGAGAGTCTTAGAGCAAGAGGGCTTTACCATTTATCTTGAACCAGGATGGTCCCCTATTGAATTCCTCAAATGGAGCAGGTATAGGCCAGATATCTTGGCAGCAAGGAGGAGGGGGGAAAACAACGACTATAGACTAGTCGAATGCGAAACGAAGCCGAGACTCAGGAGAATTCTCGCCAAGAACACTGGATCTATTTCAGTACAAGCAACGCTTCTGGGAAAGACACAGATCAGCAAGGTACTGGTCATACCCACCGGAACCCTAAAGGCGCTCGACATGAAAATAAGAAGGAACTGGACGATCTGGCTAATCAACACTAAATCGGGAGAAATTAAAAGAACAATTGAATCGGTCGATCATGAATAACCTTATTTTTCTGATGACCTATCCCATATGGTTATATCTTTCTAAATTTGGGCTTTAGACAAATGCCACTAAATCCAATTCTCAACAAAGTTCACAAGATATTTGAGAAGGAAAGAGGCGGGAGTCAGCTTGACAGTCTGCCTCCAACATTGTATAGGGAAGTTGCCGATTACATCAAAAAGACTAGAAACGGTTCGGAAAAGGAGGGTCAAAGTACGAGAGAACTGATTGCCTCGGAAGAGAGAAAGATCCTTGCTAGAATAACAACCAGGTTGCTTCAGTTGCGTGTAAGGAAAATTATTCGCGGTCTGAAAGAGGAGGGAGAGAGTCCTGCGCTAACCCCAGAGGAGAAGTATATCATAGAACCCTTGATTACTTCAGCAAAACGTGCCCTAAGAGTTGAAAGAGCTATTGCAGACGGCCGAACATCGTTTCTTGAAACGATCATAGAGAAGGCAACGTCTAAATATTCCACAGTAAGGTTCCTAAGTGATGCACCTTCGACTGTCGGGGTCGATCTCGTCAATTATGGACCATTCTTGGCTGAGGACGTGGCTTTGCTTCCGATGGAAAACGTAAGACCATTAGTCATACAGGGAATAGTCCAGGAGCTAGATATTGAGATATAGTATGCTTCAGACAAAGTTCTTATAATATTCTTGAGGTTAGCCACGAATTAATCGGCGATCAAATGAAGGTTCCAAAGGAGAGGAGAAGGTACTGTCCGCGATGCAAGAAACATACTATACATACCGTGTCATTATACAAGAGGGGTAAGGAGAGGAGAAGTTCCTTGGGTGCCAGGCGTCATGAAGAAGACAAGAAAGGATATGGCGGCCAGAAGTTTCCTGAACTCAAGAGAACTGCAAAGACCACCAAAAAGCAAACCTTGAAGCTTAAGTGTAAAGAATGCAATCGCCAGACAATGACGTCAGGACTAAGGATTCGGAAGCTGGAGATAGTAGCTTGAAAAGAGAACGAATACCAATCCCAACCCCCCGGAGCGCCTTTCTCCTTGTCCAGTGCCCAAAGTGTGGGAACGAGCAAGTCATCTTCTCGTCGGTCACTTCAGATGTGAAATGCTCTACCTGTGATTCCATTCTGGCTGAGAGAAGTGGAGGAAGAGCCAAGATCCTGGGCCCCATAATCAAAAGGGTAGACTAGAGAAGAGACCATACTTTTTGGTCGACTCTGGATTTCTTTTTTGGATGAATAGTTATTAAGTCCGACAAAAACTCACGTTCATATCAGGCGAGTATTGTGCAGGTAGTGCGACCTCTCCTCTCTAGGCTAGGCAACCTCTTCCAGAGGCCCGAGATGAGTAGGAGATCGGTCCTCCTTTCAATGGCTTTAGTTGCGATCTTTGCAGCAGCGCTAATCGCAAGAGTCTACCCTGCGAGGTATGGGTACTACCTCAACGAGTTCGATCCATACTTCGACTATTATGGTGCGAGTTTCATTGTCGATAGATATGATGCAGAAGGGATTGTAGGATTTGCAGAGTATTTCTCGTGGAGAGATTTCAAGACTTGGTTTCCCGAGGGCAGAGATGTGGCAGCAACATCACAGGTGGGACTACACTTTGGTGGGGCAGTTCTTTACATTATTGCTCGCGATCTGTTTGGTGTAGGGTCTAGTCTGTACGATTTTCTTGTTTTATTCCCAGCGGTATTTGGAGCGCTAACGATAATTCCTATCTTCCTAATAGTAAGAAGGCTTGTCGGCCCGAGCGGAGCCATTCTAGCTTCGCTCATAATCGCTTTCTCTACTCCGTTGATTGTTAGAGGGAATTTGGGATGGTTCAAATCAGAGCCATTTGCGTTATTCCTCGCGATATCGGGTAGCTACCTCTTCCTGACTCTTTACGATTCCAAGATGAACTCAAGACGCTTCATACTAACCGCCGTCACATCTGGATTCCTACTGGGATATGCTAACACTGCATGGGGAGGATCTCTCTACTTTGCAGTTGTCTTTGGTCTCTTACTACTCTTCTCCCCGTTCTTAGCAGTAGATCACCGGAGAACGGTTTTTGGCGGGACCATTTTCGTATCCATCTACCTTCTGTCTAGTGCCATGTTCCCACGGCCGGGCCCAAGTATTATCACAAACCCCGCAGGCTTTGCCCTTTTAGGAGGGCTGGGCTTTGCTTTATTGTCTTATGTAATTAGGATGACAGGTCCGGTCCGCGAATACAGTAGAACGTTAACGAAAGTCATTATCGCCGCAGGCTTGTTTGGTGTGGTGATTGTCAGCTTCGGCTTTGTCTCAGAAATTAGTGGCAGGTACCTGACGGTACTCTATCCATACCTCCGAAGTGGGAGCCCATTAGTGGAGTCGGTTGCGGAGCATTTCATCCCTACCGGGTCTCAGTACTTCACAGCATATATTGCACTTATTCCTCTGGCCGCGTTTGGTGCGTGGATGCTCTTCAAACGAAGGGACATCAACTCTGCCTTTGCATTGACAATCGGAATTACGGCGATCTATATCGCCTCTTCCTTTTCACGGCTGCTGGTTTTTTCATCCATTGCCTTTGCAATTCTTGCGGCAGTGGGTTTCGCAGAGATAACATCTAGCATCATTAGGCCTGCGCTGATCTTAGGTGGTAAGAGGAAATCTCATGTCTATCAAAGCAGATCCGATGTGAAGATTCTATATTCAATCTTCATGATCGGTCTAATAGCACTACCTGTGATAGCCCCTGGCGCGACGAATGCGATATCAGGAGTAGACTTTCCTGTAAGTATCGCAAATGCGAGTACCGGGGTGAGAGGAGAAAGATCAGACTGGTTTGAGGCATTAGCTTGGATGAGAGCGAATACTCCGCCAGATGCGGTGATAGCAGCTTGGTGGGACTATGGATACTGGATAACGGTAATGGGCAATAGGACCAGCGTGGCCGATAACGCCACCATTAACTCCACAAGAATTGCTGCTCTCGGTCGTATGTTTATGTCCCCCGAGGATGAAGGTGTGGAGGCGTTAAGATCACTAAAAGCGAATTATGTCTTGGTATTTGTAGTTGGGCAGAAGGTAGACCAAGGGCAAGGGGACATCATTGTCCTGGGAGGAGGCGGAGATGAAAGTAAGAAACAGTGGTTCATTAGGATAGGGGGCCTTAACATAGATGACTTTCTGGAAACAGATGAATTCACACCAAAGCCTTTCTTCTGGGAAAATACTCTCCTCGGAAAGTTGTGGCCATTCGAGCCAGGTAGCTTCATAGATCAACAAGGAAACTTGGTTGCAGGACAATGGGAAGAGGGAAGAACGGCTGTCTATTCTTACTCTATGAAGTTCCTTCCAGATAGCGGGGGCCCACTTAGGCTGGCTTTCGCCTCCTCTAGTATATTGGAGGATGCCCCGCAGGGAATCTTCACTGGGGTTTTGATTTACGAAGTTGTACCAGTTGATGAAGCCATCGAATCTTCGCCATAGTCATTTACATAACGATCCTTTAACCTTAATCTTGCATACTTGTCATCCGGGGAAAATTTCGGGGGATGCGGAGAAATTGTCTTTCCAGTGCATTTAGGACACTCAATTTCAAGAGTGTAGGCATGGCAGAGCGTGCATGAACGAAGAAGTTTGTACATGGGGAGTAGTTATCGACCTTGTTAATCTCTCTTGAAAGAAAACTTCCCTTTCTTCTTCACAATAATATCCTTAGCTTTCTCCGTAGCTGCAACTATCACTTTTTCTGCTGTTTTGTAGGTTTCCGCAGTCACATCCAATTTGTATCGCGAAGACCCCAGATAGGTAACGGTGACTTGGGCGCCTCCAGTCTTCACACTTTGAGCAGCTGAGAGAGCTTGGTGAATTAGGCTCCTCCCATCAGGATCATCTGTAATTATCTCTACTTCTCCTTTTATTGCGACAGACGGAATTACAATCTTTTCCCTTGCAATCTGGTCTAAAACCTCGACGAACTCTGGAGGCAGATCGAGTCCCTCAACTACTTTTGGTCCCTTCCTAACGACCTCCTCTAGAGCATCGTATGGGGAGTCAAACTCGTCTTCTAGAGCTTGTGAGTATTTTTGAATATCCTCCTCATTCAACTTCATTTTATTACGAACATTTTCAAGAATTACCTTGGCCCGATCTGCTTTTTTTACAGCAATTAGTTTCTCTTTCCTTTCCTCACCTGAAACCTGCCTAAGAGAAAGATCGATCTCAGCTCTTGCCCTGCTGGTTCTGATGACTTTCAGGACACTTTTTTGATTTAGCCTAATAAATCTGTAGACATTCCTAACCCACCCCGTAGAGACCTCTGATACATGGAGAAATCCTCGCAGGCCTCCGTATTCTTCTAATGTGACGTATGCTCCGTGCGAGGTAATCTCTCTGATAGTGGCTAGGACTAGTTCTCCAACTTCGGGTGTTTCCTGAAGATCAATGGTCATACTATTGCTAATAATTTGAGAAAATCATCCTTTTAGACTTTGTTATCGCTTCGAATAGAGTAAAGTTTACCTTTCTGTTTATTCCGGAACAGTCAATGAAACTTGGGTTTCAACAACCAAACCACACTTTTAGAGAGCCTAAAACTGAGATATACCGCATTATCGAGAGAATTGCCCTTGAGGCTGAACATCTTGGTTTTGACTCGTTCTATGTGATGGATCATCTGATCCAAATACCAGGAGTTAACCCTTCAACGGATCCAATTCTTGAGGGTTGGAGCACGATCGCGGCTTTGGCTGCTTCGACTAGCAAGATTAGACTTGGCACGATGGTAACCTGTAACACCTTCAGGAACCCCACGTTACTCGCAAAGATTGGTGCGACAGTTGATAACATAAGTCGTGGGAGACTGATAATGGGAATTGGTGCCGGTTGGTCTAAGGAGGAACATATGGCATATGGCTATCGCGATCAGCTTCTCAATGAGAGATTTGGAAGACTGGAGGAAAGCCTCCAGATAATGAAATTAATGTGGACCCAAAAAAGAACAACTTTCACAGGGAAATATTATCGGGTCGAAGATGCAGTTTGCAATCCTAGACCAACGCAGGAACCTCACCCACCAATCGTTGTCGGGGGTGACGGTGAAAGAGTTACATTAAGGATTGCCGCGAAGTATGCAGATGGATGTAATGTCTTTGGAGGCGCCGATCTCGGTAGACTTAGAAGAAAGCTTTCCGCCCTCAAAGGCCACTGTAATGAGCTCGGCAGAAACTATGATCGATTTTGGAAGACTGGTTTAGGACACGTGATAATTGGGAAAGATGAATGGGAGCTTAGAGAAAAGATCAAAAGATATATTCCTACAGAGCCGACAACGGGAGCGACTGGGGTCACAACTTTTGAAAAACGGCTACAGAGATTCATAATTGGTGATCCCGAAACATGCATCGAAACGATCAGAAAAATATTTGACGAAGGTCTCGATTACCTAGTGGTAAACATGCCTGACTCCGAGGATCCAGATACTCTAAGACTTTTCGGAGAAAAGGTACTTCCTTCATTCAGCTAAGCGAAGGCAAAACAACTTGAAAATACAGTCGGTATAACCCTTCATGAATATTTCAGTCCAAAAAATATCTCACGTAGCGGGTTTGATAATCATAATGGTAAAAAGTTCGCATTTAAATACTACATAGGAGGATGCCGAGGATCGGGGAAAAATATGGCTAAGAAGAAAACAACAAAGAAGAAGGCCAAGAAGACCACCCGAAAGAAGAAGTAGTTCCGAGATCGGCGCAATAAACGTATAGCGTCGTTTCGGGATCGGCATGGGAGCGCTCCTACCCATTTTCTTTGAAACAATATGTTTGGAACGTTCCGCTTTAATTGTAATAAAATTTATTCATCATGACTTGGACATCTCGACAATGCCCGGATCATATGGGGAATCAATTCAAGATGGATGTTACTACCTTCATAAATTTGGACTAAGCTATGATGAGCTAGCCAGCATTTTCGGCATACAAGAAAAGGAAGCCAAGGAATTTGTAAAAAAATTCAAGGAGAGAATCGACAAGGGACAAATTCAAGAAACTGCATTCGACATGAGCTTCTGGAAAGATGTAATCGATGAATCTAGAGAGGGGTCGAGAATCACTCTAGTGAGTGCAAAAGGTCAGTTTTACCATGGCCGTAAGTCAGATCTCGAGGGAATGAAAACTGCCGATCTATTAGCGCTCTTTGAAATAAACAAAGAATTTCTCATGATGGTCCCACAAGTTGCATTGGACACACTGAAACAACATAAGATCGGCTATGATCCTCTTCTTCCAATCAAGCAGATCCAGGAAAGTGTACCAGTCATAGAAAGTATTTTGAAAAAGAGGGAAGATCGCCATCCTATTGCTGACGCTTCACAATCGAATGGATAGATCTGCCCACGGTAGCCGACACAGCCTCCGCAAATGCTTCTGAAAACGTAGGATGTGGATGAATCGTCGATTCAATATCTTCAACCTTCGCCTTGAGCCTCAATGCGAGAGAGGCTTCACTAATCAAATTTGATGCGTCAGGGCCAGCGATATGAACGCCTAGGATCAGGGAGGTCTTTTTGTCGATTATCACCTTGACTAAACCCTCTTTTTCCCTTGCCGTAAGAGCGCGTCCGTTCGCACCGAATTGAAATTTTCCGACGGACACGTCATACCCCTGATCAATAGCCAATTTCTCCGTTAACCCGACCGAGCCGATTTCAGGAGTCGTGAATATGGCGGATGGTATGTTGTTGAAATCGAATTTTTTGTTCATTCCTGCACTACACTCTGCTGCTATTATCGCCTGTGACTGTGCCTTGTGTGCCAGATAAGGTGGGCCAATTGCGTCTCCGATAGCAAAGACACCGTCCACATTTGTTCGTAAGTGTTCGTCGACTTTAATGAAACCCCCACTATCCATCTCTACTCCGATAGAATCAAGACCTAATCCATTAGTGTTTGCTCCCCGCCCGACAGCAACGAGAACCTTGTCTGCAGTCATTCTAAGGACCTTGTTACCATTGGCAATCGACAAGATCATTCCACCGTCACTGAGCTCTGTACCACTCACCTTCGAGTTGAGTCGGGTCTCAATACCCAGCTTCTGAAGAGATCTAGAAATGACTCGCACTAAATCAGGTTCCACACCCGGAAGTAGAGATCCCGAAATTTCAATAACCGTTACCGTAGAGCCGAGCATTCTATACATGGTGCCAAGTTCGAGTCCTATTGCCCCTCCGCCTACTACAACCAGTTTCTTTGGAATCTCATTTAGCTCGAGGGCTTCTTTTGATGTAATGATGTTTGTACCATTTGTCGACAAACCCTCAACTGGAAGTGGATGTGATCCTGACGCCACGATGATCGATGTTGATGTGACGACTCTCTTGCCTCCCTGATTCTCGATAATCTCGACCTCTTGGTCAGAAGTAATCTTGGCCGTCCCGTAGATCAAGTCTATACCATAGTTCCTGCATAGAGCTCTTATCCCTGAAATTAGCTTTTCAACAACTGAACCCTTCCATGCTTGAAGTTTTTGTATGTCTACCTTGATGCCATCAATACTAATCCCCATCTCATCAGCATTATCTAACTTTCCTAATAGATTGCTAGCGGCGATTAGAGACTTCGATGGTATACAACCCCAATTAAGGCACTCTCCTCCAACATTCTCTTTTTCAATTAACGTGACTTTCCGGCCTAATTGGGCTGCCCTTATTGCAGCGACATATCCACCCGGGCCAGCTCCAATTACGGTAACATCGTTGTCAGATATGTCAATCAACCCAATCGAAAATAGCTTATAATTTGAATCTTGGTTTTGACGCAGAATAGATAAAATTGATGGACAAGAGAACTACAAACCCGACAACGGAGATTATAAGAATTTGAGATATCGCCTGAATATTCGGGGTAAACGGCTCGATAGTAGGTGTAACCTCGAGCGTAGCTGTTACGACCGTATTATTAGACAATATTATCTCTTTGAGATAGACACTCCCTGTTAGAGGATTCAGGAAGTTCTCAACAGGAGCGAAGTCATCAGTAAGGATTACAGATCCAACATTATCAATAGGTGAAATATATTGACGATCAAGAATATCATTCAAGTCAATTTTTACGACGCTATTCGCATTTTCTCTCACAGCATCAATGTCGAGTTCAAGGCCACCCTTTTGAGCTAGCACCATCACATTTTGAACGATTCCCCCGGCATCACCAGAGACAGGGAAAATCTTGATTGAAGAAAAGATATCTTCCATCGTTTTCAATTCTGCCCTGAAGAGATCAGAGGTTCTGCCTGTAAGAGAGGTAATCATATTTGAGATGAGTATACCATCATCTGACAGACGGCTGAACGCGAGCTCGTGGAATTCTCTCGTCATCAAATGAAATGGGACGTAGCTCTTTGCATATGCATCTAGGATAATTAGATCATATATTCGATCCGTTTCAGACAAGAATGTCCGACCGTCCTGAGCGAAGACTCTTAAACGGGGGCTCTCTGGGACAAGGAAGTACTCCTTTGCGACCCTTATTACCTCAGGATCTACCTCCACAACATCTATGTTCATATTAGGATAGTCACGGAGAAATTGTTTGGGGCCCGAAAATCCTCCTCCTCCAATAAATAACACATTCGTGATCTCTGGGCTGAATGCGGGACCGAGATGGAAGTATTTAGTATATTGGAAGACAATCCGATCAGGATCTCTCAAGTCCATCGCGCTATGGAAATGGTTGTCAAGAAGGAGGGTCCTGGTGCCTGATATAATATTATCTTGAACAATGAGTCTGTGGTATAGAGTCTCCTTCTCGTAGATTATTCCACCAGCACTTGCTTGGCCCGCAGCTGAGAATACCAAGGAAATAGAGATAACAACCACACTAATAGCTCTGAACCTGTTAGCTAAACCGACTAGTGATGCAACTATCAGTACCGTGCTTAGAGAATAAAGGATTGTACTTACGCCAAGGGCTGGGACAAGAATGAATGCAGTTGCAAAAGTTCCAATGATACTACCGACAGTTGAAAGTGAATAGATATTTCCAGCCGTTCTCCCAACTCGTGCAAGAGACGCTGTACTTAGTTTAATTGCAAAAGGAGAGACCGCCCCCAGCAAGAGCGACGGGATACCAAGTACCAACATCGCCGCCGCTAGTGGGCCGTACCGTTCTCCCAGATTTAGCGCAAGAACAAACCTGAAAATATCTGCTGAGACGATTGTAAGAAATAATGTATAAACACCCGCTCCAAAGATCAAGAGAGAAAACGAGGAGTAGGATGAATTGATGTCCGCCCTTTTTCCTCCGTACCAGTAACCGATGCTTAGACCTGCCATAACTACTCCAATGAGGCTTCCCCAGACGAAGAGAGTACTTCCGTAATACGGAGCAAGTAACCTGCTTCCAAGGAGCTCGAGAGTCATTACTGAAGCCCCAGCTGTCAAGACTTGAATCCTGAGGACCATAGGGAAATACTTAGATCTCTCGATCCCGAGGAGCTGCATTAGTCTCTCTGCTTAACTATCTATATTAAACGGCTTGCCTAATTCAGGATCTCGTTCGCAAAAGCAACATTTCTATCATGGAGAATTGACAGTAAGGTCATACAATACAATCTAAATCGGATATCTTCAAAAATTGGAAGTGGGTAAGCAATGAACAGGAGTATTGCTATCCTTGTGATAATGACGGTCGGATTTGCCCTAGGTTTTGGAGGATTCATGATTGTACCAGCAATCCCAGCTATGATCCTGTTCATTCTCTCCTCGCCAGAATCAGTAAGAGCCATCCTAGCGGGGATGATGGGATCTGTTTTAGCAACCTCAACACTGATAATCTGGGAAAGACGAAGTAGATAGAATAGATAAATAACTTACGACTCGTCTTTTTTAGAGTGGGCCGATCGTCTAGCCAGAGTCAAAATGACTCCTAGATTGGTCTAGGACATCTAGCTACGTCTGAAGCTGGTTAAGCTCTGACACGGCGAATGTTGGGAAACAGCTATGGTCCCCGGTTCAAATCCGGGTCGGCCCATTACACAAACGTCGCTGGGTGCGGATTCGAATGCTCTCAAACTCTGACGTCGGACTTCAGGCTATATTGCTTACAATGGTGGGCCTATCATAGAAAATGCTACAAGTTCCAGCTTGCTGCAGGAAAAAACCTAAGGAAATATCTTAGCGCCGACGTAGTGCATAGGGGCCCGTTCGATGTTTCTGAAGATGACGGGATCTAGAGGGTGTAAGATAGTAGTGCTCTGCATTGATTGGAGGATCTTCCTGGCGGATTCTTCTGAGATTCCCTTCTTCTCGCCAAAGTTCTTCACGTACGAATCAGTTATCGAGTCAAAGGAGCTCATGTCGGTGGCTCCGTTGATTCACCCATAGATTACGATAATGTAAACTCCGGCTGAATCGACTGTAAAGGATGCACAAGCGTGAATGCCTGAGTTAGGCTCCCTCCTTATTTTTTCTCAACCGACAGTTTCAATGGGATACGATTCAGTGGGAGGAGGAAGTCCTCCAAGAGGAAGTCCTGCAACCAAGTCCAAAATGGGTTCTCGTTTCGAAGAAGTCTCTTCGACTTTTTCGAATGTAATTCCCCCAGATAGCAATACAAGACAATCCCACCGAGAATGTAATTCCACTAGATAGATCAGTTCCTGAATCCAATTTAGCAATTCAAGGGACGTAATGGTACTGCTGAGATGTCTTCTAAGAAATCGTCTTCTGGATGAGTTGAATTCCGGTCTGCTGAGACCATTATCCTAAATCGTGCTCAAACTCGAATAATCCGGAATGACGTTCCTAATCTACCCTACCAACCATAGAATACCAGTGATATGAAATGAGAAAAGTACGAAAAGGACATGTACAAAATTACAGACGGAGTGCGATTAGCAGAGTCCTCTCAGTCCCAATCTTGTTAGCAGCTATATTGGCTGGACTGCTGGTCTTTGCGGGTTACACTTCGAACCCGATAGGGTTCACCCCTCCTGATCGTAGGAACGACATACCTGCAGGTCCTAATGCAGAGTTGGACGGTTTACCACAACTAGGAGAAGAGCTTGTAGGAGTAGGAGTACCACAACTAGAACAAGGACCTTTCCAGACTAGTCCAAGTAACCTGGTGATACTGGTCACAGATGCACCGATAGACGACTTCGATAAATTCTATGTAACCTTCACGTTGGTAGAAGTCCTCAAGTCATCGAAATCTGTTTACCAAGAGCCAAATGTTGCTGTTGTTGAAGAGGGCGGAGCAGCAGATCCTGTGGCAGGCGAAGGTGTGGGTGAACCAGTAGCTGACCCAGAGCCAGATCCCGAGGTTGAAGTTGAAGTTGAAGTTGAAGACGGTGAGAACTGGATGACAGTAATGCAAGGGGCCCAGACCATCGACCTCCTAGCCCTCTCAGCTTCTGAATCCAAACCTCAAACTACAGAGATGCTTGGAGTCACTTCTTTGGATCCTGGAAAATACACCCAAGTCCGAATAACGGTTGACTTGGCCGAAGGAATGCTTCATGATGGAGAGATGGTACCGATAACCATCAATGAAGGAGTCTTCAAGATAGTCAAACCATTCGAGATACTTCCAGATTCTACAACCTACATTACTATAGACTTCACCCTAGGAGATGGAGTGATAAAGACTGGCCAAGGAGAATACAAGACAATCCCACCGAGAATGATTGGGCCTGTAATCGTTCAGTACCATGAAGAAGAGGGTGACGCAGATCCTCTAGTAGAAGGAGAGGGTGCTGGCGGTGAAGTAGATGTAGATGATCCAATTCTGGTTGGTGACGTAGATCCAGAGAGGGCGGGTAGGCCTGAGAATCCAGGAAGACCTGAAAACCCTGGTAAGGCAGAAGGGGTAGATAACCCCCCAGAAGAAGAGATAGAGGAACCTGAGTTAGAGGAACCTGAAATACCTAGTCCCGCCTAGGGCCAAGGCTCTAAACCTGATAGCCTAACCTCGAGTTAGGCTCCATCCTTATTTTTTCATTGTAAGTCTAGGTGTTCAATTATTTATGCGGATCTATAAGCCCCTAGCTAGGATGCCCCACAGAATATCACTAACTATCGCCAACTATTTGATGCCGACAACCATCGATTCCGGACCTGCCAGCTTGTCGACATAGGTCTTTCGGAAGCCTGCGTCACGCATCCAAGACGAACAATCATTACCAGTATAATCGAAGCCTCCCTGAGTCTCGATTAACATATTCAGACTCATAAGCAAACCTCCCGTGTTCTCCCTCCGCTCATCGTCGATGATCATCTCATAGACTATCAAGGCGCCCCCAGACGGAATGGCCTCGTATGCTTTCCCGATCAGCATCAGCTTCTCCTCAAGGTTCCAGTCATGCAGTATGTGGCCCATGACTAATACATCCGCTTTGGGCAAACTATCCTTGAAGAAATCGCCAGGAACAAAACGCAGCCGTTCCTTAAGCCCAAACGAACTGACATACTCTTCGAAGATAGGTTGTACCGGAGGAATGTCCAAGCCTCCTCCGGTAAGATGGTTCTGCGCCAGGGCTATCTGTACCGGCAATCCTCCTTCCGCACACCCTATATCAAAGAAAGTCTTGTAATCCGACCATGGAAATTTTCTCGCCATCGCTTTCGCCGACCCAAAACTCAATCCGGTCATGGCATGGAGAAAGATCTTCAATCTCTTAGGGTCACTGTAGAGAGCCGAGAACAGATCCCCGCCTGACTTGATCTCATTTTGAGGCTTCCCCGTCCGCAATGCTTCTGTGAGGGATCCCCAGAAAAGGTAAAGACGCTCGTTGAACATCTCAGGCCAGGCACCTATGTATGAAGGCTTCCCTCTATCCAAGAAATGATCCGTTTCGGGCGTATTGCTATACAGC
>SDBV01003063.1_pt1 | contig 24918 bp, 27 predicted proteins | sample 2277081 | NCBI WGS metagenome assembly SDBV01 (sample SAMN10402039, study PRJNA504765) | marine sediment metagenome | isolation source: marine sediment core GS10_PC15, 223 cmbsf | place: Arctic Ocean: Southern Knipovich Ridge | collected 2010 | reverse complement strand
TATTTTTTCACCACGCTGTTTCATTGCCTGCAACTGATGGGTGGTTACTCGTTTGATTTCAGGTGATTGTTCTGACATTCCTGATTTTTTTGCTAGTATAAATAAACTGATTTTTTACCTTTCTCAAGGTTTACCTGGATATGCTCATCGAGTGTAGTGGAAAGTTCATATCCCGTATAGGTAGGCGCGACAGGAAACTGCCTATGATCACGGTTCACTAATACAGCGACTTCAATTTTTTTTACCCGGATATTAAGAAACGGCCGCATACCGTATGTAAATGTCCTTCCGGTATTCTGAACATCATCTACCAGTAGCAATACATGATTTTTTACTTTTTCTATTGGCCCTTCGATAGAAAGTTCCCCACGTGTTGGTGTCGATTTATCGAGATGTATCTTTAGTAGTGAAGATTTTAATGTGGAAATGGCATCCAATTCTGATTTGATCATTTCTGCCAGTTGGTAACCTCCACCTTCAATTCCTGCGATATACAACTTCTTCTCCTTAAAGTTATTTTCATATATCTCGTAGGCAATTCGTTTGATCTTTTGGTTTACCTGGACTTCATCCAGCACCCTGGTCCCTCTATTTTTATTCATCAAATTTATTGGTTAAATCAAAATCGGCATTACTTTACTCTCCTTAAAAGTTGACAGGATAACCATGGACTGTAAGTTATCCACAACAGTAATTTCAGTAACTTTTTCGAGCATCAATTTTTGATATGAAGCAATATCACGTGAAATTATACGAAGAATAAAGTCTCCTGACCCGGTAATATGGTGACATTCAATAATTTCCTCAATTTCCCGAATATTTTCTGTAAATATCTGAATGTTTTCTTTGTTATGACCTTTCAAACTCACCAGCACAAATGTGCTGACACCTAACCCGATCTTCGATTTGTCCAGATCAGCATGGTAGTTTTTAATATATCCCTGGGTTTCAAGTTTTTTTACCCTTTCCAGTGTTGGTGCTGGCGACAATCCAATTTCTTTACTTAGCCGGGAGTTAGTAATTCTGCCTTCACTCTGCAAGATTTTGAGAATTTTCCGGTCAATGTCATCAATTCTGTCTTTGTCGGGCATATTGAATATTTTAAGCTAATATAATCAATTTAGCTTTTCGATCTCTTATTTTTTCTGATACGCTTCACACCTTCTTTCGCCTCTTTAAAGACAGGTTGTTTTCTTTTGGCATATTTCTTTACACTTAAATAATAATCTTCAGCTATGCTATAATCTTCATTATACTCTGCCATTTTACCAAGATTAAGAAGCGAATACAGATAATAACCTGATTCAAATGCTTTGATTTTGTTGCCAAATGCCACCGCCAGCTCGTAATACATTTTTGCCTCTTCATCCCTGCCGCGGGTTGCATAATACTGGCCCAGAAAAAACCCGGCATATCGACCACTATTTGCTTCGTATCCGGGCATTTTTGAATCAATCCTTTTCAGAATAGACAAGCAAACACTTTCCATTTTATTCCTTCTACCCGAATTATATAATAAACGTGCATAGAACCGGTGAAAATAAGGATTGTCAGGGTATGTTTTATTTAGATATTCTGCAATTTGAAGTGCACCATTAGTATCATTCTCATCGAGGGCAAGGATACGCATTAAAAACAACTGGGCCTCTGTACGGGTATAAAATGCGTTGTTTGCGACCTCACGCAACTGTTGGATCCCTACCTCTTTATCTCCCTTTTTAAAAGGGATCATAATGGGTCTGAGAATCGGATAGTTCTCACGGATCCAAACAGAATAATAATTATAAAGAGCATCCCCAAAGAGAAATTCGGGACTCAAAGAATGCATATCTTCACTTTCACGCTGGTATTTAAGTGCAAGTCTGCCTGCATTAGCAGCTTTTATCCACGAACCTCGATCTGAATACAGTCGTCCTTTCATACCGTAACCTGCCGCGAGGAAGAAAGAAGCTTCAAGTTTTGATTTCGGGTTTTTATGCAATTCATCAGCCTTCTCTATCGCAATGTCCATGTATTCCATGAAAATTTCATCGTACTGTGGATCATCAATGTTAGGCATTATTTTCCACCATTGACTCAAGCCCAGCAGATAATAAGGTAGTGGGTGATCAGGATGACGCTGACGGATCCAGCGGAATTGCATTTCCGCCTTGTCAAACTTGAAATTATACATGTCATTGATAGCCTGAGTGGCTTCAACCTGAATTTTTGCATTTTCAAGAAGGATGTCAACCGAATCTGCCTGTGGTATCCCGGCATATAATTTTCCGGAAAGCAAAACAAATAGGAAAAAACTACGCATAAACGGAACCAAAATTACATAATCACGTCTATTTTTGTTTGAAATAAAAATAATATCTTATACAATTTTGACTAAAAAGCTGGAAGACTGGGTTCGGGAATTTTTTGATATTGATAAAAGGGTATACTTTTTATTTCTGTGCCTTATTACTTTTCTTGTACTTTTAATAAAGAAGAATTTTGTTGAAAGTGAAACAGCGGCCTTCGAAGTCCTCGAAATGAGAGGACAAGTAGGTGTATTTCAAGTGTTCAATGCTCTCCAGTATATTACTATTCCATTGTTTTATTTATGGAAGTTCACCTTAATCGGTTTTCTTCTTTGGATGGGCAGCTTTGCATTTGGTTATAAAATACCTTTCAAAAAGTGCTGGCAGGTGGCAATGATCGCCGAAACCATATTTATTTTACCGGAACTGATTAAAATTGCTCATTTTACACTCGGCCCGGATGATCCCAATTTTTATGATATAAAAGCATATTTCCCCCTTTCATTAATGAATCTCTATGATTACAAGGATGTGGCCTCCAACTATCACTATCCTTTAAAAGCGCTCAACCTGTTTGAAATACTGTATTGGGGGTTGTTGATTTATGGTTTACACCTTGCTGCCAAAAAGGAATTTTGGGTTGCATTTGCCAGTGTATCTGTAAGTTATATTCTGTTTTTCATCTTTTGGTTGTGGTTTTACATCAGTGTTTACAAATAGTCCCTGATACCTTGCAGGATTATTTTGTGCTTCTTTATTCCCGCTTACATTTTGTTAAGGACTATCAACATAATATAATTCTCTAATTTAATATCATTTTCTAACCGATTCCGCTTTATTACTTATAAACAGAAACAGACAAAGAATTAAAACTTCATTTGCGCAATAATTTGCTAATTTCGCACACTTAACCGGATTCAAATTTATTTAAGAATGTCCTTTCAGAAAACTAATAACATCATGGGTTTGCTCATGTTTGCAGTTGCAACCATGGTGTACGCTCTCACGGTTGAACTTACCGCCAGTTATTGGGATGCCGGTGAATTTATAGCGGTATCCTACAAGCTCCAGGTGCCACACCCTCCGGGTGCTCCTTTTTTCCTTTTAATAGGACGATTATTTTCTTTTTTAGCGATGGGAGAAGTCGAGCGGGTCGCCTACTGGATCAATATGGTAAGTGTAATTAGCAGTGGGGCTACTATTCTTTTCATGTTTTGGACCATTACGATGATAGGCCGTAAAATTATGGGTGTTGCAAAGAGTGAGGTAACATCCTATCAAACAGGAGTCCTCATGGGTGCGGGATTGGTAGGGTCGCTTGCCTACACATTTTCTGATTCTTTCTGGTTTTCGGCTGTAGAGGCGGAGGTTTATGGGATGTCATCATTTTTTACAGCCATTGTTGTGTGGACCATCCTGAAATGGGACCTTGTTGAGGATGAAGCCCGGGCAAACCGATGGCTTATATTTCTGGCGTATCTTGTTGGTTTGTCAATAGGTGTACACTTGCTCAACCTCGTTACATTACCGGCACTTGCCCTCATTTACTATTACAAAAAGAAAAATCACAAACTCTCATGGCGTGGAGTGCTGATTACCCTGGTGGTATCGTCATTAATTGTTTTATTCATCAACGATCTCATCATTCCGGGACTTCCATCGATAGCCGGAAGTTTTGAATTGTTTTTTGTGAATTCAATGGGAATGCCTTTTGGTACGGGAGTTATTGTTTTTGTGTCCCTCTTTCTTGGAACAATCGTTTATGGCATTATCTGGTCACAAAAAAATGAAAAGGAGTTGTTCAATACTGCCATTCTCAGTTTCGCATTTATTCTAATAGGGTACACATCCTATGCTCTTATTGTAATACGCTCCTCCTACGACCCTCCGATAGATGAAAACGATCCTGAAGATATAATGAGTGTGGTGAGCTACCTCAAACGTGAGCAATATGGAAGCCGCCCTTTACTATATGGGGCTTACTTCACAGCTGAAATAATTGATCAAAAAGTTGGAGACGAGGTATGGGTAAAAGGAAAAGAAAAGTATGAAGTAGCAGAACGTAAACTGGAATACATATATGATCCGGCACAAACTACCATTTTGCCACGTGCATGGAGTTCTTCCGGCAATCATCCCCAGCGTTACCGGGAAATCCTGGGCCTGAGGGAAGGCCAGGTTCCAACTTTTACGGATAATATTGTTTATTTTTTAAAACACCAGATTGGATTTATGTACCTGCGTTATTTCATGTGGAATTTTGCAGGGCGGCAGAGCGATATCCAGGATGCGGCGTGGTTGTCGCCGGTATTGGGTTTAAAAAAGGCCCCTCCCAGTATTACCAATAACCGTGGACGCAATAATTATTTTATGATCCCTCTTCTATTGGGGATGATTGGCCTATTTTATACCTACAAAAAGCACCCTGAAAGCTTTGGATTTATTTTCATGCTTTTCATACTTATGGGCGTAGCTCTAATCTTCTATCTGAATTCACCACCGGTAGAGCCACGGGAGCGAGACTATATTTATGCAGGATCCTATTACGCATTCGCATTATGGATTGGTCTGTCAGTTATCGCTATGGCAAGCTTTTTCAAAAAATTAATTGGCAATCCTAAAGCTGCAGTTGCCATTGCCACAGTATTTGGTTTAATCGCCCCGGTACTGATGGCCCAGCAAAACTGGGATGACCATGACCGCTCTGACAGGTACTTTTCTGTGGACTCGGCAAAAAATTTCCTGGCTTCGTGTGCACCCAATGCCATATTGTTTACCGGAGGGGATAATGACACTTTCCCCCTATGGTATGTGCAGGAAGTAGAGGGATTCCGTACCGATGTACGGGTTGTCGTTTTGAGTTATGCCAATACGGATTGGTATATCGAACAAATGACGCGTAAAGCATATGAATCGGAACCATTTCCTTATACGTTGCCAGTAGAACAATACCGGCAGGGTGGCCCGAATGACGTATTATTTTACCGGCAAATGATCGAACAACCGATCAGCGCCCGTCAGTATATCAACCTCATAAATGATAACAACCCGCAACTACGCAGCAAAAGCCAGTTTGGGGAATATAACCTTGTACCCAGCAAAGATTTTTTCCTTGATATTGATACGGCTGCTGTACTCAGGATGGGTATCATCCCTGATGATAAAAAGGACCTTCTGGTAAATCGGATGAACTGGAAATTAAGAGGTAGTGTGATGGAAAAGAAAGACCTGATGATCCTGGACCTGATCACTACCAATAATTGGGAACGGCCAATTTACTTCAACAACACCTCCAAACAGGGAGTAAATTTCGTTTTGGATCCCTATCTAATCCAGGAAGGTCAGGCTTTCCGCTTGCTACCTATTAAAAATAATTCATCTGATGAATTTGTAAATACTGATCTGATGTATGACAACCTGATGAATAACTTTTTTTATCGTGAACTTGACAATCCGGATACATATTACAACGAAGACTACCGGAATTTTGTACTTAACCACCGATCCAGTTTCAATACATTGGCAGAAGCACTCCTTCGGGAAAGTAAAGAAGAAAAAGCTTCAAAAGTAATTGATGCCTCACTTACAAGGATGCCAGACATTGCTATTCCATACGATTATACCGGTGCTACTACCGTTGTTATTCTTTTCAGATTGGGTGAAACAGAGAAAGCAAAAGAAGTTGCTGCAATTATGGTCAAAAATGCTGATGAACAATTAAGTTATTACCTTGAAAACAATATCAGTATCGGATTTGAGATCCAAAAAAACCTGATGGTCCTCCAAAATTTGTCCCGCACGATGGATACTTATGGGGAAAGCACACTTGCTGAAGAGTACAACACCATCGTGAGGATACATTACGATGCCCTTCAAATATTTGACAGGAGAAATCGCTAAATCACATTTAAATAATTCAGAATACCCGAACTTTCCATTCTATAAAAATGTTGGGAATTGCATAGTACAATAGTGAAACACTGGATACAAATACTTATTTTTTGCCTGTTATTTAGTAACGTGGTCAAGGCCGATGATTCCGACCAGTTGCGAAATGAGCTCTTCAACCTTGAACTCAACACCGAGGATATTTCGAAATATCTTAAAAAACTGGAATCCATCAATAATCCATCACCGCGGGTGATTGCCTACAAAGGTGCTACTTGCGCATTTCTTGCTAAATACATGGTCAATCCAATAAAAAAGTTATACTACCTTCAAAAATCTGAGAATTATCTTGATCGAGCTGTCGGGCGGTCCCCGGACGACGTGGAAATACATTTTTTTCGATTTATGACGCAAAGTCAAATTCCTTCATTTCTGGGAATGAGTGGAAATGTACGTGAGGATAAAGCATACATTATGGCCCATCTGGATGAATTTAAGCTTGAAGGGATTACCCCCAATATCATATCTTTTGTTTCTGGTTTTCTCAATTCTTCCCGTTATTGCACATCAGAAGAAGCAAAAATGCTGGCCGATTCACTCACGTCGATGTAGTTGTTTCAATAAAACCCAAATCTTTCGCTTAACCCAATTTATCCCGGTACACTTCCATAAATTCCTGCTTTCGTTTCAACCGGTATTGCATCACCCAACGTGGATGCGGAAGTGAAGTAATCTTTCCAAACAAATTATACTTTTTGTTCAATATATTCAGGAATTGTACGTTTTTCCCCATCCCTATACTGAATACTTCGCTACTGTTACAAAAGTCAAGTTGCTCTTTTAAAGCATCTACCATAAAAGGTTCCCACATCTTCTGTAACTTCCTGTCATCATAATAATTAAGGTTCTTACCGTTTTTAACAAATCCAATAGGTGAAACAGCTGAAATGTAGAACCTGGAATAAAACAATTCCGGCCCTCCCAAATAGTTGATCATATCATAAATAAATGTTGATGAAAGTTCCACTCTTTTGTCAAACTTGTTGGGAATTTCACAAATTTCATAAAGCTTAACAGGATCGGTGAATGGAATTCCAGTAATACCGCCGCCGAACCGACCCGGATTTATCCCCAGCAACAGCACCCGTTTGCTATTGTCATTATAATATTTTTTGTAAAACAGGGTACAGCAATCCATAGCTTCTTTATCCCGGTATGGATCCATAATCTCAACTCCTTCCGGAAGGAATTCAGGATAGTCAAGCTGTTTATAAAATTCAAGAATTTTATCCGCGATAGACATATTGGGGTCTTTTAACTATTTTGCAATCTGATCAAAGATAGAACGATCTTAAAAATACACTTTAAGTCATGGCAAATAAAGAAGTTTACTACAGCGATTACCTTCAGTTAAATAAAATCCTGGATGCTCAATTACCCGAAAGCAGGTTAGCAGGTAACGAAGCACATGACGAAATGCTTTTTATCGTCATCCACCAGGCATACGAATTATGGTTTAAGCAAATACTGCACGAATTAGGATCAGTGATCGAAATTTTTTCGCAACCTGAAGTCAATGATAATTCACCTGCTCTGAACACCGTTGTCCACCGGGTTACACGTGTGATTGAAATTTTGAAGGTATTGGTACATCAGATAAACATCATTGAAACCATGACGCCTCTTGATTTTCTTGATTTCAGAAACTTGCTTCGACCAGCCTCTGGGTTCCAGAGTTACCAGTTCAAAATGATTGAGGCTGCCCTGGGATTGAAATTCGAACAACGCCACGGACAGGATTATTATCTGTCCCAATTACGGGAAGAGCATAAAGCAATTATCAAAAAAATTGAAGAAAAATCTTCGGTGATCGAGTTATTAAATGAATGGCTCGAACGCATGCCATACCTGGATTTAGCTGATTATTGGGAAGATTACCGGTCAGGAAGCGGAACCACTTTTGGAGGGCATGTATTCTGGGGCGATTATCGCACAGCATTTGAGAACAGCCTGGTGGAAGGCGAAAAAGAAAACCTGAAAACATTTGACCGGTTGTTTTTTGACGAAGAATTTACAAAAGACAGGAGGCTTAGTGCAAAAGCCAACCGCTCGGCCCTGTTCATTATGTTATATCGTGATTATCCGTTGTTACAGATGCCCTACAAGCTGTTTAACAGCCTGCTGGAAATTGATGAGCTGATGGCCACCTGGCGCTACCGGCATATGAATATGGTACACCGGATGATCGGCAAACGCGTAGGGACAGGGGGAAGCAGTGGCAAAGATTACCTCAAGGCATCTATGGACAAACATTATATTTTTTCTGAAATTGCAGAATTGACCTCCTTTTTAATCGAGAGAAGAAATTTACCGAACCTTAGCACTGACCTTGAAAGTAAGCTTGGCTTCGTTCATTAACAGCCATGAATATGTAGCATCTTAATCTGTTTCAATGTGCTGATTATACCAGTTGATATTCCGGGTAAAGTACATGGTAACTCCCAGGATTAATGTAAGCCCAACACTCCCCATTAATAATGCATAATCTACCAATTGAAGGGTAACAAATAGAAAACCATATATGGCTGACAGTGTTATGACCAATAATGCCGTAAGCTTCTTCACCTTAAACACGCTAATTGAGTAAAGACTTATCATAGTAACTATTCCGAATGTCGATATTCCATACGCCAGGTTAAAGTTGGAATGTTCGGAAATAGAAACGAGTAAAACATAAAATAAACAAAGCGCAAGTCCTACAAGCGCATATTGAAAAGGATGGATTTTTCTCCTGTTTAAAATTTCCACTAAGAAAAAAATTAAAAAAGTGAGAGCAATCGTCATTACAGCATATTTGATTGAGCGCGTGGATTTTTGATAATCGTCAAGAGGCAAAAATAAATCTACTCCAAACGAAGCATTATTCATTTTCTCTAATTGATTTGTCCCAATCCAGGATTGCGGGAAATTACGATTTAACTGCAGTATTTTCCACCTGGCAATGAATCCATCACCTGACACTTCTCTAAAATCCGGAAGGAAATTGCCATTAAAACTCGGTGAAGGCCAGTTTGACTTTATATCAACTTCAGTAACTTTTCCAAGCGGAATAAAAGACAGATTCTGACTCCCCTGAAGATTTAAATGGAATTCAAAATTTATTGGTTTTTCAATCATATTTTCGACCGTTGGCAGGTTAACAGTTATTCCGGAATAAATAGTACCCGGTATCATAGATCCGGGTTGAACACCCAGGTTTTGATTATTCCATTTAAGTACAATCTGTTCTTCAATACCTCTCAGATCAGATATTCCGATTGTTAAGAAAGATTGGTCATATTTAATTTCCTTGAGATTTGTATAATCTATTTTTTCAATTCCTGAAAAATTTCCTGAAATAACTAAGTCAGACGTGTATACAACCACTTCATATATACCTCTTTTCAGTCGCTGTGGTTCAATACTTCCACTTATGTTAAGTTCTTCCGGTAGTATGTGATAGTATTTAGTTGTCAGAAGCTTTTGACCATCTTTCTCATGTTCATAAATTATTGGGATCGTCATGATGGGTCCGTTTATTTGTTGACTTTTGGCCCATTTAGAACTCACTTCTAAAATTGTTTGATGGTTCAGTTCTTCTCTCTCAGAAATGATCGATTCAATCATAGATGTGGGTATCAGGAGAAGAAGCATGAGAATAGTAATAGTAATAAGCTTAAGTGTTACCGAATTTTTAATCCAGTTTGTCACTTTTTCAATCGGATTATTTTCCTGTGTCATAATTTTATTATTTAAAAAATACTTTGTATTTCAAAGTAAATGGTTAAAATTTTTTATTTAAGTAGTTGTTCTATTGCTTTTATGTGCTTAACAAAAGCCTCCCGACCTACATCGGTCACTGAGTACCTGGTATTGGGTTTTCTATCTAAAAAAGTTTTACTGTATGTTATAAAGTTACTTCTTACAAGAGATTTTAGGTGACTTGCCAGGTTACCATCAGTTACATCCAGTAAATCCTTCAATGAGTTGAAATCTAAATTAACATTTACAACCAATGCCGACATAATTCCAAGCCGGACTTTATTTTCAAATGCTTTATTTAAGTCTTTTAATATTTCCTTCACAACTTATACCGGATCTGCATTATAATGCCATAAACGATGTGCAATAAGCCAAACCCAATGGCCCAAAACAATAAACCCAAACCAATAAAATGTGCTGCCGTAAGACCTAATACTATTTCAGCTATTCCCAGGTTGCGAACTTCCGTTAGTGTATACTTGCTTGCATTTACCAGAGCCAAACCATAGAAAATTAGAGTTAATGGTGCAATAATTCCAATATACCCTCTAAAAATCAGGATAAGACAAAGAATACCTCCGGTTACCAGTGGAATTGCCAGATTAATTAATAGTCTTCGTGTTTGATGATCCCAAAGTTTTTGATTCCTTTTTTTTGCTTCTTTTGTAGTAAAAAAAACTCCGGCTCCCGCTGATAATATTAATGTTAATATTGCTATTACAAGAAGTGAAGTCAGGCTTTCAGTTGTGATTACAACCTGCCTGAGAACAAGGTAGTCTTGATTTAAATAAACAATTTGATAAGCAGCATATGCTCCAATTAATGCAAATATGCCAGCAAATACCCCGGAAAGACCACTTAATGAAATGAACCTGGAAGAACGATCCATAATTTCCCGTATGTCTTTCAAATCGTCAATGTATTTTTGCTCTTTCATAAAAAGTACTTTGTAGTTCAAAGTAAGCAAATAATGATCAATTCTAAAAGTGATTCCGAATATTTGACAAGTTGTTTTTTGATAAAGAATTTACAAAAGACCTGAAGTTAAGCGTAAAAGTCAACCGCATAGCCCTGTTCATATTGGAAAATGGAATCAAACCTTTGTTCACTAATAATATCTATATGGTTATTACTATGCACTTATTTAGTCCAGATTTTATCAACTGTAGTCCCATGGCAAAGATTGCAGGCACCGGAAGTGAGAGAACTGTTCATGTGTTTATTGTCAGTACCCGTTACCACGGTATATAGACCGTTCCCGAAATCGATATTTTCAGTAGTGTAAAAATTTCCGAACGCATCGCCTTGAATAGTGGATACTAATGAACCCGTTCCATTTGGTCCCGAATACAGATCTATTAATGCATTTAGCTATATTGACTGTTTGGTGCTATCATAAACCGTACCTGCAGCCGTGAACCAACCTTCGCCATCACCACCGGCAATATGGCACTCCATACAATTTTGACCCGTATTGTGGCTTTCTGTTGAATTAAAAGAACTTATTTTCGATTTATTTTCTCCTTCATTTTCATTTTCCTCACAGGCCTGGGAAATGATGAATACTGAAGCCAAAAGGACTATTTTAAGAATGTTAAATCTATTCATAACCTAATTATATTATTTGTTTTCATTGAAATAGCGTAAATTGGTTATTTTTGAATATATCAATCATTGATCCATGCGAACCTATCTAACCCTATTTGCCATATTGGTAATGATTATACCATCCCTTAGCCAGGATATTAATAAATCCGAATTGGCCATCGAAGTCTCCAATGCCAACCAGGTAAATATCGAAAAATTGAAGGACTACATCTGGAAACGTGAAACCCTTGTATATTCAAATGAGGAAGTCAAACTAACATTACTTTCAGAATTCTCAGTAAATGATGAAGGAATGCTCGAGGCTAAGGTTATTGATGCACAATCAGATGTAAAGAAGAAACGAGGGCTCCGCGGCAGGGCTCAGTCCAATGCCATGGAAGCAAAGGCTGATTACATTGAAAAGGGTCTTCAATTGTTGGTGTCTTATGGATATATGTCTAAAGGAAATTTGATTGATTTCTTTGACAAGGCAAATATGTCATCAGAAAACGGTTTGATCAGCATAGATGGGCAGGACATTTATGTAACAAATGATCATGTCACACTAACGGTTGATGAAACTTCTAATTTATTTACAAAAAAAGAGTTTACAAGCTTTATAGGAGAAGATCCGGTTTCAGGAATCATATTGTATGAAACCTTCAAGAATGGGGTAAGTCATATTTCCAAAATGGAATTAGCCTTACCAAGTCAGAACATGAAACTTGATGCAACGAACAAAGACTATTCTGTCAGGGTCAAATGACAAAGAATAGCTAGAATGATTTTCAATAAAGATTATTTTTATTTCCTCAAATATTTTTCAGGCACATCCATCCCATTTGAATCATCCGTCCAGACAGTATTAACAATCCACCACCTGTTATTAAAGAAAATTAATTGATAACTGGTAATTCCCTTCACCTCCTGATTTTCAGAATCTTTCGCGCAAAAGCTTTGAAAAACCTGGGCCAAACCATTGTATTCATTAACAACTTTGCTGATTTCATACTCTGTAAATCCCTGGTCATAATGTTCATCATGCATCAAGCTGATAAATTCCTCAAGAGACACGGCTTCATAAGGCAGGGGGATCTCATCCGTATGGTACAGGACTGTAAAATTTGCTGTTGGTAAAAATAAATTCCGAAAAGCTTCCCAATCACGGACCTTTCCCTCTTCCCCAGATATTATACTTAGTACTTCTTTCACAATTCCGTCAATAGAATTAACAGCAGTATTGTCATCCACAGTTTTTTCCTGTGCATTTAAATTTGCCGAAATAAGAATAAGAAGTCCGATTAAAGTTTTTTTCATTTTTCTGTTTTTTGATTAGAATAGCTGGAATTGAAATGTACCTATATCAGGTTATATATTACAATCCAAAACCTATTCTGATACCCGGATACATGGTCTTGAAATTATCGGTAATGTATAATTGCGGACTAACATAAACCCCTTTGACAGGAGACCAGTTGAAACCCATTTTGAAGGTATTCTCACCGAAAAGGTCCCCATGATTTGAAATCAAATAACCTAGCTCTACCCCTAATAACCTGGGCTTTTCAGCATACTTATCAATGTTCCACTGATACCCAAGGTTCAGGAACGTATTTACATTGATATTACTCTCTGTATCGAAGTCAAATACCAAATTTGAGGAGACGTAAGGACTATTTAGTACACCCTTTCGGTTAAACCCGATAGCAATTCGAAATGAAAGATCAGCAACCCAGGTATTCCTTACCAGCCCGGCACCCGCCCCGGCGGTCAATTCAATTTGATCCAGATCGTTAAACCTGACTTCAAGTGCTTTTACCTTACCATTAGTACACTCGTAAGAAAGTGAACTCGACCAATTCCTTTTGCCAGGAAGTATTGCAATTGCTTTCTCAAGGCAGTTTGCTAACGACAGATCCGCGATTTTTGACAGATCTGAGGTCGTAATAAATATCGTAAATCCTTCACCACTTATAATGGCCCGGTCCCTGAAACCTGTATTGCTAAGTTCTCCATCTTTAATCAGATAAAAAATCTTTGGATCACCTGGTTCCACAGTCAGTGAACTCCCCCCTGAATATTTTAACAAATCAGCTGTACCGGAAGACAATTGATTCTCTATTCCTGGTAACATACTTTGGAAAACTTTCAGAGCAGTAGTTGCGTCATCAGAGGATTTAAGATCATTGTAATCGGGAATTGCTACCTTAACTTCCACACGATTGTCAACATAGACAATCACAGAGTCACCAATAAACTGGCCAAAGCCAAGTGTTGGAATTAAAATTGCAAGAATAAGACATAGATGTTTCATGGTAATTAATTTATTACGTTCACTTTTTAATCAATATTTATTTTTAACCCAGAATTGTCATTAGAAATTTACTGTGGCTTCTAATTGACAGTCATTCAGTCACTTGCTCGCTTTTTGGTACTCACCATAATATAAACTATGTCTCCGTGCCAAAAATCTGCGCGAGCACCTGACTAACAGCCACTTAGAACCCTCGCTACAAAGTCTAATGACAATTCTGGGTTTAAATTAATTTTTCCTGGTCACGAAGGATCCGAATTTAAATTTGAGTGTTTCAGATTGCTGATTATTAGCCTGAATGGATTTGCTGGGATAGATAGCGGTATCTGTTTCCATTTCCGGAACTGTAGTAGTTTCCATCTGTTCAGCCTTGTCCTCAACGATTCCAATGGCTATCTCATTTGATCCTACAGGATCTGAAACCGTGGTAATATATTCAACCTGTTTTAAATAGACTGTATCCCTCCGATATACAATCGTTTCTTTTGGAGATAACGGTTTTTGTTGCTGAAGATCTGCAAGTTGCAACTCAACATTCTTGAGTTCATCACTCAATGTATTTACCTGAATATCTTTTCTGAGTAACAATTCTCCCTGAGATGAGTAATTGATTTGCAATTGATCAATCTTATCAGAGAGCAGGTTTAATTCATTTTTGTGTCCTTTCTGAACATTATAAAGAACGAAAGAAAAACTGATCATCAGAAGCACGGCTGCTGCTGCAAGATGAACCCAAGTCAATGGTTTCTTCCTCCGGACTTGATTCTGAACGGCAGACCAAACGAATGGCTTTGCCGAATCCATTTCGTGTTGATGCAATTCATTACTTTCCAGAAGTTTTTCCCTGATGATTTTATCAATTTCAATTGGTTCCATAGCTCTCCTCTTCGTTAATATTACTCATTAGATGGTGGCGTGCTTTTTTCAATTGTGATTTTGACGTATTATCACTTATACCCAGCATATGAGCGATCTCTTTATGTGAGAAACCCTCTACCACAAATAAATTGAACACGGTCCGGTACCCCGTTGGTAGTTTCTCTATCATTCGGGTAAGATCAGATGCCTGCATTTGCTGCAATCCATTTGCATCTGAATTTTGAAAATCAAGATGTTTTATATCCTCATTAAATTGAATGAGGCTTCGCTTTTTTAGCAATCTTATCGATTCATTGATCAATATCGTACGTACCCATCTTCCCAGGCTCCCCTGTCCTTGATAGGAAAAACTCTTCAAACTTCTGAAGACCCGTGTATATGACTTGATGATGGCATCCTCCGCATCATGATGATCGCTCAGATAGCGCATTGCTACCAGATAAAGATCTTTGTAGAACTGGTTAAACAGGAATTCCTGGGCATGACGGTCATTCTTCGTGCACCGTTTAACTAGTTCTTCTTCATTCAGGATCAATTCTTTCACAGGTTAAGTATTTCATTTATAGAACCCAACTGCCTAAGGAAAGGTTGCCTGGCCTAAATACTATTCTCACTTATTTCTGGTTTTATTTGGCCTATCTCTTTCCACATCATCCAGTTTTTCAATGGTTACTTGAATCAAACGATTATTTTGGTTCCAGAGACATTACATAATCGTAGCTTTCATCCAGATACGTTGATAAAGTGTTTAAATCTTTCAACATTCTATCCGGAATTAAAATGTATCCTTTCATTACAGCTCCATAGGATTTATAGACAGTTGTATCGAATTCGTCTATATATTTTTCCTGGACCTCCTTGGAAAATCTTATTCCGATTTCACAATTTTTATTAAAAAGCGAAAACATATATCCATTGGCAGAAGTATAGGGCATTGATTTACCTTTCCTTTCAAATCTCGAACACTTATTTACCAGTTGATCATAGATTTTCAATTTCTCCTTCCACATATCAGTTTGTATTTTATCATTAAAACAATCTTACCACTATGTGGTATAATTTAGGTTTTCACTAATTTCTATTTAATACAAATGTCAAAAAGATCCTCATTAACATTTTTGATTAGAATATAATATTACCTTCTCAACAAAAATTCTACCATATGTCGTTTCATCCAAATTGAATTTATAGTTAACCATTGTGTTTAATTCTTGAATTCAAAGACGAGTTCAACCAAACTCAATCCATCCAATTCATTAAGGTCTCATACCAGTCACGATTTTTACTTGTTCTTGTAAGCCTGTTAAAATCTATGATTAAATAAAGAGAATGCTCTTTCCCATCTTTATCAAATGTGATTCTTAATGGTTTAAATGTTAACCCTACCGACCGATCATCTCCGGTTCTAAAAACATTATCGAATCCATGATGAATATTGATTATATCATTTTTTTTAAGAATTATTTTAGACAACTGGGTATTTTGATCAACAAATGTCACCGTCAATTGATCCTCTGCAAGTTCAATATCTCCTTTATATCTATGTATTGGCAATAGAAAAGAGATATGAGATGTCAACCAATCCTTAATACTTCGTTTGGCAATGTCTTCTTTAAAAGAAAAGAGGACTTTATCTTTTTTTACTTCCATATTTATAAACAGTAATAATTACCTTTTTCATAAGTAGTTTATATAATGAAGGTACCACATATTGAGTTTTTTCATTATTGATTAATAAATTCTGCGATCCCGGTTACTAATTCCTGGTTGATTGGATGGTCAGGGTTCATATAAGAGTCCATATTTTCTTCCTGCAAGTGATGTCTGATAAATATCTCAAACTATTGTTTTGCATATGAGGCTGGTTCCCATTTAAATCAGTTGGACCTGATCCGGCATATTAGTTGCATCATTCTCAAAATTCAGATCCGAAAAACCGCAAAAACCAGGGGTTTTCCAATAATGGACTTCTCAGTAATGTATTTGATCTTCCTGGTCACGCCGATCATCTGAATACTGTCCAAATTTGCCAGTGATATAAATCAGTTTGTCTTTACTAGATACAAAAATTGAAATACTTAGTACTGTCAATTTGGTTTATTGACGATTCAAAAAAAATATTTTTAACAATTTAAACTTTTCAAAAAATGAAAACTTTCTTAACAAGCTTACTTGTAGTCCTTCTGGGATTTTCAACATTCGCCCAGGAAAATCGTCAAAAAATAATTTTTGACGTTACCAGCACAGACACCAAAGTTCACAAATCTACGCTGCTAATGATGAATGTGATGTCAGCCAATTATCCTAATACGATATTGGAAGTAATGGTATACGGCAAAGCTTTACCCATGCTCATGAAAAATCAATCCACTGTGGAAAACGATATTGCGCAGTTTATTGATAATGATAATGTCATTTTTACGGCATGTGAAGTAAGCATGGAACTGCTTTTTAATATAGATAAAACACAATTATTAGAAGGTGTGGGTACGGTGAAAAATGCTGTTCCGGATATTGTAATGAAACAACAAAATGGCTGGGGGTACATTAAAGTAGGAAATTAATTTCCTTGCTAAATTAGCATTCCAACAAATTTTGGTCTGGTTTATTACGAGAATAATCACTTTCTAACTACAAAAAGGCGGCTAAATTTTTAGCTGCTTTTTTTTGTAAATTTTTTATTCGAAATTTGATTTTTACCTCCGGGTACAATCGTTACGTCAATCGATAATTATCAATAAATTCGTATTTTCATTTTTCGGAATCTATGCAGAATGTATACAATGATATAATGCAGGACATGAGCTACAATAAATTTGTAGTTGGAGATTTGTTATTTGTTGAATATACATGTCCTATTACTGATGAGTTGTGGAGCGTATGGACTCAGACAGACTTTATTATTCATGTATTGAGAGGCAAGAAAAAATTATCTACGGGCATTCAAGAGTGGATGCTTACTGAGGGAGATACGGTTTATGTAAAAAAAGGCTCTTTCTGGATGAATCAATACTTTGACGATGAATTTTGCATGTTTGGTTTTTTTGTCAATGATGACTTTATAAGATCAACAATCAAGGAATTGTATGGGAAACTGCCTATAAATGCCAAAGCAAAATTTAATGACTTCAAAATAAAAAGAGTTGTACACGATCCAATTTTAGACGGATTCTTCAATTCTATGTATCCTTTTTTTAAATCAGAACAGAATCCATCAAATTCATTACTTGAGTTAAAACTGAAGGAATTGATTATTAACATTCTTACTACAAACAATAACTTAGAACTATCATCATATTTTCAATCTTTGATCGAAACGGATAAGCCTTCCATTAAGTCAATTATGGAAAATAATTTTTATCATAGCCTGTCAATTCAAGAATTTGCCGGCTTATCTCACCGAAGCCTGTCGGCATTTAAAAGGGACTTTAAATCATGTTATTCCACTCCTCCCGGAAAATGGTTATTAGAGAAAAGATTGGAATACTCTTTAATACTTATTCAGAATATGGAGTCAGGTATTTCGCAAATAGCCTACCAATCCGGATTTGAAAGTTCCTCTCATTACAGCAGGTCATTTAAGGCCAGGTTTGGAACGTCACCTGCAAATTACAGGTCTGGCAAGCAGGTAAGATAGTCGATAGTTCTTTAATTATTGTAACACTTAACTTAATCAGGCATCTAATCATTAGCATCTATGCTTTACATAATAAATAATCAATGAAAAACCCCCTTACGATCAGCTATTCAGAATCTGAAAATGTAGAGCTTGTATCCAAATCACTAAATGGAGATAAAAAAGCATTAGATGCGTTGATTAAATTACACCAACCGTTTATTTACAATGTAGCATGGAAGATGACAAATGATGAAGATGATGCATTGGATTTAACCCAGGAAGTTCTGATCAAGGTGATCACTAAACTTTCCTCGTTTAAAGCTAAAAGTTCCTTTAGAACCTGGCTATATCGGATTGTAATCAACCAGTTTTTACAAACTAAAAGAAAGGCTAAAGAAGACCAGTTTGCTGATTTTAATGATTTGGACAACCAGCTAAATGCTGTACCGGATGCTACGCTAACTGCACTGGAAGAAATTGAGTATAAGGAATTTTCACAGGAAATAAGACATCGATGTATGTCAGGCATGTTAATGTGTCTGGACAGGGAACAACGGTTGATTTACATACTAGGCAAGGTTTTCGGCATTGATCATAACATCGGGTCAGAAATATTTGATATTTCAAAGGAAAATTACAGGGTTAAGCTGTCCCGGGCGAAAAAGGAGCTGCATAATTTCATGGATTACAGATGTGGTTTAATCGATAAAAGCAATTCATGCAGATGCTCAAAAAAGGCCAAAACTTTGCATCAAAAGGGTATCTTAACTGAGGACAGCTTTTTGTTTAATGTGGGATACAAAGAGAGAATTGCGGATTATGCGGAGACTGTGCAGGAAGAAGCCTGGGATAAGATAGATGCCAAATATGTTCAGTTTTACCGGGATCATCCTACTAAGGATGATTTTGGTCCGGAAACGGTAATATCTGAAATATTGAACGATAAGGATATGATGCAATTCTTCGAATAACAATATTGAATCTTATGGTTTGAGAACCACTTTGAGTTAAATGAGGTGGTTTTTTTCACATCAACCTTTATCCCAGAATTGTCATTAGAAATTTACTGTGGCTTCTAATTGACAGTCATTCAGTCACTTGCTCACTTTTTGGTACCTGCCTACCGGCCAGGCAGGCTCACCATAATCTCAACTATGCCTCCGTGCCAAAAAATTGCGCGAGCACCTGACTAACAGCCACTTAGAACCCTCGCTACAAAGTCTAATGACAATTCTGGGTTTATTGTGAATTGAATATAAATATTTACAGGGTTGTAACACCTCCATTGATTGTGCATCTAACTTATAGATGAGCAAAAGAATTGTTCTATTGGTTTAAAATAAAAAACATGGAAAAAGAAATTTCAGCAGAATTCCCTTTCGAATCAAAGTATTTGGAGGTTAAGGGCAGTAAAGTTCATTACATAGAAGAAGGCGAAGGTGATCCTATCTTATTTCTTCACGGAAACCCAACTTCGTCTTATCTGTGGAGAAACGTAATTCCTTACTTAACCGGTCATGGAAGATGCATTGCACCGGATTTAATAGGAATGGGTAAATCCGGAAAGCCGGATATAGATTATGGCTTCTTTGATAGTTACGAGTATTTGGAGGCCTTCATTACCAAACTTGGTTTAAAAAATATAACACTTGTTATCCACGACTGGGGATCGGGACTAGGTTTCCATTATGCCAACCTACATCGCGAAAACATTAAAGGAATTGCTTTTATGGAGGCGATGTATGATGCGCCTACATTATTTGATATGCCGGCATCAATAAGGATGGCAATTAAGATGATAAGAATGCCGGTGTTTGGTTCAATAATGGTAAAGACCGCAAATATGTTCATCAAAAAAATGCTACCTGATATGATATTAAGGGGCCTTGCCGATGCTGAAATGAAATATTACGCTGCACCCTACCCAACCGGTAAAAGCAGAAAACCGCTTCTTGCATGGCCACAGGACGTTCCTTTTGGGGGCAAACCAAAAGCAGTTGCCGAGGCAGTTTCATCCTGGAACAAATGGCTCTTCGCCACAGACATTCCTAAGCTTTGTTTTTTCGTTACTCCCGGTGTGGCTATTAAAGAGAAAGACGTTAAGATTATAAAGGAGGGTATGAAAAACCTAAAAATGATTGATCTTGGTGAAGGCCTGCATTTCATTCAGGAAGATTACCCTCACGAAATTGGCTCCGGGATAAAGGAGTGGTATAATAAGATTTCGTGAATCTCGTATTTGTTGTACCCTCGTTGTTTGATACTTTTAGCTTAAATAATAAACTTATCCACTCCAATCACCAACAGCATTGATATGGTACTGAGGGTTGTAAAATATCCCACCGTTTTCATATTTAAATTCATTATACGACTGCATCTCCAAACAATCATAAACAATATTAGAAGTATAATCATAGCAACCAAATATGTATTTATATTCAATATAGACGATATCCTTCCTTCATCTTGCAGACTATTTCCTCCAAGAGCAATTGAGAAAAAACGTGAAAATGCTGCAAAAAACACAAATGAATAAGCATAAATTGATTTTGTTTTTTGAGTATATAATAGAAATATTAGTGCTTGTAGAATTGTAAAAACAGGTCCTCCCATACTAATGTAAAAGTTATGAGTATCTTTTATATAGGTTTCACTTCGTGCTGTGCTATTATTCAAGTTCAGTATCATATCATTTCCTAATATTTCGCCGACAATCCAATGTCCGAACTCATGAAAAAGAAAAGTAAAAAACGCAATCGGTATAAACGTTAAAGCAACTTTCCAATTAATTTTGCTGTCTTTTAAATCACTACTTATTTTATCAACAAAGGATTTAATCATTTATTGATTTTCTCATTTTGGTATACAACTTTTCTTTTGTTTCAATGGGGCACAATGAAACGTTCAAGGCTAAAATAACATAGCGGCTTCTTCTGCCTACTATCATTTCAGCCGTGACTAAAGATACGATAGGATGAGTAAATGTCAAGATACACCGAGCCCGTCATGCATTTTGAGCCGCGGTTGTGTGGTGTCTTATTTAAGAATATTATCTTTCAAGGCTGATGATTTTGAGATTTGAATATTACTCAAACATTTGAAACAGCAGGGCTTTAGGATTGGTCAACACAAGCTAAAAACACAGTGACCGGCTACCAATCGCTTGCGGCATCCTGTGGGCTTCACTGTGTTTGTTACCTAATTGTTATGAGCTTTTTTACTTCTCAGTATTTTGACAATACGACTATATACTATCTCCGATGTATTCCAATTGTATCCATCGAAATTAGTTGTATTCACAAATTGAATAACAATCGTGTCGATGTCTTTGTGGTATTTTGCAAAACTCTGATAACCAGGAATTAGACCTGTATGTTCGTACACGTAAATTGAGGAATAGATTGCCTGTTCACCTTCATCAAACAATGAGCCATCGTTTAATGCCCTCAAGAATATACCCACATCCTCTGCTGTGGCTATCATAACGCCTGAATTATCAGTCTTTAGATCGGCCTCAATTCCAACGTAATAGCCACTCATCACATCATCTATATCCACTTCACTAAGCGAGCTGAAAGTATTGTTGAGTTCGAGTGGTATCAAAATTTCCTCCTTGATATATTGGTCATGGCTATAACCAACCACTTTATCAATGATATTGGAAATCAACATATAATTCGTGTTGGAATAACCATAATCTTCATCTGGTTCAAAATTAGTTGGCAAATCAAGTGCTAATTCAAGCGCTTCTTCACTGCTTTCCGGTGGATTTTCCCAATAACCAGGATGGTCGGTGTAATTGGGAATGCCACTCCGATGCTGCAGCATTAATCTCAATGTGATTTTATCTGCATATTCAATCTTACCCACAAGTTCTGGAAAGTAATCAGCGAGCGTTTTATCTAAAGACAAACGTTTGTCATTGACTAATTTGGCTGTGGCAACAGCGACATATAACTTGCTGATACTGGCAATCTTGAATAAGGCTTGTGGATCGGCAGGTATTTTGTTTTTTCGATCATGCCAACCAGCGGTATAAAACGCTGGTGGTTTGCCAGATTGGTCTACATAAACAATCATTCCATCAAACCCATGTCCAATTGCTTCATTGACTTGTTCTTGAACCGTATCTGGTAGTGGTAATATCCAAGCCCATACCAAAATCCATGGTACGAAGAACATGGAGGTTAGGGTTCCAATAAGCAATACTATTCTGAGTATTCGTTTTGTCGGTTTCTTCGTCATACTATTTCAGGACTGTGTGCTTTTATTAATTGGCTCATAACGTCGACCTTGGTCGAGTAGACAAGGGGATTTTCACCCCGAGCCTCGCACAGAACCGGACTTGACAGTCTCCCGTCATACGGCTCTTGTTATACAAATCAACACTAACTTAACAAGAATATCCTAATTGCCAATGGTAAAATAAATTCGGATATTGTACCCGTACTCTATCCAACCATTTGTAGCACTTGTTTACACTTGTTCTGTAGCGTTTATACCGTCTTCTTGCCCAGCGAACCAGACGTACCTGCAACAACCTGAACACCCTGTTAAGCTCATTTCAGCATGTGCTTTGCTGCGACAGTGAAGTATTACATCGTCGGCATATCGTGCGAATTTCACTGTCTTATCGGTTTGTTCAAGCCATTTGTCAAGGACATAATGAAGAAACAAATTTGCCAACAGTGGACTAATTACCCCTCCCCGCGTGATACTTGGCGAACTTTCCGTAATTCGATGAACTTTAGAATTGCAGATCAATTCCTATGTTTTTTTATCTTTTGTTGGAGGTAGTTTCGTATGAAAATCCGTTCTGTTTCACCAAATTCTTGAGTAATTCGAATGATTTTTCGTAGACACTTTTTAAGTTTCCCAGTCCATGAATTCCTTCTTTTTCGCCTGTTAAATGTTCATGGATTATATTGGACCTGCTATTTTTTTCAACTATTCTTATTTCTAAGCAGAGTTGACTGATTTCATTAATTATCTCATCTTCAAGCGTGCTCGAATGTAGTCCAGTTATTTCTTCCAATGATTCTCGTAGTTCCTGTATTCTTTCCAATTCGTCTTGCATTAATTCATAGCGATCAATGCTTACATTTTCGGTTACAGATTTTAAAACGTTAACATATAATTGTTCGATCGCCACGGGCTTAAATAAATTTGGTTTGAGTATGGCCACAAAATCGTTGTATTGTGGATACTTGTGATTCTTAACATGAATTGCACATGTCTCATCGTTGACCCTATATTCAGGAGGCATCTGGTTAAAGAAATCACAAAGTGAGGATATTGCATAGGAGATCTTGCTTCTCAAAAACTTCTTATTCCTTCGTCGAATAAGTCGAATAGTGAAAATGGGAATTAACCAAACAGAAAATAGGATTCCTAGTACGAAATAGATTGATCCTGCATAAATATTAATCCAAAATGATTCCCAACCCATTAAATTATACTTTTTTCATGTACCACTTTCCAACGAAATGGCTGTCAAAAAATGCCTCCTGCAACCCATCCCTTTCTTCATTTTCATGAATTTCCCAAGTTCCTTCAAAGGCCTTTTCCTTTTCATTGTAATTTCCAGAATAATGAATGTCTGGGTGTTCGATTGAATCGTCTCCGAAATACTTACCATTCTTTGCTAGAATCAGCCGTTCGTATTTCTTGATGAAGCTGATATTTTTTTTCAAGTGGAAACCTGAAATTCTGGAGGACTCATTCGAAAGAGTTAAATCTTTGGCCGTTCCATCAATATCTCCATCGTTATCACTAATCTCCAAACGAAAGGAATGATATTCAATCGTAGGATTTTCATCTTCTCCGATGTTAATAGAATATTCTCCTTCCCAAGTACCAGTTAAATTTTTCATTAGCAACCTAATTACCTCCAACAATTGAATATGCCGCATGCGGCATATCCACCTTATGTCTTTCATTTAAACTTAGTGAATCAATCGGACTTTTAATAGGCTTCATTATACTTTTAGTCAACTGATAATGCATCATTCCTTCTCATTTTCAGGAAGTGGATTCCGGAAACCGGTTAGAAGATTACCCAAATGCGATGTCCGGGCATTTGAAAATACAGTTGCAAATGACGGGGGGATGGGGTCTGCAGGCCCCATCCCCCCCGTTGTATAAGAGAGTTTTGATAACTTAAAATTAAATGGAGGATGGTTCTTCATTCGCTTTCTTACCCCCGGTTTCGCACTTTACTATTATTGGTTTCGATCACCTTGGCGACCACCTCGGCAAATTTTTTATACACTTCAGGCTTCGATAAGACAATCCCTTTGAGGTACATAACGATCTCGTTGTTTATCTGGGTGCGAATGATAAAGCCCAGTTTGGTGGCCGAGAGCAATTTCTCTTTATCAATTTCTGTGGCCACATATTGCAGAAATGCTGTTTCAAATTCCCGTTGGGCAGCTTCAAGCTGCTTTACCAAATAGCCAAAATCCGACAGGCTGGCGATAGCTTCTTCTACCTCCGGCTTTTTAAGGTCTTGCAGCAAGGCATTGATATTGGCGCTTTCGGCG
>SDBV01003062.1_pt1 | contig 24919 bp, 20 predicted proteins | sample 2277081 | NCBI WGS metagenome assembly SDBV01 (sample SAMN10402039, study PRJNA504765) | marine sediment metagenome | isolation source: marine sediment core GS10_PC15, 223 cmbsf | place: Arctic Ocean: Southern Knipovich Ridge | collected 2010 | reverse complement strand
CACATTCAGCCCGGCGAAGATGTGGATTGCGGGGTTGGGTTTACTCGGGAAACCTTTCGTGCATTTGCACACCCAGTTTAATAGGGATATTCCATGGAATAGCATTGATATGGACTTTATGAACCTGAACCAATCCGCACACGGCGGCAGGGAGTTTGGGTACATCTGCAGCAGGCTAAGGATGAATCGCAAAGTTGTAGTTGGTCATTGGCAAGAAGACGATGTTCTTAAAAAGCTTGACATCTGGATGCGTGCAGCGTGTGCATGGAGTGACTGGCAGGGCATGAAGGTTGCCCGCTTTGGCGATAATATGCGAGAGGTAGCTGTTACCGAAGGTGACAAAGTGGAAGCACAGAAGAAGTTTGGTTATTCAGTAAACAGCTTTGGCGTTGGCGATCTGGTTGCCTCGATCAATTCAGTACCTGACAGCCAGATCAAAGATATTGTTGAACAGTACAAGGCAGCTTACAGCATAAGTTTCTCTGACGATCAAATGACATCTGTAAGTGAGTCTGCCCGTATCGAAGCTGGAATGAGAAGCTTCCTTGAAGCAGGGGATTTTAAAGCGTTTACAAATACATTTGAGGACCTCCACGGTATGACCCAGCTTCCTGGTTTGCCAACTCAGAGGCTGATGGCTGACGGTTACGGTTATGGAGCTGAGGGCGACTGGAAAACAGCTGCCCTTGTTCGCGCAATGAAGGTAATGTCGGCAGGCTTAAAGGGCGGTACATCGTTCATGGAAGACTACACATACCACCTCGACCCTAAAGGTATGAAAGTACTTGGCGCTCATATGCTTGAGGTTTGTCCATCTATCGCAGATGGTAAGCCATCTCTTGAAGTACATCCACTGGGTATCGGCGGCAAGGCCGATCCACCCAGACTGGTCTTTAACGTCCCGCAGGGCGATGGCATCAATGTCTCGATGGTGGATATGGGCAACAGGTTCAGGATGCTGATCAATCCTTGCGATGTGGTATCTGCTGACGCCGATCTGCCTAAATTGCCTGTAGCCCGCGTTGTATGGAATCCTATGCCTGACTTGAAGACGGCAGCGGCGGCATGGATACTTGGCGGCGGCGCACACCATACAGGGTTTAGCATGGCGCTGACGGCAGAGCACATGGAAGACTTCGCAGAGATGGCAGGCATTGAGTATCTGTTGATCGATAAAGATACTACGATATCCGATTTCAAGAAAGATATCCGCACTAATGAAGTATATTATATGCTTGCCAATGGATTGAGATAGGAAGTGAAATTGCTTATCTTAAAAAGGACGAAATTATGCATTGGATTGATTGGCTTGTGATCGCAGGTTATTTTACCGCCCTGATCATGGTTGTCTGGTGGTCCTCAAAAAAACAGGATACGACAGAGGATTACTTTCTTGCAGGGCGAAATATCGGTTGGTTCGCGATTGGCGCTTCGCTGTTTGCTTCCAATATCGGATCTGAGCACATCGTCGGTTTAGCAGGACAAGGCACCAGCAGCGGCATGGCAATGGCACACTGGGAGCTTCACGCATGGGTCATGATCATGCTGGCTTGGGTTTTTGTGCCATTCTATTACCGCTCGGGCGTCTATACCATGCCTGAATTTCTTGAAAAACGGTTTGGTTCTTCCACTCGCTGGATACTTTCCATAGCATCGCTGATAGCCTATGTCTTTACAAAGGTTTCCGTAACCGTCTATGCAGGTGCGATGGTTTTTGATGCATTGCTGCCTGAAATGAGTTTCACCCTGTTCAATTTAACCGTCGGACCCTTCTGGATCGGTGCCATTACAATGGTGATCATGACGGGTATTTACACCGTTTTTGGCGGTCTGCGAGCAGTGCTTTATACCGACACTGCCCAGGCGTTCATTCTTTTGCTCGGTTCTTTCTTTATCACTTGGTTTGGCCTGAGTAAACTCGGAGGCTGGTCCGAACTTATCACTGTTTGTAAGGCTAATTCCGACAACTTCGCACTCTGGCGTCCCATGGCAGATCCCGATTTTCCGTGGCTTGGTATCCTCATCGCTTCGCCGGTGATCGGTATTTGGTATTGGTGTACCGACCAGTATATTGTTCAACGAACTCTTGCTGCCAAAAATCTGCGTAATGCTCGACGAGGTGCCATCTGGGGTGGTTTTCTGAAAGTCTGGCCGGTGATGATCTTCCTCGTCCCCGGACTTATCGGTTATGCCCTGCATCAAAAAGGACTCATCAGTATTCCGCTGAAAATGGTGGATGGACAGGAGATCATAAACGGCGACCAGGTCTTTCCTACTATGGTTTCTTCACTGCTTCCTGTTGGCCTGAGAGGATTGGTCGTTGGTGGACTGTTAGCGGCGCTGATGAGTTCGTTGTCGTCATTGTTTAATTCGTGCTCGGCCCTGTTTACCGTAGACATTTATAAAAAACTGCATCCGACCGCGTCAGAAGCATTACTCGTTCATGTCGGACGTTTTGTGACTATTGTTATTGTAGTATTGGGTCTGTTGTGGATTCCCATTATGCCGCTGATCGCAAAGGGCGGTTTATACAAATATCTGCAAAGCGTACAGGGATACCTGGCGCCGCCGATCACCGCGGTATTCCTTCTGGGATTATTTTGCAAGAGGATCAATGCCAAAGGCGCAACATGGGGTCTGGCTATAGGTTTCTTGGCCGGCATGGCAAAGCTAACAATACAGGGGATGGCCGGAGCGGGAAAATTTACTGACGGCACCATGCTGCAATATATAGGCGATTACAATTTCCTCTACGCTTCCGGATGGCTGCTGGTCATCAGTGTCGTTGTCATCGTGGTTGTGTCACTGCTGACAAAACCACCGTCACTTGAACAGATCGAAAATCTGACCTATTCTACGGCTACGGATGCCCAGCGAAAAGAAAACCGCGAAAGCTGGAACAAGTGGGATGTAATCACCACAGTAGTGGTTCTCGGCCTGGTGCTTGGTATGTATCTGTACTTCAGCTTCTGGTTGAATTAGTTATTATGCGTTTAGAGAAAACAAGAAGAATGATGTTTGAATTTTAAAAAAAGGAATCCGTTGTGTTGCGATTTTGTTCAGTCAATTATTTAGCAGTAACTCTTTTGTCAATGCTTATTCTTTCAGCAACTTTGTTTGCTGATGACAAGGCCGATGAGGTCATTCTTATTCCAAACGGTTCTTTTGACAAAGTCGAAAATGGCGTCCCAGTTGGTTGGAGCACAACAACATGGACTGGTAAGGCTCAGTCAGAGTATTCTTCCGACGGCCGCAATGGTGGTGCTTGCGTGAAAGTTTCCTCTGACGAAGGCGGAGATGCGGGCTGGACAACTCAGGTGAAAGTTAAACCGTTCCATAAATACAAACTGCTCGGCTGGATCAAGACCGAAAATTTGCAGAAGCATACCGGCAGTGGCGCACTTCTGAATGTTCACAGTACGGATTTCAGAACAAAGGCTGTTACAGAAACATCTGATTGGACAAAGGTTGAAACAGAGTTCACGGCCGGCTCGGGTACGATCCAGATCAATTGTCTTTTCGGTGGGTGGGGCCAGTCAAAAGGAACCGCCATATATGATGACGTTCAGCTTGTTCATATGGCGAGAGGACTCGAACCCTTCTATGAAGCCAGGTTTTGCAAGAGTTATTTTGAGTTTTTTTAAATATTCATTTAACTCCTTTTCTGGCAGTTTTTTAGTTCCATTTGCTTTTTCGTTTCAGCCTTCTATCCGGTATTCTGTGCGGTATCTTTGGTTTTGTTTTTCCGCACAGACCATTTCAACCGCCATTTCCGAAATATTTTGAGGTCAGCTGGTCTCAAAACAGGTCAATTTCATGATTTACGGCGTACTGCGCTGAGTAATTTGTTCGCCAGTGGGATGACCGAGCATGATGTGATGACAATTGCCGGACACGCAAATTTTTCGACGACACATGAGTTTTACCTGGCGGTAGCCGACGATGTAGTAGGCCGAGCAAGACAGGTAGCGGAAAAAGTCTTGAACGGCGATTTGTTGCGCCCCCCCTTTTGTCGAAGCAAACGAAAAGGGCCGGTAAACATAAGTACTTACCAGCCCTAATCTTACAACGCGAGGCCGAAGGGACTCGAACTCTCAACCTTCGGATCGACAGTCCGCTCTTGCGGTCTTGTAAGTGCTTGTTAACAAAGGACTAACGAACGGTAAATAAATGATTTATGACGCAGACCCAAGTTCAACCAAAGGCCTACCCAAGGCCAACCAAAGGTCGTTGGTGCAGGTTTTTGGTGCAGGTCGGTGGTTCATATAACCTATTGTAGTAAATAAAACTGCCAGGAGTATCGGCATAGGAGTTACTGATCCGATGCCCGGCGTTGCTTTTAAAGCTTCATATTTCAATTCTAAGCCCTTAAAATTATGTTACTACCCAAACTACATATACTCTCACTAAAAATGGAACAATTTTATGAGGGCATTCCAACCAGCCCCAGTCTATGCTTCCTCAACTTCTTGTCAAGCTCTTTAGCATTACCTACATATTTATCAAGCTCAGACCAGAACTGCTTACTGTGGTTCTTGACTGTCTAGCGTCAACTACAATTTCCCTTCAACGACAATTATTTCTTCCCTTTGGTTTTTTTCTTGCATCTGCGCAGCTTTTCTGTTATATTTGGGTGTCAGTTATTTTGCATTTTTCACTTCTTATCTTTATCACTTCAGCAGTTTGATGATAAAGATAAGATAATCGAGGAATGTTAGTGGAGAAAACTATTATGAGGCGAGCGATCAAGATCATGGGGGCGATGTGTTTTTACACATTCGTGTCGATCACGATTTCCGGGTGCAACAGCTATGATACTTTGCAGGCATCCGATGTGCTGGAGATGAACAGTTTCCACGCAACGACGGTCTATACATTGGGCGTTGGAGATACTATAGCAATTAAGTTTTTCTATAACAAGGAACTCAATGAAGAACTGACTATCCGACCTGACGGAATGATCTCTCTTCAATTGATAGGTGACGTTAAGGCTGCAGGCTTGTCATCTTCTCAGTTAGTTTCTTTGCTCAAAGAGAAATATTCCCTTATTCTTGAATCAATGGATGGAAGCGATCCGGGATCTGTCGCTAATAAACCGGAAGTGGCTGTTTTCCTGAAGCAATCCGTTTCTCAGGTTGTTTATGTAGGTGGACAGATCCAGAGGCCCGGAAGGGTTCCTATGAGCGGCCACTTAAGGCTCATGGATGCAATAATTTTGACAGGCGGACCACTAGATACGGCAGAACTGGAGAAAACTACTTTAATCAGGATCAACGATTCTCAGCAGCCAGAGACCTCACTTGTAAATCTTAAAATGATCGCAAAGGGAGAAATGCCTGACATCATATTAAGGCCACTGGATGTTGTCTATCTTCCCAAGACAGGTATAGCAGAGGTGAGTTGGGTTTTTCAGCAGTATTTACATAGTCTGATCCCAGTAAATGGAAATGTTACATATAATGTGAATCCTGAAGTAGAAGTTAAATAGAGTATTGGAGGCGAAAGGTTGTGAAATTTAATAGAGTATTGATAACTGGTTGTGGCGGTATGCTTGGAAATGCGATCTATCCGCATTTTGTTTCAAAATACAAGAACGTATTGGCTACCGACAAGGTAAAGAGCGAGGAATGGTTGACATTGCTGGATGTGCGCGATGAAGCACATCTAAATACTGTTTTCAAGAATTTCCGACCTGACCTTGTGCTTCATCTTGCAGCGGAGACCAGTCTGGAATATTGCGAAACTCATGTTGACATTACCAAGGACACAAATTCACTTTCCACAAAAACTGTTGCAAAACTTTGTGAAGCGTGTGGGGCTACGCTTATTTATATAAGCACTGCGGGAGTTTTTGACGGGGAAAAAACGGGCTATTATACAGAATTAGATCAGCCCAATCCGATCATGGTTTACGGTCAGACTAAGTATGAAGGCGAGCTTTACGCAAGGGAGTATTGTTCCAAGTCTTATGTAGTCCGTGCCGGATGGATGATGGGTGGTGGTAGAGCCAAGGAAAAGAAATTTATTTATAAGATATTACAGCAAACGCTTAACGGCCAGAAGGAAATCTTTGCCGTAGATGATAAATGGGGGACACCGACATACACCTATGACTTTGCGAAGAACCTGTTTTTGCTGTTAGAGACAGATGAATATGGTATCTATCATATGGTTTGCGAAGGTCAGGGGTCGCGCTATGATGTGGCCAGTGAGATCTTAAATATTTGCAACAGGCATGATATAAAACTTACCCGTGTCAGTTCCGAATTTTTCAAAGAGGAATATTTTGCACCTCGCCCGACTTCAGAAATGATGCACAATGCCAATTTGACGAAACTCGGAATAAACATTATGCGACCATGGAAAGATGCCTTGTTAGACTATATCGAAGGTTATTTTTCAGATTATATATCGCAGCATAAAACACAACCCCAGCAAAGAAGTAAAATATCCGGTGCCAGAATACTTGAAATTAAACCATCACTCGATAGCCTAAGAAGGGCAGCAAGGGAGGGGACTGCGTCCCGCCGGACAAATCGTGAAGGACTTGGAGCCTAAATAAGAGGTAATCTTATTTTTGATTAATAAACAGCGTCAAAGATAGTAAGTTTTGGGGTGGATATTTGGAGCTAAATATGTTTTACAGAAACAATGAGTGGCAGCAGGAAAGTTTGTGCCGAATATATTGAGAAAAACCAAAAGCAGTTATTTGCCAGTGTGTGATTTCATGGCGTTTTTATGTAACCCAGAGGGACGGAGTCCATGGCAAGCGATGTCCGTCAAACATTGGTCATTAAGCAGAAACCTATCAATATACAAAGATAAAGAGTGTCATAATGAGTGCGAATTTGTTTTCAATTGTCATAGCAAGCAGGAATTCGAAAGATGACATGAAGAAATGCCTGGCTTCAATTTATGATTTATATGAAGAAGATCAGGTAGAAGTAGTTGTGGCCGATAACAATTCTGCCGATGGTACTTTGGAGATGATCGCCGAAAGTTTTCCCTCGGTAATAGTTAGCCGTTCTTCTGATACGGGCTGTTATGCCAGTGCAATTAATCGTGGCATTGGCGCATCGACATGTGATTATATTCTGCTTTTAGACTCCGATGCAATCCTTCAAGAAGAGACCGCTCCTCCTTTGATGTTATTCCTCGACGCTCACCCTGAAGCAGGCATTGCGGCAAGTAAGATGTATTATCCTGACGGCACCTTACAATTAACGATAAAAAAAACACCAACTCCGATAAATGCCTTGTTTGGCAGAGAGACTTTTTTAACAAAGCTCTTTCCGAATAATAAAATTTCCAAGCAATATTTGTTGACTGACAAACTTAATGGGACAGAACCCTTTAGTATTGACTGTACTTCCTCGGCATGTATTATGCTAAGAAGACAAGTTGTGGAAAAATCCGGTCTTATGGACGAAGGTTTTCTGTTGTATTGGGCCGATGCCGACTTCTGTTACAGGGTAAAGGAAACTGGATGGAAGATTTATTTTGTCCCCAGTTCCGTGGTAATTCATGACATGAGGAATGATGCTGGTAAGAGAAAAAGTTATTTCGTAATCAAGGCATTTCATCAAGGGGTGTATCGTTATTACAGGAAACACTTTATCAAGTCGCCATGGCATCCAATGAATTTAATTGCTTTAATCGGTCTTAGTGTACGTGCCGGGTTTATGCTGGCACAAAATCAATTCATGCGTCATAGGAGTTCTAATTAATTGAAAGTTACATTTCTCCAAAGTGATTCATTCGTTAAGCTTGGTGTAACGCAGTTATCTGCGGTTATTGAAAAGCATGGGCATCAAAGTGACTTGCTCATTGAGTCCGGAGAAAAAGATTTCATTAACTCAGCCTTGGAAAGCAAGCCTGATCTGTTTGCCTTTTCGATTACAACATGTGAAGAACAATGGGCGCGTGATATTATCCTAAGGCTTAAAGAACAAAGCTCTATTCCTGTGGTCGTTGGCGGACCTCATGCAACTTTTTTTCCTGATTTCATTAAAAATGAAGGCATTGATTATATATGTGTCGGTGAGGGCGAATATGCTATCGTTGATCTATTGGAAGCGTTGGAGAATGACCCGGTCAATAGTATAAACATACCTAATATTTGGGCCAAAGATCCAAATGGAAATGTTTTTGAAAATCCGGTTAGGTCATTCATTGAAGATCTCGACGAACTTCCTTTTCCCAATTTTGATATTTACAATAAATACAAATACATGGTGTCATATAACAAGGAAATATTTCCTGTTATGACTGCCCGTGGATGCCCGCACAACTGTAGCTATTGTTTTAATGAAAAGTATAAAGAAATTTATAAGGGCAAGGGTAGGTATCTGCGAAGGAAAAGCCCAGAGAGAGCTATTGACGAACTTGTCGAGGTGAAACAGAAATACGGCATAAAGAAAATTAATTTTGTAGATGATTCGTTCTTTATATTTCCAAGCTGGATCAGAGATTTTTCCGCTCTGTATCGTGAGAAAATAAATCTTCCTTTTATTATTAATGGTGAAGCTACAACGGTCACAGAAGAGATGGCTGAGATAGCCAGTGGCATGGGTTGTATTTGCATTAGGATGGGGCTGGAAACGGGCAATGATGAATTACGACAGGTGTTACTGAATAAGAGGATTTCCAGTCAAGATATTCAGCAGGCTGCGGGACATATAAAAAAATACGGTATGAAACTGACAACTTTCAACATTCTAGGGCTGCCTGGCGAAACTGTTGAAAATGCTGTTGAGACCTATAAACTGAACAAAGTAATAGGCACGGACTTTTTATGGTGCTCATTGTTGCAGCCATATCCCGGAACCGCAATACATGACCATGTTAGGAGTAATGGTTTTTTAGCAGATAATGACGGCTATGTCGCTTTAAATAAGTCTTATTTTGTTTCCAGCAGAATAAAATTAGAAAATGAAAAAGAAATGATAAATCTACAAAAACTTATGCAAATATTTATTCAATTGAAGATCCCGTTGTTTCTTGTTAGAAAAATCATAAAGCTTCCTAAAAACCCCATCTTTCACTTAATGTTCAAGCTAAGCTTTGTTTATAATAAGATCAGAACGCAGAAGATACGATTGATTCCACTTGCCAGAATGGCGTGGCATTCTCTGTCATACATGAAATAAAATGCCTTAATTAATGCTTAAAGGTCTATGTTGATATTATGAGAATTCAATTTGTATATCCTAACAAGGTTTCGTATCCCAAGGACATATCGATCGGTCTTGCATATCTTTCTGCTGTTCTTAAATCGAAAGGTCATGAAGTATCCTTGATAGATACTACTTTCGGTATGAGTGACTCTCAAATCATTTCAGGTATTCAACAATTTGCTCCTGATCTGGTAGCGGTTTCAGCAGTGTCCAATAATTTCGAATATGCCGTTGATCTTTCAAAACTGATGAAGAAGCACTTTGAATTGCCGATTATCATAGGAGGAATTCATGCGACTATAGCACCTGAAGAAACGATCAGTAAGGATTGTTTTGATATGGTTTGCATTGGTGAGGGTGAAGAAGCACTTGCTGAGCTTGTCGAATCGATGGAGAAAGGAGAGCGTAATACAACTATTGAAAATATATGGTTCAAGGATGTATCGGGAGTAATCAGGAATCCACTTAGGAAGCTATGTGAAAATCTTGATACGATACCATTTGCCGATACAGAGTTTTTTGATTACAATAAATATTTGAAACAACATAATATGGTTGCTTCATTTTTGAGTTCAAGAGGTTGCCCATATAAATGCGCATACTGTATCAACCACAGTTTGCAGGAGCTATATTCGGGACTTGGGTCTTACGTGAGGTATCGAAGTGTAGACGATGTTATTACAGAGATGGAATCTGCAATCAAAAAATATGATATACGTGCCATTAGCTTCTATGACGACACTTTCACGTTAAACAAGAACCGTGTTAGAGAATTTTGTGAAAAGTACAAGAAAAGGATCGATCTTCCATTTTATATCAATGCCAGGATAGATAATATAACCGAGCAGATGTGTATTGAACTTAGAGAAGCCGGTTGTGAGCGTGCATCAATAGGCTTAGAATCGGGTGATCCACAGATACGGGAGCAGATACTTAAAAAAAACGTCTCGGATGAACAAATAATATCCGGATGCCGGCTTCTGAAGGAACATGGCATTAAGTTGTACACATATAATATGATCGGTATTCCAGGCGAAAATATAGAGAATATACGCAAGACGATCAAACTGAATCGTAAGATAAGGCCGGATTTTTTAATGGCGTGCATATTTACAGCTTTTAAGAACACAGAACTTTACGACAGGTGTGAAGAAGAAGGAATTCTTGACCAGAGTAAATCAACAGGATCTTATTTTACAGGTTCTAATGTCCTTCATCCGCATTTGAGCAGGCGCAAGCTATTATGTATTCAAAAATGGTTTGGCTTTAATGTTTTTATTGCTTATGACGTAAAAAGAGCGTTGATAGATCTTCTTGACAGACATCTTATTACGAATAAATTTTATTCCAGGTTCAGATCGATGCTGTCGTCAATAATTATGAGTCATTTGCGAGCAAGAAAGGAAAGATCAAGAGAGGTAATCCTGCCGACATGATCGGCACCGATACAGGAGATTTCGTCAGGTTTTAGTAAGCGATATGGAAGAAAATAAAACGATAAAAATCTCAGTTGTAGCCCCTGCTTATAACGAACAGGATAACATAGAAAATGTAGTGCGTCACTGGGAAAGTGTTTTAGAGTGCTGCGATTATACAAGTGAAATAGTGATCACTAACGATGGGAGTTCGGATAAGACTTTGGAAATACTTCATCAGCTTGCCAAAGAGTTTGCAAATCTAAGGATCGTAAATTCGGAGGCTAATTGTGGGTATGGTGCTGCTCTCTCTAAGGCAATTTATGCCAGTAAAGGCGAATACGTGGTAACTATAGACTCTGATGGTCAGTTTGAATTGTCAGACCATCGAAGCCTGTTTGAAGTTTGTCTTGAGAATAATCTAGATGCTGTTACAGGTTATCGTATGGGGAAGAAAGATACTCTAATGCGTGTTATCGCAGATAGGATTTTAAATATTATTGTCAGAGTGTTGCTGGGCTTGAAATTCAAAGACACTAACTGTGCCTTGAAACTGGTCAAAGGCGATATGATCCGCAAGATGAATATTGAGGCTAAAGCGTATCCAACTCCCACTGAAATTCTCATTAAGCTCAAAGAGCTTGGTGCAAATGTAGGGGAAGAAGGTGTTCGACACAATGAACGTGAAGGTGGTAAGTCTCACCTGAAGTTCTTCAAGACCGGCATGAATATGCTGGGCTTTTTGATATATATGAGATGGAAATTAAACCTTAAAAGAAGAAAGATTATCGATAAGATCTAGCTGAAGAGGTTACTAAATGAATGACAACAACACAGTGGATGTTTCAGTAGTTGCTCCGATCTATAACGAAGAAGAAGTTATCGAAGAGGTTGTATTGTATTGGTTTGAAGTGCTAGAAAAATACGGCCTTTCTTATGAGGTGGTTCTCGGTGACGGCGGAAGCACAGACAGGACACTTGATATTCTCAAAGAAATACAACAAAAGCACCCAAGTCTTAAGGTTGTTGATGCACCCCGGCCAAGCGGTTATGGAAACGCACTCTTTACAGCGATCTATGCCGCAAAGGGGAAATATATTGTCATGCTAGATTCTGATGGACAGTTCGACCTTGCTGATTTTACGCCGATGCTCGATAAACTTGTTGAAGAAAAACTCGATGTTGTGACTGGTTACAGAATAAGGAAACAGGATACTTTTATGAGGTATTTTGCCGACAGGGTTCTTAATGTTATCGTAAGGATACTGTTCAAAATAAAACAGAAGGATACGAATTGCGCTTTAAAAGTATTTAAAGGTGATCTCATAAGGGACATCCATATCGAAGCCAGAGCGTGGCCGACTCCAACTGAAGTAATGCTTCGTCTTAATGCAAGGGACTCGAAGGTGGGGGAGGTTCCCATCGTACACCATGAGAGAAAAGGCGGAGAAACAAAGCTCCCTCTATTCAAAACGGGCTTTGAGATGTTTTGCTTTCTTTTGTATTTCAAATTTAAACTCAGGCTCTATAAAAAGAATGTTATTAGTAAATTATAATTTCTGAAAGGGGTGCGAAAATCGAAATTATAGGTGTAATACTTGCGGCAGGTAAAGGGACCCGCATGGAGCCGTTCTCTTCCAGTTATCCCAAGCCCATATTGCCCATCTGCAACAAGCCATTGCTTGTTTATCAAATTGAAATGATGAAGGAGGTAGGGGTCAAAAAGATATTGATTGTCATTGGCCATCTTGGTTATGAGATAGCACGTTCACTTGGCAATGGTGACCCTCTTGGCGTTGAGATCGAGTTTATAGAACAGAAGGATACTCTTGGTATTGCGCATGCTCTGGGCAAGTTGGAAGGGCATGTGAATTCTCCGCTTCTTTTAACGCTTGGCGATCTGTTTTTAGTCACAGAGAATTTAGATGGTATGAAAGACAAAATATTATCTGACATATCCAGTTCCGTTCTTGCGGTAAAGCGCGAGAAGAACCCGGATGCGATCAAACGCAATTTTACCGTTACGATGGGCGAGGACGGTCTTGCTAAAAGAGTTGTCGAAAAGCCACGACATGTTACTACGCAGATAAAAGGTTGTGGTCTGTATCTTTTTAGCCAGCACGTTTTTGACGCTATAAGACGTACGCCAAGAACCGCTATGCGAGATGAATATGAGATCACCGATACTATTCAGATACTGATAGAAGACGGCTATCCGGTTCATGTGTCTGAAGTTGTTAAATGGGATATGAATGTAACTTTCCCCTCGGATGTTCTAAGATGCAATCTCTATCAACTGGGACGGCTTGGCAAGGAAGTTCTTATTGGAGAATCCACAAAGATCCATCCAAAAGCACAGATCACCAACTCGGTCATAGGGGATAATGTTAATATTGCCAATCCCATCAAAATTTCAAATTCAGTTGTTTTTCCCAATACCACGGTTACATCCACAGAAGATATTGACAGGTTTATTATTACCTCAGACCATCAAATTGATTGCAGGAAATACGCATTAAGGGCCGAATAAATATGTATAAAAAAGCATTAGTTACCGGCGGGGCCGGTTTTATAGGTTCAAATATTGTTAAAGAACTCCTAAAGGAGGGTCTTGAAGTTACTGTGCTTGATGACCTGTCGATGGGGAAAATTGAAAATGTCCCTGAAGATGCCGAATTTATAGAGGGCAATGTCTGTTCCCAAGACGATGTTAATAGTGCGATCAAAGATGTGGATATTATTTTTCATGAAGCAGCTCGTGTCAGCATCAGGTCTTCAATGGACGGTTTTTACAAAGATGCTGAAACAAATTTAATGGGAACAATAAATCTATTACGATGCTGTAGGGACAGTTCGGTTAAAAAATTAATCTTTGCCTCTTCTATGGCGATATATTCCGATTGTGATCGCGCCGTGCATATCGACGAGGATTACATGGCTGAGCCTATTTCTCCTTATGGTATTTCGAAACTTGCAAGTGAGAAGTACTGCCTTCAGATATCTGAAAGCAATGGCATAGACTGCCACATCCTTCGGTATTTCAATACATTTGGCGCTGGCCAAGCTCTGACCCCTTATGTAGGCGTTATAACTATCTTTATCAATGCTCTTCTTGAAGGAAACGCTCCGACTATTTATGGAGATGGTGAACAACGACGAGATTTTATTCATGTAAGTGATATTGTCCGAGCGAATATTCTTGCCATGAAATCAAATTTGCCAGATACTATTTTTAATGTTGGCACTGGGATAGACACTTCCGTAAATGAAATAGCTCAATTGCTATGCGACAAGATAAACCCTTCGATAAAACCTGTTCATGTAGATGCCCAAGCCGGTGAATTGCGCAATTCTATTGCGGACATAACAAATATAAACGAAAAATTGGGTTTTTCAGCCAAGTCTCTACTGCATGACAAGATCGATGAAGTTATAGAATACTACAAAAACAAAAAACTGTCTTAGGGATATAAAACTTTTTAATTCTATTAAGTGAATGAATTATGGCAAATGTACTCTTTATCAACCCCCCGCAGGTATATCGTATAACGCAAATTGCTTCGGGAATGGTCCCTCCCATTGGCGCAGCTTACATAGCTGCCTATCTTCGAGAGAATGGGCATAATGTTCAGTTTATTGATGCTCTTGGTTCCGGGATGGAAATATTTTCTAAGAGATACGAAGCAACTCTGCGAGGATTAACCAGCAAACAGATAATTGAGCGAATTCCAAAAGATATCGATATAATTGGAATTACGAATCTTTTCTCTCATGCCTGGCCTTTGGTTCGAGATCTTGCGCAGAAGATCAAGCGACTTTATCCTGATATCCCTATCGTTTTAGGTGGAATACACCCAACTGCAATTCCTGAGTTTGTGCTTTCTCATGACTGCGTTGATTATGTCGCTATTGGTGAGGGCGAGGTTACGATGTTAAAACTTGTAAACTGCCTTGAGAAAAATGAAAGCGTAGAAGACATTCAAGGGCTTGGGTATATGAAGGACGGTAAAGAAGTGGTAAATGAAATGACCGTTGCTAATTTAATCGACGATCTTGATATTCTTCCCCGACCGGCATATGACCTTATTCCCATTAAGAACTATATTAACGCCAAAAGCCCACATGGCGCTTCACGTGGCAAAAGCGTCCAAATGATCGCTACAAGGGGCTGCCCTTATACATGTACTTTTTGCACGGCACCGAAAATGTGGCTTCCTAAATGGCGAAGCAGGTCTCCAAAGAATGTGGTTGATGAAATGGAATACTGGAACAAGGAATATGAAATAACTGATTTTCATTTTGAAGATCTGACTATGATCTACAATAGAAGATGGGCACTCGAATTTTCAGAAGAGATAATAAAAAGTGGGCTTAAAGTTACATGGCAGATGCCAAACGGTACCCGCGCCGAGATATTTAAAAACAAGGACGTTGTAGACGCTTTAAGTAATTGTGGTTGTTCTAATGTCGCGTTTGCACCTGAGAGCGGATGCAAGAAGACATTGGAGCTAATCGAGAAAAAACTCGAACTGAACGATATTGTCGAAGGTTCCAAGCGACTTTTGGAAAAGAAGATGGTAGTTTGTGGATTTTTTGCTATAGGTTTTCCTCATGACACTTTGGATGATATTAAGCAATCATTCAAATTTATGAGAAAGCTTGCCTGGATCGGAGTTCATGAAATAAGTATTACAACTTTCACCGCTTTGCCCGGGGCACTTTTGTTTTATAAACTTCTCGATGAGGGCAAGATCGAGCTTACGGATGAATTCTTTGCAGAACTTCTATATATGTCGGATCTTTCAAAAGCTAAGGCCTGGATGCCGGGAGTTTCAAACGCGAAGTTGGCACATTTACGAAGATGGGGATATTTCCAGTTTTTTTTCGTCAGTTATCTTCGAAGGCCGTGGAGATTTGTTGCCTCTGCTATCAACATTTTAAGAGGAGTAGAGAACAACAAGGTGGAACGAGTCGGCCATGCTAAGATATGTGATGCATTTAATCTACTAAAGAGCCTATTTATGAGAGGCCTTAAACAAAGTTGATCTTGCTGCCCCGTGTGCAATTCGAATCGGTTGGAATTAAACAGATCAAATTAAGAAATGTTAGGTGACGTTATGTTTGATGATAAAGAGATAGTTACTGATTCTGATATAGATATCCAGAAGTATCTTGATGTAATGATCAGGCAAAAAAAGTTCATTCTTGTCTTTTCTGTTTCAGCTATATTATTTGCTCTGGCTTTGACTTACATTTTCTCTGAGAAGTATATTGCCGCGACAACGGTTTTTTATCATCCCAGTGAAGTGAGCCTTCTGAGGCAAAAAACCACAGAGGCTTTTGGCTCGCCGGTTCCAACGGCATCTTTTAAAGTTATCGGCCAAACACTTCGTGATGCGGTAAAGAGCCCTACAATTCTAAAGCCCACGGTTGAGAAACTTGGTTTACATCTTAAGATAGAGGTCGAGTATAACCAATGGTACAAGCGTTGGTATCACAAGACGAAAGATTTCACAAAAAACCTGCTATCGGATTCCTGGTCGATATTAAAATATGGGCGATTGATCGAGGAAGATCCTATTCTCGGTGCCATGAAAACGCTTGCTAAAAATATTGATATTTCCGCCACTAAGGAGTCATATATTTATGTCCTTATGGTAAAGGATAAATATCCTCAAAGAGCAGCTAATATTGTTGATACTGCCGGGAAGATATTGGTCCAGTGGCTTAAAGAACAAGACAGGGATTCTGCACAAGTACGGAGCGTTCAGCTCCAGCAACAAATGGCAGATCAAGAAAAGGAAATAAAGTCCCTTCGTTCCACGAGAGAACAAATTCTTGATGAAAACAAGTATGTTTCTATTACAGAGGAGACATCTAAAGGCGTTGAAAATCTCTATGCAATGGAATTGGAAAAGAATCAAATTGAAATCAAAATTGGGAAAAAACAAAAAGAGCTTGAAGAATATAGTCGAAACATCCAAAAACAGTCATTAAACTTTTTCTCTTCAGACGATTTGAAGACAATGAAATCAGAAAAACTTTTTGGAGAGATAGAGCTTGAAGGTATGATCGCAGAAGGAGATTCTCTGGAAGCATTGATCAATAAAACGAATCAGACGCTTGGGAAACTACCGCAGTTACAGAATGAATTAGACGATATCAATATGAAGATAGAGGCTAAGACGCGTGAATATTATCAATTAATGGATTTTTATGTGGAAGCTTCTGGTCAGGCAAGTTCTATCCCAAGCGAGATAAGGCTGCTTTCTTCGGCTTTTGTTTCTGAAAAACCAGTTCAGCCTATTAAGATCTACCACGTTGGTTTAACGGCGCTGCTGGCATTTATGTTTTCAATTGGCATGGTTTATTTCATGGATTATTTGAATATCAACACATTTCTTTCACCGGTAGCTCTGGAAGACGATCAAGGACAGCAGGGGTACATTTCGGGTTCTTCGCCTGCAACAAGGTTTTCGGGTCTTTTGGAAGACTTTTCACGCCATATGTCACTTGAAGGCGGTAGTTTGTTTTTGCGACAGGAAGACAGCCTGGTTCTTGCAAAATCGTTAGACCCGGATCATGTTCCGTTAGAAATTCCTTTCCCTCTTAAAGAGGGGAGTATTTTTGAACGTGTGATGAGTTCTGGCGAACCTGTTCTTATTGATGATATTGAACAAAGATCAGAGTTACAATCAAGCGGGTGGAAAGGCTATAAGGACAAGTCGCTGTTGGTATTGCCAGTTAACGACGAAAAGGGAGACACGGTGGGACTTATATCTCTTCACAACAAGAAGATCCCTCCACTGAGTACAAAAGATATGGAATTGGGGACCACTTTGATGTCCTATCATACTTCTACGGGTGAAATACAAACACCTATTATTTCGAGGGCTTGCAATTCTCAAGTTCCAAAGGGTATCGAAAAACATCTTCACCCACTGACTCGATTTTTACTTATTGGAATTAGCGGGTTGATATTAGGGTTGTTAACATTTTATCTTTTACGTAAGGTTGGTTACTAATTTATGGTTGCTGGTGATAGCAATACGATTATTCTCGGAGCCGGACTTGCCGGTCTTGGCGCAGCGTATTATTCCGGTTTTCCGGTATACGAACAAAATCAAACCCCTGGCGGGACATCTGATTCGATAGTTCGTGATGAATATGTATTCGATCTTGGGATTCATGTTCTTCATAGTAAAAAGCAGGAGTTTTATGATCTCCTCAAGGAAGTTGATGTTGACTTAGTTACTAAAAAACGCAAAGCCTGGATATATAGTCATGGTAAATATGCCGCATATCCTTTACAGGTCAGTACAGCTCATCTTCCTATTTTGCTTCGCATTAAATGTGTATACGATTTTTTGACCCGAAAGAACATCTCCAAGCCTGCAAATTATCGGGACTGGATGATTCAGAATTTCGGTTCAGGATTTGCTGAAAATTTCCTTATACCGTATGCAGATAAGTTTTGGAGATTTCCGTCCGACGAGATGACTTATGAATGGACCGGTCAGCGTGTACCTCACCCCAAGGTTATCGAGGTCATCAAAGGCGCCTTATGGAATAAGGAAACAAAATTAGGACCGAATGCTGAATTTCATTATCCGGCAAAATCAGGTGCAGGCTATGCCGGTATTGCACAGGGCCTTGCCAACAAAGTTAAAACTATCCATTATGGAATGCAGGCAACAAGCATTGACTCGGACGAAAAAACGATCTCTTTTAACAAATGTGAAGCTACGGTTGAATATGAACGCCTCTTAACGACAATTCCATTACCGGAGTTGATAAAACTTCTTGGCGATATACCCGTCGACGTTCAGGCAGCGGTCGACAAACTGCGTTTCAATTCGATAGCGATTGTCAATGTAGGTATCGACAGGCCTGATATCAGTGACAAGCATTGGATACATTACCCTGAAAATGATATATCTTTTTTCAGGATAAGTTTCCCAGCTAATTTTCATCACAGATTGAATCCTGAGGGGACAAGCCCCATTCAGGCAGAGATCTCTTATGACCCTAACTGTGCTCCTACAAAAGAACAGTTGCTAAAAAAAGTTCGTGAAGATCTTATTGACGTTAACATCATAAAACAGAATGATCGTATTACTTTTGAAGATGTCATTTTTCTTAAGTATGGATACATTATATATAATCATTGCCGCAAGGAGGCAGTTGGTAAAATCCATGAATATCTGCATACACTGAACATCTATCCGTATGGACGATACGGTTTGTGGGAATACTTATGGTCTGACGAAGCGGTATTGGATGGGAAAAGAATTGCTGAAGATATATTAAACAAATAGTGATGAAAGCCAGCATTTTTTAGCACTATTAATTATGAACTCTTATGACAAACGAAATAGTTAAGAACAACAAGCTCAAACTGAGTGTAATTATTGCAACTTATGGCCGTGAGGAAGTGCTTGAAGTTACATTAAATAAACTGACAGAGCAGACATTTCCTAAATCAGAGTTTGAAGTTATTGTAGTTGATGATGCTTCCGCTGATAAGACAGCACAGATGATTGAATCCATGAAGAAGTTCCTGCCATATGAGGTGCGGTTATTTTCTCAACAAAGGCGAGGGCCCGGAGGCGCTAATAACAGAGGTGCTTTGGAGGCAAGAGCGGATATAATCCTTTTTCTTGCCAATGACATGCACGCGGTTCCTAAAACTTTGGAGGCTCATTATAGATCGCATATTGAAAATCCAGAACCCAACGTTGCCGTTGTAGGTAAATTGCGGGAATCCCCAGAGATGCCGAAAACGGGTTTTCAGAGTTCGTGGAATCCATTTCTCGGTAAGGAACTGGATGGCAAGCAAGAACTGAACGAGATGGATTTCTGGGTAAGTAATCTTTCTATGAAACGTAGTTTTTTCATGGAGCATGGCATTTTTAATGAATACCCAGGTCCGGCTTTTGAGGATCTGGAATTCTCTAATCGCCTCTTTAAAAAAGGGATGAAACTTATATATAACAGTGAAGCACTCACTTATCATTACCATATTCAAACAGTTGATTCGGCAATAGACAGAATATATGAGACAGGCAGAAATTTTTATTTTTATGAAGATAATGTTACAGATGATACCTTTTACAAAGCTTATAAGGTTCTGTCAAATAATTTGAAACCTTTTGATTATGCACGTGTGTTTATAGCCGGTCTGGTTCGGAGTGCAATGTTTAATCGTTTTACCATACCTTTTATTGCTCTACCTTATATTCATAGGAGTGAGACCGTTTCTTATATGAAACCGTTTGTTGGTTTTTTTAGCAGGAGGGTGCTGGGATATTATTTAAGAAAAGGTATTGCTGAAAGTCGAAAAAGAAAAGATACTGGAAATGTCAGATAAACCTGTTATTAGCGTTGTGATAGCCACTTACAATCGCAGAGACACTTTGAAGATCACTCTTGAAAAGTTAGCTGCGTTGAATACGCCGGCTAGCGAATTCGAAGTCATCGTTGTCGATGACGGATCCACAGACGGAACGATGGAGATGGCTGAAGCTTTGACCATTTCATTACCTTATGAATTAAGGTGTTTGCATCATGAAAATCATGGACCTGGATTCACACAGAATCGTGGAATTAATGATGCAAAAAGTAATCTGATACTACTGATAGCGGATGATATTTGGCCAACAGAACGGCTACTAGATCAGCATCTTGAAACGCATAAAGAACACCCCGAAGAAAACATTGCAGTTCTAGGTAAAGTTCTTCAGTCACCGGATTTACCTCCAACTGTAATGCATAAATATTGGAATCCTTTTCGATATGATCGATTTGAAGGCAAGAAACAATTAGATGGGATAAACTTTCTGGCATGTAATATTTCAGTCAAGAAATCCTTTTTGCTTCAAAACGGAATGTACAAGGAAAGGCCGGGTGTAGCACATGAAGATATTGAACTTGGCTACCGTCTCAAAGAAAAAGGGCTTAGGATTATTTATAATGAAGATGCTCTTGCTTACCATTATCACTGTGAAAGTTTGCCTAAGGCATGCAAAAGGGCTTATGAGAGAGGATGGAACTTCGACATGATAAGCGAGAATATCCCGAAATCATTTATTTTTCCTTTATATCATATCTGCTCTCTTAAAGCGGGTTGTAAGGCTTTTTTACGAATGTTACCCCGAGAAATCCCCAGAATTATGTTCTTTAACAAATGGTCAGTGTGTTTTTTTTGGCGGCCTATATTGCAACTTGCAGAAAACAATTCGATGGCAGCAAGTTTCGCGAATAGTTTTTCTTATCGTGGTGTGATGGGATACTATCAAAGAAAGGGGTATAGAGATATGCAAAAAAAACAAAGGAGTCACGTGTAATGCATGTAGGATATTTTTCAAGCCACTTAGGGACTCAAGGCGGACCTGTAATAGTTGATAAAAGGATTCTGGAAGTTATATCGAGTATCGACCAGGAGAATCAGTATACAATTTATGGTGTTACCAAACAGAGCACAGAAGGTCTTGACCTGGTTAATCCAAATGGGAATTTTACAATGAGGACACTAAGGCCATCAGGCAAGTGGATGGCAATCCCCTTTGGGCTTACGCTCGAGTTAATGAAGCGTCCCGTGGATCTGTTGCACGCTACTCATTTCGCGCCGCCTGTTGTGCCGTGTAAGTATGCCTTTACCGTTACCTGCTGGAGCCAGTATGCACACTCGCACTTTTATCCCCCATTGAAACGCTTAAGACTGGTTTGTCTCATTACCAGAGCTATAAAGAAGGCCACAGCAGTGTTCTGCTATACCGAATTCTTAAAAGAAAAATTAATTGAAAAATTTAACATTGAACCGGAAAGGATATTTATAACCCAGCCTGGAATTGGTCAGGAGATGAAACCGGTCGAAGACAGGGAATATCTCTCTTCTTTTCTAAGGGGTTTGGGTATAGAAGGTCCTTTCATATTGTTTATCGGTGCACTTACTAAGAGGAAAAATGTAGAAGGGCTCATCAGGGCCTATCATATTCTCAAGAAAGAATCAAAAATTGAGCATAAACTCGTCCTGCTGGGCGAAAGGATATTTTATTCTGATAGCATCTTTAGTGCGATTGAAGAGCTGAATCTAAAGGATGATGTCATTATGATAGGAAGACGTCCTCACACCGAGTTGCCTCTGTTTTACAGCGGTGCCGATCTATTTGTTTTCCCGACTTTTTCGGAAGGCTTTGGGTTGCCGCCCCTGGAGGCCATGGCTTGTGGAACGCCCGTGGTAGCTTCTAATGTCACCTCTGTTCCGGAGGTGGTTGGCGATGCAGCGGTCAAGGTTGATCCATATAAGGTTGAGGATATTGCCGAAGGCATGTACAGGATTCTTTCGGATTCCTGTTTAAGGAATAATCTAATATCAAAGGGGATTGAACATGTAAACACCTTCACATGGCATCGCGCGGCTACTCAGACGCTGTCTGCCTATAAGACAATTTGTGAGGGTAAATGGTGATATTTGCTTTAACAGTTTTTATCTCAATGATTTTTGAGGAGTAGGTGATGGATATAGATTCATGTAAAAAAACAAGAACCGTAACACAAGGCACCAAGTATGAGTTTGTGGTCCGCAGAGGGGTGAAAAAAGGTATCGTTTATAATCCGAAAAGAAAGATATATTACATACCAGCGGAAGATGGTTATGGTGGCTCACTTCCATTTTCCCAGATTTTAGCGAGAATATGTTATAGGCTCATAGAGATCCCGATTGGCCTGATAGCTGTTCTGCTTTTGCTACCGGTAATGTTGATAATAGCATTGATAATCAAACTTGATTCTCCTGGACCAGCCCTCTTCTTTCAGCAAAGGATGGGCAGGAGCAAGAAGGTTTCTGCATCCAAGCTTGCTAATAGCTCTCAATACCAGGTTGTGGATACAGATTATTCATGTCAGAAAAAATACTGGGTACCCAATACTTTCCGATTCGTTAAATTCAGAACTATGTATGCTGATGCAAAGGAAAGATTCCCGGAGTGGTACGACTATAATTATACAAAAGACGAGATATATAATATAGCATTTAAGGTTAAGGATGATCCTCGGATAACAAGAGTTGGCAAGTGGCTCAGGGTATCTACGCTTGACGAACTGCCGAATTTCTGGAATGTTATTACAGGTGATATGAGGCTTGTTGGTCCCAGACCAGATGTGCCTGAAATGCTTCCAAACTACCTTGCAGATCAGATGCGCAAATTTACTGTCAAACCAGGTATAACAGGATTACCTCAGATCAACGGCAGGGGACGGCTGACTTTTCAGAAAACTATTGAATATGACCTTGAGTACGTTGATAAAAAATCTGTTCTTCTGGATTTGAAGGTCATTTTCAAAACCGTGTGGAAGATTTTATTAAGAGACGGTGCATTTTGATTTACAATTTTTGTCGACAGTTTCTTTTTGTGTATATAACGGAGATATTGGTTGAAAATGGCAAGTGATTTATATGGAAAATTACCCTCAGTAGCAATCCTCACTGTTACGCGCGACAGATGTGAACTTTTAAAGCAGGTTCTATCTCAGGTACGTCACCTCGATTATCCACAGGATAAGCTTGGTATTTTCATAGTAAACGGTGCCTCTACCGACGGCACATTAGAGATGCTTAAAGAACATTTTGCAGATGCCCATGTCGTATCGACAGAGGGGAGAAAGCAGATAGCGGCTGCGGAAAATATCGGAATAAGAGAGATACTAAATTCCGAAAAAATATATAAATATATCTGGTTCATGGATGATGATGCTGAATTAGAACCTCAGACACTGAAACCATTAGTCATGGAATCTGAAAAGGATCCAAAGATTGCTGTTATCGGGTCAGCGGTATATGATCCGGATAATCCCGATAAGTTGGTGACAGCTGGCTTTAGGCTGATATGGAATAGGGCCGGCCTGGCTTATAATTTGCCCGATAGTTCTGATAATGGGCGGTTGGAAGATGTGGAGATCATAGCTGCCTGTTCATCGCTGACACGGACCGATATTTTTAAAAAGATCGGACTTTGGGATGAACGTTTCTGGCTTTTCTGGCCTGATAATGACTGGTGCCTTAGAGCACTGAGAAACGGTTATCGAGTATGTTGTTCAAAAGAATCACGCATATGGCATCGGAGTTGGATGCATACCGGTCATAACTTCTTCACACCGTATTCCTATCACAGCGGTGTAAGTGGAGCTCTTTTATTCTACCACCGTCACAGTCCTCTAAAATCCAAGATGGGTATTCGCAAATATATACTGAAGGTTTATCTTAAGGCAGCATTTGAACTTTTTGCAGTCAGACCGAATTATTCTCGCTCTCTTGAAGAGGGTGTCCGTGATTTTCTAAAGGGTGAGACGTCGATGAAGGATTTTTCTGGCTGGTTTGATGTTTCGAATCTGTCGTCGATGGATGCAGCTTGCAGCGAGCTTTCAAAGGAGTTGCCTGATAATCCTATGATTATACTGAATCATATTGATGGCGAAGATAAAATGTCAGAGATCAAGTCCATATTTTCCAGATACTTTGATCGCATCCGATGGCAACAGATACCCTTGACCGAAAAAGCTAAGAATTTGGATTCGACTAAACCGTTAAAGCAGTATTTGTCTTATTATTTTCCGCGTTTTATACTTCGCCTTCTGATGTTTCACAAAAGGGCCGACTTGATTGTTTCTCCCGTTTGCAATCCTTACCTTTATAATATTTCTTCTGCCAGGCATACGATGTTGTTTGACAATGAACTTCGCACATATGTAACGAAAAATAGATTGTTTAAGACGTTTATTAAATTCTTTGTGATAGTTTATAGAAGTTTTAAGGCAGTCTTGTTTGACTTGAATACTGCAGAGAAAAAAAACAAGGTCTTCAATGAGGCGGCAAAGGGTTCATCTCCCCTTCCTCATCAGAGTCCTTCTGGCTTTGTTGGCAATAAAACTAAAATAGTGTGAGGAAAATATTTTTAGGGGTTTTATTATGATAAATGAGAAATTAATGCAACAGGTGTTCGATTTGCACAAGCAGGGTCTATGGTAACAGTGTATTGATGTTTTTGAAAAGGATTTTATTTGTTTGAAGATGACAAGGACGCCTTGGTGACTTTGGGAATTAATTATGTTAGACTTGGCGAGTATGATAAGGCTCTGGTGACCTTTGAACGTATACCTTCTGACCTGCTACCCAAAAGCCGATCCAGTTAAAGTGAGAGTATAATAGACTTTTATTGTATACTATTTAGGCATCAGAAAGGTGATGAGTAGAGTGAAATTGTAGGTAATTTTAAAGTTTTAATTTTAAAAAGGAGAAACCTATGAGAATAAGAAAATTAAGAATCTCAC
>SDBV01003061.1_pt1 | contig 24920 bp, 19 predicted proteins | sample 2277081 | NCBI WGS metagenome assembly SDBV01 (sample SAMN10402039, study PRJNA504765) | marine sediment metagenome | isolation source: marine sediment core GS10_PC15, 223 cmbsf | place: Arctic Ocean: Southern Knipovich Ridge | collected 2010 | reverse complement strand
GAAATGTACCGCTAATAAGATCCGCGGCGTTTTCTTTATTTTTTCCAAGTATCTTAAATATTTTGTCATGCGGGTTATTTATATCCATAATACAAATATATCATATTTTGATATTTATGACAAAAGGATATTTTTATCAATTGCTTTTAAATTTAGTTTAAAAATTGTCCGTGTCTAATAAAAACCGCCCCAGAAAACCAAGGCGGATATAACTATTCTACTTAAAAAATTTACCAAAACATCCCTTTTTCTTACTGTCTCCGGAATAAATAGTCTTTCCGGAAAAAATAATCTGCGGTTTCAGTTTTGCAAATTCCTGTGGAGTTTCACATGCTATTTCTATTCTGTATGAACCGTTATATGCATCATTTATAACAGGTTTCTTATCTTCAATTCCTTTAATATCAAATGCGTTTTCGAATCCAGGGCCTATGAAGTTATTGTATTTGTCCTTCGGAATTATAGTAAAAACTGCTTTGTGCTTGCTAAGAATAAACTCCTGTGTGAATTTTGATTTTTTAGGATCCGGTTTTGAATTTATTACAACTGATTTAGTTATTATCCGCTCGAAATATTCAAGTTCTTTTCCAGTACCTTTTATTTTGTATTTTATTTCATATACACCTGGTACTTTTGTTTTTTTTAAAGCACCTTTGGCTATACTTGAATTGTTTCCGGAAACTGTTTTTTTGGCAGTTGATTTTAACTTAATATTATGCAATTTTCTTTTTTGTAATTTTAAACCTGCAAATTTGTTTCTATACAGCTGACTGTACACAGTATATGAAATACTTTGCTCATTATTACTTAAAGGAGCAGGTTTAATTAAATTTGCATGCGTAGCAGCTACATTCCCTGCAGCAATCACAGGAGCACTTATGTTTACATCGGTGATAAGATCATTTATATATGGACCAAAGGGATGAATAAAATCAACCTGCAATTCCAGGATATCACCTATATTTGCATACCCAAAATTGCCAACAGCATATTTAATAAGTTTATCTTCTACAATTACAGATGCATAATACTGAATTTCTCCAATAGGACTATTATTTGTGCGGGAAATAATCATACGCCAGTTTCCTTGTGCATTTATTCTTCTTTTGAATAACTTAACTCCAAATTTCTGATTAGACAGTATATCACTTATAGATGTATTAACCGCTAAATCACTTAATATATTAGCAGCCAGCATTAGTGCTTTTACAGAGATATTAACATTATTCATTTTTTTAAAATTATTTCTTGCCATGTTAAGCTGTTTAGTAGTAACGCGAGCCTTTCTTAATATTTTTATGTCTATTTCCCTGGATTTTATTATTTCAGTTTCTTTTACTCCGGCACGGTTTAAAGCTGCAAATGTATTTGCAGCATCTGCTATAGTTTTAAGGCTTAGGTCCGCAGCTTGTGCAGCTTTTAAATCAATTTCGCCTTTTTTTAATGCTTCTACAATTTTTTCTCCGGATGTAAATTCCATATCTTTAATTTTGTCTAAAAATTTTTCATATAGTCCGTAGAAAGCTCCCAGATAATGTGGAAAATCAACTCTTACAAATAAGAAACGTTTGCCGTTAATTATATCTTTCTGCGGTACATTTATGGTTGAACTGCCTTTTTTTAATGTAAAAGTAAGATCTTCATCACCCAGCCAGCTTAAACAGAATAATCCGCGCTTAATAGTACTGTTCAGGTTAAATGAAATTACTTTATCGTTAGAAACAATTTTAGCAGTTTGATTTGTAACAACTTGTGGACTGCTTCCGTAATAAAGACTGTCTGATATTTCAGTTTCCATATGGGTGTTAATAGGATAACATGCACCGTCTAAATAATGAGTTCCGTTTGTAATTATAGAAATAGCATTTAAGCGATCTGTCCAGGACCCAACTGTTCCCAGGGCACAGGTATGAATTTTCACTCTTATATCATTTTGATCAACTGTAAAAACAGGAATTCCTGCACATCCTGCACTTGCAGAATTCGGATGGGTTGTGTCTATCGAAAATTGTGTATTAGTCGCAGGGTCCAGGTAGTTAGGATTTGTATATGGATGTACATTCTGCTCTCCATCCGCAAATAGAAAAATAAAACGCAGCCGGTTGTAGTCTGCATTTGTCGTATTAAAATCTAGCATATTAAGCCCATTTGCAATACCGGAGCCGATAGCCGTACCGAGCATAGGCGGAACATTATCTACAACTCCATCAATAATGGTTCCTGAACTAAAACTTGCTAATGGTGCTATTCCTGAACTGGTTGCACTCACAAGAGCTCCGCTTGTTACTATTGCTGTAGAAGAATAATTTACAAGGCCGTACCTGTCATTTGCTGCATATGGATCTGTATCTATATATAAATTATGTAATTGGGAGAAGAAGTAAGTTACAGCATCATCTGCAAGAACGTTTTTATTCGAAGTAGAAAAAGTTGCATCTGCAGGTGGATGATTCATGCTTTCCGAGCAATCCATAACTACAACACAGTCCCGCCATAAAGTGAGATTTATTTCTACATAACCGCTGCCTACATTATTTGCCGCATCTTTCGCAAAAACATAAATTCTGTAATTATCATCTGCATAGAAAAGTGTATAAATGCTTGGTGCAGGTGGAACTGTCCAGAGTGACGCATTGGCAGGATCCGGTGTTGGAGCTACACTTCCTGTAGTATGAGTAATGTTCCAACCGGTGACTCCGCCGCCAACTTCATTTAATGTTACGGTTATCGGAGTGTCAGGATGGTGCCTGGATGCCGCAGTTGGACAGGTTATTGTTACTGTAGGATCAGTCATATCCGTATTTGTTACATTAATTGTAAAGCTTCCGGAAGTTGACCAGTTATTTACAGCATCTCTCTCCTGTACGTACAAAATATGGTTTGCAAATGATAGAGGTGCACCCGGAGTAAAAGTTGTAGCTGTTGTTTCCGGTTGTGCGGAAAGATCTGTGTTATCGAGCCTGTACCTGTAATTGCCGGAACCTCCACCGCCGCCGGAGGACCATGTCCATTCTGGAGTTGTGTCATTTGTGGGTGTAGTGCCGGATGTATTTACAGTCGGCGCATTAGGTCCTGAAATATCTGCAGTATAATTTATTGTAGTATCACCAGCTAAAGGAGTAGGTGAGGATGTATCCGTATCTGTTATGCTTCCTGCCTGAATATTTACAGCGCCATCTGCAACAGTACCGGAAAGCCCTGTATCTACTATATTCTCTATCATGTTCCTATTAGTATAATCCGGAGTAGTTCCTGTGCCGGTAAGGCCTGCTCCTGTTATTGTATAAGTTGCAGATGAGTGATCTACAGGGTTGGAAAAAATAAAACTTGTTTCTGACGGGAGACTGCTGTATGTTGTATGTTCTTCAGGATCTGAATAAAGAATAGCAGGGGGGAGCTTAAGATTAATAACCCTGTGTATTAAATACTGCTCTGTCGTAGGTGTGGTATAATACTGCTTGCTGTCAAAAGTCGGATAGTTCTCATATACAACAGAAGAAGCAAGTAAAGGTGTAAGTGTTACAGTCCCGGGTCCGGAAAAAGTATAATTTGCAGGGTTAACTGCACCTAAAACAGGTTCTGTAAAAGTAATAATAATGGGAGTAGGGGACGCAATTGTGCTTCCGTCCACAGGTATAACAGACTTAATACGCGGCCCGGAAAAGTCCGGTGTATAAGCTGGTGGTGTACCGTTGTAAGTAATTTGAGTTTTACCTGTAAGAGGAGTGCCGCCTCCGTTTGTAATCCCGGAAAGAGATAATGTGATTTCACCTGAAGAGAAAGTTCCCTCCGGCTTTATAATAACAGTATTTTGCGGTATATAGTTGAATGAAATAGGATTGTTGTTGCTTGGTGGTGTCGCACTTAAACAGTTTGTGTGCCACTTGTCTGATATTTTGTAGTCCTTGGATATTATGTAGGTCCACATATCTGTTCCGGCGCCGCCTGAAAATTGTGTGTCAGTGATAAAACCATTCATATAACTTAGTGAAACTGTAGATGCCCATGCGCTGTTGTCTATAAGACATGGAAATGGAACTGTAAGGCCCTGGTCTGTAATTTTAGCACTAACCCATTCCGGGGGGAGAGTCATGGAGCCGGAATATGGTATACTGCTAATGGTCTCCAATCCAGCACCATTATAATTAAAGAATACAGGCAGGATTGTTATATCAGAAAGCATATCAAGATCATTAAATCTGTTGTAAATATTTATTAACGATCTTAACCAGTCCCATCCATTAATAATATCTATGAATGAAAGTACTACTATATGCCCGCTGTATAAGCTTAATGAATGCGGCGTGTAAGACAAATCATCCAGAGAAAAATCATCCGGCGTACTGCCTATAGTTTTTGGCATATAAGCCTCCTTTTTAAAAAGCCTTTTATGGTGCAGTGCTTGTATTGCCTGTTCCTGTTGGAGTTGATAGTATATATGTAACAGTTATATCTGTGAAATTTCCACTATTTACGTAAGCCAAAGTTCCATTTACTCCTAAATCATTATCATAATATAAGCCGCTTGGACAATTATAAACATTATTATTTGATACTGAAATCGGATCAGAACTTGAAGTTTCATAAATACCATAACCGGATGCATTATTAGCTAAAGTAATAAAATTACCTGTAATAACTGGTGTACTCCCTGCAATATATATACAACGGCTGTTAGCAGCATCTCCTCCATCTATTGAAGTGTTATCAGATATTTCCGGTGTTGAACTACCGACTGTGAATATCCCGTATGTCGTTGAGCCAGTACCTCCATGAATAGAATTATATGAAACAATCGCATCTGAAAAATATAGAAAAATAGCCCTAGAATTATTATTACTGTTCAATATATTTATTGTGTTATTAGTAATAACTGGTTCAGAACCGGACCAGCAAACAATGCCCATGGAATAATTACCAGGATTTGAACTTCTTCCGTTTATAATATTATTGTTTATAGTAGGTGAGCCTTCACAGTATATTCCTGAATTTCCCCCAGTTCCTTCTATTGGATCATTGCCGGTAATTAATGTAAAACCGTCTATAACAGTGTTCGTAGTAATTGTACTGCCACTTTCAATAACTCTGTTTGGAGAATTTTGATCTCCTCCATCATCACTAAGATCTGTTATAGTTGTCACATTGGCTGCAGTATCCTGAGTACCCCAGTCGTTTTCAGCATAGCCTCCGTAAAGAGAAATATTGTTAACCATTACTATCCGGTCTGTGTTTCCTTCCCAGTCTGTCGTATAATCTCCTCCAGCTACTCTTACAACAGCAGAAGTGGAATATCCAGTATTAAGGTATAAATTATAAGCAGCGGTTATTCCGTCCGGTATGCCTGCACGCGGATTATTTGTGCTGCCGTTTAAATAAGACTCTGTAAAGCCTTGTGAGCCTCCTGTTTCTGTAACACATACCCCATGGAAAACATTTACAGTATAATCGGCAGGTTCAGAAAAGCCGTCTACCATAATTGTAAGTGTCTGCGAATTTCCTTCGGGCCATAAAGTATCCGGATCTATATAAAGAGTGTCATTCGGAAAATTAATAGTGTCCCATGCATAATTTGTAGATTCCATTTCACCGCCTAAGACAAGAGATCCGGTGCTTACACTTTCCTCAAAGGTCAAGGTTATACGCTCATGTCCTGTAATAGTAGAACCGTTTGCAGGTTCTACATTTGCAAACGGCAAATCATCCCCCTCATTTGCAGTAGTTATCGCATCTATAAGTTCATCCGAACATCCTGTAGTAAAAAAAAGTGCTGCTATTAACGTTAAAATTAAAATACTCCTGTAAAGTATTGTGTTTGCTATTCGTCCCATTCCATTACCTCCTTGTTAGACTGATATCCTGCCCGGTCTGTTCCATCGTCCCGGCTGGTTAAGTAGTCGCATTTACTTGCCAGTTCCGGATCTATAGATTCCAGTTTGGAATAATATTGCCGGACTGTTCCGTAATTCTCGAGCTCGTAGTTTACCTTTGCAAGGCCTACTAAAATACTCGAATTGGAATCTGACATTTCATATGCCCTGTTAAAATATTTAAGGGCATTAGTAAAATCGGATTTTAGAAAATATATGTTGCCTATGTTTACTTTTGCAGAAAGATAATCTGTAGTTCGTAGTACTCTTAAAAATTCTGTTTCTGCCTTTTCTAAGAGGCCGTATTTTGCATATAACACACCAAGCCTGTTTATCAGTCTTGGGTCATTATCGTTTCTTTGTATTTCACTTTCTAAAGCAGTAACGCGGGTTTGGATTTCTCTTTCGATAAACCTGTCTAATACAACTTTGTACTGGTCTAACACCTCACCTGTGTCGGGCATAATTACAGAAGTATCATCTCCGGAAATGCCAACCGGTTCAAATGTTTCCCATGCTTCATGCATAGGGAAAAAAGCCGAAGTACCCATGGAGCTGTCTTCTCTCCATTCCTTTGCACCAGTCTGCCATGCATCTAAAAAACCGTTTTGAACCATAGTAATTTCTATTGGTACCCATACTGTATTATCAATTATAATAAGGTCTTCCGGTCTTAAGAATGCGCTGTTCGCCTCTTCCGGTGTTAATTTCAGTCGGAATGCAGAGTATATATGGCCTGGCCCGGTAATAAATGCTGTTTCTATTCCTATAGATTCCAGAAGGGAATTAAAAAGTATAGAAAGGTCATCGCAGTCTCCTGCTTTGTAAGTTAGTGTCTGGCTTGGAAACTGAAGAAAGTCGATTGATGCATTATCTACAGATAATTCTGCATACGGTGTTTTAGGATCTATAACATAATTAATACCGTAAATGCCTAGGCTTTCAAAAATGGCCATGGCCATTTTAAAATTGGAGCTTATAGAACTTCTATTAATATCTCTTATGGTACCTGCTATGTTTTTTGAGTAGCCTTAAACGGCAGGGTCTTTGGATGTTACAAAAGACGCGGCTTTTCTGTCATCGTCCCAGGTAATTGCATTTCTGTCATAAAGCCTTAAAGTTTCCGTATGAGTATTGGACATTTCTCTGTCCATATAGGTATATTCTACTATTATATCTGCCTGTACTTTTGTAGCTTCTGTAATTTCCATAACACTGTCTGTTAATAATGCATAAAGAGGTATTTCTATTTCCTCTCCCTTATTCAGTTCATCAAGAGCAATGCACAGTTTAGGACTGTCCATATACTGTTTAACATAAAAGCTTACTGTTATATTTTCTATTCTGCCGTTTTCTGAATTAATTAGCGTTATATTACCAAACGGATTTTCATCGTAGTATTTAAAGAATACAGGAAAAATAGGATTAATCCGTATATTGTCTATCTCTATATTGGATCTTGTCCTTTTATTTCCAAATCTGATAACTGCGCCTAAATAGACGCCAAAGCCCTGTGATAATGCTTCTGTTTCTGCAAAGAAATGATTGTATGTTGCTCCTGCTTCCAGGCTAAAAGTCGGATTAAAATTAAAAGCGAGGTCTGCACCTGCTTTTAAAATTGGATTGCCGGAAGTTACATCATTAAACATTCCAATGTAATAACCGCCTGTAACAGCTAATCTTATATTGAGCCTCGAGAATCCAATATTTAAGCCCGGGCCTGTTGTTAATGCAATTGTATTAAGGTTGTCCCCGGATGTAGCCTGCATTAATGTGTAACCGACAGATGTACGGAGCATGAAGATACTAGAAAAAGGGAATATATAATCCCCGTTTACCTCTGTTGTAAATCCGATAGTATTAAATCTATCCTTACTATCTCCAAGCTGGAAATAAGCACCCGGCTTAATATTAAGTGAAAATGTTCCATTGTCCCGAGCAAAACCGGACAAAGCGGCTGTTAAAAATATTAAGATTATTAAATATAGCTTTTTCATAAACGCCTCCTTTAAAAATTTTAAACATTATGTATAATATCTCTCACAGAGCTCTGGGTGAGAACCAATATTTAGACACAGACTAACATTCTGTTTTGTTTGTTTTAAAATCTGTGTAAATCCGTGTAAATCCGTGTCTAAAAATTCTTTTTACACAGCCTTACAAAGCCCGAAGATATAAATCAAACTCCATCTGTTACAGATTTTATAAATCCTGGACCAAATTTTTTATTAACAATGATTAAACATTCAATAATGATACTCGTTATTTTTTACTGATTCATTTAACATCCTCTGTGAACTCCGTGAGCTCTGTGAGAAATTTTTATAATTTTTTTCACACTACTACCATTCCAAATAAAGACGCCGTAATACCGCATAAATTACATTTAATTGATATTACGGCTTTATAGCCAAAGCCGTAGCTTTTTTTGCTTACATATTATCTAGTTTTGATGCGGCTGTTTTTCCTATGTCCGAGTATGGATCTATTGCAACTGCTTTTTCTAAATTAGCTTTGCTTAAATTTATATTGCCCTGTTCGTTAAGACAGATTGCAGATAAATAATAAACGGGCTGGATTTTTGAACCATTCGGATAATTTTCTATATAAATATTTAAAAGTTCAATTGCAGCATCAAAGCTTAGTCTTTCCATCAAAAGGCTGCCCTTTAATAAAACAAGCTCTGGAAAATATGCGACATATTTATTATGAGGAACAAGGTCTAAATATTTAAGTGAAAGGGAATGGTTGTTTAATTCATTGTATAGGTAGCCAGTAAAAAAATTCATTTCGTCCAATATACTTCCGTATGCAAATGGAACAGCATCTAACAGTATTTCCAGCGCTGTCATATATTCCTGCTCTGCAATTAATTTCTTTGCATCATTAAGAGATTTCTCGTCATCGTCCATCCATTCTGTGTCTGTAACAAACAAGAGGTCTCCTCTAACACCCATTTCTGTATAACCCAATTCTTCCTCGCCAAACCCTGTAAGCTTTGCGATTTTATCACCTATAAGTGTTGAGAAATCCCATGCAGCAAGAGATTCTGAGCTTTTAAACAAGCTGTTAATAGAATAAATACCTTCTGTAGAAATTGTTACTTTGACACTACCTGCTTTTATTTCTGCATAAGTATCATCGTATATTCTAATATCCGTATTGTCCGGTATGTATTCTCCTATATATATCTCTGTCCAGCTGTTTCCCTGTTTATATTCGATAGTACCGTCTACAAATACAAGCAGGACCGGATCCGCATATAGAATAGAGCAGATAAAAAGAAAAATTAAAATATAAATACGTTTCATGTTTTGTCTCCTTTTTAGTATTTTATTTATTTTTAAAGGTAATTTTTTAATTAATACAACTTCTTCATATAATATTAGCGCAATAATTGTGCTAAATTTAGTAATAATTGTGTAACTCTTTGTATAGAAAGAAAATAAACTTGATGTTAAAAAAAATGTAGTATGTGTAACCATTATGCATTATTCATAGCAATTAGGCTAAAATTAAGGTAAGTTGTTTATGTACAATAAATTATTTAAGTTATGCAGATTTCATAATTATGTATAATGCGCAACGGAATTTATGAAAGATGTTATACTTTTATTGTTTGTAAATTATAGAGCCCGGTTGTACAGATTTAATTATCCATGTATTGCCTCCTATTACTGAACCTTTCCCAATTACAGTATTTCCGCCTAATATGGTGGAGTTGGCATATATAATTACATCGTCTTCTATATCGGGATGACGTTTTTTGCCTTTTCTTAATTTACCGTCCTTCTCAAAAGGTGAAATTGCACCTAATGTTACACCCTGGTAGAGTTGAACATTTTTTCCGATTGTACATGTTTCACCGATAACAACGCCTGTTCCGTGATCTATGAAAAAACCAGGGCCTATTTGCGCACCGGGATGAATATCTATTCCTGTAATTGAATGTGCCCGCTCAGACATTATACGGGGTATAATCGGTACATCGAGTTTGTATAATGCATGTGCAATCCGGTGAGTAGTAATTGCATTTACAAACGGGTAGCTTAAAACTACTTCATCTAAAGATTTTGCAGCAGGGTCTCCTGCTTTCGCAGCTTTTATATCTTCTATTAATATTGCCCTTATTTCCGGCAGGGATTCTACAAGAGATATTATTATTGACTCTGCTTGTTCTTCACAGTTGCAGTCATCACATTCTTCTTTCTTGCACCTGTATGAAAGCACCTGTGTTAAATATTTATGGAATTTATAGCTTATATGGCGCAGTATGTCTCCTAAGAAGAAGTTAATTTCATTCTTTAATACCGGCTGTTCGCTGTAACAGCCCGGGAAAAGAGCGGAAAGAAGATCGTCAAGTACTTCATATATGTTATTGCACCCTGAAAGACCTAAGTTGTCTGCGGTTTCCACATGGTAGTCCTGCGTGATACTTCGTTCGAGCTTTTTAATAATCTTTAGCAGAGGGCCGTTAAGCCATTTGTTTATGTTCATATATCAACTTTAAATATTAACTATAAATATTAACTATAAATATCAAATTTTAATATCAACTTCAAAACGGAACTACTGTTCCCTGCATTGTAAAAGAATAAGGATCCCCGCCTGTACCGTCTGAATTCCCGTCTAAATTGTTACTGTAGATATCCTGTGCAGCTGCTCCAATTGTAACAGTGTAAACAGTATCTGTGTCCGATGCTTCAAATGTATATGCAACAGATGTATTATTATTGGTCCATACAGAAGAGGATAGAGCAGAATTTGGGCTAATGCTTATTGCATTTTCTACGCTCGCAATGTCCATCTGTTTGTCAAATGTAATTTCAAAAGATGCATATGCATTAGAACCAGGGAAATCCGGGCCCGAAGGATCAGAGCAGCCGATAACAGGAATAGATGCAATTAATCCTGCTCTTGTAAGATATTTTAAAAAATCTCTACTTGTAACCTGATTTTTGGATAAACCTGTTAGGAATCCACCTTTATTTTTCATAAATGACCTTCCTTTAATCCTTAGATAAGCTTACCTGAGTTTTCCTGTGTCTGCCTATGAATTGTCAGGTTCTTTTTTTTCTTCAAGCTTTTTTTCCTCTGCTTCTTTTGCTGATTCTGCTTCTGTATCCTTTATACCTTTTTTGAATTCTGCTTTTGCTTTGCCCATAGAGCGGAAGAATTTAGGGATTGCAGTTGCACCGAACAGTAAAACCACAACTCCGGAAATAATAAGTATTTCTGTTGTTCCTATCATTTTTTTACCCTTTCTTTAACAAGTATAGAATAATAGTATCTTATAGCAGAAAAAGAATCAATTGGAATATCAGCTATTTATCTATTTGTAACTTGAAACGATCGATATTCCTCCCAAGGATTCAGATAATATAGAGAACTTTTCAATCTTGTAGATGAGAACAAAACTAAAATTTTTTCTGTATCTTTAGAACAAAAATATTTCTCACGGAGCTCACAAAGGACACAGAGAATATAATATAAATACATTAAATGGAAATTGTGTATTATTCCGATCTAAAAAAAAATCATTATAAATTCAATTTTCCTCTGAGTGCCCGGTTGAGCTCCGTGAGAAATTTCTTTTTACTACTTTTTTGAAATAATTTAACATACCGGAATAGTTAATTTTATTTTAACATCACAAATAGTTGTAAAATACTTGTATTTCTATTACTAAATCAATATTATAAGTAAAAATCTTTTTAGGAGATAAATGATGCATGCAGCTGTCATATATTTTTATAAAGAAAAACAGGATAAATTATTAAAATTGTCCAGGGGAATTGCAAAGGGAATAGAGGCACAGGGACATCAGGTTGATATTATTGATGGAAGCCGGGATATGGAAAAAAGGCTTTTTATTTATAAATATATTGCTATTGGCATAGAAACAATATCCGCATTTGGCGGGAGACTAATAGAAAAGGTTGAGAAATTCTTTAAGATTGCTGCAAATATAAGTGGGAAACGGAGTTTTGCATTTGTAACTAAGAGCATGCTGGGATCGGAGCGAACCTTGGGCATGCTTATGAAAGGTATGGAATCCCAGGGTATGATTATTACTTATTCCGAAATTCTTAATGATGATATTGCTGCAGAAAAAATTGGTAAAATGTTAAATATTGTAAGAACATAGAAGGATCTTTTTAGTAAAGTGGAAATAAATTTAGAGAAAATCAACATCGACAATGAAACGGAAGCAGGAACAGAAACTGAAACCTGGTCCGGTATTGATATTGGAGTAACAAGCAAGAACTTTGCAGTTAAAACTGTATCACAATTAATTAAGAAAAACGGCTGGAAAGTAAAAGGTATGGGAATAGAAGAATGGAGCTTCTCCGGATTAAAAGAGATTGATAATAGGATATATGCTTTTTGTCCATATATGGAAGGCGTTTTACTACACGAAGTACTGGAATTACCTATTCTTGAGTCTCTAAAATATATTCAGAAGCTGCTCGATGCAATGGAGCTTCTTGAGCAGAGGTCCATACCATTATTCAATATTTTTACTGACTCTGTATTTTTTGATAAATCTGATAATGTTATATTCCTGCCAAACGAGCTTATAAGTAAAATACGGATTTATAAGCCGGAAAAATACCGTATAGATACTTATAAGGTAATCAACAATCCGGATCTTTCCCTTAAGTATAATATTTCATTCAATATTGCATCATTATTATATAAGATTATTACAGGAAGGTTTCCTTTTTATTCAAATGATGAAGAGGAAATGGATTCTATGATAAGAATGCTGCAGATTATACCACCTGATGAGATAATCACAGCATTATCTTCGGAAATGTCCTTTTTTATAAAAGAGTCGCTAAATTCTAAAGCATATACGGCCTTATCAATATCTGCCTGGAAAGAAAAAATAGAAAAATGGCTAAATAAGGATCAGGATAAGATGAAAAATATACAGGATCAGAAGGATAATTTGGATTCTGTGGATTTAAATCAATTATTAAAACAGAAAAATGAAATATATAATAAAAAGATCTTTTGGCTCAGAAACTGGAAAGGAATAGCAATTAAAGCCAGCGCTGCTATTGCAATTGTTCTGGTAGTATTTTTCTTTGTGAGTAATCTCTTAAAACCAAGGATTACAAAAGGTTTTACTCCGGAGCAGGTAGTAAAAAGCTTTTATCTTGCAGCGAACGATCTGGACCACATTTTAATGGATGATTGTGTAATAAACGATTCCGGCAAGGAGTTGCGCAATGAAGCTATGCATTTAACTATTGTTTCCAAAATGCAGACTGTAAAATATGCAAATAGCTCTTATATTGTAGCAGCAGATGACTGGGCAGAAAACGGCAGGCCGGAAATACCTTCTACAAGTGTGCTCTATGGGATCGCAGAATTTAAAATATTAGAAGCTAATCAAATAAGTGATGAAGAATGGCAGTATACTGTGCAATATGAAAAATGGAACCCTAATTATGATAATATTGAAAGTGGTACTGCAGCTTCGCTAGGCCAGAATATAACAGAAAAAGTTTATTTAACTTTAGACAGTGAAGACTGGGTAATATATAAAATTGAAAGGCTGGTATATTTAATAATAGAATAGCAAAAAATAAATGAAAGATGCTACTTTCCTTGACATTGGATATTACATATCATTATACTTTAGTATATCATAACATAACAATTCATTTTGGAGAAAAAGTATGCCAATAAAAGATCCTGATGTAATTAAATTAATAGATAAAATAAGTGTACACTATATGAATAATATTTCGAATAGATATATCAGAAAAGCTTTTATGGTGATGAACTTATCTCAGGCAACATGGAATTATTTAGAAAGGCTCACAGAGAAGAATGAGTTTTATTCTACTCAGGGGTATGAATATGAAGATCTATATGAACAAATATTGGCTGCTGCAAATTTTGTTCATCAGGCTAAAATAGATGTTATGCCTAATCTAAAGGGCCTTGTTGGAATGAATCCAAAAGATACTGCACGGGACAAGATTTTAAGAGAGATGGCAGTAAAGAATTTTAATTCAAATCTGCCTATTTTTGCGGATATGATAAATGAATTATATGTAAAAGTAACTGAAATTGATAAAGCAAATAATAAAAGATGCATATATGAAAGAATACCAGAATTAAAAACTATCGGACAACTGCTTGTAGAGTAAATTCAAAAACTTCTAACTCCTCTATATCTTCATGAAAGAAATATTTCTTACGGAGGTACAGAGAGCGCGGAGGGATGAAAGAATATGACTGAAGCCCTCGGTGAGAGCTGTTTTAAAAAAGATACATTAAGAGCCTTTAGTTTAAAAGTAAATTGTTCGACAAATTTAATATGAAGATCATTAATTATTATTTTACGAACACTAAAGTAAGTCTTAGAACCAGAGTATTTATATTGCTTGTTTTTCTTCTAATCTGTAATTTCTCTTACAGTGAAGTGTTTTATAATACGAAAATAGGATACTACCTTGATGTTCCGGAAGGCTGGACTGTAGCAGATGATGAGGATTTAGCATTTATTGCGTTTGAAGATCCAACACATACTGCCGTTTTTCAGGTATTTGCATTTCCTGGTTATAATTTTTCTCAAACATACGATATGTATGAAAACATCAAAATTGGTTTAGCTGCAGAAGGAGAACCGGAATCTTTTACATATTCGGGAAGAGAGGCTGTATTTGCCGACCTGAGTTTTGTAAATGGAAGAATTTGGGTAAGTGGACATGCTGTTTTTATAAATACTGATGAATTCGATTATATAATTCTTGCATATTCACAACTGGATGTTTATGAGGCAAATAAGGATTTTCTACTTTCATGTATAGATTCTTTTGCTATTAATGAGGATGAGAAGTTTGCTCCGGGCCCGGTAAGCCAGTTTTATAATCATGATACAAATACAGAATCTGTAAAATTGGAGATGAATGGTATAAATGTGTATACAGAATTTAACATTAATGCAATAGACGCAGCAGCAAGGTTAATTGAAAGAGAAGCACGAATAATAGTTAATTATACTGATTATAATGAATTTGTGACTGCATGGCATAGGTATTACAGGATTATCTATAGGGATAATTATCTTAGACTAGGAAATATTGTAGAATTATTGGAAGACAATTTCAGGCTCAGACAGAAATCCACAAATGACAAAGTTATTCTATTATTGGATTGGATCCAGAATTTTGAGTATTACAGAACGGGTACGACTTCAGATTTAACTTCTCCTGTAGAAACAGCATATTTTATGTCCGGAGATTGTGATTCAAGAGCGCTTTTATTCATTATACTGTTAAATTACCTTAATATTGATTCGATACTTCTTGTTTCTACGGAGTACAGCCATTCTGGAGTTGGTGTAGGTATAGAAGGAAATGGAGCAAAAATATGGTTTAACAACAAACAATATCTTTTTGCAGAACTAACATCTGTAGTAGATATAGGGTTAGTAGACAGTACTATGGCAGATCCTGCCGGATGGATATCGATTCCTCTGGGTGAATAAAATCTAATATTTTTTTCATTTTTTTGATAATTATTTGAAAAATACATTATAATATTAAAGTACATCCATGTACTATTATTTGTATTAATGTGGTCGCCCGACCACTAAAAACTTTTAGTGGTCGGGCTCCACTATTTCATAGGAATTTCGATTGAAATTCCTGTACAATAAAATAGTACTTACAATGGTATAAAATTATATGAATGATAATAGTTTTAATAAGCAATTCCATAATCCTAAAACCCGGGGTGAAAAAGAGCAGATAAATAACATCAAAAAACTTTCGGGAGACAGTGCTGAAATCTTAAAAGTAAGGAAGCGATTAGAAAGCGCTGGTTATGGTGAACAGAAAAAAAATAAAATACCCATAAATGATGGCCCTATTATTAAATCATCAAATAAGAAAATACCTAAAAGGCGCATGGAAGATCTACCAGTATTTGAAAAAAAGAGTATGGGTTTTTTTAAATCTCTTTTTAAAATTCTTACAAAACGAGCAAGTTTTTTTGTGGATCATAAAAAGAAGCTTATTAAAGCAGATTTGATAAGTTTATTCAAATACGGTTGTGGATATGTCCTGGATTCGGAAGTAATTAAATTTATACGAGAAGAAGTGCTTATCTGGCAGGATCTGATTAAACCTATTATTAATCCTCTTTATAAAGCAGGATGGAGAACCGTAGAAGGCCTTAAATTTATAGAACCATTAGAGTTTAATATTATTGGGTTTTGTGCAAGACTTGCTAATGACAGAGGTATTCTTGAAGTTCTATATCAGCAGAATAATACAAAAAATATTTTAAAACAGACTAATGCGTTTATTCAATATTATTATAAATTGCTTTATGCAGATGTAAGTAAAATTGTGAATGCTTTTACAAAAGCAGTAATAGCATTTAGAAAAGAATATCCTGATTATGAATTGTCTATAAAACCGGATGATTGTGTAGAAAAAATTAAAGATTTTTTTGATTCCGAAGTAGAAGAAAGTTTTATTGTTCCATTATTAAGCGCTGTCACAGGACAAAATTATACAATAGATCATGCAAGAGCAGAAGCTGATATTACACAGATTGATGGAGATGATTATCATGCAGATATTCATTTAAAAACAAAGATGAAGGCAAGAGAAGAAAAGTATAAAAGGAAGGTAAAGCATTTTATTAAACAATTAAAAACTGAAAAAGAATTCTTAATTAATATGAAAGACGATCTGGAAAGAAAATATAGTTTTGCAAAAAAGGAAATAAGTATAATTGATATAGCTATTTTTCTAAATACTTATAATTCCGATAAGAAAAAGCATATTATCCGTGAATTATATGCAGCAATAGCTTTCTTTAATGATTATTTTGCACCATTTTTATTTATGAGTGTTAAAGTTAGAAAACAGGGAAGTGCAGAGAATATTCAATTATTCGAGAAAAATGTTTTTTCTAAGGATTATGCAAATATTATAAAATTATTTGAACTTATAAAATTATTTGTTAATAAACCGGAATATTCACAGTGTACTAAAGATGTGGAAAAGTCTGATATAGAAAAAATAAAATGTACAAGCATGTTTAATGATATTTGTGATTTCTTTTTTAATATTGCTGAAAAATTATCGCAGGTTTTAAATGATAATCAGACAAAAAGAGCTTCTCACAAACCACTTGATATACTTCATATCGATATAAATAAATTATCATATGCAGATTATACTTCTATGCATAAGGTGAAAAATAATGAAAGGGAAAAAATATTTACCGTAAGCGGTAAAAAGGTAATTGAAGTAATAGAGATGATCAAAACATTCAGCTTCTGTTTTATAAATTATTTCGAATCACCATATGTTTATAAGGATGAGAGAGTATCGGAAAAATACACTATACAAAGACGATTGGAAAGAAAAGAAAAGTATAATGAATTATTAAAAAGGCTTGAAGCTAATGAAGAGCTTAGGCTTCCAGAATCTATTTATGATCTTTAGCTTTTTTTAAACTTTCACTTAAACCTTCCTATTTATTTTTTAGCCAGATTTGGTTTCGTTTTTTTTCTTCATATTTCGCTATTTGCTTATGTTTTTTTATTGGTTCAATTTCTAAATCTAAAAACATTTTATAAAAAATACTGTTTATATCAGAGCTACTCCAATTGTTAATTTCTGTTCCGTCTTTATATTTAAATTCTACTCCACCTTAATATACATTTGCCCAGAAATTAACTTCTTTCCCTTTAAAATATCTGCAGATATTTGAACCATGAAAAATAATATCATGCCATGGATCTACAAAATTAAATACATTTTTATTAGGAAGCCCGGCATAACTCCTGTTAGATTTAGTTAAACGAAGGTCTGTAAGATTTAGATCCGGTATAATAGAAGTCGTTTTAAAAGAACCATCAATCTTAAGCCATTCTCTGTCCGAGGAATCATTAATTGTAAATGTTTTTATATCGCCTTTCTGTTTAAAAACGAAAGATTTATCATGCATTTCCATCGTATAGCCCTTATGTCCGTCATGACTGGACCACGTAACAATCTTTTGATCGAGTTCTGTTAAAGATAGCATGGATGAAGTTTTAATGTTTGTTAAGGAATTCGTAGCTTTATCCGGATTTTTAAGCACATACTTTTTTCCTTTATTATTTTCATCATCAAAGATAATATAACAACCAAACCATGAATCTTTAAATTTGCTCGTTGGATCTATAATATTCGAAACCCATTTCATCTTTTTATTACAGCCGCTTAATTTATTAAAATTTCCTAATGTATAAGTATTTATTGCTTCAATATCCACTTTATTATTAGAGAATTCATTTAATAAAGTTCCAAATTCAATTTTAAAAGGTTTTTTATACATACCTTTTGAAATATTTTTCATTTTAAAATTTATACCGTGTTTTTTAAGATCTACACCAACAACCAGCCTTACAGAACGAAGATACCACAGAGCTTTGTCCAGGGTTCTTCATTTTGTATGTATAATGATAGTTGCTGTTGTACCTTTACCCAGTTCTGATTCAAAAAATATTTCACCGTTATGTTCTTTAATAATTTCATTAGAAACAGACAGGCCCAACCCTGTTCCGCCTCTGTCCCTTCTGGTAGTAAAAAATGGATCAAAAGCCCGTTTTAGTGTTTCTTTATCCATACCGGAACCTTCATCTTCTATTTTTATAATAATGTCCATTTTTTCTTTATCAAATTGCGTTGAAATTCTAATCGGTTTGTTGATGTCCGGAAGAGAATTACATGCATTCTGAATTAAATTAATTATGACCTGTTCAAGCCTTTGCGGCTGTCCCTGGATTAGTGGTAATTTTTTATCATATTTAACAGAAAAGTTATTTGAAGTGTGTTTTATTGTAGACTTAAGCAGGCGGACAGAAGATTTTATTTGCTCATTAACATTTATTTCCTGTTTACTGGTAACAATATCTTTTCTTGCAAAGTTTTTTAAATCTGTTATAATTCTTTTGATTCGTCTGGAATTATTTATTACTCTCTTAAATGATTCCGGTATTTCACTTTTTAATTCAGAATATGAATAACCTCCAATAGGAAAATCGCCATATTCTTTTAAAAATTCGTCTAAAATTGGAACAATTCCTTTCCATGTATCTTGTAATATATCAGTTGTTAGAAGTATCGAATTATTCGGATTATTAATTTCATGAGCAACTCCGGCAACAAGTGTTCCCAAGGCCACTAGCTTATCTGTCCTTATAAGATGTTCTTGCTGGATTTCTGCTTTTGCCTGTGCCTCTTTTTCATTTGTGATATCTCTTACAATTGCAAGAACATTATTTTCTCCGCTTTCAACCATTCTTATTTCATAAAAATTGTTATTATTTTTAATTTCATCTTTTATTAAAATAGTTTCATTATCTTTTATTATTTTAGATAATGAAAGATAAAAGAAATTTGAAATAGGTGCTGGTAATACATCTCTAATATTTTTATTAATAATACTGTAATTGATATCAAATTTACTAAGACTGTCGGAAGCATTGTAATCTATTAATATTCCGTTTTTATCTAAATAGAACATAGAATCCGGAATTGTATTTAATATCGCAATATTCTTTTCTTCGCTTTTTTTAAGGGCATCATAAGATTTTTTTATTTGATTGGCCTGTGCTATAGATCTAAAATAAACTTTGGAATTTTCCAGTGCTAAAATAAACACAGTGCTAAAAATAATAGCAATAAAGCCATAAGGAGTTAGCCAAATATATGGATTGGACGGGATATTCATGTAATAAATATCATGAATACTTAGAATAAGCATTAATAAAAATGAAGAAAAAAGTACAATGGAACTTATATTTTTATATTTAATAATAGCAAGAATTAAAATTATAAAAGAAAAAATGAGAATTGGAATTATAATAAAATTCATACTTAAAGCAAAAAAATATTCAATCTGTTCCGGGTGTTTCTGCAGAAAAATAAAAATGGATGAAATGCATCCCATGGATATTGTAATTATCTTAACGATTTTTTTATATTTAGTAAGAACATTAATAAATTCCATTAAGAAAATAGTAAAAAAGACTACACAAACAGGCAATCCGATTCTGGATATTTTATCGATAACAACAACACTGTCAGAATAATATTGAAAAGCCATGCCTAAATATGATAATGCAAATGAAATACAGAATAGTGCATAATAAAGATGGGTTTTTTCTCTATATTTATATGCTATAAAAAGAAATAAATAGTAAATTGCTACAACAAGAGCCAGTATAAATGCACCTTGAATTAAATGGATCGAGAAAAAATTTCTCCAAAATACTTCTTCCATAGCTGTATCATAATCAAGTATTTTAATATTGCTTATTGGATCTGTTTTGTAAATAGGATAAATCTGTAGAACAAAACTGTTTGGATTGTCTCCAAAATTAAGAACATCATTTGAGAGATAAATTACAGAAGTAGAAAACCGGGAAGTTGCAAGATTGTCTCTGGTTCTGCTTTTTTTAAAGATAAGGATACCGTTTATATAGATATTATAAGGATATACTATTGGATCCACATAGCATGCAAGCCTTTCTATATTTAATTTTCCATTTATATAAAATTCCGTATAAAAAGTGTACATAGACCTTTCTACCTCTAGTAATTTTGAAAGTTTTCCATCATTGTATATAGAAAATAAATCTTCATGCTCAGAAAAATCTATATAAGCACCTTCATCATAATCACTTTCTAAGACTTTAAAGTCCCGTAAAATCAATGTATTATTAATATCATTTAAAGTGTTTTCTCCATAATTATTAAAAATAGAAAAAACAAAAAATATTATCGCTAAAATATTTATTCTGTAATTCACCGGAATGCACCTAATAAAGGAACTATATCACAGAAATATATAATTATGAATACAAAAATTTCTTTTCAAATTTTTATTTAATAAATATTAAATATTGTGTATCTTAAATCTATGGAAGATAAATTAGTAGAAATTGTGTTGGATTACACTATTAAATTAATTAAGGAAAATCCCCGGATAGAGAAGCGTGAAATTAAACAGATATTGTTTGATGAGTTTGGCGATAAATCTGAAAAGATAATTAAAACAGTTATAAAAACGATTTATAATGATAATAAAGTGGCACTTAAAAAGGTTTCTAGTCTTATAAGAAAGGTTAAAAATAAAATTAAAAAATGGGGCGACGATCATATACCGGACCCGATTAGACCTGTTTATGCAAGGCTGCTGGTTATGCTAGATATACTTGCTGATACTTTAGATGGAAGTTACAAAGCTCATACTGCAGCAATTGCTTCTATAGTGAGTGCTCTTGTCTATCTACTTTTTCCTTTTGACCTGCTTCCGGATTTTATACCTGTCGTTGGATTTATAGATGATGCAGGTATTATAATTCTTGTATTTTATACTCTGGAAAATATGATAAAATCTTACTGTAAAAGTACTAATATAGATATTAATGCATTAAATAATGGTGAATATAAAAGATTAGACGAGTAATTAATTAAAAATAATGTGACAAATAACCTAATTTTATGTTGCTGTAATAATAAATAAATTATAGATTGTATTAAAATGAAGAAAGAATGGATACAAAAAAACATTTCTCCGAATATTTTGTTGTTAAGCGGAGCCGCAGTAATAATTGCATTTATTTTTCAGAAAAATATATTTATTAAAGCTTCTCAGGCTGGTATATTTATTTTTTTAACTTTTATTTCCGGAAATAAAATTAAAATACTAAATTCAATTTTCCTTCTTATTTTTATAGTAATTTTTAATCTATTATCACCAGCAGGTAAAGTTATTTTTTATATTAGCATATTCCCTGTCACAGAACTTTCATTAGTGAATGGACTTATAAAGGCTTTAACTTTTATTGGATTATTTTATATTTCAAAAGTATTTATAAGCAGAGATATAAATATTCCGGGATCTTTCGGCAGGATAATTAGCAGAACATTTTCGTATCTAAATGATTTAACAAAAGAGAAAATTGAAAACATACGAGAACCAGTTAAAAGCCTCGATAAAGTATTGTTAAAAGTATATTACAATCCAGGTGAACAAAAGACAAGGCGCTTTGTAAAAACAAGTATGGCAGGAGCTATTTTCATTATTGTAATAATTGTTTTAAACTGGATAGTTTTAATGTTATAAGGCTGCAATGTTATCTATATATTATTTCGTTTGACATTTCATATAATAATATGTAATCTCTTTTAAAAAATAATTATAATGTTTTGGAGGATTCATGTATAAGATAGCTGTTATTCCGGGAGACGGAACAGGCCCCGAAGTTGTACAGGAAGGATTAAAAGTTTTAGAAAGTGTTTCTAAGAAGTTTAATATTCAGTTTGATTTTAAAGAATTTGATTATGGCGGTGACAGATATTTAAAAACAGGTGAAGTATTACCGGAAAATGCCATAGAAGAATTAAAAGGATTTGACAGTATTTATCTTGGTGCTATAGGGCATCCGGATGTTAAGCCAGGGATTCTTGAAACAGGTATTTTATTGAAACTAAGATTTTCTTTAGACCAGTATATAAATCTAAGGCCTATTAAATTATACCCTAATGTAGAAACTCCGCTTGCAAATAAAAAACCGGAAGATATAGATTTTGTTGTTGTTAGAGAAAATACAGAAGGCTTATATATAGGTTCCGGAGGCTTCTTAAAAAAAGGAACACCGGATGAGGTTGCTTTACAGGATATGGTTAATACAAGAAAAGGTGTAGAGCGGTGTATAAGATATGCTTTTGAATTTACAAGAAAAAGAAATAAAGGAAAAAAACTTACTCTTTCTGCAAAGAATAATGTGCTTATTTATGCTCATGATCTATGGGTAAGAGCTTTTTATGAAGTTGCAGAAGAATATCCGGATATTAAAGCTGATTATGCTCATGTTGATGCAACAACAATGTGGATGGTTAAAAATCCTGAGTGGTTTGATGTAATAGTAACTACAAATATGTTCGGAGATATAATTACTGACCTTGGAGCTATGATTCAGGGAGGTATGGGTATTGCTGCCGGAGGAAATATTAATCCGGAAGGCGTTTCTATGTTCGAGCCTATTGGGGGTTCTGCACCTAAATATACAGGCCTTAATGTAATTAATCCTATAGCTGCAATTTCATCTACACAGATGATGCTTGATGTTCTTGGCGAAACAGAAGCAGCAGCAGCTGTGGAAAAATCAGTAATTAATGTAATAAGCAAAATGGATAGTATGAGTGCCGGGAAAATGGGGTATTCAACAACTGATATTGGAAATATGGTCGCAGAAGGAATATAAAACGTCTTTGTAACAGTTTACGAACATTCCTAAGAAGAAAAAAACCACTAATCTACACTAAAATGAGTGAGATTAGATTGAAGAAGATAAATGTATTTTGTCATACAAAACATGAATGGAAACGATTATAATAATAATAATATGTAAAATCTATTAGTGCCGATTATTGAGGATTAGTGGTTAACCTAAAAGTGGGACTTAACTTTTACTCGTATTAAAATATATTATAAAATATTACAGGCCTGACGGAATATTTTATCTGCAGGCCTTAAATTATTAATTACAAACTGTTCCTGGTTTAAGGGTGGTTTTTATGTCCTTTAATTTATTTATTGCAGCTCTTCTCGGTATTGTTTCATTTTCTTTTAAAAATATTGGTTATGTTTTTCAGAAAAAGGGAATAAACCTTGCAATAAAGAAATTTGATGCACTTGCAAAAGGAAATCTATCTGTTTTTAATTTATTACAAATACCAATATGGATAATTGGTATATTACTTCCTTTTTTAGGTGCTTTATGTTTAATTGCAGCATACGCTTTTGGGCCTATTACATTAATTATGCCTTTTGCAGGAATTGGTTTCATTATTCTTATTCTGTTTCTTAAGCTGTATCTGCATGAATCTATATCTGTAATTGAATGGATTGCGCTTGTGTCCATTCTGCTTGGTATTATAGTTATTACCTTAAAAGTTCCAGGATTAACTGAACCTGCCGGTGTAGTAGAATATTATCTTTCAAAGTTTATAAATGCAAATGTTCTTATATTGCTTGTTGTACTAACAATTGTTGTTAGCATTACTAGCCATTTCATCACCAAAAAAATGAATAGTATCGGTGGTATGGCATATGCCATTTCAGCGGGTTTAATTGGCGGTGTTAGCCTTATAGTGCAAAAGCCTTTCTCATTTGCACTAAAGCAGATATCTTTAGCAACAGGGAATATACATATTACCCAGGTATTATTTACAGGTATAACGTTTGCCGTACTTGCTGTGGCTGCTGTACTTCTACTTACCAGGGCTTATAGTTATGAGAGAGGAACCAGGATTGCTCCAGTTTATGTAACATTGCAAATTTTTATACCTATTGCCGGCGGAGCAATACTCTTTAGAGAATTGACACTCTTCTCTTTAGCCGATTGTATTATTTTGATAATTGGTGTGTTCTTTGTTCTTACAGGCACAGCAGTCCTTTCTATATTCGGTAAACGAATGGAAGACAAAACATAGTTGTTGTTTAAATCAATTTTCTCTGTTTTAAATTATTAAAAGCAGCTTTCATAAATGAATCTTTATGCTTTATGATATTGTTTCTAATAATCTTTTTAACAAATAACGAAAATGTAATTTTTTTTGCCAGATTACTGAAAGGATATTTCCTTTACTAAAACAGCTGTATTCCCATTTTTTGATGGACTTGAAATTATTCCAATAATTTTCATTTTATTCTCCTGTTATTCCATAAAAATATGAATTAATTAATGTATAAACTAGATCCTGTTTTTGGTTGATATTAATATTCGGCTCTAATATTAAAAATGAAGCTAATCCGTGTATCGCGGAATATAGAGTTTGTGATACTAGTTCTACATCTATTTGCTTAAATATTTTTTTGTTAACACATTCTTCTATAGGTAATTTTAAAAAATCTAAATCTTTATTAATGCTCAATGATTTTTTATTTAGCAAATTTGATATTACGTTTTTTTCTTCTCCGAGATCTATTTGAAATGATATTTTGTACTGTTCC
>SDBV01003060.1_pt1 | contig 24920 bp, 26 predicted proteins | sample 2277081 | NCBI WGS metagenome assembly SDBV01 (sample SAMN10402039, study PRJNA504765) | marine sediment metagenome | isolation source: marine sediment core GS10_PC15, 223 cmbsf | place: Arctic Ocean: Southern Knipovich Ridge | collected 2010 | reverse complement strand
CCTGCATCCCATACGTTTCCGGGTTTAATCCATGCATAACCAATCTCAGATTCCCCTTTCCGGATTAATGCCCATTCCCTCTCTTCAAGCTTTTTTAAGGCTGTTGGGAAAAGTATCTTTTCCTCCATAAAAATCATTTTAGAAATCTTAGAAAATAAATTGTTGAACTGATTTTCTATAAATTTATAATCCTTATTCTGTAGAACATTCTCAGCGTCCTTAAATAGTTTTCTTATTTCATCATGCTTTCCCCACATTACTTTTGAAGGACCTGTAAATTTCTTCTTTTCCAGATATGGAAATAACTGATTTTCCTTGCGCTGATAATGAATTTCTATTTTTCTTAAATCATCAAGCCTATCCTGAAATTCATTATAATATTTTTCCTCATTCTTTTTTTTCAATATTTTTAATGATTTTTTTAGTATCTTTATTTTACTCTTTGTTTTTTTATTTTCCAAAAAGAAGGTATGTACAGGATGGCCTGGCAGTTTAGATACATTTTTCTGTTTTAAAAGTGAAGTCTTAAAGACCTCAACATGCACCTCACAGAGCCTCTGAACTTCCTCTGCAGGAAAACCCTCTTCTATTAGGGACTGCTCCATCTGCGATATTTCATCAGGGCTTACATTCTTTATCAAATTATGGAATTCCTTTTTAACATTATCTACACCAGCCCCGTCATGAAGTTTTTTAATAATGTCCTTTAATACATTCTGTTTATTATTTAAATATTCGCTCATAATTCCTCCGAAATTAAAAACATCTTCCTGTTTTTTCTTTTTTGCATTCCTTTCCGTCACATTTATAACAAATTTCATTTGTAAGCTTTTTTCCCTGAATAAACTCAGTAATATTATTAAAAGTTGTTTTTGATATATTGGACAATGCCTCTTTTGTAAAAAATGCCTGGTGAGATGTTATAAGAACATTATTAAATGTTAAAAGCCTTGCTAATACATCATCACTTATATTTGACATGCTGAAATCCTCAAAAAAAATATTCACTTTCCTCTTCATAAACATCAAGGCCGGCAGAACCGATTTTACCGGATCCGATTATACCTGCTGTTTTATTATTCATATCAAATCCGAGAAATCCATTGATACTAAAATTATTATCACGTGTTCTGTAATATGCTTTGTGAATTTTTCTGTTTAGAGAAAGCATTAAAGCAACTGCATGCTCTGCAACAGCATATGGGGAATAAGAAGGTACTCTGACTACATGCATCTGTTTGTAAACTGCTTTAAGGTCTACATTATTATATCCGGCACAACGAAGTGCAATCAGTTTTACTCCGTTTTTAATAAGCACATCTACTATATCCTTACTTACTGAATCATTTACAAAGACACACACTGCATTATAACCTGCTGCAAGAGCCACTGTGTCGTTTGTTAAATGAGCACGGAAAAATTTTATATTAAATCCATACTTCTCATTTGTCTCTTCAAAAGATTTAATATCGTATGGTTTTGAATCAAAAAAAGCTATCTTAAATTTTCTGTCCATAACCGCCTTCCGTAAACTCAATTTACTAATTAATAATAAAAAAGCAAAGCGTAATTTCTTTTGAATAAGAATAATATAAATATATTTTTTAAAATTTACAAAAAATAGCCGCGAATTGAAGCTAATGGAATAGAGATCCGCATTGCTATATGGGGTGGGAATTCGATATTGAGATAGGAATTATGAATAGAGATTATTAAATACTATTTTATTGAACTACATATTAAGAATAATTTTTATAGGAGAATTTTGCGGGTACATGGGGTAAAAAAACTCCCGGCCAGTAAAAGTACTAACCAGGAACCCATAGATAATGAAGGACTCCGGAGCAGAGCTCCGAAGTATCTTCGTTATCATAAGGCTGCTTACTTTAAAGAAAGCCGCTTTTTATATTTTAAGATTGTTTTATTTAATATAAATCAAATGGATTTATTTTTTCTCCCTTATCTGCTTTTAACTCTTCTAAACGTTTTCTCTGGGCAGCCATTTCGTCTTTCATGGCTTGTGGTGTATCATTAATTGTAGAATATATTTTTTCCATGCGGCCAATTTTTGCAATACATGCATTTACATTAACAGTAAATTGTTCTGTATATTCTTCTTTAGTGTACTCTTTATTAAGAGTTTCTTTAAAAAGAACTTTTAAATCTTCATACTTTGGAATCATACCATATGCAGCATCAACAGCATCTGCTTCATTATGAACCCTTCTTTCCATCCATTTAATCCAGACAGATTTATCCAGTTTTCCATTTAAAAATTCTCCATCTTTTTTAAGAAAATAATTTGTGCCAAATACTTTAGGCCTTTTAGTATCTTTTGCGAAATCAAGATTATTCTGAATATACCGTCCAACAGACATGGAAAGAAAGTCCATGTTTGACATAACATTCCATACTCTAACACCTTCTTTACCAATTGTTGCAGAAGTAGTTTCAGATTCAAGCATAGCGCCCATGGTACAAACACCATGATCCCATGAATAAGCTTCTCTTACAGGAACAGAGGTATCGCTGTCACGTCCTCCGTATATAATTCCGCTAATTGGCACTCCTTCCGGATTATCCCAGTCGGGATCCGCATTCTTAAGTTCGCTCATCTGAACTGTATACCTGGAGTTTTTGTGGCTTAATGTAGTATCTTTTCCATCCGGCCCCTTCATACCTTCCTTCCAATCTAAACTCACATGATTTGTTCCGTTTGATGGTATATCTTCTCCCATACCGATCCAATAGGGCTTGCCGTCTTTAACAAGGCAGTTACTGAAGATAACTTCACCCGGTTTATTAAGTATATCAAAAATTACAGGATCATCTTTTGCGTTAACATCTGTAATAATACCAAAAATACCGTTTTCTACATTTGCAGCCTTAAATTTACCGTCAATAACTCTGAAATATGCTAAATCATCACCAACTATATTTTCTCCTGGAATCATAGCAGTAGAAGTTTTTCCGCATGCACTTGGAAATGCGCCGCAAAAGTAGGTTTTACGATTATCAGGGCCATTAGATCTCATTATAAACATATGTTCTGCTAACCAGCCTTCACGATCGGCTTTTCTTATTGCAAGCCTGAGTGAAAGTTTTTTTAACCCAACTGTATTCCCTGCATATTGAGTATTTACACTCATTACTGTATTGCGGGTATAGTCCATATATACTCTGTTTTTTTCATAGTTTCTTGATGTATTTCTATTGTCTACTTCACCTGTAGCATGTCTGTATTTAAAGAATTCTACACCTGGTTTCAAGCTTTTAAATTCCTTATAACCTTTTCTGTATAAAAGGTCTTCTGCATGACATACATAAGCAGAATCAGTTATCTGTAAACATGGTATCGCGAAAATAGAATTGGGAGTACCTAAACAAAAAAAGCGGACCAGCATAGTTCGTCCTTTGTATGCATCTTTTTGAAGTTCTTCCATTTCTTTAATTCCCTTATCTCTCGAAATCTGATTGAGTTTTGAATCTAATATTTCGCCTTCCGGAACGAGATATTTTGTAACTTCTTTTTTTCGAGCTTGATCATAATATCCGTCAAAATGAACAGTATGCCCTTCTGTTTTCAAGGGACGTTCTTCTTTATTATCTTTCGCCAATTGTCTGATATATTCTGAATCTTCCGGTGAATCATCACCGATCCATACCTTGTCAGGATTACAAATTTCAATTGCATGAGCAATAAATTCATTTGCTTCATTATTATTTAGTGCATCCAGTTTGTTAAAACTTTCACTATCCATTTTAGTTTGTAATATTTCGCTGTATTTTTGCTCCATAAAAACCTCCATAAAATAATTTATCTTATTTTAATATTTCTAATTTTTTAACAAAGTTAAATTTAATTAATTAAAATAGATTATATGTTTGGATGTGTGATTATCCAAATCATTTTTGATACATTATCATTAACATTGTTTATTAAATGATCATCAAAAGAGTTATAATAAAAACAGTCTCCTTTTTTTAATAAATATTTTCGTGTCTTTAAGGTAATTTCTATATTACCATTTATGATATAACAGAAAGCCTGTCCATGATGATTATCAATTAAGTCAGTTGAATCTGAATTACCATTAAACCTGATAAAATAAGTTTCCATTTGTTTATTTGGATCATGATGGGATAATAGAAATAAAGATGCACCACTATCATTGGTTTTTACAAATTTTCTATTTTTTAAAGTAATAAGCGGATTAAATTCAAGCCTTTCTTTTTCACCAACAAGATCTCCAATAGTTGTATTAAGACTGTCTGCGATTTTTTTAAGAGTAAAGATAGATGGGAATGATTTGCCATTCTCTATTTGAGAAAGACAACTTTTCGTAACTCCTACTTTTTCGGCTAATTCATTTAAATGCATAGTTTTATGCTCTCGCCGTATTCTTACTCTTTCTCCTATTTTATCCATTTGAAGTAATATAAAATAATCTTTATTATAAAGTCAAGAAAATGTTAAATTTAATTTAACAAAATTAATTTTAATTTAACAAATTGATAATCTTTTTCAAATTTAATTATTACTTCACTTATTTCCGCTTTGATCCGGCATTTTGTTTTCTTAATTATTATTTTCTCCGTTTGTAATAAAAATTGCTATTAAAAATTATTATATTCTCTCGCCAAGCTCGCAGAGAACACGGAGTGATTTTTTAATTAAACTCTAATCAATAATCCAGAACAAGAATCAATATTAGCCTGCCACAGCATATAAAGTTGATAATACAAAAAAAATAAACCAGACAAACCTGATAATAATTTAAAATTTGAAAGTTGAACTTCCTTGTCGGAGAAATAGAAGGGGCTTAAAACCCTTTCTTGTATTTTTAAAACTCTTTAAAATCATTGTCTATATCATCTCTTTTTGAATGCGGTTGTTTCGGATGTGCTGCGTCCTTCTGCTTGGTAGCAGCTTTATGTTCAGATGCTATGTATCTTCTTTCCGTTATTTTCTTTTTTACAGGTTTCTGCTGATAAGTTGCCTGCACGGTACTCTTATTTTTTTTAATGCTATCAGCATTAAAAAACATCATAACATCCTGCAGAGAACCGGCCTGGGAAGTCAATTCTTCTGCAGTAGATGCCAGTTCTTCTGAAGAAGATGTATTTTGCTGAACCACAGTACTTACCTGTTGAACAGCAACATTAATTTGCTCAGCACTGGTATTCTGTTCTTTGCTGGCCGCGGATATTTCACCCACAAGTTCGGCTGTTTTCTGGATATCCGGCAGGAATCCATTCAGCATTTCACCGGCATTTTCAGCAATGCCCATACTGGATTTAGCCAGTCTGTCAATCTCTTCCGCAGATGTCTGACTGCGCTCGGCTAGTTTCCGCACTTCTGCAGCAACAACAGCAAATCCCCTGCCATGCTCTCCGGCCCTGGCTGCTTCTATAGAGGCATTCAGGGAAAGAAGGTTGGTCTGTCTTGCAATTTCCTGAATAATATTTATTTTTTCAGTAATCTCCCTCATGGCCTGTACAGTATTTTGCACAGCCTCACCGCTCTTCCGGGCGTCTTCCGAAGTTCTCTGAGCTATCTTTTCTGTTGCCATGGAATTATCCATATTCTGCGAAATGGTAGCCACCATTTCCTCAACAGCTGAGGAAACCTCTTCTACGGAACTGGCCTGTTCGGACGCTCCCTGGGAAAGTTCTTCGGAAGAGGAGGCGATCTCCTGACTTCCTGTTGCCACATTATCAACAGATTGAACAACAATACCTACTATCTTCATAATGGTATTTAGTATCATAATTATAACAAATATCGCGATAATAAGGCCCAGAATAGAAACAATGCTAAGGGTTATTTCCGTTGATTTCTCATCTGCTTCCGCCTTTTTAGCAGCCTGTTCTGTAAATCCTGATATTTCATCCAAAAGGTTTTCCACCTCGTGTGTTACCTGTTCTGATTCTTCCTCGAGGATTACATAGATCCTCTCCGCCTCTATTTCGTTCCCGGCAGTAAGCATTTCAAAGAATTCAATACCATTCGCTTCAAATTCCGCATGCTCTTTATCAATCTTTTCCAGCTCTTCTAACACCATTGCTATCTCATTCCGTGTAGCAATATCCGTTTCTATGGCCAGGATGTTTCTCGCGAAATTTTCCGTGGCAATAAAACGTTCATCAACATCCTCTGAAATATCAATAAATTCCTGCTCATGTTCCTCCATTTCCTTCTGCTGATCAAAGGTCTTATTTTGCATAAATTCAAAAGCACGTACACGTTCCAGGGCAATCACCTGTTCCAGCATATGGGTATTGATTGTTATCAGGTCCCCGATCAGGGGAATATCCTCTTCTGCTATACGTGTAATCTCATTTCCGATACTCCTGATATTGATAATGGAGAGAACAGCCGTAAAAATCAGAAGACCAATAATGCAGAGGAAGCCTGCAATTAATATTCCTCGAAATTTAATCCTTTTTATCCTTGTTCTCTCAAAAATAAAGATAACAAAGGCCAGAATAGCAAGAATAACTATAATTGAAGACAAAAGAATCACTCCGCCTATCCAATCTGTGTCCGATGTTTCTGTTTCATGTATAGTCGCCGCTTCTATCTCTTCGCTTGTCTCAGTCACAGTTATACTTTCCGAATACGTTAAATCCTGCTCTGAATCTCCATGATCTGTAAAGTACGCAGCACTGCTCAGGAGTTCCTGCTCTCTGGGATGAGTACCCATCCATTCCACCTCACCTGTATCCAGATGATAAACAGCACCAACAACAAGCAGCTTACCCTGATTAACAAGCTCCACAGTAGAATAACTTCCTGCATAAAGGTCCTCGATACTCTGCCATACATTAAATTTGATAGCAGTATCCAGAAGCTGCGGTGTAAAATTTGAACCGTATATCTCTCTTGCTCTTTCTACAGCAGGTATTATATTATCCACAAGTGCCGGGATATTCCCGTGAACATCATCACCCCGGGCTACAGCTGTAACAGCTCCGCAGGAAGTATACCCCATAACTATTAATATTGGTGTTCCCAGATGATCTACACCGTATTCAATAGAACCCATCTCATCAATATCAGATACATTCCCTGCTACACGAATAATAAACAGGTCACCTACTCCAGCGTCGAAAATATGCTCAATAGGTGCACGGGAATTCGAACAACCGATTATTGCGGCATAGGAAACTGTCCCTGAGAAGCCGTTTCCTCACACCGGGCCGAAGTCTGATTAGGGAATTGCCTGTTATTATTAACATAGCGGTCATTGCCCTCTTTAAGTATATTTAAGGCCTAGGCCGGTGTAAGGCTCAGATCCTGTGCCGGAAGTATATTGATGATATTTATTAATATTATAAAAAAAATAAACAGGAACTTTACATAACATACATTCTCCTATAATATTTAATTAAAGCAAAAAGTATTTTATCAGGAGTGCATAAATGAATAATTTTAAAGTACATTCTTTGAATAAAAAATCGCTCTCCTTAACAAATGTCGGCCATCTTTCTTTATTTTTCATTGGAGTAGGAAGTGCGTTTACTAAAAAGTTAAATCAGACTAACCTGATAATCATTAAAGGCCAGGATCATATACTTGTGGACTGCGGAACCAAAACACCACAGGCCCTTCATGAAACAGGTCTTCCGATTACGGACATTAAAAATATATTTATTACACATTCTCATGCAGATCATATTGGGGGCCTGGAAGAACTTTTATTAAGAAATCGATATATAACCAGAACTAAACCTAATATCATTATTAATGAAACATACCAGCATATTCTCTGGGACTTGTCTCTTAGAGGTGGGTGCGCTTTTAATGAAGAGAATGCAAATGATGTATTAAATTTCCATGATTTTGTTAATATAATCCATCCAACCCATCTGCACGGATATTCAAGACAAACGATGGAAGCCGAGATTGGAAAAATCAATATAAAAATTGTACGAACCAAACATATTCCGGATTCATCTAACAGCTGGGAATCGTCTTTCTGGAGCAGTGGTTTAATTATTGATGATCGGATATTGTTTACTGCGGATACACGTTTTGATCCTGATCTAATAAAAGACTTTGATGCAGTATTTAATTTTGAAATAATTTTCCATGATTGCCAATTTTTTACTGGAGGGATTCATGCTTCCCTGGAAGAATTAAGTCAGCTGCCCGATAAATACAAGAAAAAAACGCTGCTGACTCATTACGGTGATAATTGGAATAAATATTTAAATCAAATCAAAAAACAGAATTTTATAGGATTAGCAAAACAGATGGTATACTATAATTTTTAGCCTTAATCATAAACTATCATTTAAAATAATGAAGAACTCCGGGGCAGAGCTCCGAAGTATTTTCGTTCTATAAGGCTGCGGCAAGCTGCAACTATTTTATAAGCCTTCATCCCCGCAGCAGAGCTGAGGAGTATTCGGCTAAACCGAATAAAAAAGAAAAAATAATTATGTTTTCGGAGGTTTTGGAAGGAATATCTTTAATCCGGCAATCGGAGGATAATTATTTATCTATAGTACTTTTCACTATCAAATGCTGACAGGATGGATTGCTCCGGGAAATTCCGGCCTTGATGCAATTGCTTCAGCAACTCCACTTTCTTATATTCAAAACAGCGAAACGGTTAATCAATTTGATCTATTTTTCGATTTTCATTCCGGTTCTATAGGTGAAGGTTCAATTCTTTTTATTCTGTCAGGAGCTGTTTATTTAATTATTACAAAAACAGCGATCTTGCGTATAATTCTATCTACTTTTTTAAGAGGATCAGCCGGTTCGATTCCTGCTAAGCGTTCTCTTTTACAGTTTTCTTATTGCATTGCGGCTCACCTAAATTACACTTCTTGAACAAAAAGCATGTCTTTTTACAAATCCGGACCAGCATCAGCATAACAGGTACTTCTATTAAAACACCAACTACTGTTGCGAGGGAAGCTCCGGATGATAAACCAAAAAGCATGGCCGATGTAGCAATAGCAACTTCAAAGTGGTTGGATGCTCCTATCATGGAAGCAGGAGCAGCATCTTCATAAGAAAGTTTTAATATTCTTGCAAATACAAAATAGCCAATAACAAAAATAAATATGGTCTGGATAAACAGCGGAACTGCTATCCAGAAAATTGTAAGAGGATTACTAGAGATTATGTCTCCTTTAAAAGAAAATAGTAATACCAGGGTTACCAGTAAAGCTATGATGCTTACAGGTGTTAGAAAGTGCAGAAATTTTTCATTAAACCATTTAACTCCTTTAAACCTGATAATTAGCTTTCTTGAGAAATATCCTGAAATAAGCGGCAATGCCACATAAATACCAACTGAGAAAAGAATAGTCTGCCATGGAATCGGCATGGCATTTATTCCAAGAAGAAAACTGCCTAAAGGCCCGTAGAGTACCAGCATAGCAAGTGAATTTACAGCAACCATTACAAGTGTTAGCCCGTCATTACCTTTAGAAAGATAACCCCACATCAATACCATTGCTGTGCAGGGAGCAATTCCTAATAGTATTGCACCGGAAACATAACTTCGCCAGAGTTCTACTGTTTCTCCGCTTTTTAATATTTCTGTACCGGGAAGAAAATCTTTGAATAAAAAGCCAAGAAAAAAACTTGCAATAAGAAACATTGTAAATGGTTTTATAAGCCAGTTTATACCTAAAGTCATTAAAACCGGTTTCGGTGTTTTCCCTGCTTTAATAACTTCTCTGAAATCAATTTTAACCATAATAGGATACATCATAAAGAATAAACAAAAAGCTATAGGAATAGATACTTGATACACAGATAATGAATCAAGCGCAACAGCAATTTGCGGAACCAGTTTTCCTATGAGTATTCCTGCTCCTATGCAAAGAAGCACCCAGAGGGTTAAGTATTTTTCAAATATATTAAGCTTTTTCTTTTTTTCCATTAATTTTCCTTCCCTATTTCAAAGAAATGTAATCTTGTTATATATGGCAATTTAGCCATATAGGAATAAAAAGTCAATATTAAATATTGACTTTTTAAGATAATTTTGGCAATTTAGCCATATAGGAAATTTATATGACAGAAAATGAGCAAGCAAGAAATAAAGCAAGAGCAAAAATATTAAAAGCTCTGGCACATCCTTCAAGAATATTTATAGTCGAAAAAATTAAGGACAAACCTTATTGTGTATACGAATTAGCTGAATTGATAGGAATTGATCAGTCTACAACTTCAAAACATTTATCTATATTAAAAAACACGGGCATTATTGAGGATAAAAAAAAAGGAACAACTGTGTACTACTCTTTGCGCTGTGATTGTATTATAGACTTTATAGGCTGTATAGAAAACGTAATAAGGATGAATCTTGAAAGGGATTCCATATTTTTAAAAAGAAAATAAGCTCATGAGGAATAAAATAAAAATATTATTTTTGTGTACAGGAAATTCATGCAGAAGCCAGATAGCAGAGGGCTGGACAAGTGCTTTAAAAAGCGATCATATAGATGCCTATTCCGCAGGTATAGAAACACACGGCCTTAATCCGAAAGCAGTAAAAGTAATGAAAGAATCCGGTATTGATATTTCGGATCATAAGAGCCGGAATGTATTGGAATTTATAAATCAGAAAATAGAATTCGATTATGTAATAACAGTCTGTAGTCATGCTAATGAGACCTGTCCTGTTTTTCCAGGTAAAACAAAACGAATTCATGCAGCTTTTGAGGATCCTCCACTACTTGCGAAAAGTGCAAAAACAGAGGAAGAAGCTTTAAATCATTACAGAAGAATCAGGGATGAAATAAAAGCATTTGTAGAAACTTTACCGGAAAGCTTAAAATAATACTCAAATAATATTTAATGAACTTATAGCTGTATTTATTTTCTTATCAATCCTCTTCTACCGCTCTGATTCTATTTATTATTCCATTAATAACTTTTTTAAAGATTATCTATTTCCTTTTTAAATCATTCTCTTATATGAGGCTCTATACTTTCCTCATCATTTAGTACATAGTTATGCACCCATTTCTTTATATCATTAAAATTCTCACATGAGGAATATAGCAGAGGCCTTACAGGATATTCGAATAATGCATTATATACTTTTAGGTATTTTATCCTGCAGCATATTTTTTTATTTATCCCATGTTTGCTCTTTTATCGTTCCAAACTTTTTTTACTTTATGCTTTTAAGAATCTGAAAATATGTACTGAAAGTATAACCAGCAGTTGCAACATATGGCATGTGTTTAAAAGCTTCCTCCGGTATACCTGTCATTCCGCCTGTTTCATATCCTACATATTTAAAGGGCTTACCTTCTTCAGGTATATTTACAGACAGCCAGCTAAAAACTTCTGCTTTAATAATTATAATTGTATCCAATACCTTATTATCCACCATAGTTACTTTTAACTTAATTTTATCTTCATCTTCTTTAGATCCGTCACCAGGAACAATAATTCCTTCTACCTGTATAATAAATCCAAGAGGTTTTCCAAGGGAGCCAATAAGTTCTTTTCTAATATCTGAATGTTCCATATTTACATTATACTGCTATTTTTTTTATTCTCAACCAGATTTAGTACTTATAATCTGTCTAAGGGGATCTGCTGAAAAAACCTTAAGAAAAATAGTCTAATGAAAAAAAGATTTTTGGCTAAGAATTAATTTAAAAACAATTTTATTATTTCATTGATTCTAATAAAAACTAATATTATGGAAATTATTAATAAACAATATTTTAATAATATTGTATGACTATTAAAATGAAAAAATCAGCCTTATTCCCCCAGGTTCATTGTAATTCTTTTAATAAGAAATCCCTTGCCCGTTTTATTACGCGGAATTCTTTTGGCTTTCCTCCCTTATCCGGATGATACATCTTAGATAATTTATAATACTGTTTATTAATAAATTGTATAGAAATATTATTTTCTGGTATATCTAATAAGAAACAAGCTATTATTCTTTTTCCATTTTTTTTACCGGATATTTTATAATAAAGAGTCAGCCGGTTTAAATAATTCTGAAAATAATCAGCCCAATCTATTAAGGTAAAACTATAATATTGGTTAACTTTTTTTTTAGTATCTGGAAACATATGTTTATCCCAAAATGGACAGCGGCCTTCTATATTATAAGATTTCTCAATGTTTTTTAACTTCTTTAAAAAACATAATATGTTATACCGCAGGTTGTTCCATTTGTTTATTATATAGTTTTCTCTTCTTTTTTTATAATTCAAACGGGAATAGAGATAATCACTTTTAATTTTAAAAAATAAGGGAAAGAATGGATTTTTAGGCAGATTATAAATCTTATAAAATGTATTTAAGTTTTTCGGTAATACTTTTGCTCTGTTTAAAACCCTGAAACAAATTCTGTTAAAGGCTGCCTTTTTTAATTCTGGAGAACTATTAAAATAATTTATTAAAGCGGAATAATAAGGATTTTTCTTTATAGATTTCGGTTGACGTGATAGTAAATAAGAAATTGTATATTTTCGCATATATTGTTTATAATATTTCAATTTACTAAATATATCAAAGAGAACAGTTATTAAAATTATTTATTATTTATCTAAGGATGGTTTTGGTTCACTAAAGTTTTATATTCTACAAATCTCTTCCCATGTAATATTAAATATTGCTAAGTATTTTCTAAGCCTGTCAGCATCATTTGTTTTTTGCTTTTTATTTCTTGAAATGTTATAAAGCTTTTTTCCAGCTTCTGATTTAATACTTAAAGTATTAAATATTTCAAGGTATGAAAGTCATGGTAATATGATTATAATAAATGTCTGGGAAATAAAGAAACCCCCGCAGCAAAGCTGCGAGGTATTACGGCGTCATAATAAAAATACAAGGAGAGCAATATGGAATGGGTTAAAAATGATAATAATACAAAAGTTCCTATTAAATCCTGGTGCGAAAATATAGAAGATGGAGCCATGGTACAGGCTATTGCACTTTCAAATCATCCTGCACTAATTAAACATGTTGCTTTAATGCCAGACTGTCATCAGGGTTATGGAATGCCAATTGGCGGTGTAATTGCCTGTAAAAATGCTGTTATTCCAAATGCAGTTGGAGTTGATATTGGCTGCGGCATGGGAGCAATTAAAACCGATTATCCTGCTTCTAAATTAAAAGGTAAAGAAAAAATCAGGAAATTATTAGAATATTTAAAATTAAGAGTTCCTGTTGGTGAGGGACATGCACACGATGAACCAAAAGAATGGTATGGTTTTAAAGAATATCTTGATAAGATTGGAGTAAAATTTCCTTTAGATAATTTTGAAAAAACAGGTCTTCCCGGCTGGCTCGATGCAAAAGCATGGAAACTTGCATTAAGAAACATAGGCACTCTTGGCGGCGGAAACCATTTTATTGAGCTCCAGAAAAGTGAATCCGGACATATATGGTTAATGCTTCATTCAGGTTCTAGAAATTTAGGATACCGAATTGCAAGCTATTATCATAAAAAAGCAGTTTCTCTTAATGAAAAATGGAATTCAAATATTCCTAATACGCAATTAGCCTTTCTCCCAATAGAATCAGAGGAAGGTAAAGCTTACCTCAGAGATATGAATTTCGCTTTAGAATATGCCAGGGAAAATCGAAGCAGAATGATGGAAGTATTTAAAGAAGCAGTAACAGCTATTCTAAAAGACATCAGCTTTGAACAGGAAATAAATATTCACCATAATTATGCTGCTCTGGAAAATCATTTCGGAGAAAATGTCTGGATTCACAGAAAAGGTGCAACTTCAGCAAAGCTGGATGAAATGGGTATTATTCCCGGCAGCATGGGTACTTCGTCTTATATTGTAAAAGGAAAAGGCAATCCGGAAAGCTTTATGTCCTGTTCACATGGTGCCGGCAGAAATATGAGCAGAACTGCTGCCTGTGTAAAATTCACTGTTGAAGAATGTAATAAGGCTATGAAAGGTATTGTTTTTGATAGGTGGAGTAAATTAAAAAAAAGAAAAAAACAGGGTAGAAATAAACTATGGGATTTAAGTGAAGCTCCTCTGGCTTATAAAAACATAGATGAAGTAATCCAGGCAGAAATAGACTTAATTGAACCTGTTGTAAAATTAAGTCCGCTTGGAGTTATTAAGGGGTAAGGCTTCTTTTTTAATTGAATTTAAAACTAACAACATCCATCAAAGCGTAAAGCCAAATATTCGTATCAATAAAAATATTATCTGACATAAATTTCTTTACGTTTGACTGGATTAAATTTAGCTACTTTCTTTGGAAATATATCAGCATCTTTATTATTTACATGTTTTTTATTAGAATATTTATCAATTAAAAAATTAAAACCAATTCTCTTAATATTGCTTTATTGCCTGGATCTTATTATTCTTTTGATATTTTAATGACAGGAGGGGAATTTAAAGTCCCAACTCTCCGACACATAATTTGGTTCGATTTTCGGCATTTCATCAAGAGTAACATAATAGACAGTGATTATCGCCTCATCTTCAGTTATATAGAGCTGGCTGCTCTCCATCATCTCGTTCAACTCATCGATGATCTTTTCAAATTCCAGGCGATCTTCCCTTGTAGGTTGTCCCGATATTTTAACGGATATTTTGGGGAACATTAAATTTGACAATTCCACTTGAATCATCACCGAATTCGCTGCCAAAAGCAATCTCTTTAAAATATTCCCATTCAGCTTGTGAAAGTGATTGGGAATATAAAAGTGAATTATAAAAAAGAAATATTACTATGATCATCAAAGCATGGATAATATTGTGTTTCATATAAAGTTAATATACTATCAAAATGAAAATTCAGCATTTTTTTTATTGTTAGTTTGTTGTTTCTTGCTATACTTGCAATAAGTTCCGGGAAAATGGTAGAAATTTGGTAGAAGTATAACGAATAACATATAACGATTTTATTTAATATTGATATTTTTATAAAAAAATTTTACTAAAATACTAATTAATTTTTAAATACAAAAAAAGCGTCCGACATCCAGACCTACAATTCGCTGGGTATTTCAAAAGTTTGAGGATGTCTTAATGTTATATATTTTTGAATTTGAGAAATTAAAAGAGATTCAATGTGATTTAACAGAAGATCAGATTACTATTATAAAATGCCTTGGCAAACATACTGAAAAAATGTATTTTTTTGATTAATGACATTCGGAATATGGGGTAGATATAAATTTAATTTCTATTTCATTTTCCCCGGATTTAAGATATTTTTTTATATCAAATTCATAATGCCGGAACATATTCTCTGTCTTGCTTATAAAAACATTATTTATTTTAATTTCAGAAAAAGTATCAAGGCCTTCACATGATAAAATGATATTTTTAAACTCTAAGAAATCATTTTCTATTTTGAAGCTTTTAGAATAAATCCAATTCGTTTCTCCTATCCATTTTAATTTATTTTCATTATCTCCGTAAAATGGATCATTAATTATTTTGTTCTTGAACAGATCCGTATGAATACAGCCAGGAATATTTGCAGTATATGTTTGGATATTTCCCTCTTCAGATACCGTCCATTTTCATTTTAAAGATATTCTTTCCATAATTATTCCTTAGTATTTATAAAAATATTTATACACTAAAAAATTGCTAATGATAAGTAGTTTTAAAATTATCCTAAAATTTTACATTTTTTAATGGTGCTTATGAAATTATGGAGACAGCAAAGGATTATTCATATTTTATTTTTTTTGGATTTAACAATCGTCAATCGGTAAAAAATTAAATATAAAGAAAAAGCAAAATATACGAAAAAATTCTTGAAAAAATAAAAGAAAATATTTTATGTCTCAATTCCAAAATAATGAGCAGCGTTATTAAAGCAAATATCTTCAACCATCTTTCCTAATAAGGCTATATCGGCAGGCAGCCAGCCATTTTCTACATCATTTCCAATTAGATTGCACAAAATTCTTCTAAAATATTCATGTCGTGGAAATGAAAGAAAACTTCTTGAATCGGTAAGCATCCCTACAAATCTGCTTAATAATCCGAGACTTGATAGTGCATTCATCTGTTTTTCCATGCCGTCTTTCTGGTCTAAAAACCACCAGCCAGACCCAAATTGCATTTTCCCAGGAATACTGCCATCCTGATAATTTCCTATCATCGTTGCTATGAGCTCATTGTCTCGAGGATTAATATTATAAATTATGGTTTTTGGAAGTTTATTATCAATATCAAGTTTATCAAAAAATTTAACAAAAGACTTTGCTACCTCAAAATCTCCTATAGAATCAAACCCTGCATTTGCGCCTAATTTTTTAAACAGCCTTGTATTATTATTTCTTATTACACCGTAATGTATCTGCTGAGTCCAATCTTTTTCGTAATCCATAATTGCAAACTCGACCATCATGGCAGACTTAAACTTTAATATCTCACTATTAGTAAGTTCTTTCTTGCTTCTGGCTTTATCGAAAATACTGTCAATTTCTCTCTCTGTATAATCTTCGGCATATATTGTTTCCAGGCCGTGATCGGATATTCTACAGCCTGCTTCATGAAAAAAATCATGACGTTTTTTTACAGCCATTAAATAAGAGTTAAAATCCGTAATGTCGATATTAGTAATACCTTGAAGCTTATCAACCCAGCTATTGAATGAGATTACAGACTCTACTGTCATACCCTCATCCGGCCTGAAAGTTGGAAGGATTTTTATCTCAAAGCCACTCTTTTTTATCTTAATATGATGCTCTAGAGAATCCGACGGATCGTCTGTTGTAAAAATAACCTTGATGTTCATCTTCCTTAAAAGATTTTGAACACTGAACTCTTTTGTCTTTAGTAAATCCCTGCTTAAATTATAAATATGTTCTGCTGTTTGACCATTCAAAAGCATATCATCAATGCCGAAATATCTGGTAAGCTCAAGATGTGTCCAATGATAAAGTGGATTCCTCAATGTGTATGGAACGGTCTCTGCCCATGCCATAAATTTTTCATAATCGCCTGCATCCCCGGTACAGTATTTTTCATCAACGCCGTTACTTCTCATGGCTCTCCATTTATAATGATCGCCATAAAGCCATACCTCGGCAATATTATCATAAATTCTATCTTCAGCAATTTCAGCTGCAGGTAGATGAGAATGAAAATCAAAAATCGGCATCTTTTTAGCAAAGTCATGATATAAGGTTCTTGCTGTTTTTGAGTGTAGTAAAAAGTCATCGGTAATAAATTTTATAGACATTATTAGCTCCTCTTTTTTAAAATTCCTATGATTTTTTTCATAAAGAATTTATCTTTTTCACCTTTATTTCATCTTCTCACTTAATTTCTTTATCCCTAAATTTTATATATTGTCAACCAGATAGCCGCCATCTACAGGAAGAGAAACACCTGTGACAAAACCGGAAGCCTTATCGCTTATTAAAAATATTGTAGCTCCGGCTAATTCCGAGGCATCGCCAAATCTACCGAATGGTGTATGATTGATAACCGCTTTACCTCTATCTGTCAATTCTCCTGTCTTCTCATTTTTTATTAATAAATCCTTGTTTTGTTTTCCTATAAAAAAGCCCGGGGCTATTGCATTAACTCTAATACCATTTGCTGCAAACTCTTTAGCAGCAGCCATCGTTAAATTTAGAACTGCAGACTTTGCAGCATCATAAGCCCACACCCCTGATAATGGAATGTATGAAGACATAGAAGTCATATTTATAATACTGCCTTTTATACCTTTATCTATCCAGTAACTTGCCATGACTTTTGTCGGTACCATTAACCCTGCAAACAGATTAAGTTTTAAAACAAATTCGAAAACCTCCATATCTGTATCGACAAATGAAGATTTTCCCCTATTGCCTCCGACAGCATTTATTAAAACATTAGGTATTCCTGCTAGTTTTTCGGTTTCATATATTGCTTTTTTTACCGATTCTTCATTCATTGTATCAACAACAAATCTATAAACATTATCTTTTAAATTTGTCTTTTTACCTAAATCATCTCTCGCATCATCGATATGTTCCTGTCTTATACCCCACAGCACTACTTTTGCATTTGCATTTAATAGAGCCTCACTCATAGCTCTTGCAATTACACCGCCGCCGCCTGTGATAACAACGACCTTATCTTTTAATCCAAACATTTCTTCAATAAAATGCATATTTTGCTCCTAATTAAAAAATTATAATACAACTTATCTTTTACGTTTTAATTATTCACCAGCTGAAGCTATAATAATCTCTATATCTAAAGATTTGAATTTTTCTAAATTTGTTGCCTTATCATCTACAATCAAAATATCGATATCTTCCGGCTTGGCAAAAATTGAGAATGCCATTACACCAATTTTAGAACTGTCTGCTAATATTACTTTTCTCTGAGATGACTGAATTACAGCCTGCTTTAACTGTGCCTCAATGGTATTTTGAGATGAAAAATTACCATCAAATGAAATACCCGATGCTCCTATAAAACAGGTCTTAAATTGAAAATTTCTAATAACTTTCTCAGAAATCGGACCGATAAATGATCCTGCATCCGGTCTGAAACTGCCTCCAATCGAAAATAATGATATGTATTGAGACTTTGATAATTCATTCATCACATCCAGAGAATCGGTAACGACTCTTAAATTCATATCTTTAATCTCCTCGGCAAGGAGATGACAGGTGCTGCCTGCATCCAGATAAATAGTGTCATCTTCCTTGATTAATCCTTTTGCTTTTTTTGCAATCGCTATTTTCTCGGCGTTTTGCTCATTATATCTAATATTTATCGGATTGTGCCGCTGCATGTCCTCGGCAAGATATGCACCGCCATGAGTTCTAATGATCTTACCATGAGATGCAAGTGTAGAAAGATCTTTACGAATCGTTACCTCAGAAACATTCAATCTTTCTGTAAGAGTCTGAACAGATACATTCTTCAACTTATATAGAATCTTCATTATTTCCGAATATCTGGGATTTGATAACAAATTTGCACTTCCTTTTTTTATCTATCTTTTTACTCTTGCATTACCCTGCCAAATGCTCCAGATTTGATCCTCATCCGAAGGCTGAGCATAATCGGTTAATAAGGTTGTTACTAGTGCGCCGCTTGCCCAGCCGAATTGAATCCATTTTTCAGATTCCCATTTCTTTAACACGGCATAAAGCAATCCACCTACAAAACCATCTCCGCCTCCTATCCTGTCAAGGATAGTAATCTCACGAGGTTCAACCACATGCCAATTTTCTCCTTCAAGCATGATAGCGCCCCATAGATGTTTATTTGTATTGATAACTTCTCTTAGAGTTGTCGCAAATATTGATGCATTAGAAAACTTTTTCTTAACATTTTTTATCATTTCTTTAAAACTATCAATCTTTGAAGCAAGGTTTTTGCCACCGGACTCAGGTCCTTCAACACCCAAACATAATTGAAAATCTTCTTCGTTACCGACAAGGATATCCGAGATACTTGAAATTTCTGTAAAAATTTCACGAAGCTTTTTTTCTCTATTCTTCCAGAATGAAGCACGATAATTTAAATCAAAACTTATTCTTGTTCCATACTTTTTTGCAGCCCTTGCAAGTTCAAGACAAAATTCACCGGTCTCAGGAGATAATGCTCCAATTAATCCGGATAAATGGACAATTTGAACGCCTTCTTTTCCAAAGATTCTATCAAAATCAAAGTCTTTTTTATTAAGAGTTCTACCGACTTCACCAGCGCGGTCATTTTGTACTCTTGGCCCTCGAGAGCCGTACCCGGTGTCTGCAATATTAAACTGGTGTCTATACCCCCACGGCCCGCCCTGAGGAATATTTTTTCCTTCATAAACCATATTTCTGCTTTTTAGATTATTTTTTATAAGCTGTGCAATTGGACTGTCTTTAACAAAAGTCGTCAAAACCTTTACCGGAAGTCCTAAATATGACGAAACGCTTGCAACATTTGTCTCTGCGCTTGTAGTATACATAGAAAAAACAGTGCCGGCATGAACAGGCTGTCCATTTTCAGGTGTAATGCGAACACCCATGCTGGTCGGAACCAATAATGAATAAGTGTAATTATTTATAAGTTCTAATTTCATTATAACATCCTTATTTAATTTTTTTTAGGTGTAATCCTAAAAAATTAATTCAACTATTAATTCTATTAAAGAAAAAGATTGACTTTTTTTCAGGTTTATAATAATAATAACTTTCATATAGATTTGTTTTTCGAAAACATATGAAAGTTAGGACAATACAATAGATTTTAAAAATTTTCAACAAAAAAATATTTTTTTTATAGGAATAGACTCCGACGGATGCGTCTATGATACAATGGAGATAAAACATAAAGACTGCTTATCAATGGTCAACAGAAGTTAACAAAACCGTCGAAAAAATAGCCAGAAATGTCCCGCCTTTTCCATATGTAACAGAATATCTGAAAATGATAAAAGAGAAAGCAGATGTTATCGTTGTTTCACAAATCCCCGAAGAGGCATTAGAAAGAGAATGGAAAGAGCATAATATAGATTCTTATGTTGATTTTATTGCCGGGCAGGAAATGGGAACAAAGACAGAACACATTTCATTGACTGCAGGCAATAAATATTCTCCTAATAAAATGCTGATAGCAGGTAGTAGGCGATGCACCGGGAGACATGAAGGCAGCAAAGGAAAACAATGCACTTTTTTACCCTATAATTTCGGGAAAAGAAGAAGAGTCGTGGGAATTATTATACGAAAAGGCTCTGAATAATTTTTTTAATTTAAACTATGAAGGCAAATATGAAAACAAACTAATCGAAGAGTTTGAAAAATGTTTACCTGAGAATCCTTCGTGGGAGGTTTAATACAATGCTATTTTACAGTAAGGGCGGCAAAAATTATAATTTCTCAAGCGATGAGTTAAGAGTAGCGCTTTACTCTGTCTATGAACTATTAGGTAAAAAAAAGAAAGTTTTAGCAATTCCACCGGACTTTACACGATTTCACTCCAGAGCCGGTGAGTTAACATATTTTTCATGGGAATACTATAAAGATAAGTTAACAGATATCCTGCCTGCACTGGGAACTCATTACCCGATGACAAAAGATGAGATAAAAAAAATGTTTCTTGACACTCCGATAGATCTCTTTAGAGAGCACAACTGGAGAAACGACATTGTTACACTCGGCGAGGTCCCTGCGGATTTTCTTAAAAAAATATCGGAAGGAAAGGTGAATTATCCATGGCCTGCGCAGGTTAATAAGATTCTCATAGAAGGAAATTATGATCTTATATTATCAATAGGACAGGTAGTTCCCCATGAAGTCATAGGTATGGCTAACTACAACAAAAATATCTTTGTAGGAACTGGCGGAGCCGAAGGGATAAACAAAAGCCATTTTTTGGGTGCAGCTTACGGTATGGAAAGAATACTGGGAAGAGCAATAAATCCGGTTAGAGAAGTATTAAATTATGCATCCAAACATTTCCTTGAAAACATGCCGGTTATATACATTTTGACGGTTGTCGGAGCAGATGAAAATAATAAATTAGCAGTAAGAGGATTATTTATCGGAGATGATCTGGAATGCTTTAAGCAAGCCTCAAAACTCTCATTGGAAGTAAACGTCACAATGCTCGAAAAACCTTTATCAAAAGTATTAGTATATCTTGATCCATCGGAGTTTAAGAGTACATGGCTCGGCAACAAAAGCATATACCGGACAAGGATGGCAATTGCCGATGGAGGAGAGTTAATCGTATTGGCCCCCGGAGTAAAAGAGTTCGGTGAAGATAAGGAAATCGATAAGCTGATTAGAAAATACGGCTACATTGGTAAAGAAAAAGTCTTAGAGTTTGTAAAAAAAGAAGATGATCTAAAGAATAATTTAAGTGCTGCGGCGCACCTGATACACGGTTCATCCGAGGGAAGATTTAAAATCACTTACTGTACTAAACATCTAACTAAAAAAGAGGTGGAAAGTGTAAATTTCCAACATGCCGTTTTATCCGGAATGTTGGAAAAATACAATCCCGAAAAACTAAATACAGGCTATAATAAATTGCCTGATGGCGAAAAAATTTATTTTATCCCGAATCCAGCTATCGGATTATGGGCTTTTAAAGATATATTCAAATAAAAAAGGAGTAAAAAAATATGAGTAAAAAAGGGGTTGTGTAAAGGTAGTAATTGGGGTTGGCCAGAAAGCTGCGAATTCCCGGTCGTCGAAACCGACGATTTTCAATTCACCGGGAATGGAAATGCCTGCTTCTTGTGCCGTTGTCATCGCTCCGGCAGCGTATTCATTGCCAGCTAAGGGTGTAGGTGGAGATTATTATGATACTATCAAACTCGATGATGACAAAATAGCTTTTATAATTACTGATGTTGCCGGTAAGGGAATACCGGCATCCCTGGTTATGGTAATGATTAAAACTATTTTCCATCTTATTGCTTCAACAAATCGAGATGCAAAAACACTCTTGTCATGGCTTAATCATGGTTTAAGTAAAAGAATGAAGATGAAAGCTGAGAATTATGCTACGGCTTCTGTTCTTATTTATAATCAAAAGACAGGTGTAGCACACTATTCAAATGCAGCACATCATCCGGTAATAATTTATAGAGCAAAAGACGATAAATTTATAAAAATTGATACAGAGGGCCTGCCTCTTGGAATAGCACCTGGTTCCGATTATCAACAAAAGAAATTAAAAATGGAAAAGGATGATTTTATGGTTTTTTATACAGATGGTATTATAGAGGCAAGAAATAAGAATAATGATGAATATAAATTAAAATCCTTAATAGATATTCTTAAAGATGCAAAAGACTTATCTTCACAAAATATGTTAATCACAATTATTGATGATTTAAATAAGTTTACTCAAAATGTAAGCCAACATGATGACTTAACACTCATGATTGCAAAGATATGTAAACAGTAATTTGAAAAAACATTTTACATCCAACTAGCATAATAACGATGTTAAAGATTTATAGACAAGAAGGAGTAAGATAGAACCTCAATCAGTGTTTAATTTACTTTTACTAAATATTCTCTTGGTATTATAACCATGCCTGATTTATTTAGCCAAATCTTCTCTTGGCGGTGAGAATATATCAAGTAAAACAGATGGTTCTTCAAAAGTCCATGCATTATGCATTACTCCAATTGGAACATGATAATAATCCCCTGGTAAAAGTATTTTTTCTTTGTTACCAATTTTAAAGCCCATTTTACCAGTAACAAGATATCCTATTTGCTCATGCCTATCATGTTTGTGTGGTGGGAATGTTTTATCAGGGGGGAAATGGTATTCTACAGTCTGTATATTTTTTCCTGTGTAAATAAATCTTTTTACATTACCTTCTATTATTTCCGATTTTAAGTCTTTTCTATTATAAAATATTTTTTCTTTATTTTCTAAAGACATTGGTAACTCCGATATAAATTAGTATGCATAAAGAATCTTTGCAGCCCAGCTGCATGTAGAGCATGTTCTCTATTATAGTATACTTTGTTAAACAATGAAACTTTTAAAATAGCTTTATGTCAACCGGAAATATTTTCATCTACATAGGTAATTATTTCCTATTTGATTTAATTTTTATTTCTTTGATAAATTCTGTCTTAAAAATAAGCAGTGTAATAATTCCTTTCCATAGAACGAATTAAGCTAAAACTAAAAACTATTTGTTATAAAATCAGTTTTTGGAATGCTTATTGCAGTTTAGTAATTAAAACATTTGTAAAGGAGATTTTATGAAAAACAAGATGTTAGTTTGCATGATAATGTTAATTATCATGTCTATGGCTGCTTTCGCAAGCGGAGAGTCTGAAACCACTACCACTACAGAAGAAGTAGCACCTATTGTTTTAAGGCTCGCAGAAACACATTCTGCAGATTATCCTACAACTATGGGTGATTACAAATTCGCTGAATTGGTAGAAGAAAGAACAGACGGCCGAATAATAATCGAAGTATATCACAGTAAGCAGCTTGGTGAAGAAAAAGCTGTTATAGAACAGGTTCAATTTGGAGCTATAGATTTTACTCGTGTAAGTATTTCTCCATTGGCTGCTTTTTACAAACCTTTTGATGCACTTCAAATGCCTTACCTCTATAGAAATGCAGACCATATGTGGAAGGTTTTAAACAGCTCTATTGGCGATGAATTCTTAGAAGGTGTGGAAGATGCAAATTTTGTAGGACTTTGCTGGTATGAAAGTGGTGCGAGAAGTTTTTATGTAAAAACTCCCCTTACTTCACCTGCAGATCTCGTAGGACTTAAAATTCGTGTTCAGCAGAGTGCTTTAATGGTAGGACTTGTAGAAGCATTTGGCGCTATTGCACAGCCAATGCCTTTTGGTGAAGTATATTCTGCGATTCAAACAGGTGTTATTGATGGAGCAGAAAACAACTGGCCAAGTTATTATTCAACAGGACATTACGAAGTTGCAACAAACTATATTATTGATGAGCACACAAGAGTTCCTGAAATATTAATAGCTAGTAAACTTACCTTCGATAAATTATCTGCAGAGGATCAGGCAATAGTTATTCAGGCTGCAAAAGATTCCGTAGACTATCAAAGACAGATGTGGGCAGAATTCGAAGAAGTATCAATGGCTGCGGTTGAAGCAAATGGAAATGTAGTTACTTATTTAACTGATAACTCAGAATGGCAGGCAGCAGTACAGTCAATGTACGATACTCTTGATGCAGAACTCCAGGCAGTAGTTGCAGAAATTCGAGCTGTAAGGTAATTATTTAATAATTTAACGAAATTATTAGAAAATTAATTGGAAAAAATTGGCTGGGTAGTTTAGTTTTAAATTATCCAGCTCTTTTTATCTTTTTCCGTAATACCAAAACGCTTTTTTCCGTTTTTTAGTATTATTGAAAAAGCTAAAGATTTATTTAATATATCAATTTTAATAAGGAGATCGAAGACTTATGAAAAAAATACAGAAAATATTGAATGTTGTTCATTTAGTGGT
>SDBV01003059.1_pt1 | contig 24929 bp, 27 predicted proteins | sample 2277081 | NCBI WGS metagenome assembly SDBV01 (sample SAMN10402039, study PRJNA504765) | marine sediment metagenome | isolation source: marine sediment core GS10_PC15, 223 cmbsf | place: Arctic Ocean: Southern Knipovich Ridge | collected 2010 | reverse complement strand
GCAGACGCAGATCAACCAGATGGCCAGGAACCTTGACGATATCGATCTGAAAAAAGCGGCGCGTTATGAAAAGAAGTTTCGTCACGATGTGATGGCGCACGTTTATACGTTCGGCGACGCGGCCCCTAAGGCAGCCGGGATAATTCACCTGGGTGCTACGAGCTGTTATGTGGGCGATAACGCCGACCTTATCATTATGCGCGAAGGCTTAGAAATGCTGGCGGGCAAGGTTGCGTGCGTGATCGATCTTTTGGCAAAGTTCGCAAAGAAAAACAAGTCTATGCCGGCGCTTGGTTTTACGCATTATCAGCCTGCTCAACTGACGACCGTCGGTAAACGTGCGACGCTCTGGGCGTATGAATATGCGATGGACCTTGCGGAGGTAGAGCACCGTATCGAGACGATGCCATTTAGAGGTGTCAAAGGTACGACTGGCACGCAGGCGTCTTTTCTTGCGTTGTTCGATGGAAAACATAATAAGGTTAAGAAGCTCGACGAGCTTGTTGCAAAGGCGTTCGGATTTAAGAACCGATGTGCCGTGACCGGGCAGACGTATCAGCGTAAGATCGATTCAATGGTGCTAAGCACGCTTGCACTGATCGCACAGAGTGCGCATAAGATGTGCAACGATGTTCGTTTGCTGGCGAATTTAAAAGAGATGGAAGAGCCGTTCGAGAAGTCACAGATCGGGTCGTCGGCGATGGCGTATAAGCGAAACCCGATGCGATGTGAAAGGGCGACGGGCTTGGCTCGGCTGGTGCTTAGCTTAGCAGCCAACGGGCCGATGACTGCGTCGGAGCAGTGGATGGAGCGGACGCTGGACGACAGCGCGAACAAACGGATCGCTATCGCCGAGGCATTCTTAGCGACTGACGGTATTTTAGAGATCATGACCAACGTTGCCGGCGGGCTTGTTGTTTATCCAAAGGTTATCGAAGCACGGGTAAACTCTGAACTGCCGTTTATGGTGACGGAAAATATTATGATGGCAGGTGTTCAGGCCGGCGGCGACAGGCAGGAACTGCACGAAAAGATCCGCGTCCTCTCGCACGAAGCGGCAGCACAGGTCAAGCTGCACGGAAAACGTAACGACCTTATCACAAGGCTAAAAGCCGACAAGGCGTTTAAGAAAATCGATTTTAAAGCGGTGATGAATGCGAAGCATTATATCGGAAGGTCGCCGCAGCAGGTTGACGAATTCGTAAGCGATGTTGTCACGCCGATACGAAGAAGGTATCGTAAGGCACTTAACAAAAAAGGAGAACTGAAAGTATAAGTGAACCTTTAAGAACAGGAGAGTATAGTGACCAGAGAAGAATTAATTGCACGGATAAAAGAGACGTCGTATTTGGAAGGCGATTTCACATTACGCAGCGGCAAGAAGAGCAAGTACTATCTTGATAAATATTTGTTCGAGACATGCCCGGACATTTTAAAGGCACTCGGCGACGAGTTCGCAACCTATGCAAGCGACGATGTTACGATGATCGCAGGCGCAGAGCTTGGCGGTGTAGCTTTGGCAGCGGCGACAGCTATGGCAGTTAACAAAAACTGGGTCATCATCCGCAACAGCAAAAAGGGTTACGGAACTTCCAAGATGGTCGAGGGTGTTTTGAGCAAGGGCGACGTTGTCCTGCTCGTCGAAGACATCGCAACGACCGGCGGACAGGTGATAGAAGCTGCGAGGATAATCACAGAGGCCGGGGCGACGGTCAAAAAGATAGTAAGCGTTATCGACCGCAAACAGGGCGCCCTGGAAAATATTACCGAAGCGGGTTTTATTTTCGAAAGCATAATAACAAAGGATGACCTCGGCATTACCGATTAACTGCTAAAGAGCTAAAAGAAAGGCCAAACCGAAGAAAGGGCGATCGAAAAAAGCTATCATAACAACTCATCGATGTTTTTAACGATCTTTTTGGCCAGTGCCGCCTTTGTCGCAGGTCCTGCCTGTATCCATTTTGAATCGATAGTTTTTATATAAACGCTGGATCGGTCTGCGCCGATAGCTTTTGGTGTGTTGGCGACGATCATATCGAGGTTCTTTTCTTTTAGTTTTTTTGCGGCTCGTGTTTTAATGGCTTTGTCTTCAAGTGCAAAGCCTATGACGAGCCGGTGTTTTTTATGCGAGCCCGCCCACTTTAAAATGTCCGTAGTCGGTTTTAGTTTTATGGTAAGTCCGCTTTGTGTTTTTTTAAGTTTTGTTTTCGATCGCTTAGCGGGTGTATAGTCCGCCACAGCCGCTGCCATGATAAGGCAGTCACATTTGTCGAATTGTTTTTTTACAGTGTCGAACATTTCGGCGGCGGTTTCAACGCGGATAACCTTTGCCCTGGCAGGGGGTTTTAGCGAAACATTCGCTGAGACCAGCGTTACTTTGTGCCCGGCGTTTATCGCAGCGAGGGCGAGTGCGTCGCCCATTTTTCCGGAGCTTGCGTTCGAGATAAAACGGACCGGATCGATGTATTCTTTTGTTCCGCCGTGTGTGATAAGAAGGTGCATTTTTAACCCAACCCAGGTAAACTGGAAATTCTAAGCACTAAATTCGAAATCCGAAACAATATCGAATTACCGAAGCTCTAATTTTCAAAACAAAAACAGAATGTCTATTAACATTTTGCGACCGTTTTCATTCATCAGAGGCTAATAGTTTTTTTATTGCTTCTATGATCTGTGCCGGTTCTGCCATTCTGCCGACGCCTTCGGTGCCGCACGCCAGGCGTCCGCTTTCAGGACCGACGGTTTTAAGGCCCATGTTCTTTATCGCCTCGACATTTTTTTGAACGGCTGGATTGTTCCACATGTTGGTATTCATTGCCGGTGCGATTAGAACTTTTTTGTTCCAGCAGGCACACAGCGTCGTGCTTAGCAGGTCGTCGCACAACCCAATCGCTGTTTTTGCGATGATGTTGGCAGTAGCCGGGGCGACGACTACGATATCGGCCGTTTCTGCCAGGTCGATGTGTTTGATGTCGTAACCTTTGGGCGTATCCCACATGCTGGTGAAGACTTCGTTGCCCGTTACTGCTTCAAAGCTTTTCGGGCCAATGAACCTGCAGGCGTTTTCGGTCATTATGCATCTGACCTTGGCGCCTGCAGCGGTTAGCTTGCTTGCCAGATCCACAGCCTTGTACGCGGCTATCCCGCCGGTGACGCCGAGGACAATATTACAGTTGCAAACGCTTAAGCCCATCGAAGCCCCTTAGAGTGTGAACTGTTCCGGCTCGGGAGCCTTGCTTGTGTCGATCTCGATCTTGTCTTCCTTGACCTCCTCGATGACGATCTCCATGAGCGTTTTTCCTTCGGTGTCCTCTATAAGGGGCCTTGATCCCTGCATAATTTCAAGCATCCGTTTTTGGATTAACACAGAGAGTTTGAACCTGCCGCCTACTTTGTTAACGATTTCTACATTTTTCAGATCTTCGATCATTATTGCTCTCCGGTTTTTGTTTCAATAAAATTTATTACTTCTTTAACAGCTTCTTCAAGCCGATCATTAACAACTAAATGGTCATACTTTTCTTTTCCGATAGCGATCTCCGCCTCGGCGGCATCGAGCCGTCTTTTCAGTGTCGCTTCGTCTTCGCCTCTGCCTCTTGCCGCGATCCTGCTTTCCAGTGCGTCTCTGCCTGGCGGCAGGATAAAGATCATAACCGTTTCCGAGTATTGCTCTTTCGCCTGCGTGCCGCCTTGAACGTCTATTTCGAGGATGACATTTTTGCCTTCCTCCAACAGCTTTTCGGTAATGCCTTTGTCGGTCCCGTAGTAGTTTCCGAACACTTCGGCGTATTCGAGGAACTCATTATTGGCTATTCTTTTTTCAAATTCCTGCTTTGATATAAAGTGGTAGTGCTGTCCTTCGGTCTCTATATCCGATTTATCTCTTGTTGTTACCGAAACACTTATCGTCGTGTTCGTTCTTTTAACGACTTCCTTACATATCGTCCCTTTTCCAACGCCGCTTGGACCGCTTAGTACCAGGAGCTTCCCTTTTTTTATCATACCCTTACACCGCTAAAATCTTTTATCCACAGATTCCACTGATTTTTTTTAACCGCGGTTTCTTTTTCATTTTTATTTTTAATTCAGTTATTCGACGTTTTGAACCTGCTCTTTAATTCTGTCTATGGCACATTTAATATCTATCACCCAGCCGCCTATCTGTGCGTCGGACGCTTTGCTTGCGATGGTGTTTGCTTCTCTGAGCATTTCCTGGCCTATAAAGTCCAGTCGTCTCCCGACGTTTTCCTTGTTGTTGCAATGCTTTTCAAACTGTTCAAGGTGTGCTGTCAGCCGGGTCACTTCTTCTGCGACGTCGCTTCTATCGGCGAAGATCGCGGTCTCCCGTATCAGCATTTCCGAGTCAAGCTCAAGTTTTGCCGAAGCTTGCAGATCGTTTGCCCGCTTAAGCAATTTTTCACAGTACTCGGTTACCACGACCGAGCTGCGATCCTTTATAAGCTTTAGCGTTTCGGAGATCAGCTTGCAGTTGGCTTTTAGGTCATCGAGCAGGGCCCGGCCTTCCTGCGATCTCATCAGTTTAAATTTTTCAAGCGCTTCTGCGACGAGTTTCAACACTGTTTCTTTCAGCTTCTCGGCCTTTTCCTCGTTGGGCGTTACCGCCTGAATGATACCAGGCAGATTCAACATATTTGCGATATCTATTTTAGCGTCCAGCCCTTCGGAATCGGCTATTTCTTTTAGCTGTTTTAAATATCCTTTTATCGTCCCGTTGTCCAACTCAAAGAGCGCTTCGCCTGAGATGTTTTTCAGATGCAGCGCACAGTTGACGGTTCCACGATGAATATTGCTTCTGAGCATCGCTTCAATATCGCTTTCCAGAAACGCCGCAGTTTCCGGCAGCCTTAAATGTGTTTTAAGGAAACGGTTGTTGACCGACCTGATCTCTATCGAGTACGCAAGACCGTCAACTTCTGTGGCAGCTTCGCCAAAACCTGTCATACTGTTTATCATAAGATTCTCTTTTAATTATTGTTATTCAGCGGTTTCGGCAGGCACTTCCGGCGTTGCCGGTACTGTAGCCGGTATCTGCTGCTGATCTGCGGGAGCAGATGCTGGAACCGCAGGCATCTGCGAAAGATCGGCGCTCGAAGACGGCTTGTAGAACTTAACCATTACTATTGCCAGAACCAGAAACACAATGACCAGGCAGATGGTAACCCATGTCAGGAAGTCGCCGGTTTTTGTTCCGAGCAGGCTTGCGCCGCCTCCTGCGCCGCCGAAGGCTCCGCTAAGTCCGCCGCCTCTTCCTTTTTGGATAAGTATCAAAAGGATAAGACATATCGTAACAGTGATCCATATAAAGGCCGTAACTTTCATAATAAACGGCACAGCTGCAAGTGGTAACATCATAATTTTAACCTCAAAAAATATTTCTATATTTAAGCTATCGTTTTAATCATCGCAGAAAAACTGTCTACTTTAAGACCTGCACCGCCGACGAGCAAGCCGTCAACGTCCGGGCACGCCATAAGCTCTGCGGTGTTGTCCGGCTTGGCAGATCCGCCATACTGGATGCGAAGTTCGGATGCGATCTTTTCGTCATACATTTCTGCGAGCAGCTTTCTTATCATCGCGTGTACTTCCTGTGCCTGATCGGAAGTTGCTGTCTTTCCGGTTCCTATCGCCCATACAGGTTCATAAGCGATCGTCACAGCCAGTACTTTTTCTGCGTCGATACCTGCCAGGCCCTTCTTGAGTTGCTCTGTAACTACTTCGTCGGTTTTGCTTGCTTCTCTTTGTTCGAGCAGTTCGCCAACGCAAAGGATCGGAAGCAGCCCGCCGTTGATCGCAGCGGCGACTTTCTTATTGATAAGCTCGTCTGTCTCGCCGATGACGTGACGACGTTCCGAGTGACCTGCCAGAACATAAGTGCAGCAAACGTCCTTTAGCATTGCTGTGCTGATCTCACCGGTAAATGCTCCGTTTCCTTCGAAGTACATATCCTGGGCACCCATAGCGATGTTCGAGGAGCTAAGAGCTTTTGCTACTGACTGCAAATATACGAACGGAGGACACACTGCTACGTCTACGGTAGTAACTTCGCTAAGCTCAGCAGCCAGACCCGAAGCGAGATCGGTCGCCGACTGACAGTTTGTATTCATTTTCCAGTTGCCTGCAATAAAAGGCTTTCTCATTGTTGACTTCTCCTGTCAATTCTAAAACTACAATTTATATTTTGGTATTACGTTTAAACTTTATTTGTAACCGTCCACCGTTTTTTCCTGTCAATCAGTCTAAACTCTCTTTTCTTACACGATAACAGGATGACTATAATTCTTTCACTATTTCTTTTAGATTAACATGGTTTTTTATTATCTGGTTTTTTATCCTGTCATCCTGTCAAAAATTTCCGCCAATGGTTACCTCTATCTTATAATAATGCCGAGTTCTTCGGGAAACTCCCCAGGACCGACAATTGTAAGCAATGCTGTTTGACGGCTTCTAGCGCATCTTTAACATGCTGCTCTTCTTTATGGCCCATAAAGTCTACGAAGAAATAGTATTCCCATTCGCGCTTTTTGCTGGGCCTTGATTCGATATTGGTCATGTTTAGCCCGTATTTTCTAAACTCTTCCAGCACGTCTACAAGAGCGCCCGCCTTATGCGAGGTGCTAAACAGTAAGGCCGTTTTATCTTCGCCGGTCGGCTTTGCATCCTCTTTGCCCAATATCAAAAAGCGAGTTACGTTGTTCGACGTATCCTCGATATTCTCGCATAATTTTTTCAGCCCGTAGAGTTCGGCAGCCATAGTCGATCCTATTGCCGCTGCGTTTTCTTCTTCTGCCGCCAGTTGTGCCGCTCGCGCAGACGATGGCGCTGAGATCGCTTTTGCGTCTTTGAACGTCGAGCTTAGCCAGTTCCTGCATTGTGCGAAAACTTCCGGCTTCGAATAAACCTTTTCGATATTATCGAACGGGCAGTTCGCAAGCAGGTTGTGGTGTATCGACATATAAACTTCCGCACATATCATCACATCGGTATCGATGAACGAGTCCAGGCTTTCACTGACGCCGCCGCCTGCGGAGTTTTCGATAGGTACCACGCCAAGATCGGAGTGACCTTTGCTGACCTCTTCAAAAATACTTCGGATATCGGTCACAGCCTCGTATTCTACGCTTTGGCCAAACTTCAGCATTGAAGCGGTGTGGCTATAGCTGCCTTCCGGGCCAAGATACGCAATACGCAACGGACGCTCAAGGAAGAAGGACCCGCTCATAAGCTCACGCCAGATCGCCATAAGCGTCTTGTCCGGAAGGGGCCCTCGGTTGACTTTGGATATTTTTTCGAAAACAGCTTTTTCACGATCGGGAACATATATCGGAGCATCGGTTCCGCTTTTCAGCTTGCCGACCTCAACGACAACTTGCGCGCGCTCGTTGAGCAGCTCGACCAGTTGGCCGTCGATCGTGTCAATTTGTTTTCGTAATTTATCAAGCGACATAGAAATTGTTCAAATTCTAAATTCTAAAACCGAACTACCGGCTAACAACTACGAGCTAAATTAACACTAATTTAGTGCTAATTTAAGGGCTGCGCAGAAAATGCGCACTAATACCCCGCGGTATCGAAGCCTCTCTATTTAACATGATTTGCCCCGCGCGTCAATAAAAATGGCTCTTTATTTCCATTTTATGGTACATTGTTGACATGCGCGAGAGAGGTGTGGAATTGAAATATGTTGTTTTTGATGTTGAAGGGGGCTGGTTCGGGCTTTTTGGTACTGAAAACGCGGTTTTCAGGACGTGTTTGGCGGCGAGCAGCAGCGGCCGGTGCCGGCGGGAGCTGCTTAAAGGTATTGATGAACGGGGCAAATACGATAAGGCATATTTTAAATCGGTGCAGGAGAAGGTATCAAGCTATTATAAAGGCAAAGGAGCCGATTTTTCGGATGTACCGGTGGATATATCAGGTTTGGGGGAATTTACAAAACGCATACTGACGGCTTGCAGAACGATAAAGTCCGGCAAAACATCAACTTATGGTCAAATAGCGGCCAAGGCGGGCTTTCCAAAGGGCGCTCGGGCCGCGGGTAATGCCCTGGCGGCGAACCCAACACCGTTGATCATACCATGCCACCGTGTGATATGCTCAAGCGGCAACCCCGGCGGCTATAGCGGGCAGGGCGGAAAAAAAACAAAGAAAAAAATGTTAGATATTGAAATAAAAATGAGGTGTATCAGAGGCGCGTGATCGGAGGCGCTATGTCCGGAAAACGGCTGTTACTGGGGCAAAAAGGCCGAAAAAAGGCTAAAAGAAGCAAAGAGGAGTCGTTTTAATCAAGGGTAAAAAGGCGGGATTTTCTGGGGAATTTCAAAAAAAACGCAAAAAACAGCGCATGTTTTGCTTGACTTCATGTAAAGTATGCCTTACATTATGTATAGTTAGGTTTACATTTTTATTAAGAAAGGCGGCCGCAATAATGAATAAAGCACTGAAATGCGCATGGTTTAACCTGATCCTTACGCTGGTATTGGTGTCGCTGCATGCGACTGCTTTTACCCTGATATTCAAAATTGGCTACGTGCCGAGGGCGCTGAACGCGATAGGTTTTTTCGTTGTTTTCGGCTTTCTCGGTGTCGGTTCGGTTATCATCAAGAGGCAGCAGCAGATATCTGCGGTGGAAATCGACGAACGTGACAGGTTTATCAGCAAAAAAGTGCTGGCGGTCGATTATTCGCTGCTGTGGGCGATATTGATAGGGGGGTGTGTTGGGAGCTGGTTTTTGATGGGGCCGGAGGGGAATGTAAAGATATATGTATTGTGTTTTTTGCTGTATGTATCATTTTTGTTGGCGGCAGTGGTGCACTCCGGGGCGACGATAATTATGTATGGCCGGGGAACTATGACAAAAGAGCTTATGTCAACTGAAGGAGATCAAAATGAATAAGTATCAGAAAAGGGCACGGTTTACACTGATCATGTTAGGGTTGGCGCTTGTACTTAGTATAACCGCGATGCTTGTGTTGCGTTTTGCTGTCGGAATGAGCTGGCATGCTTCGACTGCGGGTTTTGCATTCATCGGGATCATGGGTTTTAGCCGGGTTCGCCCATCTCTCTTTAAGAAGGACATAAGCGGTCTTGATGAAAGAGACCTTATAATTAAACAAAGGGCAATGATCGTGGCGTACTGGACTTTTTGGCCTTTGTTTGTGCTGGCTGCAATGGCGCCTATGTTTATTTATGGACCAAAGGGTGTCGTGTCTGTGGGTTACCTGTGCTGTATGGTATTCGGCGGTATGTTTTGGGTTTTTTTAATGTATTCTATTACGATATTAAACGAATACGGCTGGAGAGAAAGAAATGAATAGGTCACAAAAAGCAGAATGTTTTGCGTTGGCATTTCCCTGTATTTTTGCTACGTTTTTTGCGTGGTATATAACTAAAAGTATGGGTATGACAACAGCCGGACGAAGCCTGGTGTGTTTGGCGGCGGGAGCTTTTTTGCTGTTGGTTACGGCTGTACTTTATGTTGCAGGCAAAAAACAAAGCCCGGGCGATACAATGAATAGGTCACAGAAGATAGCGTGTTTTATGGTGATAAACGCCGGGGTTGCATTGTTATTAAGTCTTGTTGTGTTTGGGGTTGGAATATTTTATTTCAAGGTTAGCGTTTCAAAGGCAGCGGCAGGATTTGGTTTCATGGGCTTGATGGGCTTTTCCGGATTTACTCCAATCCTCTTCAAGAAGGAGCCCGGGGCGGTTGAATTCGATGAGCGGGATATTAAGATAAACCGTAAGGCGGCGCTGGCAGGTTTTGCCTCGTCTTATCTCTACATGTGTTTGGCTTGTATGCTGCCGTTTTTTATAATGGGGCCTAAGGCTACTATATCGGTCGTTTGGCTTCCGAACATCTTATTAGGCGGGTGGGTGCTCACTTCTCTTGTTTACTCGATAACGATTTTGGTTTTGTATGGCAAAGGCGATAAAGATGAATAAGGCGCAAAAAGAGGCGTGGCTTGGTTTGTCGGGATGTTTGGTCAATGTGATCACGTTCGGCTATATATATGTTAAGTGTTTTGTTCTTAAGGAACTTCCTGAGCCAATAAATATTCTGCCTTTGCTGGTCGTGATCTTTGTGTTGCTGGGTGCGCCGGTTGTTCTCTTTCTTAAGAAGCAAAGCCCGGGCGAAGTAGAAAAGGACGAGCGCGACAGATCGATCGAAAAGAGGGCGGTATTGGCTGCTTTTGTTAGTGTGTTTGTATTGCTGTTCGCTGCAACTATGATCCCACGTTTTATTACGGGGCTTGACGGGTCGGTACCTGTATGGGGGCTTGCGTTTATTAATGTAGGCATACTTGTAATAGCGATGGCGGTTTATTTTGTTTCGGTTCTGGTTCAGTACAAAGGGGGTAAGATCAATGAGTGAAACAATGAATAGAGTTATAAAAACTTTATTGGGTTTAGTGTTGGTTTTGTCTGGGCTTGGTATCATTGGTATAGTTTTTCCTGTGATCGCGATAACTGACGGGCTTTGCCCTGGACATTTTGCGGCGTTGTTTGGTGTTAGTGTTTGGATGAGTTTTATGTGGCTGATACCTTTGGTGAGTTCTCCAAAACGTAAGAAACGAATCGGCTGGGACGAACGTGACAAGATGATTCACATACGGTCCGTGCTGGCGGGATACAGTGTGTTGTGGTTATATGTTGTTGCGGTCTGTATGATCTTCTGGGGGTATATCGGCCCTGAAGGAAGGATCACAACGAATGTTCTTATACTTATTGTGTTTGGTGGTATGGGCGTGTTTGCGATCGTCAATACTGTTGCAGGCCTGTTGCTGTACGGAAGAGGAGGCAAATAATTACGAGTTATAAATTACGAATTACGAATTGTGGAATCGCTTGCAGCGATGCTAATCTGCGGGTCCTTCGGCTTCGCTCAGGATGACAAATGTAAAGCAAGTTTTGATTGGATAAATTACATGGCTAAGTGTCAGTTGACAAATAATATTCGGAAGCTTCGGTTTGAAAATGGTGAGATAACTCAGCAGGCGCTTGCGGACATGGCGGGGGTTACTCGTCAGACGATCATCGCCACCGAGCAGGGGAAATACACGCCTTCGCTAACGCTTGCGTTTAAGATAGCCGATGTGTTCGAGCTTTATGTTGAAGATGTTTTTTCGTTTGAGAGCGATGACGAGGAACCCTTGAAAAGGACAATCGCGGATTTAAAGGAAATACGAAATCCTAAATCCTAAACTGCCTTAAGGCAGATAGCTATTTGATTCATTATTTGCCTAAGTTATGTAAATTGCAATCGTAATACCTGTATTCTTGCACAATGCCGGATTTTATATTAGTATTGTGACATGTCGATGTTCCTTGTAATATTTTTGGGTTTGTACCTGGTACTTAATTTTTATGTGATAGGCCGGACGTGGTCGCTTTTTAGGGCCAGGCGGGGGTTGTGGTTTTATGTGTTGCTGTTTACTGCAACCATTTCTTATGTTGCGGCGAAATCATTAGGGCTTAAGTATGATAATGTCTTCGTTGCGGGGATCGATCTTGCGGCGACGTTATGGATGGGGGTTGGGCTTCATCTGTTGTCATGTCTTGTTGTTCATGATTGTTTAAATATATTCTGGAAGACGCCTCGGCCCAGGGCGGGGTTTATCGTAACGGGCATTGCCGTAATGCTATCTATATATGCACTCATTAACGCTCAGTTCATCAGCGTTGCCGAGGTAGATATTCCTGCGGACGCTGATATGCGGATCGTTCAGCTTTCTGATATTCATCTTGGGTCTGTTAGTGAGGGCTTTCTTGAACGGGTTATTGCCAAGACTAATTCTCTTCGGCCCGATGTTGTTTTGATAACGGGTGATCTGGTCGATAGCAGAAATAAACTTACCGACGACAGCCTTGGTTTGATCAGTAAGATAGAGTCGCCGATATTTTTCTCGACGGGCAACCATGAAAGCTATGTGGGATTTTATGACATGTCGCAGTTTTTAAAGCGGCACGGTGTTACTGTTTTGCGGAACAGGGCGGTTGAGTTTAAGGGCATCCAGATCGTCGGCATCGACGACAGCCGAAACGAGGGGCAAGTTGCTAAGCAACTTGCGGAGATGAAGCTCGATGCCGATAAGTATACGATCTTGATGTATCATCGGTCCGACGGGTTTGCAGATGCCGAGCGGGCGGGCGTTGACCTGATGCTTAGCGGGCATACTCATAACGGTCAGATATGGCCGTTCAATTTGTTTGTGAAGATGACTCACGAATTTATCAAGGGGCTTTATAAGGTTGGCGATAGCTATTTGTATGTCAGTCCCGGGACGGGCATGTGGGGACCGGCGATGCGGCTTGGGTCGAAGAATCAGATAACGATGCTTAGATTGAAATCAAAGATTAAAAATTAATCCGTCTTCGCTGCCGCTTCGCCGAGACAGGAATGCAAAATTGCGGAGTCGCACCTAAGGCGTAAACTTGCGCGGACTGCTTTATATAGCCCCTTCAGGGTTAGGTCGCGGTTCGTGAAGCGATGGGGGAATAAATGCTTTATCTGCGTTTATAATCAGCATTGTGCGGTTTTCTTGTAGTTTTAGAGTTTTCGGTGTTGACAGTTGGGATTATCTATTTTATACTCTGCGCTCTGTATCTTTCCGTAGTGATTTTAAAGGGTTTTGTAATCTAATTTATTAGTTTAGGAGTTTGGCAATGGCACAGAAACGTGTTTATTTCTTCGGTAACGGTAAGGCCGAGGGTAACGCAACAATGAAAGAACTGCTCGGCGGTAAGGGCGCTAACTTAGCTGAGATGACGAGTATCGGCGTACCGGTCCCTCCGGGTTTTACGCTGGCGACGAGTGTTTGCGGCGAATATAACAGCCGAACCGGCAGGTGGCCGGCCGGTCTTGAGACCGAGGTTAAGAAGAACGTTGCCAAGCTTGAGAAGGCCATGGGCGCAAAGTTCGGCGATCACGAGCATCCGCTGCTGGTCAGCGTTCGCTCCGGTGCTGCGGTATCGATGCCGGGTATGATGGATACGGTTTTGAACCTTGGTCTTAACGATGATGTTGTTGCAGGTATCATCGAAAAGACAGCCAACGCAAGGTTTGCTTATGACATCTATCGCAGGTTCATCGACATGTTCGGTGATGTTGTTATGGGCTGTCATCACGAGTATTTTGAAAAGATACTTCACGACGCTAAGAAGAAGGCAAAAGTCGCTAACGATAACGAGCTTTCGGCAGAACAGCTTAAAGACGTTGTCGATAAATACAAAGCCTGTTACAAGAAACACGTTGGCAAGCTGTTCCCTCAGTGCGGGTTCGATCAGCTTAAGCTTGCGGTCAATGCAGTTTTGAATTCATGGAACATTCCGCGAGCTATCAAGTATCGTCAGCTTAATAACATTACCGGCTTGCTTGGAACGGCGGTTAACGTTCAGACGATGGTGTTCGGTAATATGGGTGACGATTGCGGAACGGGTGTTTGCTTTACGCGTAACCCAAGTACCGGCAAGAAGGAATTCTACGGCGAGTTTTTGATGAACGCTCAGGGCGAAGATGTTGTGGCAGGTATCAGGACGCCTGTACCGCTGAAAAAATTAGCCAAAGTTATGCCGAAGTGTTACAAAGAGCTGACTACGCTTATGACAAGTCTTGAAAAGCATTACAAAGATATGCAGGACATGGAGTTTACGATCCAGGTTGGCAAGCTTTACATCCTTCAGACACGCGGCGGCAAGCGAACGGCTGCTGCGGCAGTAAAGTGTGCGGTGGATATGGTTAAGGAAAGACTTATCAGTCCAAGGGTTGCCATAACACGGGTCGAGCCTGAACAACTTGACATGCTTTTGCATCCTTCATTCGATCCTAAGGCCAAACGCGACGTTATGACCAAGGGTTTGCCTGCTTCGCCGGGTGCTGCAGTGGGTCAGGCAGTGTTTACTGCTGACGCTGCAGAGGCGTGGAAGAAGAAGGGCAAAAAAGTAATCTTAGTTCGCATGGAGACGAGCCCTGAAGACATCGGCGGCATGGACGCGGCGGTAGGAATCCTGACCGCTCGCGGCGGAATGACCTCACACGCAGCGGTAGTTGCCCGCGGTATGGGTAAGTGCTGTGTTGCAGGTGTTAGCGATCTTAGCATCAGTGCAAAGGCCAAGAAGTTTAGCGTTGGTAAAACAACGATCAAAGAGGGTGACTGGATCAGCCTTGACGGAACTTTGGGACAGGTAATCAAGGGCTCGGTTGCTACGGTCGAGCCGACGCTTAGCGGTGACTTTGGCAAGTTTATGGCGATGTGCGATAAGGTTCGCAAGCTTGGTGTACGGACCAATGCCGATACGCCGGGCGATGCAGCAAGGGCTCGCGAGTTTGGCGCAGAGGGTATCGGGCTTTGCCGGACAGAACACATGTTCTTTGAAGGTGACAGGATCTGGCCCGTACGTTCGATGATCTTAGCTGCCGACGATTATGCTCTGATGCTCGAGCAGCTTGAAGCGGCCAAGACACCTAAGGAAACAGCGGCGGTTAAGAAAGAGTTCGCCGCTGCCAAGAAGCAGTTTGAGGGAGCACTTAAGAAACTGCTGCCTTATCAGCGTAAGGACTTTGAAGGAATCTTTAAGGCGATGGCTGGGTTGCCGGTAACTGTAAGGCTGCTTGATCCGCCGTTGCATGAGTTCCTGCCTCAGGATGCAGCCAGCCAGAAGGAAATGGCGAAACGCCTGAAGGTTAAACCTTCGTTCGTTAAAAAAGAAGTTGATAAGCTGCACGAGTTTAACCCGATGCTGGGTCATCGCGGTTGCCGTTTGGCAGTGACGTATCCTGCGATCTATAAGATGCAGGCACGTGCGATCATCGAGGCTGCTCTTAATGTAAAACGCGGCGGAAAAGTTGTTCTTCCTGAGATCATGATCCCGCTGGTCGGTGCCGTCGAAGAGCTTGCACTGGTTAAGAAGGACGTTATCGACGAGATCAACAAAGTGTTCAAGGAAAAGGGCAGGAAGATCAAGTATATGATCGGAACGATGATCGAAGTACCGCGTGCGGCACTTACGGCGGATGAGGTTGCAACAGAGGCACAGTTCTTTAGCTTCGGTACCAATGACCTTACGCAGATGACGATGGGCTTTTCGCGTGATGACGCCGGTAAGTTCCTTGGCGAGTATGTCAACAAGGGTATCTACGCTGTTGACCCGTTCCAGGCACTTGATCAGACGGGTGTTGGTAAGCTTGTTGAGATCGGAATCGATCTTGGCAGGAAGACACGTAAGAACCTCAAGGTCGGTATCTGCGGCGAGCATGGCGGCGAGCCAAGCAGCATCGACTTCTGCTATCGTGCTGGGATGAACTATGTTTCTTGTTCGCCGTTCCGCGTGCCTATTGCACGGCTGGCGGCGGCACAGGCAGTGCTTAGAAACGGCTAATTTATAGTCGTTGGTCGTTAGTTTTTAGTGAATAGTAAGGACAGGCTCTCGGGCCTGTCCTTTTTTTATTCAAATTGAGTACCGAAGATTAAAATGGGAAATTGAGTAACGTGTTTTTAATCTAGTCCGAATCTTGAGAGGTCTCTTGTTGGTCTTTCGAACCCTTCTGCGGAGCGCAGTCTCAAGTTTTTTCTTGTGTTGTTCAGCCCGTCGTGGTCGAAGTGGCCTACGACGAGGTGTGGCGGTGTGCGCATTAAGTGATGATGCATCTTTACGGCTCTTCCGTTATGTCTGCGAACGGCGTGGAAAGTGCCTCCCGATCTCTCGGCGAACCATCTGTACTGGATTAAACGCGGGTAGTCCCTTGCATCCACGACAGCGAACTTACCCCTTGTAAGCGGGATCAATCGCCGGGTGCATACCCCGCCTGCGATGCCACTTACGGTGTCTTTTATCCGCTGGCAAAGGCGCACAACATCTGCTGATCTATCACCGATGGTTGAAAACTGACAACTGTCGCAGATTCTTCGTTTTGACCTCATCACCACACCCCCGCAAAAAGCCACTAAATAAGATTTTTTGCTTTCCTACAACCCCATATGTTGGCGATCCCTGCCAACTGATAATATCATGGTGCTTATTTTAACAAGCCGCTAAGTATCATACGTATAGCAACGGCGTTAAGTTCTGTAAGCGTGACTTGTTATAAAACAGCTTCTTACCCCCGCAATCTCATTATACCAAAAAAGGTGTGGAAATTCAAGAAAATTGTGTTTTTGTGAGGGTATTTTTCAGGTTTTTTGGGTTGTGAGCGTTGTTTTTCAGATAATTACGGAGATTGGCAGGTATGCTAGTTGGCGGAGCAGGTGAATAGAGATCTGTCCCCAAAAAAAGCAAACAGCCCCGGCGTACTGCCTGCGGGGGCTGTTTAAAGTTCATCTGTTACGATGCTTAGAAGCCGTATACAGGTCTTAGCTGATCTTCTGTAGGCATTGAGGTATATGTTTCGCCTCTGGGTCCGATGTAGTTAGGTCCGGACCGGCGGAGCTTAACCTCAAATTTTGAGCCGTTAGAGTTGGTGATCCATACGCTTACGACCTGCTGTTCGGCACGGATCTGGCCGATCTCTTGCTGCTGGGCTTTTTGTTTATCGGACCCGCTGCCGAGAAGGTATCCGGCACCTGCGCCGATGGCGGCACCTGTAAGTGCGCCGTCGCTATCGCCTGCTATAGCTCCGATACCTGCTCCTAAACCTGCCCCTAACAGCGCCTGATTGCCGGCGTCGTTTTCACAGCCTGCGATGAGCATTCCCATGGCCAGCAAGGCCGCCAATGTGATGATGTATTTTGACATTTTCAATTCTCCTTAACCTTTTAAGCTACTGTAAACCTTATTATTGCTACGTCTTGTCTATATGTGTGTTCCCGGCTTGTAATATCTATCAGTATTGTTATACTTATCATCGAACATTGCAAACATTAACTTAAATAAATTGAGGTGTTATATGAAACCTAAACTTGTTGTAAACGGGGCAGCGGGTCGAATGGGCAGGCGTATTGTGGCGCTGGCGGCTGAGAGCGGCGATTTCGAGCTGGCAGGCGCCGTCGATATGGCGGGTCATCCGGACCTGGGCAAAGACGCGGCACTTCTGGCAGGAGCCGAGAGCATGGGCGTGGTCCTTAGCAGCGAGCATCCGAAAGCGGCAGATGTGATGATAGATTTCTCGCTGCCTGCGGCTACTGACAATGCGGTTGAATATTGCATTAAAAACAATGTCGCGCTGGTGCTTGGGACGACGGGGCTAAGCGACGAGCAGAATGCGATGCTGGACGAAGCAGCCAAAAAGATACCTCTGATCCAGGCATCTAATTACAGCGTCGGCATGAATGTGCTGTTCGGGCTTGTGGGAAAGGTCGCTGCCAGGCTTGGCGGTGATTATGATATTGAGATAACCGAAGCACACCACCGGTTCAAGAAGGATTCGCCGAGCGGGACAGCCCTTAGTCTTGCCGAGAAAATCGCCGAAGAAACCGGCAGAGATTTTCCGGGGTGCCTTGTTCATGGCAGAGAAGGAAAAGATGCCCTGCGAACCGAAGGGACGATCGGGATGCACGCGATCCGAGCAGGTGATATCACAGGAGAGCATTCGGTTATTTATGGCACGCTTGGTGAGACGGTTACGATTTCGCATAGTGCGCATAACCGGGACAACTTTGTGCGGGGCGCGTTGCGAGCCGCTAAATGGCTTGTCGGCAAAGGGTCTGGCAGGTATTCAATGAACGATGTTTTAGGGCTGTGATACAGTATTTAGTGAATAGTGGAGGAATCAGCCACCCGGCTGGGATTTTTTTGATTTAATTGTGAACCTTGAATATATGTAAAGCGTAATAAGAGTGAAGAAATCATAAAAACTTTTCTCTCCTCCGAAAAAGTGATAGTAAAAAAGGTTCTGTTGGGGTGGCGGGCCTTTTTTATTGCGCTGCTGCAATCGTGGTCATCACTGCAACCGCTACATTTATTCCGTTGAAGATCGCGTGTACTATAATACTTCTAAATAGCGAGCCGCTTTTTTCGTAGGCGTATCCCATGCAGCATGAGAGTATAAACAGTGCGGGCCAGTGCGTCATCGGGTGAAGGGTTGCGAAGATCGCCGAGGTTAGGAATATGGCGGTCCATGGTTTTTTAGTGTATCCGCGGAGCATCGATTGAAAAAATCCTCTAAACAGCAATTCTTCAAACACAGGAGCTATGATAATGGTAAAAAAGAGCATCAGTATTTTAAAGTGAAGCTGGGGGAAACTCATAATATCCTCCAGGCCTTTGTTTTGTTCAAACTCGAAATTTAAAAGTCCTCCAATGTATGTGACGATAAGAACGGCGGCTATGACCAGCGGGAGAACGCAAACATAATTAATGACAGCGGCGGGAATGTCCTTTATAATGGTTTTGGGATTTAGGCCGAGGCCTTTTAGCCTTCTTGCGAAGTGCACATAGGCAAACGCCAGCAGCGAAACTATCAGCCCGATGTCGATTATTGCAAGTGCCAGGTATCCTAAGAACTGCTGGTTTACCTCGGAGAGCCCTTCGCCTGCCTTGAAAGAGAGCGTTGCGGCAAAAGCACTGAGCAATATCCATATCCCGGCGTAGATGACTGGCATAAAGAGGGGGATGGAATTGCGCCGGGGCGGTGAGGCGGACAGATCGGGGGAGCCTAAGGTGCCGCTTAGCCATGCGAAAAAGCCCAGAAGACCGAGAAAGCAAACACCCAACGTGATAATATCGAGAATATGAATCTGCAATACCAAGTCGGCCTGGGCAAGAATATTACTAAAATCGAACATATACGCTTTCTAGAAAATTGTTAACTTGAAAGTAAGGCCTATTTGTATTAGATTAGGGGTGCATTTTCAAGGAAAAACAAATATGGATATATTCAAAATAGAAGGACCTGTAAAACTTAACGGCAAGATCGCTGTCAGCGGTTCGAAGAACGCAGCGCTTCCGATCATGGCAGCGGCGTTGCTTGCAAAGGGAACCAGCGTTATAAAAGGTGTCCCCGATCTTGCCGATATCGCGGTGATGCGCAGGCTTACAAAATCGCTGGGTGCTAATGTTCGGAGAAAAAATAACGGCGATATTTCTATCGATGCGACGAATATCGATAACCCCGTTGGCGACTATGATATTGTTCGCAAGATGCGTGCCAGCATCTGCATATTAGGTCCGCTGGTCGCTCGTTGCGGCAAAGCCATCGTCTCTATGCCTGGCGGATGTGCCATTGGCGACAGGCCCGTCGATATTCACCTTCGCGGCCTGCGTGAACTTGGCGCAGAGATACATCTGGAAAACGGTAACATCGTAGCTACCGCCAAAGACGGGCTTAGGGGTAAGAGTATTTTTCTGGGCGGGCCGTTTGGGTCGACGGTTCTGGGCACTGCCAATATTTTGATGGCGGCGACGCTTGCAAAAGGCAAAACGATAATCGAGTCGGCTGCGTGCGAGCCGGAGATAACCGACCTTGCGAATTTCCTTAACAAGATGGGTGCTAAGATCACGGGCATCGGTTCGCCGAGGCTGACCATTGACGGCGTCGAAGAACTAAGCCCCGTAGAGCATAAGGTTATCGGTGACCGGATCGAAGCGGGGACGTTTATGGCAGCGGCGGCGATCACCGGCGGCAAACTGGAACTTACCAACTGCTGTCTTGACGATATGGTAGCTGTTGTCGACCGGCTGGAGAACATTGGCGTAAACGTTGAGGAAACCGAGGGCGGATGCATCGTTTCCTGTAATGGCCTGGGCGTAAAGCCGGCTGACATTACCACTCAGCCGTACCCGGGATTCCCGACGGATTTGCAGGCGCAGTTTATGGCGCTGCTGGCGCTGGCCGATGGTAACAGCGTTATCACCGAAAAGATCTTTCCGGATAGATTCATGCATGTTGCCGAGATGAACCGCATGGCGGCCGGGCTGCGTAAGGAAGGGGCTACGGTTATCATCGCCGGCGTCGATAAACTTGTCGCTGCCCCTGTTATGGCGTCGGACCTGAGGGCATCGGCTGCTCTGGTGCTGGCGGCGATGGCTGCCGAGGGAACAACGATCATTAACCGCGTCTATCACATTGACAGGGGTTACGAACGCATCGAAGAAAAACTAAACGCCGTCGGCGCCAAAATATATCGCGAACAGGTTTAGGGCATATCAACTAATTCTCATGGCAGATATGGATTCAGGCAATAAGACATTTCGGTGGGTTCAGCTAGTTAGCCTGTCGGCGGTTCATTTTATGGTCGATATTTTTGCCGGTTTGCTGGTTGTGATCATGCCCGCGGTTCAGGATCGGTTCGCTATTTCGATGGGGGTTGGTATAACGCTCATCGCGGTGCTGCATCTTACGTGTAATTTTGTTCAGGTTGGTGTAGGTCACTTGCGCGAGGATAGACCTAAGCCGTTGCTGCTGCCGGTAGGGTTGGTTCTTATTGGGTTTATATGTTGTATCGCGGCGTTACCAAAGGCGTCTATCTCTGCATGGCTGAGTGTTCCTTTTATAATTGTAACCGCTGTCGGTATTGCTTTTACCCATCCCGAATTGCTTCGTGCATTGCATTCTATAAACAAGATCCCGCCGGCCTTTACTTCGTCGATATTTTTAAACGCCGGGTACCTTGGCTATGCGTTTGGCGGGTTTATAGGCGCGGTTCTGATCGGAGCTTTTGGCTTTAATGGGTTACATCTTCTTCTGTTGTTGCCGGTGCTGGCATTGGTCCTGATATTTTTCACCAAACAACGGCTTGCGATAGAAAACGCAGACGACGCCGGGCCGGGTGAACAATATAATGTTCAGCAGGTCAACTTCGGGGTGGTAATGGCGATGGCGATATGCGCTACGACGGCGCCGACGGTTCTTTGTGCGATGATACCGCAAAGGTTGAGCCAGCTTGGGCTTGAGCTGACGTTCGGCGGGGTTACGGTGATGTGTCTTACGCTGGGTTCTGTTGCGGGTGCGTTTTTCTGGTCGTATCTGGCTCACAAGAAAAACGAGCTGTTCGCCTGTTCGCTTGCGTTGCCGACCGGCGTGCCTTTTTTGATCGGTTATCTGATGCTTATCGATCATAGGGCTGCGGTTGCGCTTCTGTTTATTACCGGTTTTTGCAGCGGCTCGGCGTATCCGCTGATCGTAACACTGGCAAGATATGCAAAAGGGTTTAACCTCGGCAGACGTATGGGCCTTGTTGTTGGCGGCGCATGGGGAACCGCCAGCGTTATCCTTTTAATGACAGGTTCGTTTGCCGAAAAATACGGGATAATGCCGGTGCTATGGATCACGCCGGGCTTTTATCTTTTATGCGGACTGATCGCTATCTACGCAAAAACATCCCACAAGAAAAGTTGACTAAGCAATTTAAGCTCTACCATCAAACAATAGCTCTCTCCAGTTTTCCGGGAAGCCCATTTTAGTTTTATCGATTTCAGAGAATTCACCCAAAAGCGTTAACAATTTGCCGCTCCATTGATCCCAGTTCTCACCATAAAGAGTTAGTTTTTTTATGATTAAAAAAACAGCAAACATCTTATTGGTTTGAACTCCGTCCCAATCCTTATCTTTTTTGTTTCTCATAGGCTGAATAGCTAGAATACGGTTCCATATTCTGCTGTGGTGGGCGCATAGATTACGAGAATATACAATAGCATGAAGCCAAGAAGTCATTAACATGTGATCAATGTTGAAGTCATTTCTTGATATGGCTTTTCTGTCATCTTTTTTAAGGCCTCTATATAATTGAGAGACCTGTCCAAATGAAATAACTTCGCAAACCATCCATATTGGAAGGTCGGATTCTGAGGTGTATTTAGTTCGGAAGTGTTTTACAAATATTTCATGAGAACGATCAATGTTTTCTCTGACTTTTTTAAGCCAATTGTAATGATTGAAGTAATGATAAAAATTCTTCAAATCAAGATACCCCCAAGCCCCATATTTGTGGCCAAGGTAGTAGGCAAGTTTTGTCCTTATTGAGATTTCGATATTTGCCAATGCTTCCAATGTTAAATTTTGAAGCCTTCGGTCATATCCATAAAGGCGAAGTATGTCATCAAAGGATGCTTCTGTGTTGAATTTGTCAGTTTCGGATTGAAAAGGCAAAAAATAAGCACTTAAGCGATAGTAGTTAATGTGCGACAGGGCTTGCAAGGCAGTTTCGTTGTCTGTTACAGAAAGCCCTCTGCTTTCAAGAAGTTCCACTTGCTTTTGGAAGGTTAACGGAGGCTTAGAATATCTCATTTGGCCTCCTGTGGACAAAAAAAAGGCCCGCCAGAGTTTCGCGTCGCCCGAAAGCGAGAGGCGTGGCAGGCATGTTACTTATATTATACGCTATAAATCGGCTAGGTTCAACAGAAACTTTACTATTTATAAATATAGCCATTTAAACGCCTTTCAAGGGCATATTTCCGGACTTTACGGTTTTATTGTTCCAACGGTCTGTGTCTGTATAGTTTTGTTTCGAGTGATCGCTGGTATGCGGTCCAGTTGGTGTCTCCGGGGTCGTTATCTATCAGGCTATTTGTCTGGTTCATCTTTGCGTCGAGGTTGTCAATATAGCTTACCATAAACGCTTCCGGGGTTGCCGGGAGTTTTGGTGAGCCGAACTCATACTGGCCATGGTGGCTTACGACGATGTGCAGCAAACAGTCGAGCAGCTTCTGGTCGAAACTTATGCCCTTGTGCTCCATCTCGCTTGCCTTGTCGTTTATCATTTCCGTCCCGAGTATTATGTGCCCCAGCAGTTGTCCCGGATCGGTGTATGCAAAGGCGATCTTGTAGGAAAGCTCTTTGGTCTTTGCCATGTCGTGCAGAAATATTCCTGCAATAACCAGGTCGGTCTGGACCTTGGGGTACAACGGGAGGACTTTCTCTGCGACCATTAACATACCGTGTGTATGTTCCAACAGCCCGCCGAGGTAGTTATGATGCATCATCATCGCCGCAGGTGCCGTGCAGAACTGTTTCATCAACTCTTCGTCAGCGAGGAACTCATCGCAAAGCGCCTTCAACGGGGGGTCCTTTATTTTGCTGACGGCTGATTTAACTTCTTTAAACATCTTGGGGATGTCTTTTTCGGTTTGGGGCATATAGTCGGACAGGTCAATGCTTTCTGCGGAGACAACTTTTATGTCATTGATGATTATCTGCAGTGCGTTTTGATACAACTCGGATTTTCCTCGTATCTGGACGAACCCTTCCGACGGCAGCGAGACGTACAGCTCCTCCGATGCCTGCCACATTCGGCCGTTGGCTTTGCCCGTTTTGTCGGACAGGTACATCGCGATATAGAGATCGCCGCGAGTGGTGTTCCTGAGTATCGGCTGGGTGACCATGTAGGTCTGGTTTATCTGCTGTCCTGGTTTTACCTCGCTTATGAAAAGGTGACTCATTGTTAGCTCCGATAATATTGTTGGTTAATTGACAATTATATTATAAATAGATGAGTTAAAGTAGCAAGAACCGTTTAAAAACAATGTTTTGGAAAATTTTTTCTTTTGATTCAGGCCGTCCAGTTGATTGTCGACAACTACTTAGACCTGAATTTACGCTTATTTGTACTTGAACAGGAGTTTGCAATATGCTCAAAGCAAAAGACATAATGACCGAAAGGGTGATAACTGTCAACCGAAACGCTCCGATTTACGAAGCAATACAAATGCTGGTGGAGCACGAGATCACCGGTCTGCCCGTTGTCGATGACGACGGGGCGATGGTTGGTGTTATTTCCGAAAAAGACATGCTCAAAGAGCTTTACGACGTGGATGACAAGAGCGGTTGCGTTGAGGACTTTATGACCAGGGTCGTGACCACTTTCGATCATGACGACAGCGTCGGAGAAATATGTAACTGCTTTATCAGAAGCCCGTTTAGGCGTGTGCCCATTCTCGATAACGGCAAAGTCGTCGGTATCATTAGCAGGGCCGACATTATCAATTATATCCTGAAGCTGAAAAAAAGCGATACGCCGCAGGGCGCTGCCGCCGGAGGAATGTAATATGTTAGAAGCAAAAACAATAATGAAAACCGATCTTATCACGGTCAAAAAAGAGACGCCGATATACGATGCGATCGAACTTATCAGTACCAACAGAATAACGGGTATGCCCGTTGTTGACGACGAGATGCGGCTGGTGGGCGTGGTTTCCGAAAAGGATGTTCTAAGTTTGCTAAACGATCTGGATAACCTGTTGCTGGTCGACGAACTTAAGGGCAGCGTTGCGACGGTTAACGATTTTATGACACAAAAGGTTGTCAGCTTCGATGAGAACGATGACCTGTTCGATATCTGCGACATTTTGATCGAGAACAATTTCAGGCGGGTTCCGATCACCGCAAAGGGCAGGCTTGTCGGCATCATCACCCGTGCAGATATCGTAGCCTATATCCTGCAGCTAAAATGCAAAGATAGACAAAGCGTAGCTTTGTAATTTTCAATTATGAATCTCCAAAGGCCGTCATAGCGACGGCCTTTTTTTTATGCCTTATTCAATAAACCCTTAAGACTGGCAAATCACCTGAACCCCCCATAAAAGACTCCCGTTATTTGCACCTGAAATAACAAATTGGGTTTGTTTTAGATGCCAACGAAGCCTGCATTGCCATATAACCTTATTAGCAATGCATTTACGTTGATTTTGCCATCTGGCAAATTGGGTTTGTTTTGCATATTTTTAATTATTAGAGATCCAGACGGTTAACCCTTAGATTTCACCGCTTCCGTCTTCGTTAAAACTACGACGCGACAGAGAGAGCGCAGAGAAGGCGATATTTAGATTTTAAAGAACTGCCTGCTGGCGAGATATGATCTCCTGACCCTGCTGGGTCTTTACTAGCGGATAGCGTATAGGATGGCAAAGCCATCTTCGGCCTCCGGCTGACACGGGTTGTATTATACCATAAAATTTCTGGGATTCAAGAAAAAAGTTGGATGTTTATCTAACTTTTCTTAAAAACACAGCTAAAAGCTGATAGCCGAGTCCTTAAATTGCCTATT
>SDBV01003058.1_pt1 | contig 24930 bp, 5 predicted proteins | sample 2277081 | NCBI WGS metagenome assembly SDBV01 (sample SAMN10402039, study PRJNA504765) | marine sediment metagenome | isolation source: marine sediment core GS10_PC15, 223 cmbsf | place: Arctic Ocean: Southern Knipovich Ridge | collected 2010 | reverse complement strand
AGGGTTCGCATTTGTGGGAGAATCGCCGAAACTTTGACAAAAAGCTATTAGGAGAAGTGCGCGCTCTTAAAAGTGCCAACCATAACTAACTGAAAACATTATATTTAAATTTTATGCATTAAAGACTTGACAGAAAGATTATAGGATGTCCCCATTGTTCACGAAGAGGAATGTATGGAATTGAGTTCCCGTCTGATTCGGCAAAGTTGTCTAATCCACGGAGTCCAGCCGGAAGGCTTGGTGCTGCACTCGGACAACGGTGGACCGATGAAGGGCTCAACGATGCTGGCCACCTTGCAGCAGTTGGGTATTGTCCCTTCATTTTCAAGGCCCCACGTCAGTGATGACAATCCCTATTCAGAGTCGCTCTTTCGCACGATGAAATACCGTCCGGCGTATCGATCAAAACCTTTTATTTCCCTACAGCAGGCCCAGAACTGGGTAGACGATTTTGTTGTCTGGTATAACACTGAACATCTCCACAGTGCGATCCGCTATGTGACCCCGGATGATCGGCACTACGGGCGCCAGGAGCAGATCCTTACCAAGCGCAATGAGGTCTACCTGCAGGCCCAGAGTCGCAACCCGGAGAGATGGTCACGCCAGACCCGAAACTAGGATCCTGTTATATATGTTAGGCTTAATCCAGAAAAGGCCAAAGAGTCTCCTATGAATTACCGTCCTGACTTGGCTGCTTAAAATGCGTTTTTGGTGACAACTATCTTGACACTCACCGTGACCGGCATCCTGCTGAAAATGAAGTTTAAAGTCCATTGCCGGTGTGGTTTCCCGGCATCGGTCATTGTGGTAGCAGTGGGAAATAGCATATCAGTTAACGGTTACCGGTTAACAGTTGGCGGTTGTTGGAAATCCATGACCCATAGCCCATAACCCGTATTTATCTTCTTGACAATTGCCTTCCTTTCCTATAAAGGCTTTGGTCATGCATGATTAGAAAATAATTTGCTTTTGCTCACCTCGTCCCATCGGGTGAGGTCATTCAAAGTCCAAAGGGCTGAGCGCCTCTTTTATCGTCATGCTTTTGATTGTATGGGTATAGATCATTTTCCGTGAAGATAAATGGACCGGCGGTATCGCGGTTGGCAGCGAAATCTTTATCGGGGATATAAAGGCCATGATGGGCGGTATGCTGGCGGGGCGAAGGCGCAAAGGAAGCAGGAGAATCCTTTATAAGCTTCGAGAAACGCAAAGTCCCTATGTCGATCATTTTGGGGCCAAAAAGTGCGAAATAGGCCCCATAAACGCCTAAGTTTGGTGTTGAAACCTAAACAATGCAGTAGGTTATCTTGGCCCGACCCCAATTGACAATTGATTATAAGATAAACACAACGGCACATTTCCCTACGATATTTGGCCCAATATTTGAGTTGTTTCTATTCTATATCGAATGCTTCTATTTCGATTAGTGATTCGCACCTGATCTGATCAGCCGGACTTTAAAAATCGACGCTTCAAACTCTTTTAGAGGAGCGTTATATGACCCAGGAAGATAGAGCAAGCCAACCCCCGGAGGAGTCAAAGGCTAGCCCATCCGCCCCTCCGTCGATTTCACTACCCAAAGGCGGGGGCGCCATTCGCGGCATGGACGAAAAATTCGCCGCCAATCCGGTCACCGGCACCGGCTCGATGAGTGTTCCCATTGCCGTTAGCCCCGGCCGTTCCGGATTTGGCCCGCAACTGTCGCTCTCCTATGATTCCGGATCGGGAAATGGTCCCTTTGGTTTCGGCTGGAAATTATCACTGCCATCCATTACCCGCAAGACCGACAAAGGCTTGCCGCGCTACTTTGACGCGGAAGACTCGGATGTCTTTATCCTCTCCGGTGCCGAGGATCTGGTGCCTCTCCTTGATCCCCTTGATCCGGATGGTTCCAGATTTGTGGATGACACCAGTGTGCCAGGATACACCATCCACCGTTACAGGCCACGTATCGAGGGGCTATTCGCGCGAATCGAGCGTTGGACACGTCATAGTGACGGCGATGTCCACTGGCGCTCCATATCAAAGGACAACATTCTCACCCTCTATGGCAAAGATGCCTCATCACGCATTGCTGATCCCGAAGACCCAGCTCGCATCTTCAACTGGCTGATTTGCGAAACCCGGGACGATAAGGGAAACGCGATTTTATATGAATACAAACCAGAAGATGGCGCAGGTGTCGATCTTAGCGCGGTCCATGAACGCAATCGAGGTGACCTTGATGATCTGCGGCGCACTGCCAATCGTTATCTGAAGCGCGTTCTTTATGGAAATGTAACCACAGCATTAAACAATGGACAACGCCCACCTTTTTTAGAAGAGATCCCGAACTACAATCCAAAATGGATGTTCGAGACTGTGTTTGACTATGGCGAGCATAATGCGGATCCCCCCAAGCTCAACGATAACGGCAAGTGGGGTTTTCGCAAAGATGCTTTCTCCACCTATCGCCCAGGATTTGAAGTTCGAACAACACGGCTTTGCCAGCGGGTATTGATGTTCCACCATTTCCTGGACGAAACAGATGTGGGCGAGGATTGCCTCGTGCGCTCCACCGACTTTAATTACTCCCATCTGCAAGATCCTGATGATAACCGCAACCCGGTTTATACCTTTTTAAAGCAGGTCACCCAAGCCGGGTATAAGCGCCAGGAGGACAATGCCGGATATTTGAAACGCAACCTGCCGCCGGTGGAGTTTGGATACAGCCAACCGATTGTGCGGAACGTTGTGGAAGAGGTAGACCCAGCCAGTCTGGAAAATCTGCCCATCGGTGTTGATGGCGCTACCTATCGGTGGACCGATCTGCACGGCGAAGGCATTCCCGGCATCCTGAGTGAACAGGCAGGCTGCTGGTGGTACAAGCGCAACATCAGCCCGATTAGCGAGCGCCAGGTTGAACTCACACCGCTGGAACAAGTCGCGACCAAGCCAAATATGGCAATAGCCTCCGGTGCCGAGTTCATGGATCTTGCTGGCAACGGCCAACTGGATTTGGTCATGTTTGACGGCCCAACCCCAGGTCTGTACGAACACGATAAGCAAGAAGGCTGGCATCCCTTTACGCCGTTCAAATCGCGCCTCAATCGCAACTTCCGCGACCCCAATCTGAAGTTCATTGATATAAACGGCGATGGACATGCCGATGTCTTGATCACTGAAGATGATGCGCTGATCTGGCATCCCTCCATTGCCGAGGCGGGATTTGGTCCGGCCAGCCGTGTTGCGCAATCGCTGGATGAAGAAACCGGCCCCCGCGTGGTCTTCGCCGATGGTAGCCAGTCGATATTTCTCACAGATATGAGCGGTGACGGCCTGACTGACCTCGTGCGTATTCGCAACGGTGAAATCTGCTACTGGCCCAATCGTGGGTATTGCCGGTTCGGCGCTAAGATCACCATGGACAATGCCCCCCATTTCGACCACCCGGATCAGTTCGAGCACAGCCGCATTCGTTTGGCTGATATTGATGGCTCCGGCACCACCGACATTCTCTACCTGCACGGCGAGGGTGTGCGTCTCTACTTTAACCAGTCGGGCAACGCCTGGAGTGATGCCCAGGTTTTAAACGTTCAGCCCAGGGTGGATGAGATTGTCAACATCGCCACGGCTGATCTTCTCGGTAACGGCACCGCCTGCCTGGTGTGGTCATCGCCCTTACCAGGAGAAGCGCAACAGCCAATGCGTTATGTCAATCTGATGGGCGAGCAGAAACCGCATTTACTGATCAAGACAAAAAACAACCTCGGCGCAGAGACTGAAATACATTACGCCCCTTCGACCCAATTTTATCTGGCCGATAAAGCGGCTGGGAAACCATGGGTGACGAAATTGCCGTTTCCGGTGCATGTGGTGGAGAAAGTGGAGGTAAAGGATATATGGCGCAAGACCAGTTTTGCGACGACCTATTCTTATCATCACGGCTATTTTGACGGCACCGAGCGCGAGTTTCGAGGCTTTGGCCGAGTCGAGCAGATCGATGTTGAAACCTACGGTGAGTTTGCTGCTGGTAATACAAACAGTCCTTACATCACGGACGACCAAACGCTCTACCAGCCGCCAATCAAAACAGTTAGTTGGTTTCACACGGGAGCAGCGCTTGATCGCGAGAGTATCCTCTCGCATTACAAAGAAGAATATTCCCAGATTACGGGGTTTAGCGAGAACGAATTACCCGAACCCGACCTACCCCGGCAGCAGCTATCAACCGACGAATGGCGCGAAGCCCTGCGGGCCTGCAAGGGCTTGCCCCTGCGTAGCGAAACCTATGAGCTGGATGTCGACGCGCTGGATGCGGATGAGCACAAGCCGGTCAGGCTTTTCTCAACCGCCTTTCATAACTGCCACATCCAAATGCTGCAAGCACAGACAGATAATAGGCACGCAGTGTTCCTGGTGACAGAAAGTGAGGCCATCACCTATCAATACGATCTTGATCTGATGGATAGTGCAGTGACGGCAGATCCGCGTATCGCCCATACGCTTAATCTGAAGACGGACGAATTTGGCAACGTCCTGCAATCCGTGGCCGTGGTCTATCCACGTATCGGCACGCATAGTGATACCTCCCTTCCCGGGGAGACCAACACGCTGATCAACCAGGTGCAAAAGAAAATACATCTGGCCTATACAGAGACGCGGTTTACCGATGACGTTGATGGGCCTGTCGACATGGGAAATTACCGCCTGCCCCTCCCATGTGAAGTCCTCACTTATGAACTCACCGGAATTGACCCGGAAGATGCAGATGACATTGCCTCAGACGATCCAAAAGACAATCTCTATTTCAGCCTGAACGAACTTCAAAAACTCAACCTGAGCCCCGATGAGTACCCAAACGCTGGTACAGAGGTTATGTCCCTCCAGTACCATGAGCTACCCAATGGCACCTCACCTCAAAAACGTCTTGTTGAGCATGTGCGCATGCTATTCTTCAAGCAGGATCTGAGTGGAGCACTCCCCTTCAAACAGCATAATTTTCTTGGCCTGCCTTATGAGACTTACACACTGGCATTAACCGAGGGCCTGCTTAGTGCTGTCATTGGTGACACGAAGCTGGTACCCGTGCTGCCGGATCTCAATGATCCAGCTAAAAGCGGTTATTTCATTCATGGCGACACGCCAGGCCAATACTGGATCCGCTCAGGCATCGCCGGGTTCGCCGATGATGCTGCCAAGCATTTCTTTCTGCCGGAAGAATACACCGATCCATTTGGCACGACCACGACGCTCAACTATGACCCGCGGGATCTTTTTATCAAATCAAGCACCGACCCCGTCGAGAACACTGTCTCGGTTGAAAAATTCGATTACCGGGTCCTTGCGCCATGCGAAATAAAAGACATCAACGGCAATCTCTCCGAGGTTCTCTTCGATGCCCTGGGTTTACCGACGGCTGTGGCTATCAGGGGTAAGGGCAATGATGCGGATAGCCTGTCGGGGTTCACAAATGATACCCGGTTCCTAGCTTACGAGTATTGAAGTTGTAGTATTTACGACAATAAGGAATAGGCAAAGGGAATAAATGGAATTTAATAATTTAAACATACAAGATCTTCAATTGGATCATTCAATTGATGTGGCTGCCTCCACTGGAAGCGCATCTGTTGGTGTTGAAATACCATTGTCCGAATCTAGAGCAGGGTTCAATCCTGCTATTTCTTTACAATACAGCCCATCTCCTCGAAATTCTATATTCGGTATTGGCTGGTCATTAGCGGGTTTACCTTTCATTAGCTTAGATACTAGCGAAGGCCTACCCAAATATGATGGCTCTGATACCTTTGCTTTTAATGGTTCAGACTCGCTAGTGCCATACATGATCAAATCGGCAGGAAATTGGGAACAACGAGTAGAGGAAAATACAGATTACTGGATTTACTATTACCGCTCTAAGTTAGAAGAAAGTTTTACAAGATTTGAAAGATGGGAAAGGAAAATTGATGGCTCGATTCACTGGAGAACACGATCAAAAACTAATATCACCTCGGTTTATGGTTTAGAACTGACAAGAAGTACGAGATTATTTGATCCCGAAAACCCGAATAAAGAATTTATTTGGTTACTGGAGGCTCAGTACGACAACAATGGTAATGCGATAATTTACCAGTATAAATCTGAGGACTCTGTAGGCATAGATTCTTTAGATAGTTATGAAACAAGCAGATTGAAAAGGTTTACTCAGTCTGGATATTCCCAAAAACACCCAGAGAAAATATTGTATGGGAATACCGAGCCCTTAAAACCAGATGATGTAGTTCCTAATAGTAATAAATGGCTTTTCGAAACCGTATTCGACTACGGAGATTTTCCTCAAAAACCCAACACTACCAATCAGCCGACACTTAACTGGAAAAAACGTCAAGATCCATTCTCTGTTTATAGTCCTGGGTTTGAAATTAGAACGTACAGGCTGTGTAGAAGAATACTTATGTATCATCATTTTGATGAGCTTTCTACACCAACATCATTGGTGGGTATTTTAAACTACAAATATGATGAAAAAGAATCCGGAACAACACTCAAATCAATCTCTTATGTAGGGGTTAGAAGAGATCTCATTACTGGAGACTATTCCGAAAGAGCCTTACCAGCATTAAAATTTAAATATACACAACCATCAATGAACCATTCCTTTCAGGGGATCATAAAAACAACCAATGATAATTTGCCTCAAGGATTCAATAATTCAGCGGTTCAGTTTGTAGATTTATTTGGAGAAGGGTTACCTGGTATTTTGACAGAATCAAGCAGTGCTTGGTATTACAAACCAAATTATGGGAATGGATCGTTTGGAAAACAAGAAACTGTTATTACTAAACCATCAAATCTTTCTGGTCCTTATGCACTAGGCGATTTTGATAGAAATGGAAACCTTAATTATTTTTCTTTACAAGGCCAAACTGCAGGTTTTTTTGAATATGATCGAGATTTGGAAAGATGGTCTGGATTCACTGCCTTTAAAAACATTCCGCAGGTAAGTCATGCACAATTTCTAGATATTAATTCAGATGGATTACCTGATCTAGTCATTGAAAAGGAAGATAAAATAGTCTGCTACCCCTTTAAAGGCAAAGAGGGGTTTGATAAGCCATACGAGTTTTCCAAGCCTGTTTCCAATGAAATTGAATATGCCCCCACTATTGGCAACAATCTCGCCTTAGATTACTTTTTGGCAGACATGACGGGAGATGGCTTACCTGATCAGGTCAAAATAAAAAACGGAAGAGTTGAATATTTTCCTAACCTTGGAAATGGGCACTTTGGTGCTGGGGTGGTAATGGAAACCCCTCCAGGTATCGATTTCGATGATACCTATGATGCGTCTAGAATAAGGCTGTATGACCTGGATGGGAGCGGCACCTCCGATATTATCTATATAGGAAACGGTGAAATACGCTATTGGTACAACGCCTCCGGCAATAAATTTATTGAAGGCGGTAGAATAACAAACCTCCCCTACATCGATAATATCAGCTCTGCCATTATTCTAGATTTTTTGGAGAACGGCACGCCCTGCCTTGTATGGTCTAATTCACTGAATCATTTACAATATTCATCGGTTCAATACCTGCAACTTACCAACGGCATTAAACCAAGACTTTTGGCATCGTTTGAAAACTCAATGGGTAAGGAGGTGGTTTTTGAATACAACACCTCTGCTGCTCATTATCTAAGGGATAAAAAAAGTTCCTCACCCTGGATATCTAAAATACCTGGGCATTTCACAGTCATAGATAAGAAGGAAGTCATAGATCATATTTCTAATACTCGCCTAGTTACGCATTACAAATATAAAGACGGCCACTATGATGGTAAAGAAAGAAAATTTATAACTTTCGGCCTAGTTGAACAATATGATGCAGAGTTTTTTATTAATAGCGAGACTATTCATAGAAAGGATTATGTTCAGCCCACATGCTCAAAAACATGGTTCCACAATGGACTCTTTGGAGGCGATACGAAAAGAGCTAAACAATATTATAATAAAGACCCTAAGCAGTCATTGCTAATACATCAATCATTTGAAAATAACGATGCACTGAAATCAGATGAATTTGATCAATCATACCGTAGCCTTGCAGGTAGAGTTATACATCAGGAAGTATACGCAACTACAGCCGCAGGCGAATTAGCAGAACATCCATTTCAAGTTACTCAAACTGCTTATAAAATCAGAAAACTGCAACCAGAATTAAATAAAATTGCTGCATCATTCTTGGCTTATCAGAGTGAAGCGCTTACCTTTGAGTATGAACAAAATCCACTTGATCCTAAAATCTCGCACCATTTAACAGTATCAGTAGATGATTTTGGGGAACTTGAAAAAGAAATATCAATTGCTTACGCAAGAAGAAGTGGCATTACTGATTCAGACCCTGCTCAACAAAGAGACTACATTACAGCCTCAATAAACCAGTTTATCCATACAAATCTTCCGGAAAAATACGAAACGGGTATTTTATACGAAGGGAAGGATTTTGAAATAAATCACCTGGATCGAAACCCGGATGAGTTGATAAAAATAGTAGATATCAGTTCATCATTCGACACTCTTATCCAGAATGCCACAGAATTTCATCAACCGTTGCCTATTGGTGGAAATACGCAGGCGCGTTTAATTACATGGCAACAGACTTATTTCTGGAACAACACATTGTCCGATGTATTGCAGTTAGGGCAAGTTGGCGATCACACTTTTGCTCACCATGAAGAGGCAGCCTGTTTTAATGATGCTGTTATCGATCAGGTGTATGCTGGAAAAGTAACAAATACAATACTTATAAATGCTGACGAGGGTAATTATCAACAGCACGATGATTATTGGTGGCAAAAAACAGCAACAAATCTCTTTTTTGGCGAAAATAAATTTTTCAGTTTAGATAAAGTCGAAGACCTTAATGGCAGCATAACTGAATATACATACGACAAATATTTTCTCAATATTATTGAAATAAAAGACCCCTTAGCCAATATTATCAAAGGTGAAATTGACTACAACATCGTCGGTCCTTATCGATTAACTGACCAGAACGATAATCTCACTGAGGTGCTGTATGATGCCTTGGGAGTTGCCATCGCCTCCTTTAGCCTGGGCACGGTAATGGACAACAATAATACCGTTCAAAAGTATGGTAACGGAGTCCTTGCAGATTATTTAGTCAGAGCTGATACCAGCTTTGAAAATATTTTGGCTAAACCTAAAGATTACCTCCAGCAAGCGGACAGTTATTTATTCTATGATTTTGCCAATTGGGAGAAAGACCGTAACCCCCTACGCAGTATAGATCTCACTCGAGAAGATCTAATCCATAATGGCACAGGGAATATAACCACTAAAACCAATATCCAGATAGGCTTTGCCTATATTGATGCCTTTGGCAGAACACTGCAAAGTAAACAAAAAGTCGAACCAGGCTTAGCTATAAAAAGATTAGCCGATAATAGTGTGGAGTTAGATATCGCTGGCAGTCCTGTGCAAGAACAATCAAATGAGCGTTGGTTGGTTTCTGGCCATGTAGTTTATAACAATAAGCAACAAGCTGTACGACAGTTCGAACCTTTCTTTTCTTCAATCATACAGTTTGAAACTGATGAGGTCATGCAAACCCATGGCGTATCTGCCCATATTTATTATGATGCCGTAGGAAGAGAGCGCCGGACTGATTTTCCCAATGGTACTTTTACAGAAGTCAAAATCAAGCCATGGAAAATTCAAATCTTTGATCAAAATGATACCGTCGATCGTTCTTTTTACAAGATATTTAGAGAAATGCAATCCTCCACAAGTCTGGAACGGATAGCCCTAAATAAAGCAATAGCTCATAAAGACACCCCATCAAAAATTGTACTGGATCCGTTAGGCAGAGAAATCCTGCAGATACAAATTAATAATGACGGCACAGAGAGACGAATTGAAAATCGTTATGACATAAACGGAAATATATCAGAAATTATTGATGCCCGTAAACTGACAGCGTTTATTTATAAACGGGATATGTTGGGCAGAACACTTTATGACAAGAGTATTGATGCTGGCGAAAGCTGGAGTTTTCATAACAGTTCAGATCAGACCATTCATTCATGGGATGCCAAGAATATACACCAAAGAAGTCATTATGATGATTTGGGCCGTATCACGACCGTTCATGTAGATGGCGCATTGGGCTTAAATCAAATCACTGAAAGATTTACCTATGGCGAAGATAATGCTTTAAACAACAGAAAAGAAAGAAATCTTCAGGGGCAACTGGTAAAACATCACGATCAGGCGGGCACTTTAGAAGTTCATCAATATACACCGTCTGGCTCGCCACTTAATTCAGACAGAAAATTACTGGATCAATTTACCCAAGAGCCTGACTGGACAAATCCCGCTACAACCACATTAAATGCGGATACCTTTAATTCAGAAGCGGTTTACGATGCGCTGGGGAGACTGTCGAGTCAGAAATTGCCTGACCAAACCACGAGACAATACACTCACCATCAAGGTGGTGGCATACAAAAGGTCTTGGTATCTACGGTCGATGGTGCGCTATCAGACGTTGAAATATTGAAGGACACTGCCTATGACGCAAAGGGTCTACGGCAAAGAGCCCTATTGGGTAACGATGTTGAATTGAATTACAGCTACGATGCCGAAACCTTCCGCATGACCCGGCTTCATTCAAGAAAAACGTTAAATGGTCAGCGCACTTATCAAGATATTAAATATACCTATGACCCCGTTGGGAATCTGGTTTCTCTGATAGACAAAGCTCAGCAACCCAACACTGTTATTCCTCATGTGATTGAAGGGCTAAATATTTCTGCCCATTCTGAATTTGAGTATGACGCACTTTACCAATTGAAATCAGCCAAAGGCAGAGTTCATCAAGCCCTTTTACAAAAAGATTATCAGGATAGAAGCAGAGAAAATGGCGTGCCCACTAGCTGGAGTAAAGGCACAAGACACATTACCTTAAACAACGGGGCAGCAGTAGAACGATATACCCGCAAATATGAGCATGACCCAGCCGGTAATATCAAGACTATCAAGCATAATGGTGCCAGCCGAAATTGGACAAATCGTATCTGGACATCGCCAAACTCTAATCGATCATTACCGTTAAATGATTTGAATGGTAATGCAGTTAGCAGCCCCGATACTCACTTTGATGCAAACGGTAATTGCACCTATATGCCACATATAAGAAGCATAGAATGGAATTATCGTAACAACATTTCCAAAGCCGTCGTTATCGATCGATCCGCACAGGGTAAGCCGGATGATGTGGAATATTATGTCTATGGCGGCGATGGCATCAGGGTACGCAAAATCACTCAACGAGTGGTGGATATTGCCAATGACACCATCGAACTGACAGAGAAAATCTATTTAGACGGGTGTGAAATAAAACGCACTACCCTGGGAGGACAAGAAATCTTAAAACGTTTCACCTCGCATATTTCAGACGGTAACAATAACATAGCGTTGATCCATGCCTGGGAGATAGATACCCTTAGTCGAGAAACAGATGATATTGCCAATAAAAAAATACATTACCAACTAAGTGATCATTTAGGTTCGGCCTCGTTGGAATTGGATGAGTCTGGTGATGTCATCACTTATGAAGAATACTTTCCGTTTGGCGGCTCTTCATTTATTGCTGGGAGAAACAAACGGGATATCGATTTAAAAGATTATCGTTATTCCGGTAAAGAAAGAGATGACTTTACCGGCTTGTATTATTTTGGTTATCGATACTACGCCCATTGGATTGGGGGTTGGTTTAGCCCTGATCCGATAGGCCCAGAAGATTCAGTAAATCTCTATTTGTATGTACATAATAATCCGATCAATTTGGTGGATCCGAATGGTTTAGATCCTAGAACGGTTATTCCAAGGATTGGTACGATTAGCACAGGTCTATCTAAAGCTAAGGCAATAGATGCAATTAATCGTCAAACTGTTGTTAGGAGAGGAGTGTTTGTAGAGGATATTAGGAAAACAGGTAAAATATGGGAAATAACTGATTCTAGGAGCGCAACCAAAGAAGAAATTAAAAGTTATAGAAGTAATCAAGCTGAAGGGGCAGGCGAAGGAATTGGACTAGGAAAAGGAGAAGGATCGGAAGCAGCTTCAGAGAATGAGAATTGGGAAGTCCCTGAAAATGCAGAAGAAGTTTATGGAACAAGTCAAGGCGAAGTAAGTGGTGGTTGGGGAAATGAAATTGTTCCATTGGGAAGCGATACAGATAATGAAGAGAATAACGAGGGAGAGCCATCAGAAATTGATGGAAGTGAAGAAGAAAATTCAGGAAATGGCAATCCAAAAAAACCTACTGATGGAGTTGGCACAGGAAGGGACGGAACTGGTAAAGGCGAAAAGGGCACAGGAAAAGGTGAAAAAGATACTACAGGTGTGGGAAGTGGCGGTGGCAGTGACTCAGGTATTGGCAAAGGTGTTGGAGATGGAAAAGGCCCTGGAAAAGATCTGGGGGGGGAATCAAGAAAGGGTGAAAGTGAACAAGCATTAAAGCCAAAGTCTGGTGGAGGCGGAGTTGTAGGTGGAAGTGTGAAGGGTGTTGAGCAAGGTGAATTAGGTGGGAAAGGTAAAAAGTCTGGTGGCCACTTGGAAGGTTTTGATGATGGTAGTGATACCGGAACACTTGATGGAATAATAAATGGCCAGGGGACTGATGATTCGGGAGAGAGGGGTAAGCCTGATGAAATAGAAAGTGATGGTTTTCACGATGAGGGAAAAATAAGAGATGCAAGTGTACTTGATATAGCCGTCACTGCTTGGGCTATGTTAGATGATCCAACTGCGCCTTTGAATTCGAACGGTGAAGCTGAAGGGGTTGCTGGCGCAAGTGAGGGTGGCATTTTTGGTGGTATTACAGCGAAGTTACTTTTTATAGCGGCAATGATATTTGATCTCGTTTCCGGAAAGTTGATTGGTAGAGTTGCAAAAGGTCTCAGGTTCTTAGGTGGTAAGATAGAAAAAGCTGGAAAGTGGGCTTCAAAAAAAGCTGGGGATACATATAAAAAAATCAAAAAGAAATTTAAGACTCGAAATACAACAAGAATAGGTGATAAAATTATTGATGAGATTGAATACACTCAGATAGGCAATCAAATAAGAGATCGTTTGGGCGACGGACCTCTTGGGGATCGAGTTGCAGCTGTAGCAGCGATAGATGTGCCTGGATATAAGGGAAAAACTAATCCTCGCGCCTTGAGCGGATCAAAGAAAACACCAGATCATTCACCTGTACCTGATAAGAATGATAGAACATTTGAAACACATAAGATTGGATATGCTAAAAAGAATGATAGTCTTGATTGGGAAGAATGGGAGTCGGTTTATAATCCAGGTCAAGGACATGCTGGGCGACGTGCTGAAGATGCAGAAATAAAATTACTTAAGGAAATAGAAAAAGGTTTTCCTCCCAATGCTACAGGCATCATTCATCTTGGAGCTACAAAGTCAACCTGCCATAGTTGCATGACAGCAATGTTTGAATTTCAGGCAAATTATCCTGGCATAGAAATAGTTCTGCATTCACCGTCAGTACCTGTTCCAAAAATATATTAATATTTAGCTAATAAAAACTAATAAGGGGATATTAAATGAATAAACAAGATCTCTTAAAACTCGAGAAAATAGCATCGCTATCTCCTGCTGAAATAAAAAAACAACAACCCGCTTTATTCAAAAAGCTAGGCGAAAGAGCCAGCATCAATCTGAAAAATAATGCAATAGCAAAGCTAAAAAAAGCACCTAAAGATATCAGGGATAATCTGGCCAAACTCGATTTTAGCCCCGTAAAAATAGGTTCCCTGGATATAAAGGCTGTTTTAAATAAATCGCTAAATGTCGGTCGAACCACCGCTAAACGAAAAAAAGAAATTGAAACAGAGCTGGCTAAACTTCCTGATTTAGGGAAGCTTGATGACTTGTTGCAACCCGATGTCCCGATTTTGATTAATCCTGTTTTTCAACCAGACTTGATGAAAGCAAAAGTTTATCGTCTGGGTAATATTGCGGGTCTTTCTCAAACCAAAGTTGAGAGAACAATGGTAAAAGGGCTGAGCCTTAATGCTCTGTCTAATGAAAAGCTCGCAGAGTTAGTTAAAGGAAACACACTTACAAAGAAGGAGGCAAAAAAATTAGGTTTGGCCAGCAATCTGTACGCTCTATTCGACTCAAACTTTGAACTAACTGAGTTTTCGAATAAAGGAACTATTCCAAAAATAAATGGCAAAGTCAATTCACTGCAAGATTTTATTGCTTTGGATAGAGCTGACTGGAATAAATTTGTTGTCGATGCCAAGGTTGAACTACCCAAAGAATTAAAACCTCAAGACTATGCCGAAATTCTTTACAAGAAGGTAGAAAATTTATTCCCTGCTGAGACGTTAACCTTTAGAGTTTCAACAACGGACAACCAATTTATAAGCAACGAATTAACCAGTTTAAAACCTTTGCTGGATCAAAACGATAAGGTATTTGGAAAAACTGCTTTTGAGAGTTTAAAAACAGATAATCTTAATATGGCAGAAATTAAAAAACTTAAAACCCGGTATCATGAATTAAACAAAATAGTTCGTCTTCATCCTGGGTTGAGGATTGATGAATTATTAAACGACAAACAAATCTCCATAGCGGATAGAGGGAAACGTGTAGTCGAACGAATCGGACTACTAGATAAATTTATCAAAAATAATACAAGTGTCGATTATCTCTCCATCAGTTATACACATGACAGTAATGATGTGAGTAGCTTAAACTTTACTGGTTTTAAAGCTGAAGAAAAAGTGATGGTGCTTAATTCAGTAAAGAGCTATCAAAGAATCTACTCTTTTACTAAGGATATTGAACATACTGAAGCTATCATGGCTGCTGGCTACCATTCGGCTTACCAACTTACATCAGTAACATTAGATAATTTTGTTAAGGCCACAAAGCTGGATGTCAAAATTGCTACACGCTATTTTGAAAATGCTCATGAAAGCATCATTCGTACAACCGGTGCTATCGGATCTGTTTTAGATGTAGTGACGGGAAGTTTTGATTGGACAAACGTGGGCAATACCAGTCCTTCCATTCAAGATTATTTGAAGGACATCCCAGGATATCAAGATCTATTTGGGGATTTGGCTTTTTGTGATTGTGAGTGGTGCCAGTCAATCTATTCCCCTGCGGCCTATTTTGTGGACTTGATGCAGTTTGTAGAAAAGCACGTGATTAATGAGTATTTCTCAACGGATAATACCAAGGATCATGTGTTGAATCTAAAAGTAAGGCGACCTGATTTATGGGTGTTGCCACTTACTTGCGAAAATACAACAACACTAGTACCTTACCTCGATATCATCACTGAAATCCTGGAATCATATATAGCGAATAAGCAAGGTTTTGCAGGGGATTTGGGTGATCGCGCTGCCGTAGAAGCCTTTGTATACAAGGGGGAAATCGCGTTAGAAAAACCTGTCGATTGGAAAAATGGCGTTCATTCGTTTTCTCAACCTTTCCATCTGCCATTAGAATCTCTTACTACCTATCTGGGTCACTTTGAACGCACACGGGAAGAAGTTGCCATGCTTCTTAGCAAGCCCGAATTAGATGTATCAACGGCAAAATTATATTTATCGGAGAAAGAATTTCAACTCATTACTGTGGCCGATAATACGCCTACCTTTTTAAATAGGATTTATGGCATTACTTTTTCAGTACAAGCAGGAAAAATAAAACCGTTTGATGCTCAGCTACTACTCAAACCTATGAACCTGACCCGCAAAGAACTGGGGAGATTAATCACCACCTGGTTTGTAACTAATAGTGCGGCGGACAACATTATTATTCAGGGTGAGAAGAAACATGCCGCTAGCGTGCAGAACGATATCGAGCGGATTAAAAATCTGACTTTTGATGCCCTAGATCGAGCTCATCGGTTTATCAGGCTTTGGAGAAAAACAACATGGTCAATTGAAGAGCTTGATCTGATATTGACTCAATTAGATGCTATGGGTATTTCTTCTGAGATTGATGCTACATCTGTATTAGAAATAGGCGGTTTACTCTCCCTTCAAGAAAAACTTAAAGTATCTGTTGAGGAACTATGTGCATTATGGGGAACAATTCCTACATTATCAATTTCACCTCTTGAATCTGAAAGAGCGCAGAAGTCTTTACTCGATGCATTATTTAATCATGACGATGTAGTCAGCACAGATGATTCGTACCCAAAAGATACGACCCCTTTTATTCACCCCGCGCTTATTTTAGATAATTCAACGGCACCGGCAGAATTTGTATCGGGCAAACTGATGGCCGCTTTAAACCGCTCAGATACTGAAGTACTAACCCTCATCCAAAAACTAGCCCAGCCGCTGGGTATTATTAATATCAATTCCGCAATAGAAAGTGAAAGAGGTTTTAATCTCACGCTGCAAAACCTTACATTGCTGTATCGTCATTCAAAAATAGCAGGACTTTTAAAAGTCTCTATTGATGAATTATTCCAACTGATAAAGTTAATCGATAGTCTCGGAAATGGGCATATAGAAAATGCTGAGCAGCTAAAATCTACATTGGATTTTTGTCGATGGTGGAAAACGACAAACTACTCACTAGATGAACTGCACTTTATTGTTAGAAGTTCAGACGTCGTGGCTCCAGATGACTTCCTCGCCAAAGAAAATGTTTCAAAATTTGTACTTGATCAAACGAAAGCGAAAAATGAGTTACTTTTTGCGGATACTATTTTTGCATATTTTGATGACATTACAGAAGAGCAGTCAAAGGCCATTATTGCTGCAAACACGTCTATTGAGTTGTCAACTGATGGTACAAACTATTGGTTGAAAGCAACTTTTGACCCCAATTCTGCAATCACTATACCGCCGAATGAGAATATCACTAGAGCAGAAATCGATCTAAGGGCTTTTTTGATGGACTATCATCCGCAAACCCTAATCCCTCATTACGTCTCCAGTCAATTAAGCTTAAGTAAGGATCAAATACTTTTGCTGATAAATGTATTGGGCGATGATTTGGCTGATGATGCTTACACCTCAGAATTACAAGAAATAACCATACCTGCTGTGGCAATCCCACAGCTTGTAGAAAAGCTGATCCCCTTAAGTTTATTATTTAAAGATAAAAAGTTTGATGACGATGTGTTGAGTTATGTTCTCTCGCATCTGAATCAGTTTGAAATTGCATCTATTGATATTATTTCTGTAAACAATATTCAAAAGTTACATCTCTTTGCGCAATTCTTATCTAAGCAAGACGACGAAACCTATAATGTTGATCTCATCAGTGATGTAGTGGATGCCTTTGTTCTTGCTCAGCAATTTCAAAATGCAGACCAAAGTCAATTAGCAACATTACTGAATACAGAAAGTGGTTTATTAGCGACCCTCCATCCTGTTATGGGAAATTCGACAAACGCGTTTGTAAGTTTGGAGAAATTAGTAAAACTGGTAGAGATCACTGCCTATCTTGGAATAGGTGGAGATATTCTTTCTCTAATTGTTTCCAACTCTTACGATGATCTTCAAGATGCAGCAATAGGAATCTTGGCTGCCTTTAGGACCAAGTATCAATCAGAGGAGGATCGAAAAGAAAAACTGGAAGCCTACGAAGATAAGTTACGCGGTAAAAAACGCGCGGCGTTAACAGCCTATCTCATTCACTCCGGTTTCCCTCAGTTTGAAAGTGAAAATGACCTATTTTATTACTTTTTAATTGATACAGAATTAGAAGGTTGCGCCCGAACATCCCGCCTGGTAGCCGCTACGATGAGTTTGCAATTGTACATTCATCGCATTTTACTCAATCTGGAACAAGATGGTAAAGAACCGGGAGCTGCTGATAAAGTTCATGTACCAGCAGATAAAATTCCAGCTGACGAATGGGATTGGAGAAAAAATTATCGCGTATGGGAAGCCAACAGGAAGGTGTTTTTATACCCAGAAAATTATATAGAACCTGATTTACGAGATAATAAAACACCGCTCTTTGAAGAGTTAGAATCAGAGCTCCTGCAACAAGAAGTGAATGCAGAAACCGTGCTGGATGCCTATGCCAAATACATGCGTGGATTTGATGAGGTTGCCCATTTAAAAATTGCAGGTTCTTATCATGAAAAAGATTACTACACCTCAACAGACGCGTTGCATCTCTTTGGTGTGACAGTAGATGACCCACCCGTATATTATTACAGAATGGTTGAAAACACTTTTTTCAGTGAAACAGACCTTAATAAGGGTATTGTCTGGAACGCCTGGCAAAAGATTAATGTGCAAATTCCGGTTCGGAATGTAGCGCCAATTATATTTAATGGCAGACTTTATGTATTTTGGGTGAGAGCTACTACACTGTCTAAAACTGTCTTCGATCAAAACAGATCTATATTTAAAGGCTATGATCACAAATTCACAATAGAATTTTCTACACTTAAATTAGACGGTAGCTGGACTCCACCGCAAAAGTTGGACCTACACAATACTTCCAACCATAGTACTCCTTTCACTGGTAATGGAGTTGTCCTAGACCCTCTCGCAGAAAGAACAGAATTATGGAGTCTAAAAAATGCAAATGAATATGTTCTAAATTTATTCTTACTTGGAACATATAATAAATATTTAGGGACTTTCATGGGGGAATTTTTAGATTTAGACGAACACAAAAATTTAGTCGAAAAACTAAATACTCCAAGGTACGATACTAAACCCCATTATGAACCTGTTGATGAGTACACTTTGGATGGATTTATGTGGGATAGAATTTACCCATCTATACACTTCGATCGATTGGTTCTTACTGGTGTGGGATACAAAATGCTTGTAGCAATTGATTTTTACAATCTGTCTATTCAAAATATCGCCCCTCAATATCAAAATGGTGAGCCAAGTTATTACGCGCCATATGGAAAAAAATTACACTTTAAAAATACCTCTTTATTCAGTGGACTTCGTGTAAGTACAAGCAACTTGTTTGATGATTACGCAATGAAATCATTTTTAGTAAAACCGAAAGTTGATCACGTAATTAAGCGACACTGGGATCCAAGGCATTTACAATTTACTTTCGAGGATGAACCAGTAAAAATTGCTGGGCTTAAGGCAAACACTAATATTGAAATCATTAATAACACATATTTAAATGCTATTGTAGATGAACAAGGCGATCTTTTGATGCTTCAGGGCGATGTAGAAGGTCTGGGCGATAATAGATACCTGTTAAAAAGGATAGGAACAACTCTGAGTGAGACATTAATCCGCACCCTATTTACTAGTGGCGTCGATACTATACTAGGCATTAAAGTACAAAAATCATTAAAAGAAGCTCCCATACCAATAGATATCACAAATAATATAATTGATAAGGTCGTCAAGGATAAAATAGATTTTAAGGGAGCATATGGCACTTATTATCGTGAAATATTTTTCCACATTCCATTTCTATTAGCGAATCATTTAAATAGTCAGGGAAAGTATGCCGAAGCACAAAAATGGTATCACTACATTTTTAATCCATCAGCGGATCAAGACGTTGATATTGACCCTTCATTAAATGCTATGGAAAAGCATAAAGTTGCGTTAGATAAAAATTGGCAGTACTTGGAATTTAGAGGGCTAAATACTTTATTATTGAAGAATCAACTGCAAGATGCACAAGCAATTGAAACTTACAAAAAAGATCCATTCAACCCCCATGCAATTGCTCGAATACGCACCTCTGCCTATCAAAAAAACATTGTAATGAAATACATCGAAAATTTGCTCGATAGGGGAGATCAATTGTTTACTCAAGATTCTATGGAGTCTGTAAACGAAGCAACTTTACTGTATATAATTGCCAAAGAAATACTAGGAGGCCGGCCGGCCCAAATAGGTGATTGTGGAGAGGGTAGAGTTAAGCCTAAAACCTATGAGAAAATTAGCCCTTTAATGGAGGAAAATTCCGAATTTCTTATAGAAATGGAACATTATACATCTGGATGGAATAGTTATCCTTTGAGAACTGATGTAGCTGAGTATGCATTGGATTTTAGCCATATGTATGCGGCATCAAAAAAAGTATCTGACGATATAAAAAGCAATAAAAATCTAAATTACATTGTTGTAAATAGCGTTGCTATGTCACTCACTGATGCAAATATAGTCAGAGAGTTTGAAGCTAAGCGTGAACCGGAAATAACCATCAAGCCAGTTGATGATGCAATCACAGGTCAATTTGCAAAAGGAACGACCCGATCTTTCGAATGGAAAAAAGATTCGTTTTATGTCGGTGGTCGATTCAAACTCCCATCCTTCGGCAGAAGTGTTCTATCTCATGTTTCTCCGGTATTTTGTGTGCCAGGAAATAAAGAACTATTAAAATATTGGGATAGAGTAGACGATCGATTATTTAAGATTCGTAACTGCATGAATATTCAGGGGCAAAGAAGGCAACTCGCCTTGTTTGCTCCTGAAATTGATCCTGATCTTTTGGTCCGGCTCAAAGCTGCAGGGCTTACTTTTGAGGATATATTGAATTCTCTAAGCGGTAATCTTCCACCTTACCGTTTCAGTTATATCATCGAAAGGGCTAAAGCGTACACTGCTGTTGTACAGAGCTTTGGTGCTTCATTATTGAGTGCTATAGAGAAAAGAGATGGGGCAGAGCTAACTCAACTTCAAATACTACATCAACATAATATACTGGAAATGGCTTCTAAATCTAGAAAGCTGGAAATTGATAGTGCCAATGAAGGAATTAAAGCACTGAGTGATAGGATTGAATCGACTATTTATAAATTAGAGTATTACAAAGAACTAATTGGGGAAAATCTAATAGAGAAGGAACATCGACAAGCTTCTTCTAAAATGATCGCAAATACGATGCGCCAGACAGAGGCTAAGTTTGGAATTTTTGCAGCTATGCAAAGCTTGCTCCCGCAATTAGGCTCACCATTTTCTTTGAATTTTGGGGGATACCAGCTTAATGCGAGAATGATCGCGATGGTAAGAACCATGACAGCGCTAGCTTCATGGCATGATAATGAAGCCTCTTCTGCAGGTTTGCAGGCAGGTTTCGAAAGAAGAAAACAAGGTTGGGAACATCAAAAAACGCTAGTACAGTTTGAGTTGCAACAAGCGGAGAAAACCTTGATTGCAGCAGAAATTAGAAGGGATATACTTATTGAATCTGAAAAAATACATTTAAAAAATATTGAACATCACAATAAAGTGATGGAGTTCTATGGTGAGAAATTCTCTAATTTTGGCTTGTATACTTTTCTGTCAACCACCATGCAGCGCCTGTTTAAAGAAGCTTATAATAATGCCCATGCGATTGCTAAATTAGCCGAGCAAGCCTATCAATTTGAAAGAGATGATAATACCAATTTTATAGATGGAGATTATTTCGAGACTCCACGTGCCGGCCTTTTAGCTGGTGAACGTTTATTTATGGGTTTGCAAGCAATGGAAAGGCGATACCTAGAAACAAATTATAGGAAAAATGAAATAGACCAGGCTTTTTCTATCACTCAATTAGACCCTGCGGCGCTTTTATTATTGAAACAAACCGGCACATGTGAATTTACTATACCGGAAGTATTTTTTGATTTATTTTATCCTGGACAATACAGACGAAAAATACAATCAGTAAGGCTAACCATACCCTCTGTAACCGGCCCCTACACGAATGTCAGCGCCAATCTTTCGTTAGTAAGAAGCCATATTAGAATGGATGCTAAATTGGGTAATGCAGAACTAAAAGAAGTGCCAAAATCCCGGACAACCAATATAGCCACCAGTACAGCTCAAAATGATGCCGGTGTTTTCCAACTTAATTTCAATGACAATCGCTATATGCCATTTGAAGGTGCCGGGGCTATTAGTTCATGGAAGCTTTCGCTGCCTAAGAATTTCAGACAGTTTGATTATAATACGATCAATGATGTCATTATTCATATTAGTTATACTGCAGAATATGACGAATTATTCAGAGATAAAGTAGAACAACAAACTGGTGCAATTGAAGGAACATTAATTAATGTTTTACAGAATAATTCTCTGAGTAGAACTTTCAGTTTTAGACAGGAATTTTCAGCAGACTTCAATAGACTTATCCAACAAGCAGTGAACCAGCCAATATCCTTTAAGATTGAAAATAAACATTTTCCTCTATTCATGAATGGCAAACCCTTAAAGATAGATAAGGCTAAACTCATTTTAGTAACACCAACAGGGCAAGGTGTAGATAACGTTGATATTGTTATTAATGGCGATTCTCAAACTGGTTTCAGCAAAGATAGTGATTTAGGCGATTTATTTGCAAAAGACTTAGGGAGCTTGTTTAATACAGGAATAATGAAAGACCACACTATTGCTATTGCAAACGGAGGTGATTTATCTCCAATAGCACCAGCAGTTGGTAATATTGAAGCGATAGATTCAGATAAACTGGAAGATATTATTTTATATGTTGAATATAAAATGGAATGATGAGTCGTCCTACAGAAGACACAAATTAGTCCTAGGGTGTAAACTCAATTCAAAGGGTTAATTTATTGTACTGTTTATAATCCATCGGCCGTGAACTACACGGTTTGGGCTAATTGAACCAATTTTCAATCCGCATGGTTGCGGGTTTTCATGAGCGGAACCAAGAATTTAGAGGGTTGTTTTTGTGTTTATTATCAAAAACTTACAGCTATATATCAACTGTTTCACACCAGTGCCCATCTATGTCCCCTGTGGGGCGCCGTGGGCAGGGGCCTGGTTCTAAAGGAAGTGGACGCGGCGGTTGTCAGGGAGGTAACCGTTTCTAAATTTGCCTGCTGAAAGACTTACGATTTTCTCTCAACCCCGATGTGCTCTCATGCAGCCTGAGATCACATTGGGGTTTTTTTATTTTGTAGCAGTCCATTTGTTACTGTGTATTTGTTATAGGGCAATTAAAATTCGAACAAAATCAAGAAAAACAGGTAACACTTTTACCACTGGTTTTTTGATTTAATAGAGCATTAACATACATCCATATTTTTTCTTTTAAATCAGGTTCCAGCTGTGACATTCTTGCCAGGCTGTCGGTGGAATGGGGTCGGACCAAGCCAACTGATTGATATCAAATGAAATACTCTTCAAATACCCCCTTGATGTGGGTCTATATCGTCCTTTTTGGGGGTAAAACGGGCAATATAAGCAATTGAACTTATGGCGAGAGCACAACGACACTATATACCCGGACAAATATGGCACATCACCCACAGGTGCCACAAACGGGAATATTTGCTCAAATTTTCCAAGGATCGAAGTAGATGACTTCAATGGTTGTATGAATCAAAAAAGCGATATGGATTGGTGATATTGAATTATGCGGTTACTTCGAATCATATTCATCTTATTGTAGTTGGAGGTAATGAAAGGGATGTCATCCCAAATTCGATTAAACTGATTGCGGGAAGGATAGGCCAAGAATTCAATCAACGCAAAAATCGTAAGGGTGCATTTTGGGAAGACCGATATCATGCGACAGCAATTGAAAGCGGAGACCACCTTTTGAGATGTCTCGTCTATATTGATCTGAATATGGTAAGGGCGGAGGTTGTTCATCATCCATCAGAATGGCCTTTTTGTGGTTATAATGAAATCCAGAAACCCAAAAGGAAGAAGGTCTTAATAAATTATCAGAAACTCACATCACTACTCGGTTTTGATTCCAATGGTGACGTCATAAAGTATTACAAAAAATGGGTGGATGATTTTCTCGGAAATGGCAATAATATCCGTGATGGCAAATGGACCACAAGTATTGCTGTCGGAAACAGAAATTTTGTTGAAAGAGTAAAGTTATTAATAGGGGCCATGGCAATAGGCCGAAAAAGTACTCGATCTGGAGAATCGTTTCAGCTTCGAGAACCGGCTGCTCCCTATAAGGCTGATTTTGGGGCCAAAAAACGCGAGATAGGGCCTGAAAACACCTTTTTTTGGAGTGTTATTCAATAAATATCAATCGGTTAGCTTGGTCCGACCCCAGGCCCAATTTTTCGTTAAATAAGGCCGAAAAAAGACATTTTGGGGGCTCAAAACACTCATTTAAGGGAAAAGTACTGGAGGCGGGAGGCTCATATCATCTTCGTTAAGCACAGGCTGCTTACAATAGCGATTTAAGAGCTAATATTACCTACTTTTGGAGCAATAATCCATAAATATTAATAAGATAGCTTAGCCCAACCCCATTTCCGGCGCTTGCCGGCAATATAAGGCATCCCACAGGCTGCCGGATACTGCCGAATTCCCGACCAGTTGAGAAAAGAAGATGCGACCCCCAGGGCTTTATTACCCCGTCAGGGGTTGAGCATTGGTCTGATTTTCGATGCCTGTCCCGTTTTTAACGGGGCTTTAAAAATCAGACCAGAAAAATTATCTCTGCGATCTCCGCCTGTCCCGTGAAATTCGTGTAACGAAGGGCGAAGCCCATTTCACTGGGGTGCGCTCGAGCTATCCCTCCACCGCGGGATAGCGGGCGAGACAAATCGATTAGAATTTCCGAGCAAAATATGTAGCAATGTTTGTTCTTGTATTTTTCATCAGTTATGATAAAAGGCCTTATCTTTTCAATCAGTTCCTCGATGATGACAGTTTGACTGGTCCATAGATCCATACAACCATAACCACGAGGATGCCATGGAATAGATATTAAAACCCCGTTTCTCAAACCGAGAGGTGGGGTTTTGTCTTTTTAAAATGTAAAAAATGGATCCAAGGAATGGGGTCAAACCTTGATTTGTGCTTTTATTGTTGACGTATTTCGCTGCACCCTATACGTAAGTTAACCATGGCACGTCAATGGCGAATAGAGTATTCCGGCGCATGAGCATGTATGAGCGATGAAGGGTGGGTAATGCTCTCTGACGAGATCCACAGAGATCTCGC
>SDBV01003057.1_pt1 | contig 24932 bp, 38 predicted proteins | sample 2277081 | NCBI WGS metagenome assembly SDBV01 (sample SAMN10402039, study PRJNA504765) | marine sediment metagenome | isolation source: marine sediment core GS10_PC15, 223 cmbsf | place: Arctic Ocean: Southern Knipovich Ridge | collected 2010 | reverse complement strand
AACGATATTATCTCCGGCTAATCCAGTTAAGCCAACACCGCCACCAACAAATTCGGTCGTTGTTATTGTGCCGGTGCTTGGATTATAAGTTGCGTTTCCATCAGTCTCAAGCCCAAGAGTTCCACCATCCGGGTCGGCGCCCGCAACAAATACAATGGGATTTTCTTCTGCGGTGGATTCATTATCCGTAACAGTTGCCAGTGTTGAAACCCCTGCTGTGAAATTTGCGCCGGTACCTGACAGGTTAGTTCCTACCATAGAGGCAGGAGTACCAAGTGCCCAGTTTGTTACCGTGACCCCATCATCTATTGTCGGGCTTGCCCATGTCCCACCAAATTCACCTCCTGGAGTCTCGCTTGAATTAAATATTGCATTTCCACTTTCAGTCAAAGTGAGGGCATTGGCAACCCCAGCATCCGAAACTGTGAATACCTGAGTCTCGTCGTCTTGCTGAATGATGAATATGTCGTCAGTTTGGGTTAAGTGTCCCTCAATTATAAGTTGCACCTCATCAGCATCTCCGCCGATTTGAACTTTAGCATCTAAGACAACCCCAGTGTCTCCAATTTCTACGTTCTTGGTCGTCGTATTTAGAACAACAGGGTCGCCAGCATCGCTGAAAGCACCTGTTCCACTCCCGGCTGCTGTCCAAGACGTTACACCAGATCCATTTGTTGATAATTGTTGTCCACTTGTTCCATCCACTGTTGGTAAAGTATAAATAACATTTCCCGCTAATGCAGGAGCAATAAATCCAGTATAGTTTGTACCACTACCAGAAGGTTCAAGAAATCTTAATTCGACAGCAGATGCTTGTCCACCAAGAATCAAATTACCAATATTATCCAATTCAAGTTTCTTGCTTGGCGTAAACGAATTTCCCGGCGTTAAACCAGAATCAGTATAAAATATAATAGCTCCATCATCCAAAACCATTGCAGAAGGCGCAGCATCACGAGCTATCCAATTTGTACCATCATGTTCCATTCCTCCACTTAAAGACAAATTATCCTCATCATTACCCTGAACAAACCCACCGCCATTATTTGTTGCATCAGACTTAAAAAGCCTAATAGTTCCACCGAGAGTAATGCTTCCCTGTATCTCAAACCCGCCAAAATTCATGTTCTTGTTAAATGTCGAACTAGATTCTGAAAAATTTGTTGTAGCACCATGCGAAACGTTATTATATATCCACACGCCATCAGACGAAGAAATTGTAAATCCAGTACCATGCAAACTGTCACCCGAAGTAGAAATGGCAACATTATTTGCCATAACCAGACTATCACTAAAATTTATATGAAATCCCCTTGATACACCACTTGATGTTTGAGAATTATTAATAGACAAATTATTTGTTACTCTAACAAACCTAGACTCCGTACCAGACCCACCCCATATCACGAAACCAGTTCCACCGTTCCTTTCAGCAATATTGTTGTTAATAGTTATATATTCCTGATTCGCAGAAATCTCTATTCCAATAGTTGTATTTCGGTAAGAATTGTTTCCATCAACCACTACGTTATCGCTTCCAGTAATTAAAATACCCCAAGTAGCATTATGATGAACTACGTTATTGCGAATAATAATAATACTATCTGGGTTTGTGGTTCTAATCCCTATATTGTAATTCGATACATCATTTCCTTTCACAAATATTCTTTTTATCGTTGCAGATTCACTCGTTTCAGTAAGTAAAATCCCAACACCAGCAGAAGCTGAACCTTGAGAAGTAACAATATTGTTCAGAATGTGAACATTTTCTATTGAATCTGGTGCTGTCGGCTCTATGTCTATCCCACCAGGAATACCACCATCAATAATATGATTTCCAACAATCCAAATATCTTTACCACCAGTCACAGCTATCCCATTTCTTCCAACTAAAGTATCTGGTGAACTTGTAACAAGTGGAACTTCAATAACACAATTTATTATCCAAATTGACTCATTAATCTTACTCTGTTTTGCAATTAAGATTCCATCCCCACCAACACCTCTAATTTCAACATTTTCAATCCATATCTTACTACCACCTTGTATTTTTATTCCAGCCTCAAATTCTGTATACCCAGCACTGTTTCTGGCATGACCCTGAATCGTTAAATTTTTAACAACAATCAAAGAATCTTGCTCACCGTCACCATTTGTAATTTCGCCTATCAATAAAATACCGGCATTTGAAGTATTAAAATTAGCTCTATCAAGAATAGTCACCCCTACTCCAGCACCAACAAGCTGTACCCTGGACTTCAAATTAATAAAAGTGGATACGTCCCACGTACCAGCTGAAAGAAAAACTACTCCACTATCAATGGCAGCAATAGCCAAGTCAATAGTTGCAGAAGTTTTATCACCAAAGTCCTCGGCATTAATCGTTTCAGATTCAAAACGATTAACAAACTCAACCATCCTTTCAAATATTTTATTATCAAAAAAGGATTTATTTGGAACAGTAACTCCTTCAACTATTCCACCAAGCTGAGATGCTGTTTTACCTCTACTATTGTTTAACTGTGCAAAACATTGTGTAACTAAAAACAGACTAAGAAATACTATTTTTAATTTCATCGACATCCTCCCAAACTATCTTATGAGCAATACTTCCATCAAAATTAACCTTAGTTACGTGAATAACATCAGGTGTCATTTCGTATTCCAGTTTATCGGCAATGGAAACAATGGTATTCTTAGAAGAAAGAATACCAGAACGACTAGCAAATTCCTTTAATTTAAAATTGATTACTTGCCTTAAAAGTTTTCTAGGTATTTTATCTCTATTAACACCAGCTTGCCCAGCATACAATTCCATTAAATCTGATATAGTTCCTACGTTGAAGGCCATAACATTGTCCTACTTTAATGGTGAGTTTGTTCTGAACTGAGTAGAATCCATCCTTATGTCATAGGGTCTTATTGTGGATGGCTGCTGAGATTCCTCTATTTGTCTATTGATAGCGTTCTTAATACCTTCCTCAAAGTCCAATCTATAATTCATATCCTTTACACCGTTCATTCTAAGGATTTCATATACACACCCCATAGCAAAGCTATGTTCAAATTCTACCGGCAAAGGTATAGTGTCGTTATTGCTTAAAACTTCATCAGGTATTTCGTCATACCAATATTCTATATTAAGACTAGCGGTAGAAATAGCTGAACCATCTTCATCTATTAAACCTAGAACATGGTTCTTTCCTTTTTTTCTTATATACCATAAATATGTGTGCTGTGTGTTTGTCGTAGCCAAGTTATACTCCTAGATTACATACGGTTCTCTGAACCCACGCCAATTAGTAGCATCATAAGCTATGAATTTAATCATATCTGTAGTTGCTAAATTTGTAGTCATCACAGTATTTGCACCTGATCCCAAATTATCTCCAGAAGCTGGGTATATTCTCAAAGCATTAGCACCATTGTTTATAATAATACATTCAGCTCCTTCGTAAGCAGCAAATAATACTACTGTATCGGAAGTATTGGCAACAGTGGAAACCTCATTTATCCTGGAAGTTAAGTCTAGTCCTCCGGCCTGAGTCTGTGTAGTTCCAGCAGTAAGCCCAGATTTAACATCTCCACCAACAAAATTATTTCCACTATGATTCCTAGACGATGTATTTGGAAATAAATTCCTTATACCTGTATTTACAATTCCATCACCAGAACCATTTGCCACACTATTTACATCCAAATTCCCAAGTATAGAATTATTCCCACTAACAGCAATGCAATCCCCATTAAATCCTTTAATAAGTTCAGTAGCTCCGCCAGTACCAGTAAAAGCCGTATCATTGTTAGAGAATCCCATCCCCATAACCACAACACCATTTAAATCAAAAGCAAGAGAAGAACCAATGTAAGACTTTCCAAAAGGAAGTACCAACATTCCATCAGTAGCCAAATCATCGTAAGCGGATTTTATAGCAGTGGCGTCATCTGTTCCATAAGAAAAATTTGCACTAGAAACAGTAGTAGAGGCCGTCGCTGTCAACTCTACCGATGTAGTAGTATTAATAGAAGCTATCGTTGTTTTAAGTATTGCACCACCAGAACCAGCACCCTGAACAGTAATAGACTTACCAACATCACTAGAAGTAAACGTAGAGCCAGAAGAAGTAAATGTAGCATCCGAAGAAGATATAGCCCCGTCTGTTCCCCTAACAGCATCAAATTTAGCTCCATAGTCAATAGGATTTCTCCTATCAGCTATCATAGCAGTAACAATATCTACTATATATTGATGAACCTTGTCTTCAAAAAATGCTTTATTGGGAACAGTTACTCCATTAGTAATCCCAGATAACTGAGATTTAGTCTTAGGAGAACCTGAACTAATTAAATTGGAAATACCGGCCATTAAATTTCCTCCACATTCATATAATTATCATTCAATTCTTCTTCTTCAACAGATATAATTTTATCAGCAGTAGCAGTTCCGCCAATAGTTACATCAACTCTTTCTTGCTTACCACCAATAGCAACAACTGGGTTTTGAAAAAACCCACCAAATATTTTAATAGTTTCCCCGCTATCAAAAGCTCTTTCTGGTTTATAATTATTCCATATACTTATTCTATCATTTCCAGATTCACTAAATATTAAAGTATCTCTGAAATTAATTATATGTCTTCCAGCAGATATATTAGAATTTCCAGAACCAGATGAACCGGCATTTCCACGAGTAGTAAATGCTACTGTATCAAAAACCTGTATCCTTGCAGATTCTATTAAATATAAATAATGATCCTTAACAGTTATATCGTTTAATCCTGCAATAGAACTATCCGTAGAATCGGCAGCAACCAAACTATCAATAAATTTAAGAGTAGAACCTGTATTTTGGAATTGAGAAACCCTTGTATTTCCTACATCTACTACATAAAGAAATTTTTCTTGTTTATCGAAATGAATACCTTTAGGTGCATTAAAATTATTATTCCCAGAACCATTTGAACCAAAAGTAAAGTTTAGATTTAAATTTCTATCATAAACCACTATTCTATGATTATTACTATCACTTACATAAAGATTTTCTCCATCATCAGTAAAAGATACAGGACTATCTACGGTTCCAAAAGATTTAATAAATACTAAGTCTTGATTAAAAACTTTAATTGTATCATTTACTGAATCTGCAACAAACAAACGATCCTTAAATAGATGAACATCATTTAAACTATTAAAATCAGTATCACCACTTCCACTTGTTCCTGTAATTCCAACTTGTTTTACAAAAGCTCCGCCATGTAGAACTAATTTCAACAATCTATGATTACCCTGATCTGCAACATATAAATACGTACCATCAGTTACGATTCCCTGTGGATTAGTAAAATTAGATTTTCCAGTTCCAATAGAACCGTAATTAGTTATAAAATCAAAATCAGAAGGCATTATTCTAAAGTATCCACTTGAGTATTTTTAATTAGAATTTTGTGTGAACCTATCGGTAATTCCATTATTAATTTCATTAATTGATTATCTAATTCATTTCCATATTCAATACATTCAAACATATAATATTCCAAACTATCAACTTCAGATTTCCAACTTCTAGCCGTTCTTCCTTCGTATTTTTTTCCTGCGCAAGAAATCATTAAAACGATCAACGAAACCACGCCAATTAGCATGAGCTTTAACCGCACCATTTTTAAACTCCTTTACTTTTTTATCTTTATCACTCAACATTAATATTCTCCTGTTTCTCCTTATCTTCCGTCGCACTTCTTACGTATTGCCCTAAACTACCAGACTTAGGTTCGCTTCCCTGTCCCTTTATAAGGGACTGTATTTGGGCACTAGCTCGTTGATTAGCTACAGTAGCTTCATGTAAATCTCTTGGAGTTCCCCTACTAAGCAGTAATTCTACCTTAGCTAATAAAACTAATAAATCGTGAAACAATACATTTAAATCAGAGGTTGCAACTGATTGAGTTTTTCCTGAACCCGACGCAGATGATGCCATGTTATATGGTTCACCAACATACCAGATAGTAACATTCTTCGGATAGCTACCAACATCTATATCAAGAAAATATTTATTAGTTACCAATCTACATACAGGGTCTTCATCACTACCAGCCATAAAACTATTTTCAGTAATGCCAAATCTATCTATCGTATATCTAACCGGAAACCTATCTACACCACTTATATTTATTCTACTATTTATATAGCCATTACGAAGAAAATTCCTATTAACTATATTGTCTAAATTAAACCCAGAAGTACCAACAGAAATAATTTCTTCCTCTACTATATCAGACAGTAAATCATATATACCTTGAAATTTACCACTAAATCCTAGTAACCTAAGAACAAGTTCATTCTGTGCATTATTCAAAGCAGTAAGTTTTAACGTAGAAGTAAATACTTGCTCATTTGTATCATTAAGAGAATTACCTAAATCAGTAACTAGAACACTAACTGTCGCCATTCTTCAATGCCTCCCAATCCATTTTTGAAGGAAAATCATCTCTATTGTCCACCACAAGTTTACCGTGCATATCATAACTTACAATAGTTTTTGTTTTTAAATCAGAAAAAGAACCCACAGCAGAAGTCAGAGTAGTTCCATGACAACCAGGGCAGTTGTAACTATTAGTCGATCCTATCCACATACATTGTGGATCAAGACACTTTTTTCTAGGTATCAGTACGTTTCTTCTCAGTTCCATCTTCTTTACTAAAAGTTGGTTGATCCTGTATTCCGTATAATCCACCATCTAATTTTCTTATCTCATACTCTTTGGAAGTAACCTGGACAATTTGGCACTCATGTATATGAGAACAAACCAAATCAGTGTCAACAAAATGAGGAACACCAATATCATAACATTTTTTAGCAAAATCAGAGTCTTCACTCCATCTCCCATTATCTGTATATCTATACTCAAAGTATGGATATTTAAGAGATTCAAATACCCCAACGTCTACAAGCTGACATCCAGTAGCAACGAAGTCAGATTTTATTACACCAACACCAAGCTCTATTTCCTTTACCATGAAAGACTTTTTTTCTTCTTTCCAGTCATAAACATTAATACGATGATCTCCTCTCGTATTATACACACCACCTATAACAGTAGCAGTTTCTCTGTGTTCGGGATAATTCTTTACTATGTCTAACTGTGACCTCATTAACCTAGCAAGAGAAGCCCTAGGAAATATCATATCGGTATCCATGTAAAACACATAATGATAGTCATTCTTTATTGCATGTTCAGCAATAGTATTTCTACCATCATCTACACATCCACCTATCTGCCAGAACTGTTCAGCAAAAAATAATTCACCATGACCTATTAATGCAGACTGGTAGCTTTGCGCAAACCAGGTATCAACAGTCATAGCAGCAACTATACCAACGAGAACTCTTGGCAGCCCTGAGACTGAATCTGTTTGTCCATTTCCGTTACTGTTTGTAATAATTTTTCCCATTTTTCTGATACTTTTTTCCATGAATAATTATCCAATATTTTCTTATCTATCCAATTCTCTCTACTAAAATTCCAAGCTTCTACTTCTGCTGCAAAATTATCATCATAATGTTCTCCAGGATAAAGAGTACTGGAACAACCCATGTTTGCAGTTTCAATAAGACCAGCTGAATAAGTAGTAATAACAGGTACACCACATGCCATACTCTGTAACGCTACACCACAACTACTTTCCAAGAAACCATCATTAGGATATAACATCAATTTGTATGTAGCAAGCTGTTTAAGAAACTTTTGCTGGGAAAGAGGTTCTTTGATTGTAACATCTGGTAATGAGGATATTTTATCGTATAATGATTTAAACTCAGATTCTCTAGCGTTGTCGTCAAGATATAAGGTTGTCTTACAATAACAATCCAGTGTTGCATCTGGTATCCTCTTTTTTATTTTAGGCCAGATAGTTAAAAATTTGTGCAAGCCACGATAAGCAGTAGAAGCGTATACAAATCGAGGAGAACTAGCTGGCTCAGCCTGAAGGAGGGAACGAATGTAGTCAGCATCTACTCCATTATACATGACCTGCACTTTACTCGGAGAGAGTGTTGGAAAATATTTAAGGAGAGTTTCTCTTTGCCAATTAGACTTACATACAATTAAATCAATTTCTTTTCTACAATATTTGTCGTGTAATATTTGATTGTTGGGTTGGTCAAAAGCGTCGCCTGTCCATAAAATTATTTTAGGTTTATTCCCTGGGAAATAAACATGATTACGTCTAGGATTTAAAAGGTTTTGGTCAGCACGCACACAAATTAAAACATCAAATGATGTTTTATATTCTTTTAATTCAAAATAATTATCATATATTATAAATCCATTTTTATCATTTTTACAATCCCTGTTACAATTAGCAAAAATATTTACATAGTTATTCCTAGATAATTGTTTTGCTAAATTAATAGCACTAATCTCTGCTCCACCAAAAGGAGTTTCATCTATATTGGAAGGATCGAATCGTCGAGGCGTAGTAAGCCACAGACCAATTCTCATACTATATCCTTTATTTTGTTTGCATTACTCACAACTTCCTCTTGTATTAATTTAGAATAAAACTTACTAGAATTATGAGCAGATTGAGTCATAGCACTCTGAATTATGTTACAATAAGTACTAGTATCTCTATTAATATCATAATCCAAACAATTCCTATAAAACTTAATAGAAAAACTATTTTCCCAGAAAAAACAATTATGCCAACAAACAAAATCTTTATTTAATAAATCATATATAAACTTTTCATTGGTAGCATTTATATGCTCTACTGATGGATATTTAGGTAATAGATGTAAAGCATTGTTTACGTACCAAATAAAATATAAATGATGACCATGACCCCTACACAGAACATTAGCCCCTTCTTTATTTAACCTACAAAATTCCTGAATAACAGAAGGATTCTCAATGTATCCAGCTTTTCCTACTCTAGCCATTTCCCTGCATACATATACTGGATTATATGTATCTTCCAACATTTGACTACAATAAACAAAATCAAACTCATTATCTTTGAATGGTAAAGGTTCCTCGCAAACATCTATTTTGTAAAACTTTGATCCATTATAATTAAACCTATCTACAATATCCACAATAGATGTTGCAATCTTTAACGGTCTACGACCAGCACCAATATCAAGAACCTTTTTACCAGAATATTTCTCCGATATAAAATCAATTATTTCTTTAGGAGAGTTCCAATAAAATTCTTTAATTGTATTCATGCTATCGTTTTTCTTCCCTTAAATCCACCTTTAGGTTTTTTCTTTTTTGGTTTAGGAGCCTTTCTATTAAGAATACGGTTTCCATGTTCTGCAAAGTCTTTAGCAGAAATCAATCCAACTCCAAAAACTTTCCTTTTCTTTCTAGTACGCACAGTTTTCTTATGTACGTGAGGTAAAACTAACTTTAGCTTTATCTTCTTTTTCTTTTTTTCAGCCATTACAGCATCTCTATTTGAACTTTAAACTCATCATCCTTAAATATTGGAGTCACAGAACCAAGACCAACATGACCACACAAAATACTAGTATCGCAATGTATTTTAAAACCAGCCTTCTTAGCTTTAATACAAAAAACTATATCCTCCGTCATCATTCCCTCTTCTTCATCTGGGGATTTTTCATACCAAAAATAAGGCCATTCCATTTTTTCTAAAACATTTCTTTTTATTAATAAACAACCAGTCCCTATTGCACTAACCTCAATAATACCTGCACCAATCTTAGGATTAATTGTTCCCCAATGACCATTATTACTTTCAGCCCAAGAAGCTTTTTCATCTGGTACATGAATATCATAACCTTTGAATATTGTAGTATTATATGGTGGAACCTTTAAACAGTACAAACCACCCACAATATCAAGATCATGTTCAAGCAACCTAGAAAGAGTGTTATCAGGGAAATTCATATCACTGTCCATAAAGAACAAATAATTAAAATCTTCCTTTAAAACTTTCTTTACTATTTGATTTCTTGCTTTTACAATATTCTGCCAACGAGTAAACTCAACAATACATTGACCTTCCTCTGGAAGTAGATTTACACATCCCATGAAAGATTTAAAAAATTCCCACGAAAGACTACTTCCAGCAGGAAGACCAATAAGTATTTTGTTACTCATTACGATGCATTATCTGTAACGTACTTGTAACCAAACAACACTACAGAATAAACACCAGCAGAAGTACCCTTAGAACTTCTTGTTATGGTAAGAGAATTTGAGGTTACAGCCCCCAACGGAATAGACAAAGTATCAACAGTAAGTCCCTCGGTAGCAGGAGATATAGCACCCGTAAGTGAACTTATCGCAGCTACAATCTGAACTACATTAGTTCTGTATGTAGCCTGAGAATCCGTAGTAGAAAATGTAACCTTACCCGGTTCCATAACAAGTTGAAAAGGGTCTACCCCTTCAGGAGTAACATCCTGCATCTTGTAAAGACCTCTTAAAGCACTCATTATTAACTCCTAATTAATTTAATACAATGGTGAATAGTAAATTTCAAGACAAGTTACACGAAGTCTGTCTGCCCCAGACTGACCAGAAGCAACTAACTTTAAAAACAATATCTCAAAATCAGTTGTAGTCCCGTCAATTACTCCAACTTGACTCCAAAAAGGCTTAGACGCAGTAGTGTCACCCGCAACAACTGCTGCAAGCGTATCATCCAAAGCAATAGCACCATCAGCAGCTGTACCAGATGCTTTATGCTCAGATGTTAATGAAAGCCTATCAAAAGTCGTAGCAATGGTAAGAGCAGAAGTATTGTTATCTGGTAACAATCCCCATCTAATTAAAATAGGAAAATTAGTATCAATATTTGGGGGAAGAAACCAAGCAAAATGTATCTCGTCTGAATTAGCAAGTGGTATTACTGGAACCCCCTCCCATACATTAGAAACCCCATGAGCTGCTACTGCTGCAGCAAGAGGCCCAAGTTGATAAGCATAGAAAATCTCTCTTATAAGCTTAGGAACATGCTTTCCTAAATTAGAATGATACTGACCTTTTCTATGATATACATGAGGAACTCTTCTCGCCGTAGCAATAAACTGTTCCCAAAAATCGGAAATAGCCATTTATATCACCTCCTTTAGTTAAGCGGTGATATTCCAAATGACAGCATGAGCACTAGCAAATCGTCTATATAAACCGATCATGCAAAAAATCTCATCCTCTCGTTTATGGGCACGATTACCCTGAACATTTGTACGAACCTGAATATCGTGATTACGCATAACCATAAGATTCAAGAAAGAAGTATCTGCAATTACGCAATCTTTAGCATAGGAAACTCCACCCGTACCAGTTGTATGCTGATCCGTAAACTTGGGATGCCTGTGTAACATAGCAACACCATGCCCAAGAGCCATCTCAAACACCTGCCAACCATATCGCTTGGAAAAAGAATCGTTTACAGTAATCATTTTTTCAAGATTATTGTTTAAAACAGTAAAGTACTGTCCACCACAAAACCAATCCTTTCTCTCTGATCCGTAACGATATGTAATCTCATCAATCTCTCTTTGCCTATCAAGATTAAACGCACCACCAAAATCAATCAATCTTGTTTCACCATCAAGAGAATTAGAAGCATTGGGTACAAATTCTACTAAACCACCAGTAGTATACTGCAACTTACCATCAGTAGAACGCTTGCCCTTACGCCCATCAAATAACGCCCATTCTTTCTCTCGAAAGAACTCTCGTCTTTTTTCTACAGCTTTCTCAGCCATAGTCATTTTACCATAAACATCCATTGATGATTCTACAGATGTTTCCCCCCAAGTCTTGGAGAAAAATTGGCAAAAGTTTTGAATTGCAAAAGGCTCGAATCCTACCGGATTAGGAGCATTACCACCATCAGCCAAAGTATTACCCATCTTAATAAGTTTATACTCTGAAAGAATAGTAGTAACCGTTCCGGCAGCAACAGCGGCTGTAGAAAACCCGTTACCACGACGAACAAAAACATTAGCTATGCCCGCAGCAGCACCAGACTCTACAACACTTTCTACAATAACAGTTTCAGGAAAATAAAGCTGTGCTGTATCATACTTAGTAGTAGTATAATTAGCACCATCGGAATCACAAAATAAGTTTGGAACTTGTAACACATCACCTGCCTGCAACCATATAGCCTCGGCATCTTCCAAACGTAACGTATCTCCCTCGAAAGTCGTATCAGTATCATCCGACTTAATATCAAACTTAATAGGAGCTTCGTTTCGTGAAAGAACTTTCGGTTCTGGATCAGTTACAGTAATTACCGGCATAGACATTCTTAAAATATTATCAAACTTAGCGTAAAACCTTTCTTGAAATGTAATAATTCCAGGAAGATCAAACTTACGCTTAGTAGTTGCTATACCAGCTATACCAAGAGGCCCTTGTGTTACATACTCGTCATTACCTATTGTTCTTGTAAAGGCCATTTTATTACTCCAGTTTAGATTTCAAATTCAGCATCTTCTGGTATTTCTAAATTTCCATATACTTTAGCAAGATTTTGAACATTCTTAGGTATGGGCTTTTCTTCTCTTTCTGCTCCATGCCTCGAAGTAACGGTTGAAACTTTATTAGCCTTACTTCCAATATTCTGTAAAACATTCTCACTGTTTTGGAGTTGAGATTTACCAGAATCACCAGGTTTAGATTTATTAAATTCATACAAATCAACCCACAAGTTTTCCTCATCAGAAGAACTAAGATTTTGAATAAAATTCTGAATCTTAGTAAGATCAGGTTCTTTAGTAAACGGATTTTGAAACTCCGGATACTTGGCAGCTAAAGCTTGAGCTTGTCTCAACGCAGAATTCTGCTGATTTAATTGTTGTGATTCATCTCTAACTTCCTGTTTTAATTCCCGCTTCAACGTCTCTCTATCATAAACTCTCGTAGAACTTTGAAACTTATTGTAAGCTCTACCAGAACGAGTACGTGGATCATTCGCCTCATCGGGTTCATAATCACTTTCATTTATAAAATCAGAAAGCTGTGGTTCCTTTAAATCCGATTGCTTAACAGGATTATTTTGCATAGAAGTCCCAGTAACAGTATTTAAAGAATTTTGAGGATTAACAATTCCAGCCATCATCTGCATCATGTATTCATTCTTTCTATTAGCTTCTTCAACCTGAGTTTTCAGTTTATCTGATTCAGATTGTTCCTGCCGTCTCGATACTTCTTCTTTAGAAATTTGTGACTGTTCTTGCGATTCATTCTGATTAACACCAGTATCGTCGCTAACTACCCCTTGAACTACTTGTTGATTATCACCAACAATAGTTTTCTGCTCAGTACCCGAATCATCTGTCAATGACTGTGATTGAACACCACCAATATCCTGATTAACACCAGAATCTGTTGCATTGTCTTCCAACTCAGATATATCAGCATCTTCAGGAAGATCTACTTCCTTGTAACCAAGTTTTTCTAAATCTTCCTGAGATTTTTTGTCTAAAGGTCTATAACTCATATCTATATATTACTCCTTATTATTTATTATTTTTAAATTTATGCTCCATAGCGTTTGCAGCAGCCATCGGAGTCAATAACATTGCTTCCGCTATTCCAAGAGCCATAGGATCAAGATTTGAATTAAACATCAGGATGAGAGTAAAACTCGTCAACCCTGCCAATGTAAGCCAAAATTTTCTCATATTAAACTCCTTAATTAATATTTAATCTTCTATATAATCGTTCTTCAAAATTCTCCAACTCTTCTTTGATAACAAGCCTAATCTCTGCACTACTTTGCAACTTCCCCTCATCTCTATAACGAGTCATTTCCTCAACATGCTTTGACCAAAGTTTTGCCATAAGCTTCTCAAGATTAATTTCAGCCTCCTCTATAAGCCTACCAACCTCATGATGCTCTGTACTACTTTTATTATTTCTTCCAAAAAAGTTAATACCAGACCATGCAGCTCCACCAGTAGATGATACTATTATCAAAAGATAGATTAACGCCCATGCTGGTTTTTTTGCTGCAAAAATAAATATAGATTCAAATTTACTGTCAGCCATAATATAATTATTTTTCCAATCTAATTATCAGATTCTGCTACTTCCCACCAATCAGTTCCATTGTAATACAGTATAAGTAATTTCTTTGCAGCACCAACATCATTAGCAGCAGTTCCAACCAAATCAATAGCATCTGCAGCTGTAGCCGCATCATCGTCAGCAAAAGTACAATCAGTATCAGTATTTTCAATTATAAGAAGCTGACCCGCTACTCCACCAGTAATAGTATTTATGGTTTCTACTCCAGTACAAGCCACCACATGAACATCAGATATTACAGCAAAAGTTGTTGCACCATCTACGGTTGTGGTGGTACGGGTTTTACCAACAGTCTTTGTAAAGTCAGCAGCACCACTTATAGTTGTAGTTCCACTAATAGTAGTTGTTCCACTTATAGTTGTAGTACCAGAAAATGTTCTCGTTCCAGTTATAGTTTGTTCTGTATCATTTCCACCATATCTATTATCAGCACCAACATAATCATCTATACTTGAAATTAATAATGCAACAAAACAAACAAACAGCATAAATTTATATACATTATCCATTATCTATCCTCCGACATTCTTAATTCAACCCTAACTTGCATGGTCAGAGTAGCATGAGTATTATAAACATAAACCTTAAATCCATCAGCACTAAGAATATTAAGTGCCTTAGAAACAGAATAAACATCATCGGTATGATTTGTGGCTATATTAAAAGAGGCTTTAATTATTACTGAATCTGCATGAGCGGGTGATGGTTCATAACCACCGTTTGTATTGGTGATACTACCAACTCTATCAAAAAACAATGGTTCTCCGCTTATAAGAACAGTAGTTGGAAGTGCCCCAGAAACAGAAGTATCGGCCCACACCACAACAGAAACAAAACCAGAATAATTATGTTTCTTTTTACCAAACTCAAAAGTAAAAACCTTCTCAGTAGTAGTCCCAACTACAGTCCAATCACTATAATTATTCACCTCTTTTGCCTTTAACGGAACAATCTTTTGTGAAAAAATCTGCAGCGGAAACAATAAAAACAATAACACTAAAAACCTTTTCATATCAATCTCCTATTTTTTTGAAGAAGTTCTTTTATTGTTAGCTCTCTCTAGTCCAACCCTAGTATCTTTCAATATTTGAAATATTCTATCTGCTTCTTTTTCTATTGGACGCATTTTATCTTTCTTGGCCATAGAAAAGTTTTCCTCAGTAAGATGCTGCATTTGTGTTTGCAACACCTTTATTACTTCGTCCTTCTGTGCATTGGATTGACTTAACTGCTGAACCAAATCAATAGTTTCTTTTATTTCCTTCCTAGCCTCACTAGACAATCCCGGAAGTCTATCTATAACAGCTCCAACAAGAGCAGGTTGTTGTTGTGCTAAATTCTGAAGAATACCAACCTCCGCAACAGTCTGACTAGGTGTAGTAGAGCCAGCCCTTATTCTAAATCTTGCCTTCATAAAAGGCAAAGTAAGAAAGTTTATAGTTCCCTGTAAAGCAACACCATCATCTCTAAATGTATGAAATACTTTTTCAAAATCATAAAAATGAGGAGACCACTGAAATATAATATTGTATATTCTCTCTAAGGAAAGTTCTAACCTACTTAAAGGTATACGTAAAATATCTTGTGCCCATTGACCAAGCTGGAGTGTAGCAGAAAAAGTATCAGGAGAATTGGTCGGATCACCCATTCTCAAGGAAAACGTAGAAATCTGAAATTCTATTTCCTGAGCAAGAACAGTCATTAACGTAAACCATGCCTGCGATAATGGTTCTGGTCTTATTATTTCAAATGGGAATTTACCTGTTTGTGGATTCTGCCTCATATTAAATACTTCACCAGGGATAGCCCATCTTTTCTTAAACTTATTCAAATCAGTTGCATCACCACCAGCAGCAGAAGAATCAACAATTATCTTCATGTTGGACGCAAGACTAGCATTGAGAAGTGTAAGGGAAACGCAAGCATTAAAAACTTCCTGTATTCCAGCCTGAAAATCTATTTCACCCAAAGGCATAGAGTTTCCAGTATCTTCATTAACTACCGGAACAAACGGATAGTTTTCTATTGGTAGATTATCAGTAGTTCTAAAATCATCAGAATTTAATGGAAGGAAAAGTTTTCCAGAAATAAGCTTTTTATAATTTATCCTAGGTTGTGGAACACTTTCTATTTTTAGTTTATTGTCATCTATAAATTTCTGTTGAACCTCGGTCGGCCCATCATCATTGTCTAGATGCTGAATAGGTATTCCCTGTGGATCAACCAAAACATCAACATTAACTATTCTTTTTTCATATATATCTAATTCTCTAACCCATTCACCAATATCGGGAGCTTCACCGGTAGGAGTTACTATAATCGGAGTAGCAACATCTTGTTCTTCTCTGTGCTGTCCCTCCCCCGACCATCTTATTTCGTCATCCGGGACAAGTAATCCTTTCATATCATTCTTAGATATGCCAACTCTCTTTAATATCTTCGGATCAATACTATAAAACCAATCATCGGGTCTAAACTGCTTAGTATTAATAATCCTAGAAGCATCACTAAAATCCCAAGTAGTTCCAGCTGCTTTATCTAAAAATACATGACGATAAGATTCATTACCTACTTTTAATTCACCCCTCCCATAATCTGCCATGTTATCAGGATAAACATTAAGCCAGTGAAGACCTATTGAATTTTGACCCATAACAGCTTTTTCTAAATGATACTGCCAATCCGAATTATACATATGCCAGTCAGCAAAATTATTCAATAAGTCAGCAGTTTCAACATCTTTCTTTCTAACACCAAACACATTACCAGTAGGCTTGTTTGCTATCATCATAGATACTCGCATACGCATCAATGCACGTATCTTATTTATAACAATATCTGATTGTCCACGAGCTTCTAACTTTTCACCCCAGTCCCTAGACCACTGACTACCTAGTCTAAACTTTTCAAGTTTATCCCTTTTTTCACGCCAGGCCCTTGTATCGTCTCTGTAGACCGTATAGTATTTCCAGTATTTTTGTGCTTCTTCACTAGCTGGCATTATTTCTTCAATTTTAAATGCAAAACATTTGTAACATTACACGAAAACAAAATATCGTAAACCAATCCATTGATCACACAAGTACCATCTTTTTTTGGAATTTTACCAATTCCAATTCCCTCAATATCTCCATTTTTCAATTTATCCAATTCTTGTTCAAGCTTTTCAATAGACTCCAATTTACCATTACCATTCTCCAAACTAAATACACCAGAAAAATCTACATCACCATCTATAAAAGTTTGCATATTTATCTCCTATAAATTTAGTATTGTTTTAAGTGAACGAGGAGCCCCATACATGTTATTACTTGAATCCTGCTCTTCTTCTTCCAATCTTCCAGTATATCTTGTATGCAAAGCCTGAAACCCTAAGTATTGCTCGGTACTCTCAAAGCTGAATCTATTTCCAGTTTCAAGCGCATCTAACAAATGGGGAGACTTAAATATTTCAAAGTTCTCACATTCATCTTTCAGTTCAAACATATCATTTCTAAGGAATATCTGACCAAGCTTCATTCTTGGTTGTAAAGCATCCATAATTCTTTCTTTCTTATTTCTTTTTTGAGATGTAACAGGAATACACTGAAAGGGAAAACGAGAATAAAACTCGTCTTGAATAATGGCTTTTTCTTGTAAATGATTAAGTATCATTCCACCAGATATAGTTTCAGTTATTACTGCATTAAAATAATATTGCTTGTGGAACTCTAATGACTTATCTATAATCTCGTCAGGAGGCATGTGATTATAAAGATACTCTAAAACCCATAGGCAGTTAAAATAATAAGGTTTTCCAAAATTAGTAGCTTTAAGTATCCTGCCCTTAGCAAATACAATCAACGCTCTTTCGTCTGAATTTTCATCATCCGCATAAGCCGGATCGATAGCAAGGTATGTATTAATTCTTATCGGATCAGGGTATTCGTCGCCAACGAGAACATTTTGTCCCTGAAGTCTCTGGAACTGTAAATCATGTATCTTGAAACCTTTAAGGTTTCTATCAAACTGTTCGGTAATAATATTCTGACGCTGCAACATAAATACATGAAACTTACCTTTATTAAACTCTCCCTGTGCTTCATTTCTCAATCGTTTAATAGGAAACCATTCTTCCCAAGTAGAAACACCTCTATTCTTAATATCAGTTAAAGTCTTACACGGTTTACCATCATCCTTATCTACAACAGCAGAAAAACTAACAACTTTAAAAGATGGGTCTTTAGCTACCTTAGCAAGTAAACATTGTTTACCAAGAAAGTTTCCAACAAAACGAATCTTACCATGCTGCTCGTCAAGTGAATACATTACATCCTGATCAAAGTATTCTTCATGAGCTTCAAGTGTAGCTGGTTCACGCATAGTCTTTATGGCTTGTGGATCATCTATAATAATAAGTGTGGGACGATACATGGAGTCTAGAGAACCTCTAATATCTCCACCCATACCAATACTTCGTATAAAAATATCATTATTAGTTCTAGCTTCGTGGGCAGACCATAAAGTACCTTTATTTGTACCTGGACTTAAATCACCATAAACTTCTTTAAGTTTTAAATTAAAACTTATTTCTCGTTTAATGTTTCTGAGAGTACGTTTAGCTGAACCTTCAATTTTTCCAATTAAAATAATACAGGCATCTAATCCATAATAAATTCTGTAAAGAGGGTAAAAGAGGGAATCAATAGTGGTTTTAGCAAAACCACGTGGGGAAGTTACAACAATTAACTTATCTTCTCTGGCTAATGCTTTATATAAACCATAATGTATATCTGGGGTAGATTGAGTTCTAATCCAGTAATTAGCCTTATTCAACGGATCACCAAAAAAGGTTCTAGCCCAAGCAACCATCCTATTGGCTGTCTCGTCTGAATCTCCGTAAACAGGTTCGTATTGTTTAATTATCTGTTTTTTTTCAGCCGTAGAAAGTGGCATATTATTTCAATTTAAACAAAAAATACACAAGACCGTTATAAATTTGAAAGCTATTTACTTCATAATTTTCAGATAAATCAGCAAATAATTGTTTCCTTTCTAAATCCTTAAAACCATTAGTATCATTCTTAAACAATAAGCCAGCCTCATCCCAATCAAATAAATTAATAGGAGCTTTAAAAAAATCATATCTAGGCAAAGATGGCATGGCTTTTAATATTGGCGGGTCTTCCTTTTCAATCTTTTTAACCTCTTCCTTAATCACAGGTTCTGGTTTCTTGTTTTTAAACTCTCGTTGTCCATGTTGCGGCATATAAGATGTATGTATACCAGATACTTTTTTACTTTTTTCTTTTTTTATGAATACCATGTCTTTTTCCTTTTATTGATTTAGTACATATAGCGTATGCAGAAGATTTTTTATGTTTCCCTCTTAATTTCCTAACACATCTTTCAAGCTTTTTTGGCATATTTCTGTCCAGTTTCAACATCAAACGCCAATTTCATAAAACGAGCAGCTCCGTCATTTGCAACTTTATGATTAACGCCAGCATCCATAGACATACAAGCAATATTACAATGCCAAGAATCTGCATAATCTGAATTAGTCTTAAATTCTGACCTTAAAACATTCATAGCTTTTTCTACTTTACTCGCTTTTTCTACTTTACTCATTATTTTTCTCCAATAATTCAGTTTTTAAAACATTCTCAAAAGATAAATCCCCAGAGTCAACGGGCATTCCGTTTTCATCTGGGGACTCAGGAGGTATGTCAATAGCGGAAGTATTAGCTTCCGGTATTTCTCTTTTAACCGGAGGTAAGTCATAGCCTCCAAATGTTCTACTAGCTTGAAATGTTGCTTTCACTGTTTCACTGTTACCATCGTCAGAATAACCAAGCCACTTAGAAGTCATTTCTATTACACTCTTATTTAATTCCATCAATTTAACTAAAGGTGCAATATCTTCCTCTGAAACTTTATTCTTAGTTTCAAGATTACTGCTTATATTCTCAGCAACTTTCTCTATCTGCTTGAACATTTTTAGAACTCGTTTCATAGCAAACTCTGGTTCGTCTATTCCAGCAACCTTAACTTGTTTTCTGAAAGCTTCCATAACAGCCCTTTTTATTCTATCGTTTTTTAATAATCTAGTTGCATAATACTTCTGGTCACATACACGCTTAAATTCAAACCCTGCCTTAGTTACAGAAAGTTCAGGATTCCATGTTTTGGCAAACCACCATGCAAACATTCTCACATTATCTGGCAGTTTTTTTCCTCTTAATCCGTAAAATTCCATACCGGGAAGGTAACACTCGTTATCTTTTTCACCAAGAAACATCTTCAAAATAAATTAAACCAAGCCCAAATAACCCTTGACATTGGTTGAAAGAATTTGTAAATTCTTGAAATCATACATAATTTACGCACAATATAAGGACATCGACATGAACGATCCACCTAGAAAGCATCAATTCTTTGCATCAAGCTACATCGACTGGAACCTAAACCAGAGACTGCTAAACTTTATTAAACTAAATCAGGAATACACCAGAAGCAGATTCATAAGAGAAGCAATAAGGGAAAAACTAGAAAAGACAAAATGAATAGAACAATTAAAAAAGCACCAAAGACAGACAATATCACAAGAACGCAAGCTAAAAATGCTGCACAAACAATCAATAACAAACGAAAGGACTCAATGAATAAAATAAAAATACCATACGAGTTTCAGATATGTGGACAAACTATAAAAGTTAAGTTTACACACGACCTATTAGAAAAAGAAGATTGTGTTGGAGTTAAAAGATCAAGACATAATGTAATAGAACTACAAGACTACTCCTCGGTTCCATTTACAAATAGTAGACCACATTCACATACAGAAGAAACATTCTTACATGAAGTAATTCATTTTATACTAGAATATACAGCAGAAAGAGAACTTCAAAACGACGAAAAATTTGTAGCTAGATTCTCCCAATTACTACATCAAGTATTCAAAACGGCTAAATACAAATGAGTAAAGAAAATATATGCAGAAGCATAGCGATGAAATCCTTTGCTGAAGGATGGAATAGATGCTCAAAGGAATACGCAGAAAACAAAAACAACAAAATACATACTCTACTTATGTGTACCAAGGTAGACGCAGAAATAACACCAACTACAATTAAATTTAGCTACGAACTAATGGAGATGTTTAAAACACCCCATGAAATACACGACACTAAAAAAACATAAAAAGTTTAAGCAACACAAAATCTATAAAAATGGTACAGAAAATGTTACACTTAAACAAATCTGGAAATGTATTAACTGTAAAGTACAATCTACCAGTATAAAGATATTTCACTTAAAATGTAAAATGGAAACAGAAGGAGAATTACATGAGTAAACTAGTTCCAATAAACAAATCAAGTATTGTAGAAAAGAAAGAAGAAACAGAAATAGAGTTTGTTAATGTCCTTAAAACGGTAAACGGAGAAACAGTTGAACTTACCCCTGAACCAAAACTCGAAAATACTAATTCGGGAACCATTCCACCTACCGCACAACAATCAGACTTCTACGGAGAATTAAGACAGTCACTAAGTCAGATAACATATCATTCTAATGGTGAAATGTTTAGACTTGCGCAGATAACAAGCCAACTATTAACCAAATTAGAACAGATAGAAAAACAAATGATTCCAGAAAAAGAAGACATAGAGAAATACAAAGACAGGTTTTCGCCGGATGTTTATAAACATCTAAAAGAAATCATAGAACAAAATCCGGAGATTGAAAAAACGCAATGGACTACAGGGGGTATACTAAGTTTTATATCAAAAAAAGGAGCGCCTTTACTTGATCCGAACAACCTATCATCATTAACAGAAAAAGAACTAGATAAATTATTATATAAAATATTTCCAGGTAAATCACAATGAATATAGAAAAATATAGAGATAAATTTGATCCCGAAGTATTTAAACATCTTCAGGAGATTATAGAAAAAGATTCAGAAATAGAGAAAGAAAACAATGATTTTGTTCAAATTTTCTCTTTTGCTTATTCCGTTGATCCGTCCATTAATTTAGATCAGTTTAAAAAACAATGGAATCAACCTGGTTCTGTAATTAAACTTAAAAACATATCACAGGCTCTACGAGGATCACATAAACAACAAAGACCAACTCAATTCATTGTAGATGATCCAGAAGACACCACACAGAAAACAACTGGTTTTAGCTGATTTAAAGGTCTATTCTAATGCCACTAGAAAACTATAAAGATAAATTTGCCCCTGAAGTATGGGCTACTATTAAAGAAATAATTAAAAGCAAAAATCCATTTTCAGAAGAAGACGATTACATTGTCCAGGGAATCAAGCTTAACGTAAACCTTGAACAATACATGCAAGCAGGAGATATGATTTTTGTTAAAGATATTAACGATAAACAAATAACATTAATAAGAATAGGCAATGCAAATGCAGAAGAATCATCTTCACTTTTTTAAAGATAAAGAGGACATACTATAAAAAAAGAAAACTGTGAAAACTGTAAATACTTTAAGAAATTTCATGGTAATGATGAAAATAGAAAATATGGATACTGTAGAAGATACCCAAAGTATACTGAAAGAAACATAACCGACTGGTGTGGAGAATATAAATCTAAAACTGTCAGTAATAAGAAAGAATACATTACAATAGCAAAATTTACTAAACACCCAATAGACACTGAAGCTGTTAAACCTAAAAAGGAGAGTAACAAATGAAAGTAACTATCTGTGACAACTGTGACAAAAGAATTGATACAAAGAAACTAGGAGTTAAGCACGTTTCATTAAGCATATATGAAAGAAAGATTGTTTATGCAAAAATTGAAGACAATTATCTTATTTCTGAAAAAGAGATATGTAATGATTGTTTAGAAACCTACTTAAAACCTTTAACAAAAGGAGACTAACAATGAATGAACAATACATTAACCCGTATAAGCTGTTTAAGGGAATATTTATTCCTAATTTCATTAAGAGCAGAACACCGGAAGAATTATCCTCTACCGCAAAGCTGGTTTATGCTGAACTCTGTAAGTTTAGCGGGGAAAACGGCAAATGTTATCCATCACAGGAAACATTAGCATCTGAATTAGGATTTAAGGATGTTAGACAAATAAGAAGAGCTATTAAGGAATTAAAAGAAAACTGTCTGATAGAAAATAAACAAAGAGGTTGGAACCAAACCAGTACTTATATGTTTCTGGATCATAAATGGATGTATGAGAAAACTGGTTCATTTAGGAAGGTTAATAATAACAATGGTTTATAATAATTATGTATACCCTGCCCGGACACATCAGTCCGGGTGGTACCGGACACGCATAGTAGGACACATCAGTCCGCCTAATTACACAAGATACTATTATAATTAGATTAAAATAAAAAACAAAACAGTTTATACCTAAATACTATGTAATTTTTAAAAATTATTTTAAAAAAATATTATGAAAAGAATTCTTTATTTTTCTATTTTTTGTTATATAATTATTTTAATTATATATTTAATTTACTATTTTTAATTTAATTATTAATTTTTATAATTTTGTATTTATATTTATATATGTATATATATATATATTTGAAGTTAAGTTTATAGAGAGGGTCTATACCCCTTCTGTACTATACCCCCCTATACTTATTTCTGTATGTATAATGTATTGTATTTAGTACTTATGTAGTTATTGTTCTGTTATAGTTATTAATAAGTATTAACTACTACATTATATATACTACGTTATAAATACTCAGTACTACTGACCGCTTAGCCTGCCTTATACGTCTGAATAATATACCTCATATCATTATAATATGCAGCTGCTTACTTAGTTAACACATTGCTTACTTAGTTACCATGTGTAGTATAATCGTCCAAGTGTACTAAAACACTCCAACTTGCTATTGTTCTTTAGCCGTTGGTCAGGCATAGATTGTTATGGCACAGTGTTTGCTTCTTTACTTTGTAGTTATTTCATTAAAACTAACTAAAGGAAGAATGTTATGAATACAAAAAAATATGAAGCTTTTTATAATAATCAAAAGAAAGAGTTTGAGGCGAATGACCTGTACGCTGCGAAACTAAAAGCTATTGATTTATTTAATATACCAAAATCCAAAGAAGGTTTACTCGCGGTAGAACTCAAAGACAGTAATAATTTCATGTATTATTGAAATTCGTTACGTTGGCACAGTGTTTGCAATACATTAAAATAAAAACTTCACACTAAAACAAAAGGAAAAATATCATGCCTAAATTACACCTTGCACTCGCAGACAAAAAACGCCAGCTTATAGCTGGTGAAACTATCCAATGGAATAACTTGAAATCTTTGCATAAACTTTGGAAATGGGAACAAGAAGGGTTGATTGCAAGGCAGGTGCCAGACGGTGACGGCTGGACATACTTCATTGTAAAACGGTAAAGTGGCTTAATTACCTTCAAAAGGCAAAGTCTTAGGTTGGCCTTGCTTGTTTTTTTCATTTAAACTTAGGAGAATGTTATGGAAAACAAAATACAATTCGGTACACTTAACCAAGATGGTACTATAACAAATAAAAGAGAATTAAAGCAATCAAATATTGCTGCTTGCACTTTCTTTATTATGATGCCAGAACATTATAGGGAAAATGGATCGTGCAAATGTAATAACAGAGAACATAGAACAATAATGATTCGAGAGTGGAAATATTCGGATAAAGATTTTACAAATATTCCATTAATAGACTAAGGAGGTTGTTATGCACTCAAATACAATAAAACATTATATTGCAACTGGGTATGTTTGGGGTTATCTTTGGGGTGGAGGCGAAGGAGGTTATACTTCTGAAACACTCACAAATGATTCAAAAACAAATCTTCTGAAAAAAGCAAAT
>SDBV01003056.1_pt1 | contig 24932 bp, 17 predicted proteins | sample 2277081 | NCBI WGS metagenome assembly SDBV01 (sample SAMN10402039, study PRJNA504765) | marine sediment metagenome | isolation source: marine sediment core GS10_PC15, 223 cmbsf | place: Arctic Ocean: Southern Knipovich Ridge | collected 2010 | reverse complement strand
CTTATTCGGCCAGGATCTTTATTTCGACCCGCACGTTTTTGTAGGCGAGGGGGTCAAATTTTTTGTAAATAGATTTCTTTCCTCCAAATCCTTTCGCTTCAATTCTGGCCTGTCTTACCCCTTCTGATAACAGGTAACTCCGAATCAATTCTGCCCTCAATAACGAGAGCTTTTTAGCACTTCCCCTACTTTCTTTTTTACTTACTGAATTAGAGAAATAAGTCTTTGAACCGGGTTCCATCTCAATGATAGGTCCGAAATTATTGCCATTGGTATGTCCCATTATCATAATTTTATAATCATTATTTTCGTTGAGCATCGCTAGTAATTGTTGCACTTCATATTTTGATTCCGGGCGCATAATGGCCGCATCTTTATAGAAGTAAACATTATACATGGTGATCACATCACCTGTGGAATAACGCTGAAGTTCGAAATCAACAATGAGAACGCTGTCTTCGTAACTCAAAAAAGGTGAGGTTCGCTCATTTAACGAGTCCATTAGATTAAAATCTTGCTGAACTTTTTTGTAGCCAAATATATCTGCAATTAATTGCACGTTTCCGGACCTGCTGATGCTCCTTGGAATATCCACAACTTTATGGGCTTCTTTGTATCCATACCGTTTCAGCTTGTCAGGATCAATCACTTCAATTTTCCCGGGAATCTCCTGGAAAGTACCTTTCGTGTAGGTATTAAAATACATTTTAACACCCTTGAAATCATCTAATTCATTAATCCCAGTAGGTTTATTTAAAGAATCTGCATTTCCCGATTCAAATGGATCTGGTCCTGAAATCCTACTTACAAATGCCGTGTCATTTTTTATTTCCAAGACAATTTCACGCTTGTCCACCATTTCCTTTATCTCGCTTCTTGTAAGTGAATAGGACTGAATCTCCCCGTTCCGAAGTATTGTCAGGTTGAGTTGCGATCCTCCAACACCCAGTATTCGTTCATCAATTTCACTTTTGGTTAAATTAACGCCTGCTACTAATTCACCTTCTATTCTGATGATCTGACTACCTACCAGTATTCCCGCAGAGCTGGCGGAGCTATCAGCCGCTATATGCGTTATATTGGCTGTATCTTTCACCACTTCGTATGCTACGCCAACACCTTTATCCATCGCTATTCCCTCCCCTACTTTCGTCCCATCAGCTAATGTGAATGGCATTGCTTTGAACACCCAGGTAGAATCCAAACTTGTCATTTCACGTGCCATGTGTGCATGAATACGTGCTTTATCATGCGTTCCGTATTTCCCAATTTGCACATAGTACATGTTTTTGGGTGGATATAAAGCGTACTCCGCATCTTCACCTATTCCTTTGACATATGCGGTAAAGTTTATTGCATTCTTATGAACCCCAAATACCCCAACAACAACATAGTATCCGGGATCCAGATATTTTCCTTCCTGTAACGTTTGCGAGGTACCCGGTATAATATTTAAACTACTAAGGAAAAAGGATATTGAAATTGCAAATAATAATGAACTCCTTTTACAGTAATTCATAACTAAGCTTCACAGTACACATTTGAAATTCAACCATTTAAATTAGATGATTGCAAGACAAATATATGCTTGAACTGTCAAAAAATTACTATTTGAAATAGAAATTACATGTATTCAAAAGAGCAGTGTCCGAAATAACTTATTGACTAATCAAATATAAAATCGGTAAGATACTTGAGTAAATCAAAATCAAACCTGCACTCAATGATGCTGAATTTCCAGGTTAACAATTGCCAGTACTTTCCCTTTGGTTTTAGCTTCAAATTCGATTTTTGATTTCCCAAATATCACATTTTCCGGATCGACTATTCTGCCATCAAAAACCTTATTGAGTTTCTCGATAAAAGTTATTCCTTTTATCATTTTCAGCTGCTTTTCAATTTGCTCCATCCACAATTCTTCTTTGGAAAAAATGATGCTCAAATAACCATTTCCCGGAACACCATCCAGTTCCCATGAGCCAAATTCGTCTGGTAATATCACATTATTGTTTTTGTAGGGTAGTGCCGCGCTATTTCCTATCTCAGGATCAGGGAACAATGGATAGATATCTTCTTCATCGTCACTTCCAATTATGTACACAAATGCGCTCTCCATACTGGAAACAAGCACCCTGAAACCGTCTTTATCGTTATAAAAACTATTCGTAATATAGCTTCCTGTTTCTTCATTTTTCAGGGAAAAATCCATTGTGCCACCCGCTACCAATGGAACCTCGATCTTACCTGCAAGATCTATGGCATCAGGATTTGAAAATGGAAAAACAAATATTTCAAATCCGTATTTGACAAACTCGCCAAAGTCCTGGTACCTGATCCACAGAAATCCTTCATTGCCCCAACTCGTACCCCAACTATTCATAACTTCAAATGCCCCTCCATATTTTTCATCATCGTAACCTACCACCACTAAAGCCTGGCCGGGTTGCGATTCGGGGTCCAATATTTCGCGAGGCACCCAAAAATCGTCTTTTACTATTTCGAAGGATTTAGGAGCATACATACCAATAATTACCGGTGATTCTTTTGACAACGATCTTTTAACCTTTTCGATTTTTAAATCTGGTTCTGCATCGACATCAAATAATCTGAAATAATCGGCAATTTTATTTTCTGCCGCTTTGTCCTTGATTTGTTCTGAAATGAATATCGGACAGGATTTACGAAAATCGACATATTTGGGAACACCAATTTTTTTTATTGATTCCAGAACGTCGGGGATTTTTACCGAAATTCCGCAGTCATAGATCCCCCTGGGTTTCGCCAATGCATAGTTGAATATGGGAGAAAAACTTATCTCGCGTATCTTCTGCTGGCTTTTAAATCCTCTTCTTTTTGCTTCAAGAATTGTTCTGGCACCATAAGAAACGGCCCAACCCACACTCGTATTCTCCATTCGTTGAGAAAGAGGTTTAGGGCAATATTGCTTAACCGAAGCAGAAGAAGGAAGAGGGGTAAAATCCCCTCTTAATAATGTTGCCTGTATTTGTGAATTATTATATTGATCATCGTCAAACTCCAATCCAAAGCTTACCTGTGCTTTGGCTAAAATGGGAGTGCACAATATTGATAAGATAATAATCCACCATTTTTTCATTATTTGGCAATAAATATAAAGTCACTGCCGGGTTCATATTGTCCGAAGTCACCCATCCTGGGTTGCTGGGCCAATACCTCCATATAGCTCCGAAGTTCACTTTTTGTCAGAATACCATCGCTTCCACCATAATCCCTGAGTGCAGCCAGAAACTGCTTTGCAAATGGTGAGTGGTGACCGGGCCGTCCGTCTTTTACATATTCCTTTCCACCCGAAGTAACATACATCCTTGTGGTGAATCGTAGTTTCCGTTTGATGAATTCAGTACGTGAGGCCATATCGGTATTATCCTGTCCACGGCTTCCCGCACGTGCAATATTCTGATCGAAAGTACCTCCAAAACATGCATCGAGCATCAGCATTGTATGCTTGCAGTTCACATTATCAACCAGGTCACGCAGATTTGAATATGAAAGATAAGAACTGCCAACTGGGTCGTTTAACTTCGAATCTTTTGCTACGATGAACCCACGGGATGTACGCTCATCAAACTGGCCGTGACCGGCAAAGAAAACAAGCAACTGGTCATTTTCCATGTAACTCCTGTCATATAATCCGACGAGTTTTTGCTCCATCATTTCTTTTGTGGGATTCAGTACCAGGTCAACCTGGAAACCATAACTTTCTTCAAGTTCCTTTGCGATCGTTTCTGCATCATACACGGGGTTCGTCAGTTCACCCCACTCTTTGTATTCATTTGTTCCAAATATCAATGCATAATCAGATCTTCCTGATTCCAAAGAAGCCAATACATCCACTTCTTTATTGATCGAACGCGATTCTTCGGTTGAAGTCCCATCTGAATTTGTCACCACAATTTTCAACGTATTGATCCCATCTCTCAACACTATTTCCTGCTCAATAAATTTTTTGAAACGGTCTGCCAGGGAAGTTCCCTTTTTAAAACCCCTGCTTGCCTGCGCCGGAAGGTCATTTACATAAATTAATGCCTCCAGAATGTCTGCTTCACAGTCGATGCCAATCTTTAATGTGAATACTTTTTCTTTCACATTGGTGCTGAATTCAGCCGGTTCTACCCATGTAATAGTAGCGGGAGCACTTTTGAATTCCAGCCTCAGAGGGCTGCTACTCCTTGCACTGTTTACATCCTGAGCTATTGCCAAATACCCGGCAAACAATAACCCGATCGCTAATAACGCCTTGATTTTCATGATTTTTACTTTTTTTGTTTCAACCTTAAAAATTATTATTTTATCATTTTATTATTTTATTTCCTTAAAATGATTTTACCACTAAATTCTTTTGAATCACCCCCACCTCCGGGTGAAACATTTAATTTATAGTAGTAGATTCCTTCCGGTAATTCCTGGCCAGACACGTTGGTACCATCCCATGAAAGCGTATAAAATCCGAAATTCATGGGCTCATCGGCAAGCACTTTTATTACCTGTCCCATTGCATTGTATATTCTTGCTTTTACGCCATATTCAATAGATTTATCTGGTAAAGTAAACGGTATGTTCACTTCGTTTGTAAAAGGATTTGGATATGCCTTCCCAAGCGATATTTTAGCAGGTTTTAAATAGGATTTGATAAATTCATGGTTCCCAAAATAAATATTGAACGGGCGCTTTTTATTTAATGTAAAATTGTATTCGGTTACTTCACGCATATTAATGATCCTGTCACCTGTAATATCGTAAAGCACAAGTTGAAGATCATTATCGCCGAAATAAGTGTTATCCCACGTAAGTTTCGTTTTACCCTGTTTTAAAGAGGTGGATGCTTCGTAATTCCATACATAACCGCCAGTTGTTTTTACATAGTCCTGCGAAAGTTTCCCTCCTTCGGTAATGGAATTAAATTCAAGGTAATCCTGCATATAAGGCAACGGCCCTATATCATAATAATCGATCCCATCTTTCGCATCGGGTTTCATCCCTATTGAAGCAACCCGGTAGGCAGTGATTTCATTTTCAATATCAATCGGTACGCGCCATTCCTGTGCATCAAGGGGTGATTTCGCCATTCGCGCATTTGCTCCGGTGCGGGCATTATTGGCATTCGCAGACAGGGGTATTTCAATGGTAAAAGGTTCATTGGACTTAATGAATACACCCTGGTAGTCAGCAATATTGCCCAAACCTTCACCCGTAAATCCACCGGAGCTGTAAGAAAAGAATCCTGATATTCCGTTTGCCGGGATAGTCCCCTTTGCCACATTAAAATCAATCACAAGCTGCCATGAGATAGGAAATGGAAATGGATTACCAATCTGGTTCCATCCGCTGTTTAAATTCATTTGGAATAAATTATCATTATTTACATTAGCGGATTCCCCACTAAAACTTAAACCAAAACCGGCAATCAGCTTATAAATTACCCAGTACCCCAACCCTAATTCTAAACTACTCCCTAAAGAACTTAGCTCTATGGTATTGCTTCCATTGTAATGAAAAAACCGTGATGTTTCATCATCCAGTGGTGATGTTGTTTGGAATACTGAGCTTATAGTGGCGTCCTTCACAGGTACTGAAAACATTCTAAAATCTGATACAACCGGATTATTTGAATCCGTTACGGGAGTTACCGTACCTGCAAGCGTTAATGACTGGTCCGATGAGATCGTATAGATATAATTCAAAAACGGGCTGGAGAGGTCCCTGTTTCCTGCTGCATCCTCTGCTGCAAAGAAAAACTGAACTCCAATTCCAATGTTGCCATCAGGAGAAAAAGCGTCCTCAGGAATGGTGTATCCAAATTTGCCGGTTGACAGATCAATTGTATCAAGAGGCTCTATGGTATATTGTGTTTCATCGGCATTATCGGTTACTTTCGTGATAGGTGCATATCCAATAACCATCCTGGATAAACCCACGTCATCTCTAAAAGTCGCAGCTACCGATCGACCAATGTCACCGGACCCAAGTAAATAATTGGTCGGCGCGATAATATTCGAAATAACCGGAGCATCAATAAACAAAGACGTAGGATACGTTATCAGGGTAAGTCCGGGTGCTCCCGGGTTTGTAATTTCCGCATAATAAGCCCCTCCCGAATCCGATTGAAAATCGGTGATTGTAAATACACTTTCTGTCTGTCCGGGAACTTCTCCCCCATTAAAAAACCATTTATATACATTTCCCGCTACCGATTGATCAATTCCCAGATTCAACTTATATGTGCGGCCCTGTGGAACCAGTATAGTATTAACTACCCCCAATGTATCCTGGGGGTAATAGACGAGCGTATCGGAATACACTCTGAAATTGGGCAGTACATCTTCAAAAGAAAAGAGGTTGCCAGACATCCACAAAGCGGTGAGCGGTACTTCCGATAAATCAGGAAAATTACCAAAAGAATTATTTTCAACCGAAACCGATGTTAATTTGGAAAATCCGGTAAAATAATCAGGTATATCCCCGACAAAATTGTTGTTCCATACCCAAAACCTTTCCAGGGCGATTAGTGCACTTAAATCAGGTAACGAGTTGGTAAACTGGTTATTATTTATTGCTAAATGGAAAAGTTTTGTTAATTGACCGAACGATGCAGGTAGCGCTCCTGAAAACGCGTTATTCCCTAAACTTATTACTGTCAGATTGGTCAGGTTACCAATCTCTGTCGGAATAGGATCAAAAAGTAAATTATTTCTAAGAGAAAGAAATTCCAGATTAGTCAAATTGCCTATCTCAACAGGAATTACGCCTTCAAGTTCATTAACTTTTAAATCCAATTTTTTCAGATTTGTAAGAGTAAACATTTCTAAAGGTATTCCTCCACCAATTAAATTAAAACTCAATATCAGTGAGTCAAGGGCAGTCAGGTTGGCAATTGAAGCCGGCAATTTTCCGTCAAGATTATTACTCCTTAAATCAATTGAGGTCACGCGGTCGTTGGATACGGTTACGCCAAACCAAGTGTTCATATCGGGGTCAAACCAGTTGGATTTATCTATCCAGTTTGGCCCCCCGAGCGAGTCATACAATTCGATCAGTGTATAATAATCCGATCCCAGTGAACCATTGTTGTCAAGATCAATATAAATATCCCCAAAATTAGTCACTTCCCCTCCCAGGAACTTATGGTCAGCCCCGCCAGCCGCTATTATTGAACCATCGGCATTTCTAAAAACCATCCCAAGTTTGTAAACGGTGGTTGCAGAAGCTAATCCATAATAATCTAAAATAGTAGGCGACAGGTCGATTTCCCAAAGATCAGTTTCATTGATCACTTGTGTCATTTCTCCGACTCCGTCATCAAGACCCCAGTTGCCCACAATATTTGTGGTAGAAAGGAAATCGCCGGGTCCTGTTAGTACCGGGTAGGAATGGAAATATACTTTTGGAGATCCGACCAGTGTGCCATCTCCCAGCCGGGCATCGTAGATAATTTTCGCAGACTCGCCCGCTTTTGCATTTCCCGGCACAAGTTCTACAATCTGACCAATTGGTTCGGTAACGTTACCCACATTAAAACCCTGTGGAGAGCTGAATGCACTTGCTGCAAATCCACCGTCGATGGCTTGTACGGCCCAGTAGAAAGCCCCATCGTACAGATCCAAGGTCCATGAGGTATTGGAACCTACATTTCCTATGTCCGCAACATATCTTGTCCCATTCGTGGGGTTTAAAGCCATGGGTGCCATTATATCCGATTTCCCGGGCTCGGAGCCAACCCGGAGATTGTACGTGAGGCCTCCAGAAGGGGTGAAATCATCCGTAGCAGTATCCCAGGAAAAGGTTATCAGGGTCCCGTTTTTACTAATGGTAGGATTTGTTGGGGCAGAAGGTGTGCCATTTTTACTATATGCCCCTGTGTTTTTATATAGAATGGAATTATTATCTCCAACATCATCTTCGCCGGTGATAAATACATCCAGCAATCCATCATCATCAAAATCTGCCCATCGGGCATCACCATTTTTCACCCCAACAATTCCGAGGTCAATTTCGCGAAAGGTATCACCCCCGAGATTTTCTCCAATATAGGTGATCGCATTAAAGCCATCAAAACCGGTTACCAGGAGATCGATATCACCATCCACGTCAAAATCACCCCAATCCAGTGAACCGTCTTCAAGCCCTGTCAAATCTGCTGCTACATTTATATCTGTGAATACATCGTTCCCGTCATTTCGCATCACATAAATCACTGCAACCCCATCCAAGCCTGTAATGGCAATGTCCAGGTCTCCGTCGTTATCATAATCGGCCCATTCCCCATCGCCATAATCAATGGTAAAAGGGAAGGGATTAAGTTCAGTAAAGGTATCATTTCCATCATTTCGATAGATCACCGATTTGACAACTACGCCGTTCCACCCTGAAATAAAAATGTCCAGATCATTGTCGCCATCGTAATCACCCCAATCCAGTGCCGCAGATTCAAAACCCTCCAACCCCGCATTGATATTTGCAAACACATCGCCACCATCATTTCGGTAAATATTGGTGACCTGGTTCGTTCCATCAAATCCTGCTATAAGCAGGTCCAGGTTTCCGTCATTGTCATAATCACCCCAATCACTGGAGCTTGCATTAACAGGTGTCAATCCTGCAAAAATATCAGTAAACGAAGCTCCTCCATCATTTCTAAAGATTTTCGCATAGTATATACCGGTTGAATTGTCCCATCCGGACATGACAAGGTCCAGGTCGCCATCGGCATCATAATCACCCCAATCGACATCACCTTCAGACACAGCCGGCAAGCTCGCCTGTCCAATATTTACAAAGGAGGAAATATCATTTCGATAAATATATGTAGTAGGTACCCCAAAATCATCTTCACCGATATACAAAATATCAAGGTCGCCGTCCTGGTCATAATCACCCGGCGCTACGGAGGACAAATACACATCATCAAAAGCAAATCCAGTATCCTGGAAAGGCCCGAAGCCATCGAGAGCACCTACGAAAATATTGGCTGCAGAAGGGCTACCCGGGGATGGTACAGAAATGGCACCGAAATCTGCAGGGTCACTATTTATCGATCCCGTAACAAACAGCTGGTCACCTGAACTGGCAACTCCCCGGCCCTTGTCATCATTAAGGCCACCGCCACTTTCCAGGTCTATCGCTTTCCCGGTCGATTGATCGTACCTGGCAACAAATACATCCCATAATCCGTCAGACATAGCAGAATCACCATCAAAATCAACTTTCCCGAACATCGTACCGATAATGACCGGCTGCTGGTCATGGGTAAGTGTGATATCCGAGGCCCAATCGATTCCCGTTCCACCGCCACTTGAAACCCATTGCCAGTCCTGGCCGATCGACTTACCAATGAACGCATCTGTCGTGTTCACATCGGCACCCACCTCAATACCATCAAATTTGGCAGATAACCCTATATATCCTGTGATATACACATCGCCGTATTTTTGATAAATGATAGCGGTTCCTTCGTCTTCACCCAATCCACCTCCAAGATTGTACCAGCTAGCGGTCCCGTCATCGTAATAGCCTATGCCAAAAACGTCCTTTCCCCCATTTGTAGATTCCTTAAACCACGTATCATCGAGGTCGGTGTAAACAAACTGGTCCTCATAGGAGCCGGTGATGGCTACTATTGATCCTGCCGGATCGGGCCAGATTGCAATACCATTTCCTTTATCTTCGCCAATTCCACCCACCTGGTACGCCCAGATGTATTCACCCAATTCGTTATATCTTGCAACAAACGCATCCTGGGTAGGGTTAAATAATGAATCTACTGTACTTTGAAGATATTGCTCGATATCATTTCCATCGGTACCGAAATACGCTTCACCCGGACCACCAATAAATGAACCGGATATATAGATATCGCCGTTGTAAGGATCTACCACAACACCACCGGCCTGGTCGTTTTTGGAACCGCCAATTACTTCCCATCCGTCAAAAAACGAGCCATCCGAAGCGTCAAACTGCACAACAGCAATATCATCACCCGAATCGTTCACCACATCGATCAATGTATTTGTACTCTTATCCGAAACATAAACCTGGCCAAATCCGCTTCCATAGTCAAATCCTCTAACATTTCCTATGACCACCACCTGGTCATTATATTCATCATACGCTATGTCAACCCCGGTATCTTTCCACGGGCCACCTATGGTCGATACCCATAAAATGTTTCCTTCCCAATCGTATTTGGCCACGAAAATATCGAGATCACCTCTATTTGGCCGATTGACTGTATCTCCTTTACCTGTGAATGTGAGTGAGGTACCAGAAGGATCTCCACCAAAGGAGCCTGTTACATAAAAATTTCCATCCTTGTCAGTAACAACAGCCGTGCCTATCTCCCCGGATACTAAAATATCTGTGCTTCCTTCTTTAAATACAAAATCCCATGCCGGCTGGGCCACAGTTACTGTTGTTCCCACCACAAGGAAGAAAATTAAAAAACTAAAAAATCTATATATCTGTTTTTTCATAACAAGCTTCCTGATTAACGTGAGAAGTTAAAACTGATCAAAGCCGGTACTTTTCGAATTGTGCCGCCTCCATCGGGGGTATCAGGTGGTGTTGGCAATGGATCCCTGGTAGGATCATCCTGTGGTGTATTGTCAGGAGGTGTTTCTCCGCCGCCACCGAGGGCAAGTGCGGCCACTACGCCCACAACAGCAACCCCAGCGCCAATAAAAATCCACTTTTTCGACCCTCCACCTCCTTTTGACGTCTTTAGCGCTGCCACATTAATGACGAAGTTGGGGCTCATTACCGAATTTGAAGGATCTGACAGATCATATAATTTAACTTTGTAGTTCGATCCATCATCAAGATCAGCAGGAACAATCCAGTCGTAAGTTTTTATATTTGGAGTGGTTGTGATTTTCCTGTTAAGAATATTCGCTCTGAACAGTTCAAGTTGCATTATAGCATTGTTAAAACCCCCTTCCCACTTGATTGGCATCGTATTACCGGGTGAAAAAGAATCAGTTGCTTTTGGACCTGTGAGGCGTAACGGACTGGACATTACAGTTGATCGAATCTCAAAGGTTACGTTACCCGAGAATAATCCCAGCTCTTCCCTGGCGCGCCAGAATACCTGTTTGTTATTTCCGGGAATTTGATTTTCTCCAACATCACCTGATACCTTTTCAAGTACTTTCTGAAAATTATCGGCACTGCTTAAAAGCTCGACCTTAAATGTTTGGTTGGCGCTGCTTGATTTCAGGTCGTAGCTGATGATCACCAGGTTTGGATTGCTGGGATCCGATCTTGCTTTGACATTACTTACTGTTTGCGAATATCCGCTAAAACTTGCCACCAAAACCAACAGGGTGGTTATGAGTCCAGAGAGGCGGTTTGCTGGTTGATTCATTGTACAAAAAAACTTGGTACTAAATAATCCCGGCCTTCCCATAATGTGATCTGTTTGAATACTTAAAAAATAATGAAGGTAACCTCGTTCAACAAATAAATATAGTGATTTTTATTTTTTAATGTATAATTTTGATTTTTAAATTATAGAGAAAAATGAGAAAATATCACTTAATTCCGGCACTTTTTTTGATGCTTACTGCCTGCCAGAATTCAAATACTACCAATGAATCTGAAAACCCGGTAAATAATTCTCCTGAAGCTTTCGAACAGACTTTGTACCAGGAGGTAATCAAAATACACGATAAAGTAATGCCCAAACTCCAGGAAATTTCGAACCTGAAAGGGAAAGTGGAAGAAAAAATTACGGAATTTGAAGGGATCGATCAGGAAGATGCCCGGTTAAATACTTTGCGAGAACAATTGGTAAATCTGGATGAAGCGGACCAGTCGATGATGGACTGGATGCATAACTTCAAAACCACCTACGATGGATGGACCCATGAAGAAACCATGGAGTACCTGCAAAAAGAAAAAGAAATGATCCGGAAAACGGGTGAACTGGTAGATGCGTCGATTGCTTCTGCCCAGCTGTTGTTAGAGGAATAAGTGGTCAGTGGGCAGTGGGCAGTGGGCAGTGGGCAGTGGGTAGTTGGCAGTGGGTAGTTGGCAGATTGGCAGTTGGCAGTTGGCAATTGGCAGTTGGCAATTGGCAGTTGGCAGTTTGCAAACTGTAAACTAATCCTGAGCGTTACAATTCGCCAGATCCTTTTCCGTCTGTTTTACACCGTATAAGCCTGTTTCTGCTCCCCATGTATTATTTACATAAGTTACGATTTCAGCAATTTCAAGAGGTGTAAGTCTTGGCAACCCCGGCATCTCCTGGTGGTAAAAAGTATCGTTTACAATAATAGAATCCCTGAGGCCATACCTGACCTGGCAGGCGAGTGATGCATTATCCAGTTTCATTAGATAATCAGATGCAGCAAGGGGCGGAATAAGTTTTGCCAGTCCTGTACCATCCACCTGATGACAATTGGCGCAGTGCTCCCGGTAGTGAAACATCCCTTGCACCATGTACTGGCTTAACTTGATGAAGTTTCGGTGATTGCCACCGTTACAACTGCTAATTGACAGGATCAAAAAGATAAAAAAGATTTTCAAACAATAATTACCGGCTTTCACGATACTCTTTTTGCAATATGGCAATATCCTTAATCAACAGATCAACATCTTCAGCATTTGTCCCGTCATAAGCCCCGCGAATATGCCGTTCCTTATCAACCAGTAAAAACCGCCCGCTATGAATGAATCCACCCTCTGCCTCATTGTCCTCAGCGGCCACCGACATGTAACTCAATTGGGCTATTTTGTATATTTCCTGTTTGTTACCTGTTACAAAGTGCCACCGGTCTGATTTCACACCAAGCCTGTCCGCAAATTCGTGCAAAACCGCAACAGAGTCATATTCAGGATCAATCGTATGTGAAAGAATCAATATATCATCACTGTCTTTATAGGCATCATACACCCGGAGCATTTGTGCTTTCATGATCGGACAGATGGTGGGACAAGTGGTAAAGAAAAAATCCGCAATATAAATTTTACCGTCAAATGTCTCATTGGTGATAATACTGCTGTCCTGATCGACAAATGAAAATGATTGAATGGAATGATAAGTCGTATCATAAACCTGTGTTCCGTTTTCATCCCTTATTTCTACCTCATAATTTCCATAAACAGGCAAGGATGGTTCTGTTTTTTTACAACTAATTAAAAATACCCCGACAATTAATACTATCGTTATCTTCATTATCAAAAATTATAGAGCGCAAAAGTAATTTTTAAATATTTGAAGGGAAACATCTATTCAAAAAAAATGAAGTGTATCACCAAAATGAATCTCACCGGTTTTTATAGCAATTGCATTTGCTCCAAAAAAAACTTCATTCCCCTGTTTGCGATAAGATGCCAATGTTTGCAATGGTTCCTTCCCCGGATACCCGCTTACGGGATCAATAGTGGTCATTATACACCTTGATGACGGGCGAATCACCTTGAATCCAGCGGTACCGGCATGAAATTCAGACCAGGAATCTTCTGCAAACGCTACCGGGCCATCTACCACAATATTTGGACGGAATCTGTCCATACCTACAGGATGCAGTAATTTTGAATTTAAATTATCGAGAGAAGCCTGGCTCACAATAAGATAGGGAAAGGCATCGGCAAAACTTACCATTCCATTGGAAATACCTGCAGATGTTTCTACAGGTCGTTTAGTATCTTCGGACATTTTGACCAATATGCATTTGTGTTGGAGAAAATCTGAGAAAAACTCATCATACCTTTTTCCAAAACGACTGGCAGGCATTGCGTCATTCCAAACCGTTACAGGAAGTTCAACGTCCCCATCAAGAGAAAATGGGACTTCCAGATAATTTCCAGGCGCCCGGGAGTCATACACAACCAGGTTATTGTTCTCAAATTTACAACACAGGAATTCAAGGGAATGGAATTCACGTTTCGTCATAAATTTACCCGAAACATCAACAAGCATCATTCTACGGTCGTGTTCAAGGCCACGTTCATATACATTGGCAGATTCGAGGCGGATCCCACCCAGGGATTTAATGGGATATATATTGATCTCAGATATTGTCATTCTTGTCCTGTTCTTTAAGTATTTCAGTAATTTGAGGAGGTATGTCTTCAGGTTTATCAATATCAATAAGTTCTTCTAAAGTACCAAAGGATAAATCTTCCTGATTCAGATCAATTACAGTTTCTTTAAATACCTTATCGGTACTCCATGACTTATTTTCAAATAACATTTTATGCAATGTATTCATGCCCAACAGGTAATAACCTCCATCTTTTGCAGGCCCCAGAACAACTTCATTTTTCGAAAGCAAGTAGAAAGCTTTATCAATGATATTGCTTTTCAGGTCAATAATATCACTGCCAATGATACAAACCTGGCCTGCTCCTTCACCAAATTCATAAGCAAATGCGTTGTACATTTTTTCACCCAAATTTTTTCCTGATTGTATCCTTTTATCTGCAATATTCTGCCAGTGGTCATCCGGATCGATAAACTCCGAATAGTATATTTTTATTTCTATTTTTTTTGAAATGGTTGCAACCAACCCCTTGGTTCTATCCAATAATAGCTGATATACGGAAAGTGCAAAAGCGTCACTTGTTTTACGGGAAATTCTTGTTTTTACTTTGCCTGACAGCAGGTTTCTAACAAAAACAATGAGTACTTTTTCAGGCCTGCTCATGTGCAATACTTGTTAAAATATTCATATAGTTATCATGTATGTTTTAAATAAAATATTAATAATTAATGCTTTATAGGCCATTTTATTTCATATAAATAAAATTTCATACATGGAATTTTATTTGATGTAATAATTTTGCAGTTAATAATTATAAAGTTACTTAAACCCTTGATGAAGGGTTTTTATTTTATTGATATAATAATGTATAGAATTACTAGAATTTTTAGGATGGTTTTTTCAACTTAAAAAGTTCATTTTTTAAAAGTATCTAACGTATGTAATAAATATCGTAAAATTGCAGTTTTTCTGAAATGAAACGATATTTAAAAGCCGTAAATTGGGGCATATTTTTTATGCTATGTGAATAGACCGGATCATTGGCAGTATGAAAATTCAAAATATATTTTTGTCAGTAATTATTGGATTACTTCAAATTGTCCAATTATCAACACCTGCTTTTTCTCAAACCGAGGATTTGGACAGTCTCATTTCCGTGTTGGATGAGTTGCCGGAAGACACCTCCCGTGTTCGTCATTTAAACGGGTTGGCGAAAACAGTTCTTTACAACGATCCGACGGAAAGTTACGGGTATGTATCAGAAGCATTAACCCTTTCGGAAAAATTGAATGACTACCCAGGGATGGCAGATGCCTACAAAACACTTGGGAACCTATCTTACATGTGGGGAAATTATACAGATGCGCTTAACAATTATGTTTCAAGTCTTGACATCTCCAGGGAAAACAATGATTTGCTCAATATTGCTAACCTGTACAATAATATAGGCAATTTGTATGAAGAGCAAAACAATCCGAATGAGGCCCGGTCTTATTACCAGAATGCACTGGCGATATACCGTGATATCAATGACTTTGATGGCCAGGCCACCATATTTCACAATATTGGGGTAATGTACGCGGATTCCTATCCTGACAGTGCCATTGTGTACATTGGGAAAGCTCTTCAAATCAACATTGAATTACAAGATGAGCGTCTGGACGCACTCGCCTATGGCAATCTTGGTTATTCTTATTTAAACAAAGGTGAATACGATACGGCACGTCTATATTTTGAAAATAGCCTTGGTTCATTCACTAAACTGAAAGATAATGAAGGAATCTCCAATCAGTATCTCAACCTTGGAGAATTATCACAGGCGGAAGGGAAATACAAAGAAAGCGTTCAATATCTTAATAAATCTGAAAAAATAGCCACCGAACATCGCCTTAATTCTTTGCTTGTTGATGACTTCAACTTTATGTCAAAGGCATACCAGGAAACCGGAGATTTCGAGAAGGCTCTTTCTTATCATGAGAAATACAAAAATCTTTCTGATTCTATATTTACAATTGAAAAAGACCAGGCCTTGTTTCAATTGCAGGCAAAAAACGAACACGAGAAAACCCTTGAGATCCTGAACAATGAAAATGAGCTGCAGGCGGAGCGGCTCCGGGCAGCGAAACTTCAAAACTATTTACTGATCGTAATGACGGGTTTTGCATTAATTGTCATGCTTATTGCCTCCTATTATTTTATGCACAGAAATCGGACAAATCAGCAATTGAAGGAACAGAACAAAGAGATTTTGGAACAAAAACAGGAAATTGAAAATCAGAGAAAAAAAGTTTCCGATGCCAACGAAATCCTCAAGGATAAAAATTTAAAACTAAACAAGCTGAACAAAGAAAAAAATTATCTTATGCATGTGGTAGCCCACGATCTTAAAAGTCCTCTCAACCAGATGGCTGGCCTTGTGAAAGTGATTATGCTGGAAGATGAAATTTTAACTGATACCCAGAAAAGCTGCCTTGAAAAAATTGAAACCGTATCCTCCCGGTTAAGTCATATGGTAGATAAAATACTTGATATTGAAGCCATTGAAAAGAAATCCTACAATATGAAGTTTGAGGAGTTAGACCTCAGGGACATTTTAGGAGAAACAATCAACGAATTTAAACCTATTGCCCAAAACAAAGATATTCAGATATCTTCCAACATGAACGGGAAAATCAGCCTGGTAAAACTCGATAGACAACACACAGTTCAGATTTTCAGCAACCTTATTTCGAACGCGATAAAATTTTCGCCCCCACATAAGGAAATAAATATAAATATTAAAAGCAAAAACGGGGAAATAATCACCGAGATAATAGATCAAGGTCCAGGGCTAACGGATAAGGATAAAGAAAGTGTATTTCAAAAATTCAAAAAACTGAGCGCTCAGCCTACCGGTGATGAAGAGTCCAGCGGTCTTGGGTTATCCATTGTGAAAAATTATGTGGAAGCTATGAACGGAAAGGTTTGGGTAGAAAGCACGTTTGGCAAAGGTGCCAATTTTAAAGTTTCATTCCAAAAAGCTTAATCCTTTTCAATAGGTTGTTATTGGTCAAAATTTCGTAGGTCATTGCTCCAAATACGACCAGGTATTCAACGCTTATCAGCCACAGGTTTTCCCTGAAACCAGCATCCGAATAACCTGAATAGGTAAAAAAGATAAATAAACTCCACAAAATCGGAAAACGATACTTCGTAAATATTGAGAATGCCATAAGTGGTACGATGTACCAGGGATGTAAAATGGTTGTAAATGAAACATAAACCATCAGTATCCACATAAATACTTCAGGTTCATTCATCCTCTTTTTCCAGCCAAGAAATACCACTGCTAAGATCCCAATGAAAGTAGAAACGCCCAGCCACGGTCCTGCCGTTTGAATGATGTTATATCCTTTTACCCAAAAACCCACCTCGCGTACGATGTAGTAAATGGATGCATTAAATTCAAACTTTTTAAAATATAAAGATCCGCTGGAAGAAAATGCCGAAATCAGTTGCTCGTTAATGAAAGGCAAAAACATCAATCCTGAAACCAGTACCACTACCACCCCATATATTAGAAATCTTTTAAGACCGAGCCTGGAAATAAGCGCAGGTAGAAAAATAAGTGGAATAAGCTTTGACACAACGGCCAGGGCAAATGCAGATGCGCTGGCCAACAGGTTATTTCTTTTCAAATAGTAAAACGACAATAGTAAAAAAGTAATGACAAATACTTCATGATGTAAGTTTCCTGTTAGTTCCAGGATCACCAATGGGTTTAAAGCATATAGCAATAAATTAGACCCTGGTATGTTATAAATTTTCAACAATCTCCGGATCAACAACAGATTCATAAATTCTGCTGCCAGTACAAATATTCTTATCACTACAACTGTAACGGGTAAAGAACTACCGGCAATTTTAACGGCTACCCATCCAATAAACTGCGGCACCGGTGGGTACATGGTCCTGTAAATCTTGAAATTCAGTTGCGAATACAAAGGCTCACCAATGCCTGGAATAGAAAAATCGCCCGTCATAAAATATTCAGGAGGGTAATCAAATGGATTTAACCCTGCAGTGAATAACCGTGCATCCCAAACGAACCTAAAGAAGTCATCAGACAAAGCCGGGATCGAAAACAGTAGTAAAAGTCTGAAAAAAACAGCAATGATGATTCCTGCTCTTACACTTTTTATTAAGTATTTATGCAAGTACAGGTATCCTGCGAACAACAGGATATAAAGTGCAAGCAATTCAGGGGTATCGCTCCTTGGAATAAAATAACCAAGCGCTACATAAGCTGCCGCAGATAGCAGTACAACAAATAAAATTTTGAATTTATTGTCCGATTCAGTTACTTCCGGCATGCCTCATGGGAAGAATAGAATATAAGAATACGGTAAAAAACCCAGATGCAAGAAAGACATGAAAAAACATTAATCCATAATCTTCAATCTGAATACCATAAATAATCCCCAGGAAAAAATAAATGGCAAGTAGTCCTTCAAGAAACGTTTGAAAAGTGAATTGTCTGACATTGTAACTATTTTTTCTCCAAAGATCCATTTTAGATCTTATATTGAATTTAGGCGTTCTGATAAATGGTGTTTTAAATCCAGCCAGTCCTTCAACTACAGCCATCGCATTGTGTAATGATAATCCCATCGACACCGCAAGAAACATCGGAAAATAAATAATGAAGTACCCCCGGGATTTTTCTTTCATTATTTGTTTTGAAGCAATCCAGTAGTAAAAACTTATACTGAAAAACCCTGCGAGGAATACTGATCCAATATTAAACAGCACTTTAAATTCAGGGTGATTGTGCTTTATATAAAGCATCGGGATACTGAGTATTGCTGCCACTAAAAGAGGAATAAATACCGCGCTGTTGAGCAAATGCAGTGCGGCATGGATCTTGGTTGTTTTCCTGATGGGCATACGCAAAACCTTCCCCAGATTTTTCACTGCAGTTTCCGCCGCACCTTTGTTCCATCTGTATTGCTGTGATTTAATTGCCGGCATTATTATTGGCAGTTCAGCCGGAGAAACAACATCCTCAAGGTATTTAAATTTCCATCCATTCATCTGGGCCCTGTAGCTCAAGTCCAGATCTTCTGTCAGGGTATCCGCCGACCACCCACCAGCATCGGTAATACAACTCTTTCTCCAGATACCGGCTGTTCCATTAAAATTTATAAAACTACCTGCAAAAGAGCGCCCGGTTTGTTCCACTGTAAAGTGTGCATCAAGCCCAAATGCCTGTAACCGTGTAAGCAGTGAGTAATCACTGTTTACATGTCCCCACCTTGTCTGTACCATTCCTATTTCCTGATCAACGAAATAGGGTAATGTTTTAAACAGAAATGAAGGATCAGGCAAAAAATCAGCATCAAAAACAGCCAGAAATTCTCCTTTTGCTGTCTTCAATCCAGCCTGGAGGGCTCCCGCTTTAAAGCCTGTGCGGTCTTTTCTGTGTATTCTTTTAATATCAAATCCGCTGGCCCGGTAATACTGTACTTTATTTTCTACAAGATCACCTGTTTCATCGGTACTATCATCGAGCACCTGAATTTCCAATTTGTTTTGGGGGTACTCCAGGCTGGTGATGGCATCAATTAATCTCTCTACGACGTATTTTTCATTAAATATCGGGAGTTGTATCGTAACTACCGGCTTTTCAGATTGATCAGGGGTAATACCCGGTTCTACTGGTAATTTCCTTGCCCGCAAATAATTAAATGTAAGGTGTAACTGACCAAGGCTAAAAAGAAAAACCAATAAAAGCGAAAGAGAATATAGGGATACAATAAGGTAATCCATTCTGATGTTAAAGGTATTTAAAAATTGTCCAAAGAATCTTATATCCAGCCATAATTGTACCTTTCAGGGTACCCGAGACTTTCGAAATTCCAATGCGTTTTCTGTAGGAAACCGGAACTTCGGCACATGTCAAACCATTTTTCGCTGCTTTTAGTTGCATTTCCACCGTCCATCCATAGGTTTTGTCTTCCATCTTCAGGTCCAATAATTTTTGATATCGTATTGCACGGAAAGGGCCAAGATCTGTAAATTTCTGTTTATACAGAATCAGCAACAGAGTTGTGGCCAGCCAGTTTCCAAATATCTGCGGAATTGTCATCGATCCTGATTCTCTTTTTCCAAGCGCTCTTGATCCAATTACAAGGTCAGCCCCATCCATTAAAGGTGCAACTACTTTCGTAATCTCGCCGGGATAATCAGAATAATCTCCATCAAGAAATACGACAATATCAGGTTTCACACCCTTGTCCACAAGGTAATCTATGCCTTTCAGGCAGGCGTACCCATATCCTTTGCTCTCTTCAAGCAGAACCGTTGCCCCATGAGAAGATGCTACCTGTATGGTGTTGTCTTCTGAACCGTTATCTACAACTACAATTTCCTCGACTACCTCGCCAGGGATGTCTCTGATTACCAGTCCAATTGATTTCTCCTCATTAATTGCAGGAATTATTACCACTACCCTGCATTGCTCTACTTCCGGATCTTCCTCAATCAATTCAATCAATTTTTGAATTTTTATTCGTCAAAACTTTTGTTTCCTGTCAGTCCTGATCCACTGATCCTTCCCTTTTCTGACGCTGTTTCAAGTTTCAAAACCCCACGGGGGCAAACGGCAGAACAAATGCCACAACCAACACAGGAAGACCTTACAATATTCTGGCCACGCTGGGCATACCATCGAACATCAATACCCATTTCGCAATAGGTTGAACAATTGCCACATGAGATGCATTGCCCCCCGCTGGTGGTGATCCTGAACCGGGATTTAAATCGCTGAATAAAACCGAGGTAAGCAGCAAGAGGACACCCAAACCTGCACCACACCCGGTTCCCCATAAGGGGATAAAAGCCAGTTCCCACAACCCCTGCAAAAGCTGCCCCGATCCAAAATCCATAAGCTTCACGAACGGTATAGCTGTTCAGTCCCAAAATCTGGCTATTCCCTGTCCAGTAAGTATAGAGAACACCCGCTGTCATTAAGACTGCAAGCACAAGTACACTGTTGATCATCCATCGTTCAATTTTCCAGGCCTTTACAGACTTATCTGATAATTGACGATAAGGATCTCCCAGTGTCTCGGCCAGCCCGCCACAGCCACATACCCAGGAGCAATACCACCGTTTGCCATAAAAATAAACCAGAACCGGTACAGCTATTACGATGAGGGCTATCCCCCATCCAAGCATAAATATTCCCAATGTACCGCCATCAATTAATTTCGATAATTCGCTTTCAAAAAAGAAATCATAATCAAGCGGCCAGATATTCTTGAAATCAAAATAGGGTTTATTTAGCCGTATGAGAATTTCTGGAATCAGAAATGCAAATGCGGTCTGGAAGAACATTACCGAACCTGTCCTGAACTGTTGATACCTGTTTCCCTTATACTTTATTAGCATCCGGATACCCATCACCAAAATAACCAGGCTATATAATAAACCATACAGGAAAAATCTACCCGCCTCCGAACCACTTAGTACCATACTAACAGGATCAACCATTATAATCCAGGAGGTCATATACTCAGGAAAATAATAAAGGAATATGTAAAAAATAATAAGGAATGTTCCGGTCATGATTCCCAGCCACCCCCTGTTGGACATTGCACTCGAAAATATTCCATTATTTTTAATACCGGGAAGTTCTTTGACACCCGGCAGTATATACAATAACGCGCCGATGATGCACATTCCATAAACCAGCAACATGATCATTAACGAATGAGAAACGATCAGTCCGATAGCGGAAGATCTTGTTAACGAGTATTTGAGAGACTTTACCCTGTACCTGTCAAATCCTTTTTTATTAATGATTTCGTAAGAAGCAATATTTTTGGCAACTCCCTTTATATCGCGTTGAAGGGACTCTTTATCTTCGTAAACTCTTCCATCCAACCAGCTCCCATACGATTTAAAGGCATTTTTCTTAAATTCCGAAACCTGATCGGACCCCGGGAAAAGTGAATCGATCAATTCGATATGAAATTCCAAACCATTTTCTGAGGATATTTTGATTATTTTTTCATAATCATTTTCATTGAAAGAGTAAGTTGAAATCTGTTGGTTGTTGACAGTAGAAAACGCAACATCAAGTTTTCTTATAAAGTCAAAACTGTTTCCAATTGTTTTCCCGGTGAGTGACCGGACTTCCTTGAAAAACAGATTGCGTTGTTGTCCTTCAGGAATTTGATCATTAATAATGTTGTTGGTGATTGAGTACTGATTTAAAAAGAACGAAACCAGAAACAGCCCAAATCCAGCCAGGAATAAAATGAGACCTGTAGTTCTTATGTTAGTCATTTTCCAACAAACTAAAAATTCAGCAATGAACCTTTGATTCCTTCTTTCCCCACCGTCCGGGCAATTTTACCTGGAAATTGCACTTCAAATGCACCTATAATTGCTCCTTCAGGATTTTTGCTAAATTCAGGGTCAAAATTTGCTTCGAAAAAATGCTCCACAACGTAGCCAACGGTTTTTTTCTCTGAAAGCCATTGATCACACACATTATGCCTCAACCTGACCCCAAATACGTTTATCCCCCTCACAACCTCAGTGGACTTTTCAAATACTACTTTCAGGCACTTTTGGCCGGCCGGGTCCTCCCAGTAAAACTGTGCCTCGTCCTCTAAAAGTGCAGGTTCCACATTACCATATGTTTGATATTCAATATCGAAAAACTTCGCTGAATTGAACCAACAGCCAGGGTTGTACGATGTTTTATTGCCTGTAATTGTGTGGGCTACCACTTCGCCCATTATTCTTCCCACATACCAGACTGCCTCAATGCCCCTTCTGCCAGGTAAAGGATTTTTTACTTCGGCACAATCACCGATGGCAAATATATTTTCTTCGCTGGTTTGCAAATACTCATCCACCAAAATTCCACGATTGAATTCAATTGAGGTGTTCTGTATCAATTTGATATTTGGATGCACACCCGCGGTTAAACCAACAAATTCGCATTCAATTGTGGTACCCTCACCTGTTACCACTCCTTTTACATTCCCATTCGCATCGCCAATGATTTCCTTTAATTCCGTATTGTAATAGACCCTGATCCCATGTGCTTCGATATGCCTGCCAATCAATTTTGATTCTTCAATGGGAAGTACATTGTGCCAGTAAGCAGATTCAAGAATCAGAAAAGTAACGTCGATACCCCTGGAATGTAACATTTCTGCAAGTTCTATCCCTATCAATCCACCACCTACAATTACGGCTTTCCTGGTCTCTGTTGTTGATTTATTAATGGCTTCAAGATCCTGGAGACTATACAATCCATGTGCTCCATTTAAGTCCTGCCCCGGCCAATCAAACATATTCGTTGCTGACCCCAGGGCAAGAATAAGCTTGTCATAGTGCATGGTACCGGCCTTTGCAAGTTGAATTGTATTATTCCCCGGTTCAACCTTCATAACATGATCATAGATTAAATCAATATTATTTTTACCCCAGAACCAGTCTTCATATGGTTTTGTGTTTTCAAATTTCATGTGCCCCATGAATATATACATCAGTGCTGTGCGGGAGAAGAAATATTTTGACTCCGAACTAATAACTGTAATTCTATCATCGGATAATTTCCGGATATTTCTTGCGGCGGTAATTCCTGCAATACCGTTTCCTATGATGACCACGTGCTTCATATTGTTTACATGGATTTCAACAGACAAATTACTACAATATTAAATTTTATTTGGTTCAGTTTGTTTAAAATTCTTTACTGACCTGATTTAATTTCGCAATTCTGGGTTTAATAGATGTTATAATTGCAGAATGATGAAAATACTCCTGGTTGGATTTGGAGGTTTCGCTGGGGCAATATCGAGGTACCTTCTTCAATTGCTTATCCCTCATACAATTGGCGGATTCCCCTGGGGAACATTTTTAGCCAATGTTATTGGTTCCTTTTTTATTGGGATTATCTATGGCCTCGCTGAAGAACACAAAATAATGACCCAGGAATTCCGCCTTTTTCTTGCCATAGGATTTTGTGGCAGTTTCACTACATTTTCTACTTTTGCAGCCGAGAACTTAAACTTATTTCAACTAGGCACCTATGGCCCTTTAACTGCCAATATAGTACTTAGTGTTGTTTTAGGGATTGCCGCAGTTTTTGGAGGAATAGCGATCACCCGTATCCTGGTTTTATAAAATTATAAAATTAACCATTTAGGTTTTATTGATAAACAAAGGTTGTTCATCGAATCGGAAGTATTAAAGTATTTTGCTTCTTTGTTACTTTTTCCCAGTCGATGGAAAAAGTAACCAAAAAGATCTTGAATTCTGCAAAGGTCTTCCCTGCCTTTGCCGAACGAAGCTCGGCTTCGGTAGGCAGGCGAGACAACACATCACTTTTGAATCTACATTTACTCACCGAGGACTTGAGTAAATTTCATCATGCTGTAAAACCGTGTGGCACAACTGCGCAGAATCCGGTTTGAGCTTCGCTCAAGTTGAGGAAGTAACTTGTTCAAAAGGTATTTGGAAAAAAAATTATAAGTTAAATACCAATATCTGTGCGGTGGGTCATCCCTGCCTTCGCCGAAACGGCTCCGTGTCTACACGCCGAAGTGTTTCGACACGCAGGCGTGCAGGCAGGCACGGTCGGCGTGAACACATTGAGACCATGCGGGTTGGCCAGCCTTTAAAAATGTCGTTTTGCACTGAACTCACCGTACTCAAATTGGTTAAGACATTTTTCTGCAGGGAGAGGTTGGGCGTTTAGCGCGGAAATGGGTTTTCGACCGTGGGGCCTTTTTCTTCCTGCCTGCGCAGGCAGGTTGCTTCTTTTCTTTTGGGCATGCAAAAGAAAATGAAGAAGGATCATTTAAAAGAAGGGTGACTTGCATATTGATTTTCCTTTATACCGAAGCACAA
>SDBV01003055.1_pt1 | contig 24937 bp, 25 predicted proteins | sample 2277081 | NCBI WGS metagenome assembly SDBV01 (sample SAMN10402039, study PRJNA504765) | marine sediment metagenome | isolation source: marine sediment core GS10_PC15, 223 cmbsf | place: Arctic Ocean: Southern Knipovich Ridge | collected 2010 | reverse complement strand
TCTACTTCCTTGCCTCCTTTACCAGGGGTAACTCCGGCAACGATATTTGTCCCGTAATCCAGCATCCATTTAGTCTGGACTCGACCTATCCTGCCAGTAATGCCTTGGACTAAGACCCTGGTCTCCAGGTTCAGTAGAATGCTCACGTTCCTCCTTCCAGCAGACGGGCAAGCTCCTCTATCCCCTTCTCCGTTGCCACTTCAGTAACTACGCTGACCCCACCCTCCTTCAGAATCTCCCAGGTCTCTTCCTGGCGATTCCCCAGGGCCTTGGCCACGATAGGAATAGTAATCCCATGCTCTCGAATATAGCGGACTATTCCCTTGGCTCCCTCGTGGATGGGGTTGATTCCTCCGTAGACGTTGATGAAGACCGCCTTCAATCCCTTCTTTTGCAGCACCAAGTCCATCACGCTGTATAGAAGGTCTTCAGTTATGGCGCCTCCTGTTTCCAGAAAATTGGCCGGACGAAATCTCTGACCAATTATGTCCATGGTGGCCATTCCCAGTCCAGCACCGCTGGAGATGATGCCTATATCTCCATCCATCTCCACGTAGGTGATGCCAATCCGGCGACCCTGCCGCTCCAGTGGGTTGGGCATTCTGTCCTCCGGGGACATTTTGAGGTCAGGGTGACGGTACAGGCTGGCATCGTCGATTTCTACCTTGGCGTCGAGGGCCAGATAGGTTCCCTGAGAAGTTCGAACCAATGGGTTGATTTCAGCGACCAGTGCATCGTACTTGCGGAAAATGCCGTAGAGAGTATGGAGAATGCCAGCTACCGACGTCAGCTCTTCACCATCCAAGCCCATCTCTCGGGCCATTTGCTGTGTCTCGGATGGGAATAAGCCCGTGGTAATAGGAACATGCCTGGAGACAACCCGTTCAGGATGGACTCTGGCCACTTCCTCAATGGAGACCCCGCCGGCAGCACTCAGGATTACCACGGGGGTGCCACTGTATCCGTCCACGGTGACCCCTAAGTAGAACTCTCGGGCCACCACCACCCTTCGAGCCACCATGACTCGATGCACAGGCAGGCCCTTTATTGGGCGGTCTAGAATGCGGTAGGCAACTTCTTCCACTTGATCCAGAGACTCAGCGGTCTGAATCCCTCCGGCTAGCCCCCGACCTCCCACCAGCACCTGCGCCTTGATGACCACGGGCAGCCCCAGTTCTTTTGCCTTCTGTCGTGCTTCTTGGGGGCTGGTTGCCATAGCGTAATCGGGGACAGGGATACCCTCCCGGCGAAACAAGTCGCTTCCTTCAAACTCATACAGAAGCACGGTTTACTAGAAGTCCCCAATTATGGTCAACATTTTCTTGTATGCGAGCCACCTGCTCCTCTGTCGTCAAGTGGCGGGAGCGTCCTTGTAGCTCCAGATATTGTCTCACCGAGACTCCCTGGGGTAAATAGTTTATGGTATATTTCTCTCCATTCTCAATCTCGTATAGAGGAAAGAGCTTACTCTCTACAGCTATCCGACCAATCTTGATGCTGAGCTCAGGAGAATATTTCCATCCGGTGGGACAAGGGCAAAGCATGTGAAAAAACTTTGTCCCTCTTATTTCTTTGGCTTTGCTCACCTTCTGCATTAGATCGAAAGGAAATGCCGGTGTTGCTGTAGCTGCATAGGGTACCTTGTGAGCCGCCATTATCTCCATAATATTCTTTTTAGTCCCCTGTTTAGGATTCGGTAGGGGTGTCGTTGTTGTCCAGCAACCGTCAGGAGTAGCTGAACTGCGCTGATTGCCGGTGTTCATATAGGCTTCGTTATCGTAGCAGACATACATAATGTCGTCGTTACGCTCCGCGGCACCGGAAAGAGACTGCAGTCCAATATCGAAGGTTCCCCCATCACCAGCAAAAGCTAATACCGTAGTCTCGCAGTCTCCCTGAGCTTCTAGTCCTGCCTTGACCCCACTGGCAGTGACGGCAGCCGTTTCAAAGGCACAATTCAGTATTGGTATGCGTAAACCCGAAGGCATGGTCAATTGTGAATCTGGTCCAAAAACTCCGCGTCCAGACATTAAGGTAAAGCAGCAAGCCGGAACAACACAAATCGTCTTCGGCCCTAATACCTTCAGCACGTAGCGGATTATTAGGGAGGCGCTGCAGCCGGCACACAGGGTGTGTCCTTGGAGCATATACTCCTCTTCAGGAACAGTAAACTTCTCCTTTCCAGTCAAAAGCGAGCTCATCTTACCACCTCCGTCCAAATAATATCCTTCTCCGGCGTATCCTGCTGGAAGGTGTAATCGATAATGTCTTTGATAACATTCGGGGTAACATCCACCGCACATAGTCCGACAATAAATCCGAAAACTATAGGTTTCTGGTCAACATGGTATAAAGTACTCTTGATACTCTGGCTGAGTATACCACCTTCACCAAGTGATATATTACGGTCAAAAACCGCCACCTTGGGCACACCCTTCAATAACTGCCGTATTTCTTCCTTGGGAAAGGGACGAAACATCCTTATGCGCAGTAGACCTACCTTTTCTCCTTTCTGGCGAAGTTCTTCTACTACCCTTTTCACCGTACTGGTCATAGAGCCAGCCGCCACTATTACCAGTTCCGCCCCGTCTAAGTAGTATTCCTCTACTGTGCCATACCGGCGACCAAAAAGCTCGTAGAAATGCCTTTCAGCCTTTCTCAGCACCTCGGGGACTCTTTCCATAGCCTGCTGAGCATGGTATCTATATTCGTAGTGTGTTGCCGGACATGGCGTCGAGCTGGCATAGAAGGTCAAACGGTCTTCTGGGTCCAGCTTGAACGGTGCTACGTAGGGTGGCAGGTATCTGTCTACTAGCTCCGCTTCCGGAATATCCACCGGCTCATAGGTATGAGAAAGATAGAAGGCATCATGGCATACCATACAGGGTAGCATTACCTCCTCGGTAATGCGATAAGCTTGTAGTATGCTATCCAGCACCTCCTGAGCGCTCTCGCACTCTAACTGAATCCAACCGGTATCTCTCTGGGCAAAACTATCCGTCTGGTCAGCACCAATATTCGTGGGGGGCGCTAAAACACGGTGAACATTACTGATGACAATCGGTAATCTGGCGCCACCAGCCCAAAATAAGAGTTCGTGCATTAGTGCCAATCCTTGAGAAGAAGTAGCCGTGAAGGTTCTGACTCCGGTGTTAGCGGCACCGATGCAAGCCGCCATGACTGAGTGCTCTGATTCCACCGGTATAAGTTTAGCTGCCAACTCTCCGGAACTAGTGAATTCAGCCAGCTTTTCCACTATAGTTGTCTGGGGCGTAATCGGATAAATAGGAATAACCTTAGGTCGTGCCAACTTGGCACCGTAAGCAGCGGCGTAGTTTCCCGAGATTACCTTTTCCATTTTGATTCCTCCTCCATTGTTACCACTCCTCTAGGGCATTCCTGCTCACATAAACCACACCCCTTACAATAATCGTAATTGACCAGATATTCTCCGTTCTTCCTTGATATGGTTACTTCGGGGCATACCAGCCAGCAATTGTCACAGCTATCGCAAACTCCACAGCTGAAGCATCTCTCAGTCTCTTTTATGGCAACGCTTTCGGTGAAGCCACCCTCAACCTCGGTGAATCCTTTAATCCTGTCAGCCACGGGCAACCGGCTAACTTGTGCCGCTGGGGATGACTGGAAATAAGCCAAATTGAGGTCTTTAAGGCCAGCAATTGGAATCTTTTCTCTAAATACTTCTAGTCTTTCTCCCCTTATATACCGGTCAATTGAGACGCTGGCTCTGATGCCGTCACCAATAGCCCGAGCCACACTTGATGGGCCACTAGTCACATCTCCACCGGCGAAGATACCAGACTTGCTGGTGGCTAAAGTGCTAGCATCGACTACCAGGATATCCATGGGTGAGGTTTTAAGCTCATGATTTACAAAGGTGAGGTCGGGAGTTTGCCCCACAGCAGTTATTACCGTATCCGCATCGATGGCAAACTCTGACCCCTTGACCGGGGTAAGGTTTGGTTCTCGACCTTTTTTCGTTTCGTCTAATCTCATACGAACACACTCTAATCCGGTCACCTTACCTTCACCGGAGATACTAATCGGGGCTGCTAAATAGATAATATGGACACCTTCCGCCTCGGCTAAACTGGCCTCTTTATCTCCGGGAGGGATATTCATTTTCGGTTGTCGGCAGATGATAGATACGTACTTTGCTCCCAGTCTGATAGCGACTCTAGCCGCATGTACGGCAACAACGTTTTCACCAATAACGGCAACCTTCTCTCCAGCACTTATCCGACTTCCCAGGTTAACCTCACGCAGAAAACTCAGGGCATCAACAACCCCGCTCTTTTCTTCACCAGATAAACCCAATTTCATACCCTTGTGGGCACCGGTAGCAATGAAAATCGCTTTGTATCCTTGCCCTGACAGGTCATCAAGGCTTTGCCTGGTGCCGATGGCAGTGTTAGTCCGAATGTCAACACCCAGGCACTTTATGGAATTAATCTCGGCGTCTAATACCTCTTTGGGTAAACGATATTCTGGGATACCTACCGCCAGCATACCCCCGGGTACAGATAAGGCTTCAAAAACAGTTACCGCGTATCCCATCTTAGCCAGACGGTAGGCGCAACTCAGCCCCGCTGGACCAGAGCCAATAACAGCAATTTTCTCTCCCCTCCTGTCTTTCGCTTCCTCCCCGGGAAGGGTAAGCCCGTAATCCCCCAGGAATTTTTCGACGCTGTGAATCGTTATCGTCTCATCAAAGCGACGTCTATTACAGGCAAGCTCACAGGGGTGATAACAAACTCTTCCCAAAACCGCCGGAAATGGATTACTTCTTCTAATTAGTTCCCATGCCTGCTGAAGTCTCCCCTGCTTAACCAGGCTGAGGTACCCCTGTATATCTTCATTAACCGGGCAGCTATGATTACACGGGGGTAACTTGTCCCTATATACTGGTCTCATATATCGCCAAGTGCCCGTCTTATTGACCAAACTATCCCCTCGAGCAACCGGCGGCACAGTTGGTACTATTCCCTTAAGGGTGGGCTTGAAAATGGCTTTGTGTGTCATTTATTCTCTCCTATTTCTTAACCAGCCCATAGGCTTCTTTGGCAGCGGCAGCATTCTCCTCTTTTTTGGTGGGAGATTCCTCCCTGATAGCTTCCAAAACAGCCTCTAAGCCAACTACCCCGGCAACCTTGGAGAATGCGCCCAAGATAGCCGTGTTAACTATTGGGGCTTGTGGCGAACCCAAGCCGTGCTTGACCGCAATGGAACTAGCGTCGACGGTAGCAACATTAAATCTAGACGGGAGGTTTATCTCTTTGGGTTCCTGTCCTGTGTTAATTAAAACCCAGGCTCCGTCCTTTAGTCCGGCAGTAACATCCACGACTTGCATTAAAACAGGGTCGAGAACAATGACATGGTCTGGTTCATAAACCTTACACCTTAAGGAAACCTTCCTATCATCAATCCTAGTGAAACCTAATACCGGTGCTCCTCTCCTCTCCCCACCAAAGATGGGGAAAGACTGGCAATACTTTCCCTCCTTAAAAGCAGCCACTGCCAAAATATTGGCAGCAGTCACGGCTCCTTGTCCCCCTCTACCATGAAAGCGAATTTCCACCATTTATCTTAATGTCACCTCCAAAAGTTTTGTTTAAGTCACACTATTAGGCTCTACTGATACCATTCTAGCAGTTTTATAGCCTAGCTGGCAATTCTTATGGCTTAAGCACTCGTCGGTGGACATAGTACTAATCGTATGGTAAAATTAAGGTGATGTTCCCTTAGAGGCACGTATGGGGAATAAAGCAGAAAATATTGTAAAAGTCAAGCCTTTTTACCCAAAATACCATAAAAACGCCAAAAGTATTTTTACTCAGGCACAAAATAATGTGCTCTGGGGTATTGACAAAACGCAAAATGTGTTATACTGGTTATAGTAAGTTTAAAAAACTTGACAAATGGTAGTGGATTATGATAGGGGGAGGGGGAGAGGATGAATGGATTATGGCACCTGAAAAGCCACTTGAATTTACTAGTTATGCACGGTCACGGATGCAGGCTCGGAATCTTACAGAGAACCATGCCTCGTTTTGTATATTACACCATACTGAAACATACAAAGTTAAAGGTATAAAGGCTTGGGTATGTAAACTACCAGATGGTCGAACTATGAAGGTTAAGACGAAAGATAACACGACTAGCCTTATTGTAATAGATATATTTACCTATACTTAGAATGGACAAAGGAGATAAAGATGCTACACATAGAAAGTGACCCAGTAGCGGATGCCGTTTACATTCAGTTCTTAGATGAGCCTGTTGGGTATACGAAGGAACTTGATGAAAATCGTGTTATTGATTACACCCTTAACCCCGGATTGCCGATAGGGATTGATTTACTTGCAGTAAGCGAAGGGGTCAAGTTAAATGACTTACCAGAAATTGAAACCGTAGAGAAAGTATTGCAGTGTCTTGGGGTCAAATATTACACTGAATAACTGTCAATGGCTAAACAAGTAAAACCTAGAGAACTAGAGGACTATCAACCAAAAACGGACGGAACCGCATGACTATCTGTATTGCTGCCTTATACAATAACGGTAAAGGTTGTATTCTTTGCTCTGACCTGATGGTAACAGCACATATACCTATGGGTTATGAGTTCGAAAGCGACGATGTCGATAAAATGATATCGATATGTGAAACATCTCCCATACATGCTCTTTCAGCCGGTGATATTTTGGCTGCTAATGAGATGATTGAATTGGCTAAAAAAGAAGCTAAAACGCAAGGGATTGCAACTACATTGGGAATAGCCGAGTTATTGAGAATAGCTTATCAAGTAGTTCGCAGGAATGCGGTTATTCAGCATGAGTTAGAGCCAAGAGGATTGGATTTACCTACGTTTCATAATTTTCATCAACGACTATTGCCTCAGGTAGTACAGATGATTGACCGAGCCTTTGCTGAATTTGATGCAGGGGTAGATTTTTTATTAGCAGGGAAAGATGATACCCAATGTGGAATTTATTCAATTTCTAATCCCGGAGATTTGTCATGTCATAATCCGATAGGTTATGCTGCTACTGGAAGTGGTGCGCCTCATGCAATATATTCCCTAATTGATGCAAGGTATAAAAAATCTATGGACAAAGATACTGTACAGAAATTAGTTAGTGAAGCTAAAAAACGTAGTGAAGTAGCTCCGGGTGTAGGAACAGCTACAAAAATAATATCCGTTGATATGTAGTGGAGGAGTCAGATGTATATTAGAAACGAATCTTATGTTACCGCTTGGCTAAAGGCTGAAAGGGACTTAGCAACCTCTGGTTATACAACATCTCCAGACCAATCATCAACTCCATCAGCAGCGGATGATATTATTCCAGAGTTAGATAAAGAGGATATGAAGAAATTTCGGTATAATCCCAATCCAGCGAAGTTAGAAGACTATCAACCAGGTGCTAGCCAAACCTTAGTACTTGATGCACTCAAAAAGGTGGCTAAGTCACCGAAGCCTTGTGAGAAGCATAGCGAATAACCTGTTTTAACATCGAAAGGAACATGGGCTGTTCGTCTTTTCTATGACTATACCTAAAACTGTACTCATCAACGTATTCTTGTAGATGCTCCCCTGTTACATGATGATAGGTTCCGTTAATGCTCCTCTTTAGTTGGCTCCAAAATCCCTCAATGCTATTCGTGTGTATATCCTTGCCACCAACATAAATCTTCTGTGAATGAGCAATAGTTCTATGTTTATAGCCAATATAAGCAAGCTTGTTATAACTTGGAAGGTCATCAGTATACACAGTAGCATCTTTTAGTACATTGGCTTCAATCAGTGGAACAAGAGTTTTAGCCTTAACATCAGGAACTACAACACCTTTAGCTCTACCTTTACGCTCTACCATGCCAAAGACTACGGTTTTATTCTCTGAACCTCTACCTCTTTTGCCACGTTTCTTACCGCCAACGTAAGTTTCGTCAACCTCGACCGTGCCAAAGAACTTAGCACCATTACCTTCGGCTAGTACACTTCTAATCTGTTTCCACATTCTATAGCCAGTTTTCACAGTAACACCGAGGTCACGACTAAGTTGCCTAGAGGAAATACCACAGCGAGTAACAGCCATATATGCAACTGCTTTGAACCAAAGTCTCAGGTGGTCAAATCTAGTATCTTCAAAGATAGTTCCAGCCATTGGGTAGATATGATTGCCACAAAACTCACAAGAATAGCACGGACGACCATGAATACGATAGTGGTTAGTTATCTTCTCGCACTTTTCGCAATAGATACCATTCGACCATCTGTTATTCTTTAGCCATTCAAGACAAGCGTCATCAGTAGGGAAGTCTCTATCAAAGTCTTTTGTGCTATACTTTTTCATGGCGATTACCTCTTTTCTTATCCTTATATATTAAGTATAGCATAAAAAGTTACGTGTGTCAAGGGGAACATCACCTAAATTAAACACCGGAATTGAGACACTGGAGGAGGATAGGCATGAAGGCAAGCCACTCGAGTCCTTAAAACTCCCATAATACAGTGAAACCAACATTGACACGCTTGGTCAGGGTTGATAGATTTAAAGACTGAAAGGAGGTAACTTGAAGATATTAGGTGTCGTTTGTAGTTCGAGAAAAGGTGGCAATACCGAAATACTGATAGAGCTGGCACTAGCTTCAGCCAGGGAGGCTGGGGCTGAAACGGAGCTTGTGACCATGTTTAGAAAGCAGATTGCTCCTTGCGATGGCTGTTATACCTGTCTCAAGTCTGGTGTTTGCCATATCAAGGATGACATGCGGGATTGGTTGGTCAAATTTGAACAGGCGCAAGCCATTATCTTTGGGACGCCGGTGTTCTTTTTCACGTTATCGGGACAGGCAAAGGTGCTGATGGACCGATTATATCCATTGTACACTAAGGGGAAACTAGCCAATAAGGTGGGCGCCGTTATTTCAGTGGCTTCCAGCCTTGGCCATACTGGCGCTTGGCAAACGTATAACAACTTCTTCTGTGCCGCTCACATGCTGGCGGCCGACTTTGTCTATGCCTTCGGGCGTGAAAAGGGTGATGTCTGGCGTGACCGGCATGCCATTCAGGCAGCTAAAGAACTTGGAAAGCAGGTGGTGGCGCTTGCCTCCTCCGGATTCAAATACCCGGAGGCATATCCGGCTCCGCTCTACCGCCTTGTCAGAGATAAATATGGTATTGATATGTCTCCTGTTAGAGGTCGGTGTGAAGAGCTGACCTTACCGGAAAGCTGAGGAAATTATTACACAATCTGGAATTCACGAGAAGGAGTAAATGGCCATGAAAAAGGTTGGATTAATTGGATTTGGTGTTATCGGGAGCTACCTCTTCCGCAGGATCGAGGAAGAAGGAGTAATGGAAGTGGGGTTTGTCTTCGAAGTGGACCGGAAGAAGACCGAGTCCATAACCCCCTCCTTAATCCTTACTTCCTTTGATGATTTCAGGCCCGTTGACCTTGTGGTCGAGGCTGCTATTCCACAGGTAGTCAGAGAACTTGGGCCACGAATCCTCAAAAACTCTGACCTTCTCATCTTCTCACTCACCTCTTTGGCTGATGATGACTTTTGTCAAGAACTGGAGATGACTGCAAAAACCTCAGGGACAAGGATTTACGTTCCTCACGGAGCTATTCTCGGTCTCGATGGGATTCATGATGGGAGGGAAGTGCTCCAGACGGTACAGATTACCACGACCAAAAACCCCAAAAGCCTTGGGTTGCCGGACGAAGGGATAACTCGACCTACGGTGGTCTACGAAGGTTCCACAAGGGGAGCCTGTGAGCGATTCTCACGGAATGTAAATGTCCACGCCTCTCTTGCTTTAGCTGGCCTGGGCTTTGACAAGACGCGGTCGAAAATTGTTGCTGACCCCGGCACGAATTCGATGGCCCATGTGATAGAGGTGACCGGAGAGGGATTTCACTGGAAGATAGAAGTCGAGAGTATCCCTGTCGGGGCGGTGACCGGAGCCTATACGCCTGAGTCTGCCTACCAGACTGTTAAACGAATTTGTGTAGAAGACGTTGGTTTACAGCTCGCATAAGGGCAGAACGCCGGTAGCGGTTTAACTACACCGCACTCGTTTCTAGCTCGGCTTCCTCGCTTCCACCCTTGCCAAACGCTCATGAACCTTCACCAGGGCTTGTGTCCCGTCGCATTCTTCATCGGAAGCCTCGAGTGAGCGATACATCTGGTGAACCAAGCTGGTCACGGGCAGTGGCAGATTCATCTCGCTAGCCGTTTCCAGAACCAGGCGTAGGTCTTTTTGCTGGAGACACACCATGAAACCTGGCTTGAAATCGCCCTTGATAATACGCGGCGCTAGATTCTCCAGCTGCCACGATGCGGCAGCACCGCTGCTCACCGCGGTTATGGCAGTCTCGAGGTCAGCTCCCGCCTTGGCAGCAAAGAGCAGAGCCTCACATACCGCATTGAGATTGCCCACCACCAGGATTTGATTGATCAACTTTACCGTCTGCCCCATCCCGTTGGTACCCACGTGGGTAATACGCTGTCCCATGGCTTCGAAGACGGGCTTACATTGCGCGAATACCTCGGCATCACCCCCCACCATAATAGCCAGCGTGCCCTTTATAGCTCCCCACTGGCCGCCGCTTACCGGAGCATCCAGCATGTGGGCTTCTTTCTTCCTAAGTTGAGCTGCTATATGCCTGGTGACCTTAGGTGAAATGGTGCTCATGTCGATGACCACTGAGCCGGGCTTTACCCCTTCGATAACTCCGTCTTTGCCTAAGACTACCTCCTCAACATCAGGTGAATCAGTGACGATGGTAATTACGATGGGACACTCTTGAGCTACTTCTCCAGGGGAGTTAGCGGCTTTGGCACCCTCCGTCACCAGCTCCTCAACCTTAGACCAGGTACGATTGTAAGCTACCACCTCGAAGCCAGCCTTGAGTAAGTTACGGGCCATAGGCATGCCCATAATGCCGAGGCCGATGAATCCCACCTTCTTGTTCATAGAGTTAACCCCCTGTGCTGAGATTAGCGCCTGTCCAGCGCCTTCTAAGATTATCTTTTTCTGTGATTAGATGTCAAGCATCTATCCTGCTTAACACCGCCACAGTTATACAGTTAGCCTCTGTCTCATGGTACCTAGTGATATAGAGAAAAACAGGATGGCTAAAACAATGATAAGGGCAAGTGCCCAGAGAAGGCTGAGTTGGAATTGGTCAGATTCTTTGCCTTAGTAATAGGCATTATCTTAACACAAACAGCAGAAAGAGGCTGAAGACAAATAAGACTTTATTTTTGAACTAGCCTCCTGCCCATCTCAAATGCGTCTGATAGTGCCGTTGGGTGTTTCTTAATCTCCCCCCTCTTATCCACGCCTCGAACCAGAAGCTCATCGACATACTGAACGCCAATAGTTTGGAAGAAATATTTCACTGTTAATATTGACCCGTTGAACAATTGCTCGCCTCTGGTAGCTCCAACAGCGATAAAGGCACCCTTTCTCACCAAGTCAGGGAAGTCCTGCTTAAGAATGTACTTTCTAGCCCATAATGCCTGGCAGCGATCGATGAGAGCCTTAAGTTGAGCAGTGAGTCCGTAGAAAAAAATCGGTGAGGCAACTATTACACTGTCAACTTCGAGGAGCTTGGGGTATATGTCATCCATATCGTCTCTAATAACGCAATTGCCGTCCCTCAGGCAGCCATAATATTCTCGACAGGGGTTTATCTTGAGCTTATCTATTATGATCTTCTCGACCTCGGCTCCTTTACTTTGTGCCCCCTTTAAAGCCTCATCCAGTAGTATATCAGTATTGCCCTTTATTCTCGGGCTTCCCATAATCCCTAGGACTCTCAATCTATACCTCCAGCGAAAAATTGCAGTGTATCAATATTCCAGTTGGTATGAACTGCCCAGCATTTTATATTGCCGCTAGCTCTTTGTCAATCTTGTACCTTAGCCTTCAAAGGTTGCGCTGGTTAGCAACAAATACCCTGACGCTTATGAGGGAACATTTGACAAATGGCAAGCAACAGATGTAATATGAATGTAGGTAATTATACAAAAAACACGGCGCGATGAAGAAGAATGGTTATCGCCGCGGTGCCTCTAGATGTATTTTAATTCCAATAGCAGCGAATAGATGGTGAATTTCGATGGACAGTGTCTTGGGTATCATCTTGGCTGGAGGCCAAGGAGATCGGCTGAGCGTTTTGGCTCAAGAGCGAGCCAAACCAGCTATCCCTTTCGCTGGTAAGTACCGAATCATAGATTTTACCCTGAGTAACTGCGTCAATTCAAAAATTTGTAATGTAGCTGTCCTGAGCCAGTATGAGCCTCGCTCTCTTATTGACCACATTGGTATTGGTGTCCCCTGGGACTTAGATCGTCCGGGCTGTGCAGTCCGGGTACTACAAGCTTATTCAACGCGCGGCGGCCGTGATTGGTATAAAGGAACCGCCGACGCCGTATATCAAAACCTAGAGTATATCGAGGAGACGGGCGCTGAACTGGTACTAATCTTGAGCGGTGACCATATCTACAGTATGGACTACTCCGATATGCTCAAAGTTCATCAGGATACCAGAGCCGATGTTACCTTGGCGGTTACTCGTCTCCCCGAAGAGGAGCTAGAGCGATTTGGTACTGTGATAGTGGACGAAGCCGGGCAAGTCACTGGCTTCCAGGAAAAGGTTAAACAACCAAAGAGCAATCTTACCTCCATGGGCGTTTATCTTTTCCATAAAGACGTTCTGCGACAATGGTTAGAGCAAGATGCTCAGAGCAGAACCTCCAAGCATGATTTTGGTCGAGATGTAATTCCCAGGATGATAGGTAAAGGCAAGATTTTTGTTTACAATTTTGAAGGTTACTGGCGGGATGTAGGCACGGTGCATGCCTACTGGCAAGCTAATAGGGAGCTGTTCGAGATGTCTCCATCCCCTCTATTCAGTGCTGATTGGCCTATCCGTACCAAGGAGGAGGAAAGACCGCCGGCTATCGTCTCTGAGACGGCTAATGTGATTAACAGTCTGGTATCTAACGGTTGTGTCATCGAAGGTCGGGTAGAACATTCAGTCCTCTCACCGGGGGTCATGGTGCTCGAAGATGCTGTAGTTAAGGACTCAATTATTATGTCTGACAGCGTGGTTGGGCCACATAGTGTTGTTGACTATTCAATCTTGGACAAGGAGGTAGTAGTCGAAGCTGGATGTTATCTTGGCTTTGGCGATGACTTCCGAGCCAACAGCAGGGAACCCAAAGTGCTGAATAGCGGGATTAGCATTGTCGGGAAGAAGGCTAAAATTCCCCCTGCGGTAAGGATAGGCCGCAATTGTGTAATCTGCTGTGGTGTGGGGGAGGATGATTTCCTCACTTCTGAAATCAAAAGCGGCGAGACGGTCAGGCCAAAACGGAGAGGGTCTGCCCGAAAAGTATAGCTACTCTGCCGATGGAGCTAGCCCGCTGACTCAGGCTAAGTTGGAAGATATAAAGATAATATGTCAGAACTAAGATATGACCCAACCACCAGAGAATGGGTAATAATAGCCCCGGAGAGAGCCAAACGTCCTCAGCAGGCGCAGAAACCAAGGCGTGCCGATAGGTTACCTGATTGGGATGGGTCCTGCCCTTTCTGTCCGGGTAATGAAAGCCAGACACCGCCTGAAGTCTTCCGGCTCCCCCTATCGGACAAAGCCTCAACCTGGGAGGTAAGAGTAATACCCAATCGATTCGCGGCGCTAATGCCTAATGGGGATATTACCCGGAGGGAGGATGGGCACTTTTTCCGCAAAATGGACGGCATCGGGGCGCATGAGGTAATCATAGAAACTCCATCTCATAATACTCCCACGGCGTTGATGTCATATGAGCAAGTAGAAAAGGTGCTAATAGCTTACCAGGAAAGATACAAGGCCTTGAAGAAAAATCGGCAAGTCAAGTTCATTACAATTTTCAAGAATCATGGTCAAGCATCGGGGACATCTTTGATACATCCTCACTCGCAGCTGGTCGCCACACCCATCCTTGCTCCTTACTATCACCGAAGGCTTGATGTCGCCGTGGATTATTATGCTGTGTCCGGTAGCTGCCTGTACTGTGAATTGCTCGCTGAGGAGCTAGAGAAGGGAGAAAGAATCGTTGCCCAGACCAGAGAGTTCGTTGTCCTCCATCCTTACGCCTCACGCGCACCCTGGGAGACCTGGATTATTCCCAAAAGGCATTGTGCCTCCTTCGGCCTGTTTCCCAATGAACACCTTGCTGAACTGTCCAGGGTCTTAAAGGATACCCTCCTCTGCCTATACCGGGGGCTTGATAATCCCGCCTTCAACTATATGGTTAATACCACCAATACCGAGGATGAAGAGAACCCCTATTACCACTGGCATATCAGGATAGTACCGAGGCTAAATCTCATTGCCGGGTTTGAAATGGGTTCAGGTATCTATATCAGTACGGCACTGCCGGAAGACACAGCCAGCCTGATGAAACAGGTAGCCGGCTCCCTCCCTGAAGATGAATGCCCGACTCTTAAGCAAAAAGCCTAGCCATCCGTAACAAAGAAATCCAAAGTAGCTTTAGTGTAACTTGGGGGGTATGGTTTTGTCCAGCCAGCCTAAGAAAGCCTCCACCTCACTCACTCCCCGGAGGAGTAAATCGGCTCCCTCGGCAACATTTGGTGGTGTTTCTTCTCCTACCACCCCGATGGCTAAACCTTGAAATATGGCGTCACGCGATAAGGCGTGTATAGTATCGAAGGCATCTATATCAGCAACATCGTCTCCCATATAGACGGCGGCCTTAAGATGATAGTTCTCGATAAGTTCCCTCACAACTGACCCTTTACTTATTTCTAGGGGAGGCCGAAGCTCAATAACCGCTCTCGCCTTATCAATATTAAACGGCTGGGCTGCCGAGGAACGACTTATCTCCTGCAGGATAGTCTCTCGCACCTCTTCCCGATTTGGCAATGTCCGGTAGTGGAAAACGAGCCCGGCACCTTTATCCTCAAAGACCACCCCCAGAGGGAGGAGAAGCGGACCCAGCTCTTTGATGGCGGCAGCAGTTTTCTCCACGTATCCTTGTGCTTCTGGCCTAACTTCGACGCGTCCATTAACCCACCGTTCCAGGCCATGATTGCCATTGTAGAGCACTCCATCTACATCCACTAGGTGTCTGACTACCTTGGTTAACCTCCCTGAGATGGCAGCCACCAGAGGCAGCCGCTTGACTAAAGACCTCAGGTGTTTTTTGCACTCAGGGGTAACCCTCACTGCTTCCGCAGTGGGGGCAATTTCAGCTATGGTTCCATCGACATCGAAGATTAGTCCGAACGGATGAGTAAGCACCACGTTTTGCACTTGTTCCAGATTTGAGAATAGGTAATTCACGTGAGTTTCACCTTGCTTTGTTACTAGGGTAACTTGACCGAAAGGGAATGTCAATCTGTTAAGGGTTTCTCCAAGACTTTTCTAATTGAAAGTGAGGATTTCTTTGCTAAAGTGGTGCTTATCTGTTATAATCCACCCACAAAAGAGCTGTCTGTGGAGGTTATCCATGAAGAATGCTCAGCACCAGAAATGGAACAAAAAAGTCATCTCGGCTCCTGGCCTAGTCTCCAAGAGCAACACAATGTATCTGATAATCCTGGTGGTCTGGCTGGTTTCCCTGGTCGGGCTGGTAATAAATTTCCTTTTCATTTACGGCATACCGAACTCTGTATTTCTTTGGATTTTGGTTGTGTTCGCTGCAATCTGTCTGGCAATCTTTTGGTTTTATGCTCTCTACCATTATGGGTTGGTGTTCTTCCGGCAGATAGGTAAGATAAAGCCTGAAGTAGGGGAGGGGAAAGAGGAGGAGAGCAGAGCCAGTTTTCCCAGTATAGCTCTCCTTTACACAACGGTCGACGATTTCAGATATAATGCTGCCTTAAGTTGTGTTAATCAGGACTACCCAAACTTTCATGTCTTCCTTATCGATGTGAGCCAGGGTCAACAGGGAAGGAATCAGGTAGACGAATTCCATCAAAGCTTTCCCCAAAAGACTACTATCGTCCGACGGGAAAGTCTGGAGGGATTCAAGGCACGTAGCCTTAACTTGGCTTTAGCTAATCAAGCTCAGGGATATGAATTCTTTGCTCTCTGCGACGCTGACGGGTTGCTTACCAAGAACTTCCTAAAGCAGGCCTCTTCTTACCTGCAACGAGATGAGCAAGTTGGATTTGTGCAGGCGAGCCATGATAGCGGTTCCAGCACCAGAAATGCCTTTACCGACCATTTTCTTGCCGAAACTTTAATTCGCTGGGAGTATAACAATGTTCCCCGGAACCACTACGGGTTCCCTCTTATGTTGGGGCATGGGGTACTTGTCCGCACTGAAGCCTACTCCAAGGCAGGGGGATTCCCCGAAGTTGTTGCCGAGGATGTAGCTTTTACTATTGCTCTGCGTCACGCCGGGTACACTGGATTCTTCGCCGAAGACATAGTCTGTAGTGAAGGTGTCCCCGAGAACTTGGGGCAGTTGAGAAAACGTACCTACCGTATGACTATGGGCGATACTGAAACCTTCGTCCAGCACACCTTGCCCTTTATCAGGTATCCCGCAGCTTCTTTCGCAGAAAAATGGGATATTATAACGCATACACTAAGGAGGACGGCTAGTTCCCTATTTCTGCCTAGTCTCTTGGTTTTACTGGTCATTGCTTATATTTCCGGCAATGCTTTCGCCACCACTGCCTGGGGGCTGGTGGCTTTCGGCTGGCTGGTGTCAGTGAGTCCCTTAGTCCGAGTAGTGGTTAGCCGTTACCGCACACCAATTAAGATGTTCCGACACATGAGTCAGGTAACCTGTGTTTACGTTTCATTTTGTCTGCATAGCACTGTAGCTATCCTGGCCTTTATTCTAGCTCGAAGAGCCCATTTTATTGTGACAGCGGCAAAAGCCAAAGAGAAAAGTAAGAAACGGTTAGGATTCAGAGAATCTATAGCTCGCCTAAATCCAAATAGCAAGGCTATGGTATCAGCCTCCGTTATCCTTTCGCTACTCTTACTAGCAGTAGCTATAAACACCCGTAACATAGCGCTTTTGGGAATTGCCCTGGCCATAGCCTCGCCGATACTCCAGAATAGCTTCGGTTGGAAACAGAAGCCAGCAGAGGCTACAGCCTGGTTGGCGTTGCTGCTTATTTTCTCTGGGGCTGTGCTGGGACCGTTAGGGGTGATTGGTCCTCAATGGCAATACCTAGTCCCGGTAGGATTCTCTGTAATGATTCGCACCTGATTCGGCTTGATACTGTTCGACTTTACCAAAAGTGGGACACCTGATGAGACAGGGCTAATGGACACCCAACCCGTGAGGCGATAAGGGTCTAGAGCTTCAGTGCACCTCAGTCTTTACCCTAGGCTGGTTTAGGCTAAAGCTCGACTTCATGTTACACTATCTTATAACCCTTCTTCAATTCAAAGGGTCAACCCGTACTTTGGCCGGCTATCTTTTTCAGTTCTCGAAGGGCAAAGGCGGCGGCGCCAAGTACACCGGAATCCCGCTCCAACTCGGCGGGAGCAAAGCGTACCGCCTGGTAAGCTTCCTTGAAGGCTCTTTCCCTGGCTACCTTAAAGGCTGGCCCAAGCAGAATATCACCGATATTGGATAAGCCACCCCCGATAACTATCAACTCCGGATTGAATATGTTTATTAGATTTGCCAGGCCTACTCCAATGTAGTAGGCTGTCTGAGCAATAAGCTCTCTGGCTAGACTATCGCCATGCTCAGCAGCGGTGTGAATGACCTCAGCTGTTACCTTTTCCATATCACCGCCGGCGTAATCCAGAATAGACGTTAGGGCGCCTTCTTTAATCCGATGCCGTGCTTCTCTTGCCAAAGCCGAACCCGAAGCCAGCGTTTCCCAGCAGCCAGTATTGCCACAGGTACAGAGCAACCCGTTATCAGCAATAGTCATATGACCCACTTCACCAGCAGTACCGATAGCACCGCTGTAGAGCTCCCCATTGATAATAATGCCGCCGCCGATGCCGGTGCTGATAGTAACATAGATAAAATTACGAGTACCCTTTGCGGCACCGAAATAAAGCTCGCCCAAAGCTGCGGCATTAGCATCGTTGATAAGGAATGTCTTTTTACCAGACTCCCTTTCGATGATGTCCTTTAGGGGAACGTTCTGCCACCCTGGCAGATGAGGTGAGGTAAAGACTACTCCTGTCTCGGGATTTATGATACCGGGAGCCCCAATCCCTATGGCACTGAGGTCGGCAATAGCTATGCCCGCCACATCCGTAGCACGCCCTGCGGATTTTAAAATCTCTCGGATAACCGCCTCCGGGCCTTTATCAGCCGGCGTTACTCTGTAATCACGTGCGAGCACATTCCATTGGGAAGTTATTACCGCTGTCAGTATTTTACTACCACCAAGGTCAACCCCAAGAACAAAGAGGCCGTGATTTTCACGCATTTTTTCGCTCCTGACCCATAAAGCCTATCCCTTCACCCCTGTAGGGCTGATAATAATACTGCCAGTGACATCTTCCCTCTCTTTTTAATCCATTTGCCAGACTCTGTCAATACCCTCAGCATTTGTTGCCGCAGGATGCCAGAGCGCCTAGCTGCTCACGTCCTTGACGAAGCCAAAGCTCAGTGTTACAATAGCATTGGTTGCTTTTGGCAGAGAAGTTTCCCTTTCCCATTTCCTCACTAAATCTTTGAAGAGTATGATAGGAGTAAAGTCATGATTGAAGTTCGCTTGCATGGCAGAGGTGGACAGGGAGCAGTAGTGGGCGCTACTATACTGGCTAGAGCGGCGATGCAGGAGGGTAAATATGTCCAATCCTTCCCCCTTTTCGGTGCTGAACGGAGGGGAGCACCGGTGCAGGCATTCTTGAGAGTGGATAATAAGCACATATATATGAAAGACATAGTTGAAGAGCCAGACCATGTAATTGCCCTGGATGCCGGGCTCATTAAAATGAAAACAGTGCAGGTGGACAGGGGTTTAAAAGCGGGGGGATGGATTCTTATTAACTCACATGAGGAGCCGACAGTGTTTAATTTTCCGCCTGACTTTTCGGTGGCGACTGTTGATGCCAGTTCTATCGCCTTAAAACACGGCCTGGGCTCAGGGCAAGCTCCAATAGTTAACACCGCTATAATTGGCGCCTTTGCCAGATTGACGGGCTTGGTTGGTCTTGATGCTCTACTTCAAGCCGTAGAAAAAGAGGTTCCAGTTAAAAAAGAAGCCAATGTTGCCGCGGCAAAAGAGGCCTACCACTGCGTAAAAGCAAGCGGTATATAAGACTGCTAAGGGGGTCTTCAGTGAAGATAAAGGACTTTGAAACCAGCGACGATACTATGCATGTGCAGGTAGTCGAGGGAGAGGCGCTCCCACTCTTGACGAGCAAAACCGGTTCGTGGCGGTCAATGCGACCAGTACTGGTAGAAGACATAGCACCGTGTACTGCTGCTTGTCCCGCCGGGATTAAAATACGCGACTATTTAGATCTCGTTCAGGAGGGAAGATTCAGGCAGGCGTGGGAGCTTCTGAAGGAGGATGACCCAATACCATCAATCACAGGAAGGATTTGTCCCCACCCCTGTGAAGGCGCCTGTAACCGGCGTAAATTTGATGAGCCTATTGCCATCAACCTGATTGAACGCTTCTTAGGAGATTATGGACTGAGGCAAGGGTTTTCCTCGCCAGACGCACCTTCCAAGGAGGAGAGGGTAGCAATTATAGGCTCGGGTCCAGCCGGACTGAGTGCTGCCTACTATTTGGCAAAAGGAGGCTACCCGGTGACAATCTTTGAAGCACTATCAATGGCTGGAGGAATGCTACATGAGGCTGTAAAGGAAAATCGATTACCCGGGGAGGTCTTGGAAGCGGAGATAAAGGATATAAGAAAGCTAGGCGTAGATATTAAAACTAACACCATGGTGGGTAAAGATATTACGCTGGACGAACTATTTCGTCAGGGATATGAAGCCGTATTCATAGCGGTGGGAGCTCATGGAGTTCGGAGAAAAGAAGCGATTAGTCAGGCATCAAACCTGTCTCTTATAACCAGGGGCAGCACAATAGAAGTTACAGACCGGGGGCTGTTAGTGGCTGATAAGAAAACATTGCTAACCGGCCGTAGTAAGGTTTATGCCAGTGGTAAAGTAGTTGGCGGGACACAGAGAGCAGTGGATGCAATCGCAATGGGGAAGAGGGCAGCTTCGGTCATAAAAAGGCAGCTGGTAGGACAAGAGGTAGAGGAAGCGGAAGAAAAGAAAAAGATAGTAAGGTATGAGGATCTGAACGTTAGTTATTTTGAACAAGAGGCTCGACAAAAGGAAGCTGACCTTGAGTCAGATGATAAGGCAGTTATTACTGAGGCGAAACGTTGCTTTTACTGTGGTGGCTGTAACGCTTGCGACACATGCTGGTTTTTGTGCCCAGATGGGTCAGTTTGGAGCGAAAACGGGCAGCTACAATTTGATTATGACTACTGCAAAGGGTGTGGCCTCTGCGTTGAAGAATGTCCTCGTGGAGCACTAGTCATGGAGGAGGAAAGTAAATGGCAATAGAAGAGAGAACAAGGCGTGGGAGCTATGAACTCCTCAGCGGGAATTATAGCGCTGCTCGTGCCGCTATGCTCTCTCGTGCTCAGGTAGTGGCGGCATATCCTATCACTCCCCAATCAACCGTAGTAGAGAAAATCTCTGAGTACATTGCCAATGGTGAGTTAGAGGCTAAGTTCATCCTGGTGGAATCAGAACATTCAGCCCTTTCTGTCTTGGTTTCCGCCTCGGCTGGGGGTGTGCGCACCTTTACCGCTACCTCCCGGCAGGGCCTGGCTCTAATGCATGAGGTTCTTATCTGGGCAGGGCGGGGCAGGTGTCCTATTGTAATGGCAGTACCGACCGCAAGCTTGGGCCCCCCGCCGGACATAGCAATGGAGCAGGATGATGCGCTTAACCAGAGAGACACTGGCTGGCTACAGTTTTACTGTCAGAGCAATCAGGAGATATTGGACACCATAATTCAAGGGTACCGGATTGCTGAGTTGATAAGCCTGCCGGTGATGGTTTGCTATGATGGCTTTATAATGTCTCATACCTATGAGCCAGTATTTGTTCCGGACAGGGAAGTGGTGGATGGTTTCTTGCCCCCTAGGCAGACGAAGTTTAAGCTTGACACTGACAATCCCTTACGTTTCTTCGCTAGTCCGGGTGCTATTGGTGGTGCCAGATATCTTGGCAAGCTCCGTCGCCGAACCCAGGAGGCTTTTGAGATTGCTAAAGAGATGGTAAAAGAAGTTAATGAGGAGTTTTACCAGCACCTTGGGCGCCGTTACGATGTTATTGAGTGCTACCGTACCGAAGATGCTGAGGTCATTTTGGTAGCCATGACCTCGGTTGCTAGTATGGCACACGAGGTTGTTGATAAGCTGCGCCAGGAGGGTAAAAAGGTTGGCCTGCTGAGAGTAAGGATGTTTCGCCCGTTCCCTAAACAAGAGATAGCCGCCGTGCTAAAGAACGCTTCAAAGGTGGCGGTAATAGATAGAAACATCTCCTACGGTCGCAGTGGTATCCTGGCCCTAGAGCTTAGGGCGGCGATGTGCAGTGAGCCGAAAAGGCCTCCTATCTTTGGGTTTATCGGCGGGATTGCTGGAGTAAGCATAACAATTGGAAACATTCGCCAGGCTATTGAGTGTACCTATGCCCGTGAGGAACCAGAGGGTGAGATCATCTGGCTAGGGATACCACCTTGGGAGGAGTGAGACAAATGGAAAAGCTAAGGACATTAAAACAACTTGGGATAGAAGTCCCCGAGGCGGAATATGCACCCCCTGGGCATACTGCTTGTGCTGGTTGCGCTGGGGCGGCGATGCTACGTCAAATACTAAAGTTACTTGGGCCAAAGGTAATAATGACCAATCCACCTAGCTGCTCAGGATACTTTGCCCGGGCTCTGGAAGTACCTTTGTGTCGTTGCTTGTTTGAATCGGTGGCGGCTTCGGGGACAGGAATAAGGGCAGCCCTGGATGTATTAGGGGATAAGGATACAATTGTTCTTGTCTGGGCTGGTGACGGGGGCACTTATGATATTGGAATTCAAGCCCTGTCAGCAGCTGCGGAAAGAAACGAGGATTTTATCTACATCTGCTATGACAATGAGGGATACATGATGACTGGCATGCAGCGCAGCAGTGCTACACCGGCAGGAGCGTGGTCTACTACCACGCCGCTCCCCCAGCCCAAGAAGGAGCGCAAAAAGGATATTGTCGGTATTATGGCTGCCCACCGTATTCCTTATGTGGCAACCGCTACCATTGCATATCCTGAGGACCTTATCAGGAAGGTGCTGAAGGCAAAAACAATAAGGGGCACTAGATTCTTGAACCTCTTGTCTCCTTGTCCTCCTGGATGGCGCTTTGCTTCACACCTTAGTGTCAAGCTATCACGCATGGCGGTTCAAAGTCGAGTTTTCCAGTTGGTAGAGATAGAGGACGGGGTACGCTGGACAGTGCAGCAGCCGAAAGAGCGGATACCGGTACGGGAATACATAAGGATGCAGGGACGGTTTGGCCATCTCAGTGAGGCCGATATTGAGGCTATTGAGAGGGAGGTGGATGAGGAATGGGAATTCCTACTAACTAAAGCTCCTGGTATAGGTGAGGTGTGAATCTAGCTTGACAATACTTGTCTACACCAGATTTCTCACTAGTTACGATTAATACTATCACTTCAGTATTACCAGTCCTTCCGCAGCTCAGTAATACGGTCACGCAATAGCGCTGCCCTCTCAAACTCCAGATTTCGAGCCGCCGTCTTCATCTGCGCTTCCAGCTCCTTGATTAGTCGGGCTATATCCTCTTTAGCTAGGGGAGTGGTAACATAGGGGGCGCGGGCTTCGGCTACCGCCCGCACCCGTTCCGTGATGTCTTTAATGGCTTTTCTTATACCCTGAGGGGTAATGCCGTGCTCTCTATTATAGGCTTCCTGAATCTGGCGGCGGCGTTGTGTCTCTTCTATAGCCGTTGCCATAGAGTTGGTAACCGTATCGGCATACATGATGACATGCCCATCTATATGGCGGGCAGCCCGCCCCATAGTCTGGATTAATGCTCCCTTGGACCTCAAAAAGCCTTCTTTGTCAGCATCCAGAATAGCTACTAGGCTTACTTCGGGTAGGTCGAGTCCCTCACGGAGCAGGTTTATGCCAACCACCACATCATAAACACCGAGACGGAGGTCACGCAGTATCTCTACCCTTTCCAGGGTATCAATCTCAGAATGAAGATAGTGGGTCTTTATTCCCGTCTCTATTAGGTAATCAGCTAGCTCTTCTGCCATTCTCTTGGTCAGGGTGGTTACCAGGCAACGTCCCCCCTTGTCAACTCGGGTCTTAATCTGGTCAAGGAGGTCATCAATCTGCCCATGGATTGGTTTAACCTTCACCGTAGGCTCAAGAAGTCCGGTAGGTCGCACCAGCTGCTCCGCTACCTGCTGACTGTGCTCGTACTCATAATCGGCAGGCGTGGCTGAAGTGTAGATAACCTGGTTAATATGTCCTTGAAACTCAGGGAAATTAAGCGGGCGGTTGTCCAATGCTGACGGCAGGCGAAAGCCATATTCCACCAGGGTTTCCTTGCGAGAGCGGTCACCGTGATACATACCCCGAATCTGAGGCAGTGTCATGTGCGATTCATCGATAAAGAGCAAGAAGTCATCAGGAAAGTAGTCCAGCAGTGTCCACGGTGGACTGCCGGGGGCTCGTCCTGATAGGTGACGAGAGTAGTTTTCTACAGCGTTGCAATAGCCGGTTTCCCTCAGCATTTCTAAATCATAGTTGGTGCGTGCTTCCAACCTGGCTGCTTCTAACATCTTGCCCTGCTGTTTGAGTTCGGTTAACCGTTCTTGTAGCTCCTGCTTGATACTTTCAATGGCGAGCATCAGCTTGTCATGTGAGGTAACAAAGTGCTTGGCGGGGTAGATATCCACTGAGTCCAATACAGCCAATAGCTCGCCGGTTAGCGGTTCTATCTGGACAATGCGCTCAATCTCATCGCCGAAGAATTCAATGCGCAGGGCTAGCTCTTCATAGGCTGGCTGTATCTCCAGGGTATCACCACGGATGCGGAATTTACCTCTGGCGAAGTCCATGTCATTACGCTCATACTGCATATTCACCAATTGACGGAGAATTTCATGGCGGGGACGGCTATCACCACGCTTGAGGCTACAGACAAAGCTACGGTATTCCTCGGGCTCGCCTAAGCCATAGATACATGATACCGAGGCGACTATAAGTACATCTCGCCGTTCAAAGAGGGCATGAGTGGCGGCATGGCGTAGCTTATCAATCTCCTCATTTATATCTACCTCTTTCTCAATGTAGGTGTCAGTTCGGGGAAGGTACGCTTCCGGCTGATAGTAGTCGTAGTAGCTGACAAAGTATTCGACGGCGTTGCTGGGGAAAAACTCCTTGAACTCAGTGCAGAGCTGGGCGGCTAATGTCTTGTTATGGCAGATAACTAGGGTTGGTCTCTGCACCCGGGCGACGACGTTAGCCATGGTAAATGTCTTACCGCTGCCGGTAACCCCCAGCAGTGTCTGGTGCTTATAGCCCTTATTTAAGCCCGTCACCAGTTTATCCACCGCCTGGGGCTGGTCGCCAGTCATCTTAAAATCAGAAACTATCTCAAACTGTGGCATAGTTGCTTCCGCTAAAAAGACCTCTTATAAATAGAGTCGTTAAACATCAGTTCAACATTTTTGAGAGCTCAAATACATGCAAATTGCTCCGCAAGCCGCTACATTCAGCGATTCAGCTTTTTCCCGGATAGTGGGAATTCTTATTTGATAATCAGAGGCGTGTAACACCGCTTGTGAGAGGCCAGACGCTTCGTTGCCCAGCGCCAGCAGGAGTTTATCTTGGCGGTAAAGA
>SDBV01003054.1_pt1 | contig 24937 bp, 45 predicted proteins | sample 2277081 | NCBI WGS metagenome assembly SDBV01 (sample SAMN10402039, study PRJNA504765) | marine sediment metagenome | isolation source: marine sediment core GS10_PC15, 223 cmbsf | place: Arctic Ocean: Southern Knipovich Ridge | collected 2010 | reverse complement strand
GCATGATAATGTTTTTAGAGGCACTTGTGTTTTGGGGCGAACCGATAGTATTCGGGGCGGTCTACTTAATTTTAGTTTGTGTTATCGCTAATTTTATTGCTGGGATATGGGCAAATAACCATCAAAGGTGAGAGGTAATGGGAAAATTGTCAAGGCATCAGCAAGAAGCATTAAAAAGATTTCCAAGTGAAGGGTGGCATAGAGTTGATAGAATACCTGAATGGTGGTTAATATATGTCAGGCACAATGACCATACAGCAGAGATTTTGGAGCGCAAAGGTTATCTTGAAAGTCGTGTTTTGCAAACGCCTGGGACTACTTCTGCCTGGGGGCTTTATAGGGAGTATAGGAAAATAGCAAACTAACATCAAAGGTTAGTGAGGAATATGGATTGGTTGAGAGATTGTTACATTGAATTATCGCAGGCTCCAGCTTGGGGGTTGATACTTATTACCATAGGCTTAGTTTTTAATACGATATACGCTTTATTTGGGATATTCAAGGGGAAAACAAACTAACATCAATGAAAGAACATAAATATATTAGAGCAGTTGAACATTATTGCTATTTGAGATGGCTTAAAGCCCGAGGTAATAGGGCTTATGAGTTGTTCTGGTTAAATCTCCACATGAAATGTGATGATCTGAGGATAAAGGAAACTAAATAAACATCAGAGGTGAATTATGAAAAAAATTAATCCAGCAATATTAACTACAATTTGGGGAGTATTAACCATGTTTGGTGTTGGATTCTTACTTCGAGACACAAACGCATTGGGGGCTTTTGAATTTCTCTATGCGATTCCGCTAGCAGTTATCATTTGGTGGCAAGATATTATATGGAGAAATAAGACAAATACCAAATAATCATCAATAGCGAGGGCTAATTATGACCATGAATATTAGTAGCGGGCAAAGAAGTGGCAAAACACTTTTAGGGATATTAAAGGCTGGTAGATACTGCCCAGATTACTGCCCTTGCCATCCCGAGAGCAAGGTATTATACGAACGGACACACCTTTGCTCTGATGATCTAGTAGAGAGGCGGTATTCACTCAGAGAGGAACATTCTAAAGGTCGCCCTGTTCTGAAAAGACGGGATTGCCCTTATCGCAAATAAACATCGATTTATTTTAGCACTAAAAGTAAAAATAGTTCAAAAACCCCTTGACAAACTAGCACCAGTAGTGCTATTATTAAAGTATCTAAGACAAGGGGGTGTGAAATGAGCCAGGTAAAAGTTGGCGACAAGGTTGAAATGTTTGACGAAAGCCATCAGGGAATAGTCACTGAAGTCCAAAGCGAGTTTTGCCTGCTTATCACTTGGGATGATGGGCAGACGGGGCACGTTCATCCTTTAGATGTTAAATACTTGGCATCAAAGAGCTAATGCTGACAATCAATAAATGCAAACGCTGTGGCCACGAATGGGCTTCTCGGGATGGGAAGCCTGCTCGGTGCGCTAAGTGCAAAAGCCCGAATTGGGACCGCGAAAGGATCAGAGTTCCCAGGGGTAAATAACTTCAGGAGTAGATGATGGACATTAAGACAAAATCTAAAATACTTGGATTGATGGAAGATGCAGAGCGGAAAGCCTGGAATTCTTTAGAGGGCTATAAATTTTGGATGTTCGGTTACCATGCCGCCGCCTGGGTGAAATACAATCAGCTACTTGACGAATCCCTGCATAATCCGTTTAAGGAACTCGTAAAATTCGCCCAGGGCAAATAAACATCGGTTAGAGGTGAATAGGATGGTAACTGATACTCGTATTTCGCACATGGATAGGCTAAAAAGTGAATATGAAGATGCCATGCACAAACTGGAGAGGGCAGAAGATGATCTGCATGATGCGGAATGTGTAATCTCAAAAATAAGAGATCAGATAAATGCCATAGAAAAAAGGATTGCAACAGAAGCATTGCCAACACACTTATATTACGCTGGTTGCCAAATTGTTGAGGATAAAGGGGTTGTGTCCGTAGTAAACCGTGATGGTGGGGAAATAGCTCATTTCAACTATGAGCCATCATTAACTGACCTTATGGAATTGAAAACAAACTAGCTTCTTAGGAAGGATATGAGTTCATTGCATTTACTTTTGAAATTTGAAACGTGGCAGATTATATGGCCGTACGTGGTGGGTATATTCTTAGTTGGGCTTATCTTGCTGTGCGTAGTGGTGATTATAGCCCTGAGAATATCCAATAAAAATTAAGGGGAGATTAGGGGAGATTAAATGAATAGATACAGTGTAACCATTAGGGGGCTATCCTTCTTTTACGAACTCGGCTATTACTATGCGGAGGATCCAGATGATGCAAAGCGCCAAGCATGGGCAAAACACCATAGCTCATTTCGTGATTGTTCAATAAATATGTTGTCTGCTGTGAAGGCAAACTAACATCGTTCAATAGGAGAGTGAAATGAAAGAATGCCCAGAGTGCCAAGGTAAAACAATCTTCTTTCAGGGTAAAGGTCTTTGATATGCAATACCGCCTCTTTAATCAATGGACAAAACCAGGGCATAAGACAGAGGATGAAGTTAAAGACGAGATAACCAGAGAACGGCGAGTGGCGTGTCCGTCAGGGAGAATGGCGTAATACCATGAAACTAGAATTAGAGATTAAAACAATAGGCGAATATTTCAGATATAAGATGCAAGAAAGAGGTGTGTCTACTCGCCAGGTGGCAGAGGAATTAATTATGAACCCTTCTACTATCTGGCGTATAGCATCGGGCATGAACTTTGATTTGAAGTGGTTATTGCCTGTGGCTAAATGGTGCGAGTTAAACCCGATGCAATTATGGGAACTGCTAGAAGAGAGCAAATAAGCTTCGGAGGTGAAGGATGTTTAGTATAAGGCAATATATAAGAGTACAAAGATACTGGAATTATATAGCGCTTGGAATATTCTGTATTTGGGCGACGTTGCTTATGTTGGGAGGTATATTAGCCAACGAGGGCATCATCAATGATACGGACCAATACGCTAAGCTCAACTCTGTTAATAGCATGATTTGGGGTTTGTTTGTCGGGTGGGTATCTAGTGGTTTTTATTGGTTGATTAGTCATAGCCTTATCAAAAGACGACGATAGATATATGCTAACTAACCTCAGGGGTGAATGGTGAATAATGATCACGTCAATAATAATAGCACCCATTATTTATGGCGGGCTTTAATGAAAGAGGACAAAATACAATGAAACCCAAATGCCCAAAATGCGGCTATTCAATAACCATTAAAGGAATTGGCCGCAAAAGGTTGTCCATCCCCTTCAATAACGTTTTTGAGGCGTTTCAGTGGCATGACAAGGGGTATTGGTTGGGGCAACCCCACTTCTTAAATACATCTATCGAATACTATCGGCTTTTTGGGGTGAATATATCCGGCGGGACCATTAAGAACCGATTAAAAGAAGAAGCTCAGTACCGGGGGCTAACTTATCAGGAATTAGTTAAAAATTTGGCGGATCAGGCATCTGTCGAGGGCAAGCAAAAGTATCTCAGGGCTAAAATGAGTGGAAAGCTATGACATTAAAACAACCATACCTGCATATTGCTTCAGGACAATTAGCTCGGCGTGATATTCATTTTGCCACACTAGCGCGTATTGCGTATCACTGCAGTGTCGAAAACGGCTGTGGCTTTAGTTCCTCTTGTTTGGCATGCCGTAGTATATTCGACCGTATCGGTGAAGAAGTAAATCATAGGCCAATGACACTTTTGGAATTGGTAGTCTATGGCCGTAGACTACTAACAGTGGTACAAAGAAAAACAGAAATGGGGGTTTGAAATGGTTAAGATAATCATTATCGTGCTGGTAGTGGCATTTATCGCGGCAGTAGCTGGGACTTGTGGATGGTATTTTTATCAAAAAGGGCAAACTGAGTTACCGAGTATTAAAGATGCTCCATGGGAAATAAGCGCAAAAGTAAGCGGTGTGCTAACTAATAGATTTTATACGGCCAATGTAACTCAGGAAGGAAATCTCTATATAATCAATGGATATTGGGAGAAAAGGGGGAACGAGCTCTGGCGATTCCAGGATAGGACACTGAAGCTAAATGAAAATTGGGGAGAAATAACCTTGAGGAGAAGATGATGATTAAAGCAACTTGGAAGGCGTTTGCCCACGCTTGGCCTAAACTATCCTTGGGGAGGAAGATAATCTTAGTGGTATTCTTCCCTCTGGAGTTTTTGAGCCTTATGGCAATAATTCGCTTAAAGGGGCGAGCCCATGAGCCGCTCTAAAAGACACACAGAGAAGCGTAAGAACCGGGCAAGGGTAAAAAGGCATGAGCATAACTGCCCTAAGCATAAATCAACTAAAAGCCTGGTTAGTACAATTAAGGGATTCTTCAGGGGAAAACAGCCAAATAAATATCAGGAAGTGAGTTGTGGATAGGAGGTCATCGCACAAAGAAAGAAATCTCACTAGTCCATGGTTTTGGAATGAGAGACAGATAGGAATAGTGAGAATGAGATATGAATGCACTATGGTTAGCGCAAGATCGCTGGCCCCGATAGTCGGCAAGTCTCCCAGTGCCATAAAGAATAAAGCACGGAGCATGGGGCTTGGTAGAGGGTTCCCGCTACTTCGCCCTTGGACTGAAAGAGAGATAGAGACTTTAACTGAATATATTACCAGGCTGCCCGTACATCAACTAGCTAAGGAACTTAAAAGATCGGTAAGCGCGGTAACAAGCAAAGCTCAGAAGTTAAAACTTTCAAGAAGAGCACGAGACGGGCATTATACAGCTCAAGAAATATCAGAGATATTGGGAGTGCCAAGTGCTCAGGTGTTGAGATGGATACAACATGGAGAGATTAAAGCGGAGCCTTCCAGAGAACCAAAATCCAACGGGGCTGTAGTACGGTGGATAGTAGAAGAAAAGGTTATTAGAGATTTTATAATCTCTCGCGCTCGCCTTTTGTCTGGTAGAAACATTGATTTATTAGCGGTTGTGTTCATCCTCACTGGCGCAGTGGGGGTAGGAGGGCATGATTAACTTTTTGCCTTAACAACCGAGAAGATAGCGAACCCGAAGATAGATAAAAGGGTAATCCAACCTAATATTGGCCAATAATTTACAGTCTCAACGTAGCCGTAATAGTTAGTCATATTCACGCTGCTGGACGTATTGGCCGAAGATAAGAACCCTGACTCCAAAGGCTTGAGTATCCAATAAACGGCTATGCCGACAGCTCCAACCCCCAGCACCATCAGAAGCATCACAATCTTTATTATTCCGCCCATAGCGTTTACCTCTTGAATATCCCCTGCGCCAACTGCGCTAAGGCAATCACCATTCCTATTACCAAAGGCACAGTCAGCACGATTAAAAGAATATACCTGAATATCTCATAATCGCCTGAGAGGAAGCTGTAATCCCACATAAAAGCCCGGGGCAAAGATTCGGTAAACAACTTCTCCCCGGCTGAGATAGTGCTGAAAAGGCTACGTTCCTCTGGCACAAAGAAATCCATGACGTTGTTGATTATGCCCGTCTCCGTGGTTACACTTGAGTCAGCTCCAATATAGAGCCCGTCACCTATCAGGGCGAAGAATTGCCCGATGAACCAAGGGAGCATGAGGAACATTATCAACTGGACCGATATCATTAAATCCCTCCGAATTGTTTAGCCATGATGTTTATACCCATCGCGTAGAATATAAAGGCCAGCATTGTCCACCATGGAATCATGGTAAAACTCAGGATAAAGAATACCACGCCCATTATTATTGTCTGTGCCATGAGGCTCTTTGTGCTCACACTTATCAGAACCCCGACCCCGACGATTATTAGCATCGCCACTGGATACCAGAACGTGGCTCTGTCGCTATCAGAATTGCCGACAATCTGATCCCAAAATGTACCCATGAATAAATTATCTACATCAAGATCGGTGAATAAATCAGTCGGCACATCTGGCGTAGTCGTAAGTAAAGGATTATCTTCTGTAAGTGTGAAACTTGAAACTATAGCTTGTTCCACTGGAATGAAGTCAAGTAACTCCGCAAGAACATCGGCATCACTGCTGTCAGCCCTGAAAGTGGGGGTGGCTGTATTGGTATTTACACTATCATCCGTGAATGTTGCAGCATATTCCCACTCCCACGAACCGGCTAATGTGCCGCCTACCGTAACATTGGCGGTTGTCATATAAAGCATAGAACCGTCACCGGCGAATTCCCAATCATCAAGAGTATTTGGGACTGAATCACCATTCAAAGCGGCGGAATCTTCCTCGGAGCCGTCAATAAATATTTTGAGGTCAGTTCCGTCAGCAGTGGCTGACACTGTGTGCTTCCCGCTAGTTACCCCTGTGGCCGTTACGGTTAGCCCTTCCTCAGGAAGGGCTAAAATTAAATCATCTTGCCAGCCGATTACCTCATTAGCTGCGCCGATATTATTGGCAAAGTTTGTCCCCTGTAATGTATCCAAATTGATAACTGTTGCAGGGATGGCCAAAGTGACGGGGCTACTAGCTAAATGAGTCGTTCTGCCTGCATCTGTAAATACGTTAAGAGTAGCCAATGTGGCGGAGTTGCGCTCTAGTGTAACGTAATAGGTGGTTCCTTGGACTATGGTTAAATCATCCGAATTAGTGGCGGCCCCATCATCAAATTGCCATAGATCAATGACGTCGTCATTTTGCCTGACAAAAATGGCATCCCCGGTAAAGCCATTTAAGTTCCCCACCTGGTCAAAAATGCCAAAACCATATAGACCAGTCGTACCGCCCCTCGACGAGAAATCCCAGGTGAAGTTTAATGTCCATACTGCATCATCTACCGTTGTTATTGCGCGTGAACTTCTATCATCAGCACCTGAACGTTCCGCTTCATACTCAAACCGGCTATTCCCTGTATTGACTAGGATCTTTGCATTAACATCAGCCCATACATCGGAACTAAAATTATCCGTTATAAGTGCAGGAAGGGCGGCCGTTATCTCTTCATTTGCACTTACGTATATTCTGAAAGCGAGTCCTTTGATTGTTATATTATCCCCAACACCCGAAGTATCAAACCGCCCCTGTAGTGAAACGGTGAAGTTATCACTTAATTCAAGGCTGGGATGATCATCAACCGTCATGCCGCCCTCACCAGGGAAATATCGAACCTTGCCATCCATAGCACCTCCGCCGGCATAGAGCACATAATTTAGATTTGAATTGGCGCTGATTTGAGGCACTTGGATTATCCAGGAGCTGCTACCACTTGGCGCTGGCATAAACTCTGCGTCTATGCCTGTATTCGTTCTTATGGCGGTATTATTAACGCTACTGTTGATATAACCGACGTCGATCATCCCTTGAGTGCTGAGGCTCATATTGGTGCTGACATTTGTGGCATCGGTCCCTGTGTTGGTTACTGCTGCCGTGCCGCTGAATATGGCGCCACTGATATCTGAGGCGAGTGCCGCCCCGAAGTAGCTGACGATAATTGCCAGGGATATAAAAATGATCAGAGTTAAGTATTTTGAATACTTTATCACTTCAACCATATCCTTATTGAAGAATAAATAGCGAGGAATGTACCTATTACCGCCATCATAGCAAAAGGCATCCAGCCAATAGGTGTAGCCAGTATCACAATAGCCGATGAATTTAGCATACCATGAGATACGCTATTGGAAGTTTTAACGGACATTACCAGCAATCCTACGCAGACAAGCAATAAGGGGAGCATTGCCGATATACTAAAATCCATATTAAGCATTTTGCTACCAAACTCAGCCATGGCACTTCGGTCAGTAGTCCCAGCTTGCCTAGCCGTATAATTCTCAGACTGAGATTCATCCCATTCTCTCTCTGTATAGTCAGGCTGGAATATAACTACCAGGAATAAGCTTGGCGCCATCGCCTGCAACCCCGGGATTACATTTCTGAATAGCTCCTCACCGAAGCTTGAAAAAACAGTGCCTACATCCGTTTCCTCAAGCAAAGTGGTCGCCATGGATATAGTTAAATCCCGCGCCATGCCAAGTAAATTCTCTGTAAGTTCGGCTTGCTGGATCAGCGTCGTTGTATTGGCGGAGCTGAAATCCCCCACCGACAGGGGGAAGTTAAAAATAGGCGGCGTATCGAATACTGACGGCTTGCCGGTGATTCTTATCGTGTATTCTTGAGCCCATGTGAGATTATCAGCGGCCGAGAAGTAGAAACTGACCGGATTCTCTCCGTAGCCATCATTAACGAAGTTGTAAGCATCCCTGGTAGCCAGTACAGTCACGTTGTCGGTGTCGATAAGTTGATATGTGAAGGTTTTATCAATGGCATCAGCCGGAGTTGAGGTATAATTGATAGCAGGAGTGAAGTAAATCAAGGCATCACCCGTTTCAATTAAATTGCGATTGGCGAATTTATCTCCCATAGTTACGCTGTCAGGATCGGCAGTATCGGCGTAAGCGGGTGTAGCGACTAACAGAATGCCAATTACTACGATTAAAAATATGTTTAATAAACGCTTCAAAACATTCACCCTTTAATATTCAACTTACAATGTTTTACTATGAATATTAAAGGGTATGAAGTTATTACACATCGTTCTAATCGTAGGTGGGGCTATTTTGTTGGCCGTGATGGCTACTGGCATCATGGCGGCTACACTTGATTTCAGGACTGATATACTTGAGGAAGCTTTCTCAGTAACCACGGCCAATACAACTACGGCGACAGTTCAACTCGGCGACACCTTATGGAATGATACCACTTCTTTTATTGATTCAATCTTATCTGACGATATAACCGATACGCCTGCGGCGACGAGCTACAACGCCACAAACCGCGAGGTAACCGTATCCGGTTTATCGGCAAATGTTACCAGAGTTCTAACTGTATCTTATAAATCCAATGCCCTTGAGGACGCGGAGGCGGCTGAGGATATAATTATTCATCTGCCTGCCACGCTTCTTGTAGCCGTGATACTAATACCCGTACTCGCATTGGTAAGTATGATTATCTGGGTGGTGAAAAGGCGCTAGCCGTGGCCCTCTGCAGGGGGTTATTATATATGAATAAAGGAAAAGGAGGAAAAGACAGATGATAGGGAAAGATGTTATCGTTGGTGTTGTCATAGCCGGCATAGCGTTCATAATCATCGGGATCGCGATGGCTTTCGGGCCAACCATGCTTGAGGGTTTTGAATCTATGCGGACTGCTGATAATGTCAGCGAATACACGGCCCTGGACGATGTGATAACCGCAGGCCCAACCCTGATCCTACTGGGTTTTATCATATCGGTCGGCATCGGCGGTTTTTTGGGAATCGCAATCGCTGGCAAAAGGGCGCTGAGTGGCAATTAATAACCCCGGTATTCGAGAACACCTGACGATCAGGCTTTGTTCACTCAGCCGTTAAAACGTCAGGTGTTCTTGAATAAGAAGGATATATTATGGCAAAAGCAAGTGTTTTATACATAACCGAAGATAGATTGGTGAGAAAAAAACGAATGTCCTATCTCGGCGAGTGGCTATTCGATAGCAACGCTCAAAGGGGGTGGTTCACACTGCGCAAATTCTTCATAAACATTAAGGGGCGTATGGGGGTACCAATAGATGAACGTTGGGCGATGCCTGTATCGCCTTACAGGGAAGATAAATACGACGAGGAATCAATCAGGCTCAGGACTGATGTAACAAGCCGTATTTCGCAGGCGATAGAAGTGTGGAAGAATATGGAAGCAAAAGAGGGGCGGCTTAATGTCCTGGTCTGGGGTGTTACGATCGTTGTGACTTGCTCCGTGCTGGTGTTCTTAGTAATGGCGGTGCTGATAGCAAGTGGGAAGGTGCAATTATGATGGATGCGTTTTTTAAGATCGTTTTTGCTATATTTGGCATAGGATTAACGTTATCTTTTGTGGGAATTGCAACCATACTTATTGTCAAGGAATTAAAGCGACTGAGCTATCTCACAAAATCAAACCTGCTCTATTGGAAACACGCTGACAATACCCCTGAAGGAATGGACCGGATTGACCTTCTCTATATACCGACCGAGAAGATATTTACCAAGACTTATTTCAAAACCAAGAAGTGGTCAGACGTTAAATCGGATTACGAGGTATTCACTCGTAATTGGTGGCAGTTATTCTTTGGAAAAGAGCACCCCGATATTACCGAGATCTACGATGCCAGGATCGCGGAGTGCCATGAGGAATATAAAAAGATAGATATTATCCCGGAGCATTGCCCCGGTTATAGATACAAAGAGGTGTGGTGGCAGTGGTGGGATTTACCTGTTAAATGGCTCTATGAGAAAAAGTGCGTGAATGGAGATAACGGCGATATCACTTACAAAGTAGTGCCATTCAACCCTGACGATCATATTAAGCCCGAGGAGATAACAAGTAGCATACTGGGCGAAAATATCAACTGGCAGTGTTCTAAAGAAGCCCTGCGCACATCCAGCAGGTTATTAGAAAAGTTAGCCATGGCCGCACCGGTGCTGATAGGAATAGCCTCAATAGGCGGCATATTCCTGCTGACATTCTTCTTGATGGGAGGCGATTGATATGCCAGAGGGCAACGGCAGCAACGAGAGTAAGCCCTTTTACCCTTTTGGGCAATCATTAGGCAGTGAAAACCTTAGCAAAGACCTTACTGGGTTCGATAAAAAGATAGGTGATAGCGATAACAAAACTACTCTGCGCAAGCTATTCATTACCCTGACACGCTTCGCAGATTCTAAAGAAGCTGACAGTTACGCTACTACGATAGCCAAGTGCTTTAAGCACAAACAGTATGAGTTCGCAGAGGAATTGATTTTGAAGATGATGGCCAAGGTATCAATCAAAGGCGAGGGACGGCGAGAGATAATAAACGTTCTGACGCAGATATATGAAGAGGCAGAAAATGCAAGACCAATCGATACCAGAAAAGCAGCCAGAAAGCCAGGGCAAGTTACTGCATAGGAAGCAATATGTTACAACTACGCCTCTTATCTATGAATGGCAGTTGCGAGCCTTATGCTATAGCGAAATGGATGGCGAATTTGGTTCTTACAGAGTGCTTAGCCCATTTGAAAGCTTCGTGTACGGAATAACCGGGCCGCGCGGTGCCGGCAAAGATGAATCATTAACGCTTCTAGCTATGATTTACCTGGCCAATGGACAACCGGTGTGGTTGAATTATCCCATGAAATACTACCTCAAGCGCGAGGGGGCGGAGGAAGCAGAACTATTGGAAGCCCAACCTCTTGATATGGATAAATGGCTCAATCATTCAGAAGAATACGAAGGGGGGTTTATTGGGATATCAGAGTTTCAAGACTGGGATAATTCCTTCCGGCAAATGGGGAATCAGAGCCTTATCATCCACTCCTGGATTGACCAGATCAGGAAATTGGAGTGCAGCTTCGGTTACACCGCCAAAAGATTAGAGGATGTGGGCGGTAAAACTGTATCCGAAACCGATATGAATATCTGTTGCATGGATGTAACTGATTCTATTGAACTGCAAGATGGCGTTCCTCATGGTGATGGAGCTATGGTTAAATGGTTTCCATTGATTGATATGTCGGGAAAGTTGACTAAAAGAATGGGGGCATGGTTGCCTCCAAAATTACAGCCCATGTATGCTCTTTGGGGTAGCTACAATAGCGCACAAAAGTTTGATTTTTTTGAAGCCATGAGGGGTGTTAAGTTTGATTTCACAAAAAGGGTTATTGGTGATGGTAATGGGCATGCTGATATTGATTTAGAGGAAATGAAGAACCGAACCCTAGAGATATTACAGAGCCAACCCAATATACAGGCTGGCGACCTCTGGGAAACTTTGGGAGTTAAAAACCCCCAACACATGAGACAAATTGGAAATCTTTTGGAAAATACCCCAGGCATCACTGTAAAGCATCCAAAAAATAAGAAGACATTTCTTTTTGGGGTAGGTTAGGTTAGTGGTGGTTAAGTACTATAAATAATATTATCGTAATTATATAAAAGGAGTGAATAATGGGATTGACCGCATCTATAGTATGGTTTGTTATCGCTTTTGCATTTTTAGTGATAAGCAGCGTGTATTACATTAAGAAGTTTATAAAAGCACGCAAAGCCAAAAAGGAAGATTAATATGACATTCCTGACAATAGCAGTAATAGGTATAGTAGCCCTGGCATATTGGAGAGGCAATGTTAATGTTGGGGGCTTTATCTTTTTACACATGATGGCTGGAGGCACCCTGATAGCCTACGGATTGGCTTTGCGCCCGGCTCTTGATAGCAATGCTGGGTTAGTGGTATCCCTAGCAGTGTTGGGGCTGGGGGCTTACAGTCTTTTCCGGGCCATTGAATCGATAGTTAATTTAATCCAGGGGAGGAAGTGAAGTTAATGAGAAAGGTCTTAGATACCTTAATAGATATCGGAGTGATAATGATTTATCTATTGTTTAACTTATTAAAGTTGCCATATCTGTTGTGGCTGGTCTGTCTTAATGATATCCTGCCCAAATTCAGGGGGAAGCGCTCAGAATTGAATCGTAGTGGCTCTATTAAAAAGGGGTGGGTAATATTAACTCTACTATTACTATTATCGTTGACAGTCAGCGGTTGCACTGCCGATGGCAACGATCCGGCCATGGAACCATTTGATGTTTCGGTTACCGGCAATCCCGAAGTAAAAGTGGTTGACGATAATGGGAATATTATATCGATCGATGCAGCTACCAGGGCGATCATAAATATTGATAATGCCCATCACGAAATACATGAGGGCAACGCTTATTTAATAAGTATAAATGATCACGATCTAGACGTTGGAGATATGCTTGATTTAACCGTAATAACTCCGGATACTACCAAATGGCTTAATGTCATATGGAATGCCGAGGGGATACTCGCGATTCATATCTTTGTTTATGAGGATGCGATAACTAATGTGGCCGGTGCTAATTTAACAGCGGTGAATAGAAATCGCAATTCCACCAATGTATCACCAGCTATATTAAGAAGTGGGGATTCATTCACAGATACAGGGACGATATTATGGCAATGGCATACAGGGACAAGAAAAACTGGCGGAGAGTCAGGCGAAAGGGATGAACTTATATTGAAACAAAACACTCAATATCTTTTCAGGATAGAAAGTGAAATAATAAATAATGCAGTATCAGGTATATTGTCCTGGTATGAACTCACTAACAAGTAGGATTAACTAACATGGTAATGGCCGATATTGAACAGGAGAAAGCAGCTCGTGAAGCAAGGGCAAGGCAATTAGCCCCTACTACTGCGCCTGCCGAGGCTGATATAGAGCAGGAAGCCGCGGCCAGAAAAGAAGCGGTCGCCCGCCGTAAGGCGGCAGTCCCGCCGGCGGACATTGAACAAGAAGCGGCGGCTAGAGAAGCAATAGCCGTTAAAGTTGTTGCCGATATAGAGCAGGAAGCCGCAGCCAGGATTGAGGCTATTGAGCGTGCCAAGCCCGAGATAGCTCAAATCACTACCGCGCGAAAGGTAAGAGAGCGCGATATATTCAAGAAACTCATTGAGTCAGGCGATATCCCAACAGGCAGTGTATTTGTGCCTGACCCAAAGGGTAGATTCACCTTCATAACCGCAGAGGAAGCTCGGAAAGTCAGGCAGTCCGACCCGGTAGCATTCCAGATATTGAAGTCTCAAGGCTTCGATGCCTTCAAGCGACAACTTGAGCGGGGATTTATCACTATCGGCGATATGCGGATGAAGGTGGCGGTTTGGAACAAAATACCTGGCAAGTATCAGAGTATAGCCATACAACAAAATGACTTTGCCGCCATGACTAAGGCTATTGATAGGGATAATAAAGCTATTGAAAAGGAAATCGAGGAATTCAAGCGCACCCATGTTGTTATACGCGGCCAAGCTATGCCGAATAAAGAGTGGAAGGCGCTTCCTGAGAACCTTAAAGCCATAGCCAGACGATCAGGTTTCGATGTTATGCTAGAAACTATCGGGGCCGGCATATCTCAACAGGACCAAGCAATCGGAGTTATGTCCAAATTCAAAACCGAAGATGGTTTTGATCTGCTGACAGCCCGCAGGAAGGGTATTACGCCCGAGACAATGACTATGGCAGGCTTCCACGAGGATGATATAAAGTGGGCCGACGATGCTCTTAAAGCCTCAAAGAAAACTAATATAGCCTTGCCTGGTGAGGTGAACTGGCGTGATGTTCGTACAGGCAAAACAATCACCGATGAGGCTTTTAGGAAAAGAGTTGCAGCAAAAGATTCAGAGCGTGATCATTTCACCAGAGTAGCGCCCGAAGTCAGGCGCATGGTGGTTCAAGGCGTATCAACTCTTTTCTTCTCCCCTACCCGGCAGGCTTTACCCGAAGTCACCAAAGAAGATATCAGCGGGCTTGAATATGCCGTAGGCGGTGCGCAACTCGCGATATGGGCTATTCCCTTTATGCCCAAAGGTATTATTGGAGTGGCCTCTACCGGAGCATCGGGTATATTAGGGCTGAATCTGGGTAGGCAGTGGGGGCAATTAAGCGGTGGGCAAAGGGCATTGGCAACTGCAGGAGTAGTATTGGTTGCGCTCCCGGCCTTAGCCGCTGTGGCAAAAACAGCTATCCCTGTCGCAGTTAGAGTGCCGATAAAACTCGCGGGGAAAAAGCCGGCAGAAGTCACAGTCTGGCGAGGCATAGCCATAAACGGCAAGCCGATTATCGGCATATCGCAGAGCAAGTTAGCGATCGGAAAGATAGGCGTCAAGTTGCCAAAGTTCTCCGAAATACAGTCAGGGTTTACCCCTGCGACGAAGATTGAAACCAGCCTCTTGGCGACGCGTAAGGCGTTGCGTAATATGGGCGCAAGCGAAGTTGATATCAGGAGAGTTGAGGCTACGCTGGATACAAGAGGAATGTTCGCTGGTAAGAAATCGCCCTACCTAGATAAAACGATAGAGGCCGATCCTATCCAGTCATTGAGTAAAGATGGCGTAGCTGAGGTATTCAAGCAATCAATAGCCAAGGGCAAACAGGTTGAACGGGTCTATGGCAGCTATACCATTAAATCACAACTCGCACCTGATCTTAGATTATGGCGTCAGCTCGGCGATATTGATATTCAGACAACTATGGGGGCAAAAGAGACGGCAGCATTCACTAAGCAAATAGCCAATGCCTTGAAGAAGATAGAGGGCGCCAAAAATGTCAGGATTAGCAAAAGAAGCCCCACCTTGATTCAAACGAGGGATGCTACCGGCTGGCACCACGCCGTTGATATCCACTCCCGAGAGATAAGCTCGACATTAAGAGAAGCGCAAAAAACGAGGGTAGGCACTACAGGCGAGTTTTCCTTTGGCATGACTGTTAATGAGCCAGCGGTATCAATTAACTATCCAGGAGTCGGCAAGGTTAAAATAATGCGTTTGTCGGAAAGCGGCAAGCGCAAGGCTGACGCTATATTAAGATTCCAAAAAACAAAGATAGCGCCTGAACCCCATAGAGTCAAGGATATAGCGGATTATTACGTTATATTGAGGACATTCAAGGGGCAGAAGATAGCCGATGATTGGGCAAGGGCTTTTGGCCAGGACCCGGGCAAGTTATTGAAGTTAGCGCAGAAATCGCCACCGAAACTCACGGCATGGGAATTGAGCCCATCACAGTTAGCCAAAATAGGAAAAGGTCAGCCCAAAGTATCTGTAATAATCCCCTCATCTATGGTAGGCAAGTTATCGCCGGGGTTGCGCGCCAGTATCGCGGCATCATCCCCGGTTAGCCCCGCGTTGTCAGCAAGGGTGATCCCAAGTTCTCCATCGCCAGCACCGGGCAGCCCGTCAAGGTCAGTGTCGGTAAGTTCGGCTGTACCTTCGGCAGTAAGTAAAATAACTACTAAAAGAGATATAAGCGCAAGTATTAAAGTTAGTCCTAGTCTTATCAGGCGGCCATCGACCTCACCAGCACCATCAAAAGCGGTATCGGCGAAACCAAGTGCAGCTCCAAGCGTAGCGCCATCGCCCGCACCATCGCCCGCGCCATCGCCCGCGCCATCGCCCGCACCATCGCCCGCGCCATCGCCCGCGCCATCGCCCGCACCATCGCCCGCGCCATCACCAAAGCCCAGTCCTTCTCCAAAACCAAGCCCGGTACCATCACCGGTGCCAGCGCCAGTGCCGACGCCTACACCGAAACCAACCCCCAAGCCTACGCCGCTACTAAAATCCAGTGCCGAGCGCAAGCGCGTGTGGAATGCAACTGATATAAAGTCGGCCATAGCCTGGAAGCAAGGCATAGGATTTTGGGCTATTAAAGCGCCCTATGGCCCAAACGATTGGAGATTCTTCAAGAAGCCGCCAAGGGGCATGAGGATATTCCCCGACCAGAAAACGGCCGCCGCCACGATCCAGGAGATAGCCGGCAAGGGGCCAAAAAATGTTACCCTGGATATGGGCATTATGGATATAGCCATTAGCTCGCGGAGAGGGCAACGACCAAGTATTAAGTTCAAGCGCGACCCAAAGCAAGCGACCACTCAAAATATCACGCTGGGGAGAAGCAAGTCGAGATTCCTCAAGAATACCCGGCAAGGTAAAATGTTTGTAGTCAGGACTGGCAAGCGCACATTGAAATCTCGTCATCCTATTAGAGCCAAAATAAGTTAAAAGGAGGTGCGATAATGGGGAAGCCGAAAAAAAACTTCCGCTTGCGGAAACTACCGCATTCAACCAAGCAAGTGCGGGTTAGAATATCCAGTAAACGAAAATAGCATTTTGAGAATCAATTACCTTTAGCCCCCATCTATTTTTAAGGTGGGGGCTAAATTAGTGCGAAAAAGACTTGACAAACCGTATGCAACTGCTTATAATATCCTTATGCCAAATAAATTAGATCAACATGACATCAAAGATTTACGCAAGCGAGCCAAAATGTCACTGAGCCAGATGGCTAAAAAACTAAGTGTGGATAAATCCACTGTGCACCGCTGGGAAAAAGGGGAGAGTAGGCCGTCTCAACTGGCATTGCGCCAACTGCACCGGCTTGACAAAAAGTTTGATGGTAAATAGAGAAAGTACAACAAAATTAGTAGTTTACTGCGCCTGGTGCAATAAATTCATGTATGAGAAGGCTGGCAGGGGAGTATCAGGGATATCGCATGGGATTTGCGAGGATTACTATCATTTAACTTTGAAGGATTTAGCAGATGAAAAACAATTGCAAAAGATTAATACTCCCAAAGGCTAAAACGCAAAGAGTAACACTCCCCGATGATGACCAATGCAGAGAAGGTTTGGAAGTTATCGACGGGGTCGGAATTGGCTCATACCCTTTGGTTTATGATAGGGAATCAGTAAAATTATTAAGGATGTCTTATGGGAAGCCCCTATTTTGATGAAGTAGACACTTTTTACATGGCGAATACGTTTACTGCCCCTGAACTGCGTGCTGAAATAAGAACGGCAGAAGTCAAGCTTGTGGTTGATCCCGGGCTTTTCCCATGGCGAGATTTTATAGATTGTTGCGCCAGGGCTTTGGACTGGAAAAAAGCTAAGCCTAAATTGCATCCAAGGATGGGCTTTATTAATATTGCGGCGATTAAAGATCAGTGCGATATAATCGACATTATTTCATCCTATGTAAAACTGCGTAAGTCGGGGCGCAACTTTATCGGATGTTGCCCCATCCATGAAGATAAACACCCTTCAATGACGGTTTACCCTGACAAGCAAACATTTCACTGCTATGGATGCAACCGAGGCGGCGATGTATTTAGTTTCATCCAGGCAGTAGAAAACACTGACTTTCGCGGGGCCTCCTCCATATTAAGGAGCAGGTGATGGAAGATTATGAAATAAAAGAAATAGTTGAGACATATCACTCCGCCGGCAGAAGCAGGGAAGACGCCGCAGCTATGGTAGCAAACTTGCCGATTAACGGTGACTCTTCAAGAGCATTTGAGATAGTAGAATTGATATATAAACCAGTGCCAGATGAATTACTGAATTTCAATCTGACTGACTATGGCAATGCGGAACGCCTGGCTAAACTTCATGGTGACAGCATCAGATATAGCCCGGAGCGCAAGTCCTGGCTGGTGTGGACAGGCAAGGTGTGGGAATGGGACCTGGGCGGCGTTAGAATTTCTAAACTGGCGAAAAAGACAGCGCGGAATATCTACAGGGAAGCCGTAGACGAGCCAGACGATGCCAACCACAAGGATTTAGTAAAGCACGCGGGAACCACAGAACGCCAAGTCAGGCTTGATGCTATGATAAAATCTACCGAATCGGAGCCGGGCATTGCAATAAACCTAGCGGAACTTGACGTTAGCCATTGGCTGCTGAATGTCAATAATGGAACTATAAACCTAAAGACAGGGGAATTAAAAAGCCATGATCGGGCCGATCTAATAACCGAGATATTGCCGATCGATTACGACCCAACGGCCACTAGTGCCGAGTGGGATTCATTTTTAAGTCAGATATTCAATGATAATACTGATTTGACAAACTACATTCAGCGCGCCATGGGTTACAGCATCACAGGCGATCAATCAGAGCAGGTGTTTTTCTTTTGCTACGGCAATGGGTTTAATGGTAAATCCACCCTACTCAATACTTGCCGCCTGGTAATGGGCAATTACGCTACACAGGTACCGCCGACTGCCTTTATGGTAGATAAAACAAAACGCGGCGGTCCTGATGAAGCGATTGCCAGCTTAAAAAATAAGCGCCTGGTATGCAGCACAGAGCTTGAGGATGGGCAGCGACTAGCCACAAGTTTAGTGAAGCGAATGACCGGCGGTGAGCCGTTATGGTGCGAGCATAAGTTTGAGCGCGGTTACAATTTTCAAACAACGCACAAGCTATGGTTATCAGGGAATCACGAGCCGGTGATAACCGATACCACTAATTCAATATGGTACCGGCTGAAAAAGATACCCTTTCCTATTGAGATACCCGAGGCCGATCGCCGAAAAGGCTACGCTGAATATCTTGCCGCCGAACACGGACCGGCAATATTAGCCTGGATGGTGCGAGGGTGTGTAGAATGGGGGGCAGCTGGTGACTTGAATGAGCCAGAAGCGGTAAAACAGGCAGTGGCAGAATACCGCGATCAGCAAGATATATTGCACGATTATTTATTAGAGCGCTGTATATTCCAAAAGAGCGCCGCCATGGACCAGAAGCCTTTATATGCCGATTACAAGCAATGGTCAGAGGATAACGATTCAAACGCCATAGGGAAACTGACGTTTAGATCCCGGATACAGGAAAAAGGCGTAATAGCTGCCATAGGCAATAAAAATATAAAGATTTGGCGCGGGATACGATTACGGACAGATAAAGATGATGGTGTTACTTCTGTTACTTCTGTTACTGATTTTTCTGAAAGTTCCTTACACGAGGCATCTATGGAAAAAACTTTAGTGAAAATAGGTAACAATAGTAACAGAAGTAACACAGATAACCCCAACGCTACGCCTAATAAACCCGAAAGGCCATGTTTTGCCTGCCATGGTGATGATTATTATTTGACCAAAGACAATAAATGGCGGTGCCTTGGGTGCCATCCCAAACCGGTGTAAAATGAGAATTGAAAACAAAATTGAGCAACTATGCCGAAAGTGTGGCAAAAGGATTAAAAAGAATCGCCAAGTATCGCCGGATGGCTGGTGTTTCCGCTGCGATGAAAACAGGATGCTAAAAGCTATGCATATACAAGAATGGAGAGAGAGCAAGAACGTAGAGTTCTTAAGAAACATAAGCTAATTTGGAGGTAATCAAATGGCCAATATGCCGAAGAAACTTATATCACATAGCATCAATACTACTCGCGTTCAGGGATTGAGAGACTATGGGGCGCCCGGGACCGTCAGTTCCTTTGAGGCCGTGAAGGATGCCCAAGGTAACATAGTCAGAGACAAAGCCGGCAACCCGGTATTGGGCAAAAGAATTCAGTAGTGGAAATAGCCAGGGGTTCGACAGTATTGACAACAACGCCCCTCAATGGCTGTAAATTGATTTAGTACAAAGGGGTGAATTTGATGTGGTGGTTATTGAAAAAGCTAGGATTCGAGAGGAAATTGCAACCCAATTGGGCTTTTGGGGCGGACTTTGGCTATTATGCAAAGCTAGGCACGGGAAAATGGCATTAGAACAATTGACATTAGAGACAGGATTAAACAAGGTTGAGTCGCTATCAAGTTACTTCAAGCATGGGAGCCGCCAGAGGGCTATTATCTTGCTTTTAGCGGTGGCAAAGATAGCGTAGCAATATATGACCTGGCGGTTAAAGCTGGGGTTAATTTTGATGCCCATTATTGCGTTAGCCCAATTGACCCGCCCCAAATCCATCAGTTTATTCGGGAATATTACCCTGATGTTCAATGGGATTATCACGCGAGGGGTTTCTGGAAAATGGTAGCAAAGAGGGGATTGCCTTTTAGACAATCTCGCTGGTGTTGCGAGGTTATAAAAGAGGCTGGCGGTGATGGCAGAGTAGTTATCTTGGGAATCCGCAGGGCCGAGAGTAGCAAAAGAAATCGACAATGTTATATTGAGCATCGAACGAGAAGGCGAACAAAAATTACAAAGACTCTCATTAGACCAATCCTTAACTTTGATAATTATGACATCTGGCAGTACATCAGAGAGAATAATCTACCCTATTGTTCGCTGTATGACGAAGGATTTGAACGCCTGGGGTGTGTACTTTGCCCCTTCTCGAGGAAAACAAAGCAAGAAATAGAATATTTTCCTAAGATAGCAGCCTGTTGGCGTAGGGCTTGCGACCATATAGTTCAACGGTGGCAAGAAAAGGGAACGCCCGGCAAACACACTGGTAAAACAGGTCAAGAATTATTTGATTGGTGGATTGCAAGATGAATTATCTATGCAGCTTCGGCCTCTTTGGTGTTACTCTCGGCGCGTTGCCCCTTATCCGGCGTCTGGTAGCCCTTGCATCGGCTTGCGCTGCCGCCCTGGTTGGATGGATAACCTTTTTGCCCTTGCGCTTCAGGATCGCCCCGGTGGTATCATGTGCCACCCCGAATTTCTTGCCGACTTTAACAACTTTTGCCGTATCAACCCCCAATAAATATCTACTTGATATATTATATAACAATAGTCAAATACACGAAAATAAACCAAATTAGCATGCGGCAAAAACAGGCCATGTTTGAGAGATTAAACAGGAGTAAACAAGCTAGGTAAATAAGGGAGGGCTAATTGAGGAAACCTAGATTATTGGATTTATTCTGCGGTGCTGGTGGTGCAGCTATGGGCTACCACAGAGCGGGATTTGAGGTGGTAGGGGTAGATATTAAGCCACAGTCTCATTACCCCTTTGAGTTCCACCAGGCAGACGCGCTCACCTATCCCCTAGATGGTTTTGATGCTTACCATGCAAGCCCACCGTGTCAGGCGTTTACTAAATACAAAAACGCTCGCCCTGATTTACCTCAGAGATACCCTAACTTAATACCACATACCAGAGAACGGCTCAAGCAAACAGGCAAGCCCTACATAATTGAGAATGTGGTTGGAGCTCCACTTGAAGAACCTGTAACTCTGTGTGGCTCTACGTTTGGTCTTGACGTGCGGAGGCATCGGTTGTTTGAGACTAACTTCCCGATTCTGACGATGCCTTGCAACCATTCTATCTGGGAGCCAAATCGGTTTTGTGGTGGTCGCTCAAGGGAGAGAGGAAATGCCAGGGTTTTATGTAGAGGAACAGTTGAAATCGGGCGTTGGAATATACCGCTTCAAACACAATGCGAAGCTATGGGTATTGATGGAATGACTTTAGTGGAACTATCAGAGGCAATCCCACCGGCCTATACAGAATACATCGGGAAGTATCTCATGGAACAAATAAACAGGAATTGATATGAAACCGAATATAAGAAGCTACCAAGAATTTATCAGGAACCATACGAAGTATTTGCGATCGGTGGCGTTCAATATGGACTGTCACCATTTTCACCACATAGACGATATCCCGGTAGAAAAAGATGGAGAGAAAAGTAGGGATATTGTTAATGAAATAATAAGAAACCGTGACTTGACGTTTACTGAATATGTCTATTACCGCATCCCGGATGAATGGGGTATCCCGGTTGTTATGATGTGGGGCAAATAATCTTCGCTGGAGGCGTTTAAGTTGATACCAAATGTGGCCGAAAAACCTACGGGGCTCCTGTCAGGGCTCGGTGAAACTCCGAGTGAACCGGGGAGCCGGCCACCGGCAAATAAGGTTCAGAGGTGAGAAGGAATGATGGAAGTAGTTTTGATAATATTAATTATAATATCAATAATGACGCTCGTTGTGGTGGCTCCAGCTATTATATGGATTTGCTTCAAAGCCGGTTTTAGGTTTGGCTGGAGAATTGGCAATAAAATCAGAGGAGAAGGAATATGAGTAGCGCACTAATGACTTGCAAATTCTAATTTTATGTGGTCTTCGGCTCGTTGCTTTATTGAACCAGATAAACTAATTCGTTAAGAGAGTGGCAAGCAACCATTGATAATCAGTTGAAGGAGGAGAAATGATAGATAAAAGGGAAGAGTTGGGGAGATTGCCTTTCAGCACTAGCGAAGCCATTCACTTGATTGAAGGATTAAGAAATGGTCTTGTTATGCCCTTTATGAACCCAGAATACCAAGTATTAACTTATGCTATTAAACTACTGAAGGCAGACTGCATCTCTATATATGAGCTGGAGGTGCTGAGTGATGAGGATGTGTTTGGGTCGCTATTGACTGAAAAGGAGATAAACGAAGCTCTTGGCTATCCTCTAAGACCTGCACCACAAGCAAGTAGAATGGAAATAGGTTCAGCCATATTTGTAGCCAAAGCCCAAGATACCAAGACTCGCAAAGCCATATCCCAAGCCACAATAGAGGAGGAGAGATGAAATTAACTAATAATATAGGCTGTATGGAAAAGGAAGAGATTGAGAATTTTGCCGCTATGGTCTTGAAGGAGTGCGGGTATGCTTACACGATGAAATGGACAACTGCGGGGAATATTCTGATTAAACCCTTCGTTTATATTGATGAGCGTAATATTGATACATACCCATATCTTGCAAAGTATTGGATTCTCCATGAGATAGCGCACATAGATACTCACCCTCAAGATGATAGGCATGGAGAGATATTCCACGCAAGGCTTGCGGAGTTAATCAATCAGTTCATGACAACAGTAGAGTAGAATTTACTGCGGTAAGTATTACTACAGGAGGTGAGGATGAATAAGAAACTAAAGGAATTAACACGGTTGTGGTGTAAATGGAATCGGAAAGAAATCACTGGTGATACATTTGCTATTGAGGTTGAAAAACTATATCACAAAGAAGTAATAGACACATGGAATGACCCATTGGAAAAACTTTTGTATAACTGATAGGGAGGTGAACCATGCTAGAGAAACCAACTCTTGAGGAACAGATAAGGGTAAGCAAAATGACTGATGGAGAATGTATAAAGGCACTGACAGGGGGTTGGCACTTTTGGGTCTTTCGGCATAGCGAGTTACTTTGGACTATTCTTTTCTGGAATTGGTTTGATATTTGGGAAGGTAGTGAGAACGCTAACTCTTACCGAAGTTGGTATATGAAACTGAAGATTAAGTTATTTGGATGAAACCATGCTAGAGAAGTATGAAGAGGCAATAAGGAATATTTTAGAGAAGTCTTATTTGGCAGGGTATGACAAGCACCCCCATTTCATCAAAGATTACACTGACCAAATCATAGAGGCAGTAAAGCCAGCCATTGAAGAGGCTAAGAAGGAAGGATTCGAGGCAGGGAAGCGTTATTTTCTGCACACTGTAGTAGTAGATGGGATGGGAACTGCTGAGAGTAATAACCGCCTGTTGAATATGAACGATATCAGGTTGTTACCTATGTGGCACGACACATGGACACACGATTGGCAAGTACCCTTAGCCGCTCAGGATATAATCGGTTTTGAGGCTGGTAAGATGTTGGGCAGGAGGGAAGCAGCCGAGGAGATTAAGAGGGAGTTGGATATCACCCTTGATGCCCTTGAGAAGACTGCTAATAAAAACACCATAACTGGTAGAGGGATGCGGTCAGCAGTGAGCATTTTGAGAAAATCCCTTGCCAAGACTACTGGGAGAAGTGGGTGAAATGAACATATATGAACAGGCTTTGAAAGCATGGGGGGCTGATGCTCAACTCGGTATGGTTCAGGAAGAATGCGCCGAACTTATCAAGGTTATCAACAAATACTGGCGTAATATAGCGACTAGTGCTGATGTCATGGAAGAATGTGCTGAGTAAGGAACTGACAGCTTGGATATTAAAGCGACTTAATGGTAAAGATGGTGCAAAATAGTTCCAAAACCCCTTGACAAACTAGCACCAGCAGTGCTATAATTAAGGTAGAAAGGTTAGGGGAGGTAAAGAGATGAAGAAAGGCGAACTGATAGGATCACTCCTGATAATGATTGCCGTAGTTACTTGTTGGATACCTATTTTGACCCATGAGATTTTATTGCTCATAGTATGGGTTTTAACTTTATTTACTGGTGGTTTCCTGATGATGAAATACGGGCAGCATAATAATTGATGCTAACAATAAATAACTGTAAACGATGCGGCCATGAGTGGGCTTCCCGGGATGGGAAACCTGCTCGTTGCGCTAAGTGCAAAAGCCCGAATTGGGACCGCGAAAGGATCAGGATTCCAAAAGAGGGCAAATAAGGTTCGGTGAGTGAGGTAGAAATGGTAACAATATTGTCATTGATAGGTCTTCTTGGATTTGGGGTTATTTTAATAATCGGTGTTTGCCACTTAGTAAAGGATTTGCGAGTATTAAAAAATGAGAGGAAAACCAAATAAACATCGGAGGTGCATGATAATGTTTTTAGAGGCACTTGTGTTTTGGGGCGAACCGATAGTATTCGGGGCGGTCTACTTAATTTTAGTTTGTGTTATCGCTAATTTTATTGCTGGGATATGGGCAAATAACCATC